>Ga0209979_1002359_pt1 | contig 18235 bp, 12 predicted proteins | sample AnhtaG_FD_183114 | JGI IMG/M metagenome (GOLD analysis project Ga0209979, IMG submission 183114) | Deep subsurface microbial communities from Anholt, Denmark to uncover new lineages of life (NeLLi) - Anholt_01485 metaG (SPAdes) (version 2) | ecosystem: Environmental > Aquatic > Marine > Oceanic...
ACGTGGGTTCCCGCTCTATCCATTTTTTCCCCAAAAAATCCTTGCTAAATATATTTTAAAAGCTACACTATAAAAAGTAATAATTAAACCCTTTGTTCTTTTTAGGGGTAAAGGGTTGTTTCACTTTTTCTCTATAGTTCAGCCAGAGTTGGTATATGCGAATAGTTCGGATATGAACGAGTTATATGAAATGACGCGCCATATAATAATGCGATACAATTAAAAGGAAACCACTATGACTATAACATTACGTCCTGAAACAAGCAAGGATTACAAGGATATAACCCGTATTAATGATCTTGCCTTTGGGCAAAAAAATGAAGGAATTCTCATTGAGCATTTGAGAAAAAACACAGACTTTTTGCCAGAATTATCGATTGTCGCAGAAGAAGATGGTATGATTATAGGGCATATTCTTTTTTTCCCTATTCAAATAAAATCAGGAGATAATAGTTATAAATCGGTATCACTTGCACCAATGGCTGTACTTCCAGAATATCAGAATCAAGGAATTGGCAGCAAACTTGTTCGATATGGTTTAGAAAAATGCAGGGAAAAAGGATATCATTCTGTAATTGTTCTGGGGCATCCGGAGTATTATCCAAGGTTCGGATTCAAGAAAGCAAGTAAATGGGGCATTCGTTTACCCTTTGAAGCACCTGATGAAGCCTTTATGGCAATTGAACTTGTAGAAGGTGGGTTAAAAGGTATTTCAGGAGTAGTAGAATATCCAGATGAGTATTCAGTTGCATTATAGGAAAGATTTAGTTGTGTTGTCAGGAGTTACCTCCTGACAAAATCAAATCCTCTGGGGAGGAAATTCCCGACAGCACTCTAAATCAAAGAGGGAAATTTGGATTGTAAACCTTCAGGTTTACCAGAGTTATTCAATAGAAAAATATTAAGTCAAGCTGAAGTCACCAGGATCTTGAGACTTGACACTCCACTCATTAACTCCTATATCAGTATACCCACATTGCCCTCAATGTGGGTTTTTCTTTTCCCCTCCCTCGATGGGAGGGGTAAGGGGAGGGTTGAAATCATTTTTGTTTTCCCTCTCCTCCTATGGGTCTCCGAATGGATCCATTCTGGACAAATTCGGACTAACCCTTTCCCACAAGGGGAGAGGGAACTATGCTTTCTATCTAAACAGATCATAATTCAACAAAATCTCCTTACTCAATCTTCTATCAAATTTGGTCCCTTCTTTAAGCTCCTCTGCATCAAAACCCAATTTTTTCAGATGTTCCACAAATTCTGTAAAACCGTGAACTACATAGATTTTCTGAGGATTAGATTTTTCAGCAAATTCTAAGAGCTCTTTGAAATCCGCATGGTCTGATAATGGAAAGATCTCATCTACATCATAGGAATATTTAGCTCTATTATTTATCCCCCAGCCAGTTAGAAAAGCAATCTTTTTTTGGGGAATTTCTTGCACCATCTTGAAGTTCCGGGTGTGGGGAGGAGTAATCAGGACTTTCTCTTTAAGATTTTCAGGTCCAACGGATCTCCGATTGGATCCATTCTGGACAAATTCGGACTGATATCTCTCATAGTTTTTGAACTTCACCCCGAACTTCTCATAGATTTTGACTATATTAAAAACAGCACCATGCAGGTTCAATTTAAACCCCTTATCCCCTAAAAGCTTTATTGCCTCCTGAGCTTTACCCAGGGAATAAGCTAAGATGACCGGAACTTTTTTCTGATTTAAAGTTTTTTCTACAAAATGAATGATTCTCTGGTAGATCTCTTCAGTTGGTGGGAAGACATACTGGGGAAGTCCAAAGGTCGATTCCATGATCAGGATATCGCATTTCTTTATCTCCGCTCTCTTAGCAGTTAGGGATTTTCTCAATTTGAAATCACCAGTGTAGACTATCCTTGTTCCATCTAAATCGATTAAAATCTGAGCTGCGCCTAAGATGTGACCTGAAGGAAAAAGCTCAACTTTTGTCCCTTTTACTCTCCTGGGAATATGATAGCCTAAAGTTATGGCTTTGGTCTTTCCTAAGCGATGCTGATATAAAGCTGAGGTCTCTTCAGTTGCCAGAATCTCCTTATGTTTAGCCACATGGTCAATATGGGCATGGGAGATAAATGAGAAATCGGTCTTTTTCCGGGCATCTAACCAGAAATGTGTATCTTTGATATGAATTCCGTCTTTAAACTCGATCATAGTTTGTAACCGATCTTCCTTAAGAATTCCTTTCTTTGTTTTTTATCCTGCTCCTTTTCTATCCCCTTGGATTTAAAGCCATCGATCACTCCCAAGATCCCTTTACCCTGATCAGTCTCTGCAATTATCACCTCCACTGGATTAGCAGTGGCACAAAATATATTACAGACCTCCGCACAGTTTTTTATGGCATTTAAGATATTTAGGGGAAAGGCAGATTTGATATAGATGATAAAACTATGACCCGCTCCGATCTGGAAAGCAGATTTTTCAGCCAATCTTTTTAGCTCCTCATCATTCCCTTCAGAGCGAACCAGACAGGGACCTGAAGCCTCACAAAAGGCCAGTCCGAATTTGATTCCCGGGACAGAGTTCACTAAAGCTTCATACAGATCTTCTGCAGTTTTGATAAAATGGGTCTGTCCCAGGATTACATTTGTATCTTCAGGGATTTTCAATTTATAGATTTTTGTTTCCATAACTCCTCCCTACGGGGCGTATCCACCTTAGGCGGATTATCGCCCATTTTTTATTTTTTAGACCAAATCTAAAGTTGGAATAGCCTCTGTTATGCAGAAGGTTATGACCAGAGCTCAAATTTCTCCTCAACTGAACTTATTTTTCCTTCAACCGAGAGTGTCTTTTCTTCCCTAAACACATCTCTATCCTCGGTCACTATTTCACCTTGTGAATTTGAACATTTCTCAAGACTCAAATTCGAGCAATAAGCTTTTCTGATCCATCAGAAACTCTAATTCCCTGCCGGTCATTTAACTTTCTCCTTGCTGTCGAAAAGCAAGTTCATATAACGGTCTCGGGCTTTGCGAAGCCGCCAAAGGCGGATTTTGGCGAACTGGAACGAAGCCGTAAATGTTTTGTTATCTGATGTTTTGATGGCTGCATAAAAAGCATTAGACTACTTTGCAGAACCACCCAAAATAGAAAACAATAACACAAGGATTAACGTTTGAATGATCCAGCCGATCACGCAAACCCCTACAGCTCGCAAGGTGCTCTTATAATCAAGGGCTTGTCTGACCGCTATCACCATTGCCACCAGCATCCAAATTGAGGCCGCTAAAAAAACCAGCCCTCCCAGCCCTGGGATGATACCTAATACTCGAATCAAGCCGGGAGAGCTCGAAAAGCCAATAGTGCGTAGCAATTCACCGAAATCTGCTCTGGTCTGTGGCTCTGGAAAGAATTTCGTGCCAATAAAGTAAGTGAGATAGGCCCAGACAAACCACCCGATAAGGGCTGTGATCGTCCCTATCAAAATCCCGCCAAGCCCTCCTATAGCAATGCTTCCTACTCCAGCTGCTATACTGGAGAGAACAACAACCCCCATGGCCTGACCCATTGCCCCTGTGTCAGCCTCAACCTCTTCATACAGATGAACATCTAACTTAGCAGCGCGAATAATACGACCCTTAAAACTATTCATTCTACCCTCCTGAATTCATTTATAGTTCAAAAAATAATGTCTCCTCCAAAACTGACCGTTAAAATTTCAGATAACGTTACCAGCGTATCTGAAGTTTGCAGAGCGTTAGCGGAGCAAAGCGGAACCAGATACGCTCTGTTATCCGCCGTGCCGTGCCGAAATTTTTTATCATGTTATACATCTTCTAACTCTGTATCTAATCGAGACTTAAAACCTGAAAAATCGCCCCTCTTTAATACTCCAAAGAACTTATCAAAATCCTTAGGAGTTAAAAAAGTGAAGTAATATGTCTGCTCTTGTTGCAACTTATTTAATCTATTAAAGTGATCAATTGTATATTTGTATTTAGCCTTAGTCTCTTTAGCAACATCTCCACCCTCTTTAACTCTCTCAATTAACTCATCATCTTTTATTTCTATCACAATTATTTTATTGTCAATTTTCAAAAAGAAGTCAGGATTGAATTTCCCCTGTTTGGGATGTTCTCCTTTCCGCCATGGGTATTCTATACCATAAAACCCAGTATCCCTTGATTTTATCCATGCATCTATTAATTCTGCACTTGAAGTTAGTTTTTCTATGAATCTCCTTTCTGGTGTGGAGTGAGCAAATGCAACATTTAAAGGAGTTTTAAATAAGAATTTGTTTGTTACCTTTGTAATTGCCATTCTCGGCAAAGTCTCATCGTCTATTAACTCTTTTAATACTCTAATATCCTCCTCATCACTTAATTTTAATGAATCTTCATCGAAGAATACTGAGGAACCTCTTCGAAAGGCAACAATCCCCAGCGAAGCTTTCTTGAGTTGGGATGTGTTCAGTTTTACTAAATCTGTGGCCTCTAATTCAAAACGAAGAGCTTTGGCTCTTTTCCTTTTTATTACTCCAAATGCCTGCAATGTTTTTCTATAGTTTTCCTCACTTACTGTATCTTCATCCCATCCAATTTTGACAAGCGAGTTTTTAAGGATTTCCTTGATTTTCTCCTTTGGAAACTTTTTAGAGTAATCAGTTCCTTCCTCGGTATCAAACACTTTTAGTCTATTCCAGATCTCATTGCTAACCCAATCGATAGGATACATCCTGTAAGTAATGTAAGTTGCCTTTCCTTCTCTGAAACCTGATATGACTCGCTCATAAATGGTTTCTTTTTCAACGCCCGCAATTTGTGTGGAAAATGTAATATGTCCTTTCTTCAGTAATTCATAAGGCTCTTCTTGAGTAACTTCAGTTTCTATTTCTTTTTTCTTATATTCGATTTGATAAATCCCAAAATTGTAGTCTTTTTCCTTGATTATAGGGTAAAAATATAATCTCCTCTCAATCTCCATAACCTCTTCCACAAGATGTTTTATATTTCTTGCCCAATTATCGTGATTAAAGACCGTTGTGACAGGCTGGTTTCCTTTATATTCTATGGGAATTCTCAGCCCTCTACCCAATACTTGGGCAATTAAAAGCTTAGAATTAAATGCCCTTTCTTCATGCGGCACAATTTGAAACACATTTTTTACATCCCATCCTTCTGTGAGCATGCTTACCGATGTTATCCATTCCGTTGGATATGCTTTATCATCTACTCTATCAAGTTTAAAAACATTCTCTTTATGCTCAGGGGAAGAAGTTACAATTAAAACTTTTTTCTCCATATGTTCTTTTGAGATATTTTCTTTTTCCGCAATAAAATTAATCCACTTCTCAGTCAATCTTTTACAAGCAGAAATATCCTTGGTTACTATGATCGTGATTGGTTTAATCTTACGATATCGCATCTTGTTTTCAAGGTGATTATCATATATCTTTTGAAACTTTTCGTTCTCTCCTCCCAGACTATCTTCAGCCACATATTTTATTGTTTTAATGGTTCTTTCTTCTATGGCTTGCCTTAAAGAATATCTATAAACTACATCTGTAAAGTAATCATTTCCAATATATGCTGTTCCAGTATCGCCTACGATGTATCGAAAACCATACTTGGGGTCTAATAAAAATTCCTTCCATTTCTTTATCGCCCAGTCTCTACCTGGTGGATTATAAGCGTGATGAACCTCATCACATAAGACCAACGTTTTCTCCCCTCTTCCTGTTAGGCTATCCTCAACTGAGGATTTTACATACTCATAGACAGCATGAATATTCTCAATGCAAATATCCCCTTCTTTAATTGTTTGGGTAGCGTTTATAATTCTGGGATTTCTTATCTTTGCGTTCTCCGGAATAAGTCTTAGAAGGTCAGCATCCCCAGATAATGCTTTGAACTTCTCTGTAACTCCTTTTTCAATAGTAGTGGAAGGAGCAAGTACCAAAACCCTATCAACCGCACCTTCAGCAAGCATAATCCTTGCAATTCCATATAGCACATAACTTTTACCCGTCCCGGTGGCTAAGTCTATCGTACAGGTAAGTTTATCTGGAAGCTGTAAATGTTTTTCAAAATCTGTAAAAGTGGGATAAAGTTCCTTTAGAGCAGGATTATTTTCGTAGTTCTCCTCTGCTAAATCTCTAAGATTTCTATATCTTCCACCCAATAAATATCTTAAAACGATTCTTATTACCGCCTTCTGGAATTCTCTTGTCTCGCATAAAGCATCTAAAAATGCTTCATATTTAGAAATGTCAAATCTTGTTGGGTCTATATTTCCCGAGACCTTTAATACAAGATCACTTGCTTTTAAAGTAAGAACTTCAGGCATTTGAACTCTTCTACTTAAAATCTTTTAACATTTTCACTTCTTTTTTCTCGTTACCATAAACATCCATATAAATAATCATTACTTTATCTTTAATCTTCTCTGCCGTAAATCTAACCTCATAATTACTCTTTTCCAGATCAGAAGCAAACCATTTCTCATCCATATCAAAGTGTTCGCCTTTAAAATCATAATCAATCATCACCAATGACAGGGCTTTAAAACCAAGTTCTTCTTCAGGAATAGGCTTTTTAGAAAGTATATTGCTTCTGAGATGTTTAATCTTAATCACCGCCTCCTTAAAGGGAAGCTCTTTCTTTTTTTTCTCTATGTAATAATCGCATTCAACATTGGGCGGATAAATAAAATCAAAGCCTACTTGTTCCATAACTTTATTTACTTCAGAAATGTCAGCGGATAACGGTTGTTGAAGTAGTTTAAAATTCTTCTTATGGAGTTCATCTATTATTGAATAAGGAATCCTTAGGACATAGTATTTTATACCATCTCTCTCAATATAATCTTCTAAAAATAAGACACTTGCAGCTGGCGCAATAATAAAAAATCTTTTGCTAATTCTTTTTCCAAAAATAGAATGAAGATTATCAATAAAGCCTCTATCCATCACATATTCGTTTTTATTATTGTTTTTTTTCCATTTAAAGATTAAAACATTGTTTTGTCCAAAATATCCATCTAAATCTATTCCTGCTAAGGTATGAGGTTCGTCTTTGCACTGAAATAATTCCAAAGCAAATTTGCGATATTCAGCGAAAGGTAATTCTTTAAGTATTTTCATATCATATAGTCCAGCAGTGTAAACAGTAAATGGCTTTGTCTTAAGAAGTTTTCCTTTATTTCCAATTTTTTGTTTAAGATTTAGCATTCTTTTAATGATTGTATAAATAGAAAACTTTGATGAATCAACCATAATCCATTTTCTACCAAGTTTCTCTGCTACTGCTCCTGTAGTGCCGCTTCCTGCAAAAGCATCTAAAATGATATCACCTTTGGTGGACGAGGCTTTAATTATTCGTTCAAGTAATTCTTCGGGATTTTCAGTGGGATATCTGGCAGTTAGTTGGTATCCCTTTAAATCTGTCCAATTATTATCGACAGGAATGTCTTCCGTTTGGAGAAATTCGGGTATCCCTTTTACTCTGTTCCCAGCTATATCTGTGTATGTAATCTCTTCATTTATTCTAATTTTTCCATCTGAAGTCATCTGGTCGATCTTTTGTTGTGTATATTTCCAATGTTGCCCTTTTGGAGGAAGCATAAGACGACTTAGAATTATCCTTTCCGGGGGCTTTCTTAAGCCTGATGAAACCATATGATGCCATTCGGGTTCTTTCTTTGCCCCACAAAAAGAGCAAATACGACTTCTAAAAATTTCGTTGAAAGCTACACTCTCACTAACCCTGTAAAAAAGCACGCTATCTGTTGCTATATTGTATTGTTTCAACCCCCTTAATTGTCTCTTAAATCTATTAATAACAATCTCATTTCCAAAATTCTCCTTTCCAAAAACCTCGTCTAGTAACACTTTCATAGAATGCCCAAAGTGATAATCAGTTCTCACATAGAAACCACTATCATCGGAAAGTAACTCTTTTAAAAGGATTATCCTTTGCCGTAGCCACTCAAGATATTTAGCACCCATCAGCTTTGCCGAGTAAGCTCCCACATTGTTTCTTCCATAAATATCTCCTGTTCCAAATGGAGGGTCAATGTAAATTAACTTAACTCCTCTTGAGCCATCAGGATTTTTTAACTTACCTTCCTCTTTCATCTTCAAAAGAGTCTTCAAAATCTGTAAGTTGTCTCCAAAAATCAGCATATTATGCCACTCATTGTCAGTTACATTTCCAAAAACTTTCACCTTCTGAAGTGGCACAGCCATTGTTTCAGTAAGAACATCTACTTCTCTTGTTTTTCCAGCATAAATTAACTCTGTCTCCTGTTTTCCTTCAAAAAGTAGCCATCTGTATCCTTCTGGAAGTGGTTTTCCTTCCTTGAGCAACTCAACTATCGTATTTATCTGTTCATCACTTAGCCTTTTCATTTTTTACACACTCCGTTAATTGTAAGGCACGGCATTGCGTATAACGTGAAATAACCGAAATACTTCGTTTATGCTTCCATATTTTGATAGCATAGTTAGAGTAGCGCTCTTTGACGTTTCATATCCTACGGATCCGTTTCTTGGATTATACAAAATCCAAAATGGTTTTGCAACGCAATTTTTTGATACCAGTCCAATGGATCCAAATTCGGATTTAGAATTGACGGGCAAATTTTGCACTACTCCAAATTGGATCCATTTTCTGGACAAAATTTGTCGGAAAACTAAGCTTTAGTTAACGACTTTTCAAAATAGCTTCTCCCTGCGTTAATAATTGCAGAATCTCATGGCATAAAACTCCTTTAGCTGGAGAGGAATTTTGCTGTTTCTTCCGGCAGGGCAGTGTTTATATAAACCCCGGAACCTAACTCGAATCCGGCTGGAGTAGTAAGCCGGGGAAGGATTTGAATATACCAGTGATAAAAGTCTTCACTGGAATCACTTATCGGCGCAGTATTCAGGACTAAATTATAGTCCGGATCAGATAATTTCGAATAGAGTCTTCCCAGTATCTCTCTGAGGACAAATGCTAAACCCTTAGCCTCGTCCACTGATATATTGCCGAAGCCGGCATTATGTACCTTTGGAACAATCCAGGTCTCAAAGGGAACCTTAGAGGCAAAAGGGTGAAAAGCTACAAATGATTCGGTCTCCAAAAGGACCCTTTTTTTGAATTCCAACTCCTCTTTGACCATATCGCAGAAAACACAAAAGACATGATCATCATAATATCTTGTAGCCTCCTCTAAAAGATGTCTGATATGAGTTGGGACTAAAGGCAAAGCGATCAACTGAGAATGAGGATGTAAAAGAGAGGTTCCAGCACCCAATCCATGATTTCTGAAAATAATAATCGTCTTTATATTCTTTTCAGCGGAGAGTTCTATATACCTTTCCCGATAAATCAAACAGACCTCCTCCACCTGTTTTAAACTCATATTCCCTAAGGAAAGGTTATGTTCAGGGGATTCGATTATCACTTCGTGTCTTCCATAGCCCTTCATCTTACTGAAAAATCTCTCGCTTACCCGGCCCAGCTCAACCTCAGGGATCAAAGCCGGGAATTTATTGGGAATTACCCTGATCCACCAGTCGGGCTTATCCCTCTCTGTTCCTGCCCGGCGGTAGGAAAAAAGCTCCGGAGGGGTTTTGTGCTCATTTCCCGGGCAGAAAGGACAATCCCTATCAAATTTCGGAAGGATTTTTTTCTCTTCTTTTGGATTAAAATCGCCTGGCCTTTTAGCCCTCTCCGCGGCTATTATCACCCACTCCTTGGTGGCTCGATTCTGTCTTATCTCCGGCATATAATTACCCTTTTATTTTAGCTACTGGTTAACTTTTCCAATCTCTCCAAATCTTCTCTCTTCCCAAAAGCGATTAGGATATCTCCTGGTTCTATTTTTGAATCCGGGAAAGGGGTAAAAAGCATCTGGCCCTCTTTTTTATGGATTCCCAATACAATCACCCCCACCTTCTGTCTCAGTTCACACTCCTTCAAGGTTAAATTTGAAACAGAGCTTCCTTCTTTCACCTCTAACTCCTCTATCCTTATATCCTTTCCCTCTGCTGATATGGCAACCTTCATAAAATCCACTAAGTGAGGCCTTAAAGCTGCCATAGCTATCCTGGTTCCTCCTAAGGTATGAGGAGAAACGGCCCGATTTGCTCCAGCCCTTAAAAGCTTTTTGTCCGCCTCGGCTGTTTCAGCTCGAGCCACTATAAATATATCAGGGTTAAGCTCCCGGGCAGAAAGGGAGATGAAAACATTATCCGCCTCTGAAGCCACTGCAGAGATTAGCCCTTTGGCTCTCTTAATTCCAGCTTCCTCCAAAACAGAATCCTCTGTGGAATCCCCCTGCACCACCAAGACCCCATCTTTGATGGCCTTCTCCACTGTTTGCGGGTCTTTTTCCACCACTGTACAGAGGACTTGCCGGCTGGAAAATTCATTGTAGATCTGCTGACCCACTTTTCCGTATCCGCAGATTATATAATGATCTTTGAGCTCCTGGATTTTCTTACTCATTTTTCTCCTCCCTAAGATACTCCTGAGCTGTCCTTCCAACATAAATTGTGCTCCCGCCCCTACAGCATAAAGGGTGGTCCCCACACCGAAGATGATAAAAAATAGGGTGAAGACCTTGCCAGTTAAAGAAAGAGGATATGCCTCCTTAAACCCCACAGTGGATATGGTTATAACTGACATATAAAGAGAATCTAAGATGTCCCATCCCTCTATTAAGCTATAACCCAAGGTGCCAATTCCGATCACAATTACAAGGGCACCTAAAGCTATTTTGAGCTTCTTATCTGGTTGCAAAATATACTAAAAATTAAAATCTCTATTCTGGTTCTATCTTTTCACCATCCGGGGGTTTTTCCTCAGATTTTCTTAAAACAATCCTCCTCAAAATCGGGGGGGTAAAAAGAGTAGTTGCCATCACCATAAATATGATCACCGTGTAAAGATCTGAAGTGATAGCTTTCATACTCAAACCGATAGAAGCAATAATCATCCCTACTTCTCCTCGAGGAACCATTCCAAAACCTACCACTAAGGCATCTTTACCTCCCAAGTGAAGAGCACCCAAACCACACCCTAAAAGCTTCCCTAAAATGGCAAAAAGGGTGATGATTAAAGCGGCCCATAAAAGAGCAGGCTGGTTAAAGATAGAAAGATCAACCCAGGTCCCCAACATGACAAAGAAGAAGGGGACCAGGAAATTATATAGGGATTCTGTTTTGACTGATAAATTGAACTCCGGGTTCAATTCTGCAAGGATCATCCCGGCTAAAAAAGCCCCGATGATAGCGGCTAGATCTATGTAACTGGCAACTGCGGAGAGAAAAAGACAGAAAAGGATAGCTGAGGAGAAGACCGCATCTTTTGTGCGGAATCTTGCCACCCGGGGAACCACTCGGTAAACTATCCTTCGCCCTATTAATATCAAAAAGATTATAAACCCAACTGCCTCTAAGCTAATCAAACCTATCTTGACTAAAGATAAAGTCCCTTTCCCCATGCCGGTGACAATGGCTAAGACGACCATAGCGATCACATCATCCAATACTGCTGCTCCTAAGATAACCCGGGCCGCCTTGGTCTCTATAATACCCAGATCCGCAAAGACCCTGGCGGTTATTCCCACACTGGTAGCCACCATAGCCGCCCCGATGAACATAGCCTCCACTGTGGTATGATTTATGATCAGGGTATAAAGATACCCGAAGATAAAGGGGAAAACCACCCCTAAGACCGCAACCACTAAGGAGCTTTTCCCCACCCTCATAATCTCCTCTACCTTGGTCTGAAGCCCTACGGTGAAAAGCAGGATTATAACTCCGATCTCCGCCAAAACTGGAAATATCTCTGAGGTGCCAATCATATTTAAAACCTGTGGTCCTAAGATTATCCCGGCTAAGATCTCCCCCACCACTGCAGATTGCTTAAACCTCTCGAAGATTTCACCTAAAAGCTTAGCTGAGGCGAAGATTAAAACTAAGGTAACCAGTATCTGGGTAATGTTTTCCATCTTTACTCCCTTATTCCTGTAGCGTCCTCACTCCTGTCCTATGGATCCGTTTCTAGGATGAGGACGTTCATCCGTTGCCACTGGAGTGGCAACGCTACCGCCTGGATTATAATTTGTCCGGCTATTCGTTGCTTTAGACTTTTTCATGGCTTATGTATTTGATCCAATCATCTTCTTAATTGATGAAACCTATTTGCTGTGTTCCTCTAAATCTTTAGGATTCTTTCTTCTCTTCAGGCGATCTCAAAAGCCACAGCTATTTTTTCTGGCGATTTACCTTTAATTCCCATAGAAATTAAACAGATTGTTACATATAAAACTTTTTTATACCTAATTTTATCTCTAAATGAGCAAATGTCAATAAAAAAGAAAAGCCGTTGCAATTTTCAGTCACGGCTCTCAATCAAGTAAAGGTGTTTTATGTAATATTTTCCGACTAACTTATCATAATCCGAGAGCTTCTATAATCCGTTGCCACAGGAGTGGCAACGCTACCGGGGAAAAGACAAATCCGCTTTAGGCGGATTAACTTGGTTCACCTAAAGGTGAACACTCCAATTTACTTCTCTAAAGTAGTTTTTTAAAAACCTCTTTGTGGTTAGAACCTCGTTCTGGTTTCAAGATGCATTCGTATAAGTAGTAACCTCATCCACCCTCTTCTTTTCTCTATCCTTTCTAATCCCCTGGGCTTGGTTTAAGATTTCAAAAAGCTTTTTTACCTCAAAAGGCTTAGCCATTAAAAGGTCCACCGAGTGAGCTTTTAAGTTCTTGCTATCCACCTGAGTTCCCCAGCCAGTGATCATTACGATGACCACTTCCGGCTTTAAAGACCTCAACTTGTCTACCACTTCCCAGCCGGACATCTCCGGCATACTCAGATCAGTAAAGACAATCCCAAAGTCTTCTTTTTCAAAAAGCTCAAGCCCCTTTAAGCTGTTATCCACAGCCACAGCCCGGTGCCCTTTCGACTGGAGAATATCGCAAAGAAGTTCCCGGATAGCGGGTTCATCGTCAATTATCAATATATTCTCAGCCCGGGTTCCCTCTGATATTTTATCCTGAATCCTTTCTTTGTCATCGATTTTTCCTTCAGGCAGTTCCACGGTGAAGGTAGTCCCTTTCCCCTCCTGGCTTTCAATCGAGATCTTTCCATTGTGCCGCACGATTATCCCATAAGCCAGACTCATCCCCAATCCATTCCCCTTTGGACCTTTGGTGGTGAAGAAAGGGTCGAAGACCTTCCTTTTGACCTCCTCGGACATCCCTATCCCGGTGTCAGTTACCCAGGCCAGAATACGATCTTCCTTTAACTCAGAAAAAAGGGAAAGAGTTCCTCCCTTTGGCATGGCATCGACCGCATTCAAGATCATATTGACAAAAACCTCCCGCAGTTCTGAGGGGTTGCCAGCAACCAGAGAAAGGTCTTTATTTAAGGAAGTTTCTACCTGGATTAAAACCCCCTTTTTCTGAGCCTCATCCTTCCATTTATGTTTAGTTATCTCTAAAGATTCCCTCAAGATTTCGTTAAGATCAAGCATTATAAAATCTTCATCTGCCCTTAATCGGGTAAACTCCTGAATTCGCCTGACTGTCTCCGCCCCGTCTAAGGCCGCCTTTTCAATTATCTTAAGACCTTTTTTGGTCTTTGCCTCCGGGGTGGAGAGGAGTAAAAGCTGTGCTCTTCCTAAGATAGCACCTAAAAGATTATTGAAATCATGGGCTACTCCACCGGCCATCTCACCTAAAGCCCTTAATTTCTCAGACTGAATTAATTGCTCCTGGGCCTCTTTCAACTTGGCATAAGCCTGCTTTAAACTCTCGAAGAGCTTTGCATTTTCAATTGCCACCACAGCCTCATTAGCCAATATGTTCAGAAGGGTTAAATGGTTTTGATTGAACTGCTTTAATCCCAATTTAGACAGGGTGATAACTCCCCTGACCTCCTCTTCATAAATCATGGGTGAGGCAATTATCGATTCATCCACATAAGGACTTCCCGGGACATGCCGGGATCGGGGATGCCTTTCCCCGTCATCTATTACCTGTGCCTCCCCGGTCTGGGCCACCCAGCCAGTTATCCCTTCTCCTATCTTAAGGCGTAAAACCTCCTCGGTCTCCCCTTTATATTCCTCAACCTCACTTCCAAAGGCTATGGGGATAAGCTCCTCTCTGTTCTCACTCAAAAGAAAGACCCTGCAGTTATCAAATTCTATCACCTTTTTTATCTCATCCATAACCGCGAAAGCCACGTTCCTAACATCGTTCAATTTATTTAGTCTATTGGTGATATTCCTTATCGCCTCTAACTGGATAATCCATTGCTCAGCCTCTTTGAAAAGATGGGCATTTTCCATAGCCATACCGATCTGATTTCCTATAGAAAGCAAAAGCTGAACCTCCTCAGAGTTATACTTTCGACCCTTTTGGGTGATAACGAAAAGGGTGCCAACTATTTTCCCCTTAGATTTTAAAGGAACTCCTAAATAAGAATGTAACCCTTCTTTTCTCATAACCAAGCGGGTTAGCCTGGGGTCCTGGGTTATATCCTCAACCATTATAGGCTCTCCGGTTAAGGCTATCCTCCCAGAAAACCCCTCCCCCAATTTCAATTTATCAACCCCTTTAACTGCTTCGGCAGAAAGACCTCTAAAGACTTTTAACTCTAACTCTTTATTAGTCTGATTTAGGATATAGATTCCTCCAGCCTGGCAATCTGTTACCTCCAGAATCTTATCCATGGTCTCTTTTAAAATCACCTCTAAGTTCAAAGATTGGTTGACCATCGAGGAAATTGCATTTAAAGCTGAAAGCTCTTTATTTGCCTGGATTATCTTTTGCTCCATCATCTTGCGCTCGGTGATGTCTGTTACTATTCCCAGAAAGGCATTCTCTCCTTTGAATGTTATCAATTTTGTTGTGAGTATCGCCTCTATTTTTTTTCCTTCCTTGGTAATAAGTGTATATTCGAATGGAGCGACCTCTTCACTTTTCATATGTCTGCTGAAACTTGACTTTACTAAATCTATACACCCTGGTGCGATTAAGGTAAGGAAGTCGAAATCAGGGGAGTAAAACTCTTGTCTGGAGTATCCCATAATCTCTTCGCATCTCTGATTGGCATAGACTACTCTACCCTTCTTGTTGATAAAGATCATATTTGGAGACTGTTCTGCAAGGTTCCTGAATTTCTCCTCGTTTTCCCGCAGCGCCTCCTCCGCCTTTTTGCGCTCGGTGATGTCACGATCCGTTCCCCTATATCCTAACAATTTCCCATTGTCACCCAGAATAGGGATTCCACTCGTTTCCAGGACAACCGTATGACCATTTTTGTGCAGGTTTTGATTTGAAAAGTTTACAAAGGCTTCTTTTTTATCAAAAGCCTCAAATGCGGCTTTCTTAAGTTCCTCCCTGTCATCCGGATGAAAAAAGTCATAGAAGTGTCTGCCCAGCACTTCATCCGGCTTGTACCCCAAAATTTGTTCGACCACAGGACTGCTATAAGTATAGCATCCCTTTTCATCTACCTCCCAAATCCAGTCGCCGCTATTTGCGGCTACATCTTGAAAACGCTCCAACGACTCACTCAGCATCTGCTCCATCTTCTTGCGCTCGGTGATGTCTGTGCTGATCCCGATGGAACCGATAGTTTTCCCTTGTTGATCCCTTAATAGGGAGACCGATATGCTCACCGGGATTTGGCTCCCATCTTTTTTAAGCAAAGTGGTTTCAAAGTTTTCTATCAGCCCGTTCTCCAAAATCTTTTTCTTAATATATTCAGCCTCCCTTTTATCAGCATAAAGATCAAAAACCCTCTTTTTGCCAATAACCTCTTCGGCCTTATAACCGGTTAGCCTCTCTGCCCCCTGATTGAAAATGGGGAAGTTCCCTTCATTATCAATCACCGTTATGGCCACCTGAGAGATGTTTATGATATTATCTAAATAGTCTTTAACTTTTTTTAGCTCAGTCTCAGCCTTCTTCTTCTCTGTTATATCCTTCAAAAAACAATAAGAGGCCACCTTTCCCTGATATTCTATAAGGGCAACCCTCATCTCCACATCCTTCTTCTGGCCATTTTTAGTCAAAAGAGCAAATTCATAATGATCTAGAACCTCCTCCCCTCTTTGTCTTCTCGTATACCTATCTATCACCATATCCCTGAATTCCGGAGCTATTCCATTTCTGAAATCAAGCGTTTTTAACTCCTCCCGGCTATAACCAATCAAATCAACCAATCTTTGATTTACCAATTTTATTTGATTATCTTGCAGGATTGCGACGGCATCATTGGATTTTTCGATTAAATTTTTATATTTTTCCTCAGACTCTCTCTTTTCTTTTTCTTTCTCCGTTACATCTCTAAATAACTCAATTATACCGATAATTTCCCCTTTTTTATTCTTTAAAGGAGAAGCACATATCTCCAAATATCTTTCCCCCTTTTTATGGGTAACTTTTGTCGGCAACGAGCTTTTCAGAACTTCATTCAGAGGACAGACTTTATCAATCACCTGACAGGGCTTATCAAAGTTATGAAAAATCTGGTAGCAAAATCCCCCTATAATCTCAGGCAAAGATTTTCCTCTGTTATCCAAGAATTTTTTGTTGGCATAAAGGATTTTGTAGTTTAGGTCAAGGATCAGAACCTCTTCACCTAAAAAGTCCAAAACCCATTCTTTATTTTTGAATAAAATATCTTTTTTACTAAAGATACCCACTATACTTGACTCGATTTTAGAACAAGTTTTTAGATTAGCTTATATATTTTATCGACATTCCTGGAGAAAAAATTCTATCAGGAAAGCAAAAAAACGAAGGGGTAAAAAGTATTGAAAAAGTTTATTCTTTTTCCAGGGAAAGATGTGGAAAGGCATTTAGTTCCAAAGAAGAGCTTTCTCCTTTATAAAGGTGAAAATGTCCAGCCGCACCTATCATTGCCGCATTATCAGTACACAAGATGGTAGAAGGAACATAAAGCTCCAAACCCTCTTTACCTGCTTCGGAGCTCAATTTTTGCCTCAGATAACTATTGTTAGCCACCCCGCCGGCCAAAGCGATCTTTTTTACTTTAAGATCAAAAGCGGCTTTTAAGGATTTTTCTACCAGCACATCCACGATTGCTTCCTGAAATCCTTTAGCTATGCAGGCTTTTTGCTTTTCTTTCTCCTGCAAAGATAGCTTAGACACATAAAGAGCCACAGCAGTCTTAAGCCCGCTGAAGGAGAAATCTAAACTCCCTTCTTCCAGAAAAGCTCGCGGGAATCTTATCCCTGAAGATTCGCACCTTTTGCTTATTCGATCGATAGAAGGTCCTCCAGGATATTCTAAGTCAAGCACCCTGGCTACCTTGTCAAATGCTTCGCCCGGAGCATCGTCCCTGGTCCGTCCTAAGACCTTATAATCTCCCTTAGCTCTGACATAAACCAAAGTGGAGTGCCCACCAGAGACTATCAGGCAAACCAATGGGGGTGTAAGGTGAGGATATTCTAAGAAATTGGCAAAGATATGCCCCTCCAAATGATTTATCCCTACAAAGGGTATTTTTAAAGTATAGGCTAAAGCCTTAGCTAAGGAAAGGCCGATCAAAAGGGATCCAACCAGTCCGGGACCACAGGTAACCGCTAGACCCTCGATTTCCTTTAAACTTATCTTAGCCTCTTCTAAGGCGGTCTTAAGAATAGGCAGAATGGTTTTTATATGTTCCCGGGAGGCAAGCTCAGGAACTACCCCCCAATATCTTTTGTGAACCCATTGAGAGAAAACCACATTCGAAAGGATCTTCTGACCGTCCTCAATTATAGCCACAGCCGTCTCATCGCAGGAGGTCTCAATCCCTAAAACAAGCATACTACTTGATCTCTAAGTTAAAACTGTCTGGCTCTAAATTCAAAAGAAGAATATCTTCTGGAAGTTGAATCAGAGGAGAAACTTTGATCTTTCCCCTTTTTAAACTTTGACAATCTATATTAATCTTTATCATTTCAGGGGTAAGTTTTTCAAGTGCCTCTTTTTCTCCTAAGAGCTCCAAATTGATGGTCCGGGGAGAAAGATTCCCCTTTCGCCCTCTGGGTAGATTCAAAAGTCTGAGCGATAGTTTTTCCAGCCTTCTTTTCTCCCCCTTTTTTATCTCCACGAAAAAATCAACCCTCTGGGGGGAAATCTTGAGATTAAAAAAGGGAGGGGGAATCAAGTCTATACTTCCAGAGAAAGATTTATTCAAATCCTGAAATTCCTTCTTTTGGGTCAGAATGAATTTGGTTT
>Ga0209979_1002360_pt1 | contig 18235 bp, 17 predicted proteins | sample AnhtaG_FD_183114 | JGI IMG/M metagenome (GOLD analysis project Ga0209979, IMG submission 183114) | Deep subsurface microbial communities from Anholt, Denmark to uncover new lineages of life (NeLLi) - Anholt_01485 metaG (SPAdes) (version 2) | ecosystem: Environmental > Aquatic > Marine > Oceanic...
CGCCGTCGTCGCCGCCGGGGAGCGCTCCCTCAAGGCCCAGATGCGCCACGCCGACGCCCTCGGTGCCGCCTACGCCGCCATCATCGGTCAGCGGGAGCTGCGGGACGGCGCGGCGTCCGTCCGCCGCCTGGCCGACGGCTCCCAGGAGACGGTGCCGCTGGCGCAGGTTCCCCAACGCCTCAAGGCGAGTTAGCTCGTCGCTCGCGGCCGCCGACGATCCCCGCCGAAGGCGTGATATAATCACATCGGGCCCCCATCCGGGGGGTCTACTTGTGTAGAGGATGCGCGTCGTAGCTGCAGACCTTTAGGTCTGCCTGCACGGAGCAGGGCTGAAGCCCTGCAGCTACTACTTGTGTTGGTGACTTGAGATGCTTGACAGGCTGGCCGCGCTGGAAGCGCGATACGAGGAGTTGGGCCGCGAGATGGCCCGGCCCGAACTGGTCGGCGACTACGAGCGGCTCCAGGCGCTCGCCCGCGAGCACGCGTCGCTTGAGGACACCGTCTCGATGTATCGCGAGTACCGCCGCCTCACCAAGGCTCTCGAGGAGGCCCGCGCCATCGTCGCTGAAGGCAAAGACGCTGATCTCGTCGAGCTGGCGCAGGAGGAGATCGAGCAGGCGGAAGCCGGTATCGAAGCGCTACAGGAGAAGCTGCACCGCGCCCTAGTCCCCAAGGACCCCTTCGATGAGAAGGACGTCATCGTGGAGGTCCGAGCCGCCGCCGGCGGCGAGGAGGCCTCCCTGTTCGCCGGCGACCTCTACCGCATGTACAGCCGCTACGCCGAGCGCAAGGGCTGGACGGTGGAGGTGCTGGACTCCCACCCCAGCGATCTGAGGGGCTTCAAGGAGATCATCTTCGAGGCGCACGGCCGCGGCGCCTACTCCTGCCTGAAGTACGAGAGGGGCGTCCACCGCGTCCAGCGGGTCCCGGTCACCGAGGCCAGCGGCCGTATCCACACCTCCACCGCCACGGTGGCCGTCCTGGCCGAGGCGGACGACGTGGACGTCCACGTCGACGAGAAGGACCTGCGCATCGACATCTTCAACGCCAGCGGCCACGGCGGCCAGAACGTGCAGAAGAACGCCACCGCTGTACGCATCACCCACCTGCCCACCGGCATCGTCGCCGTCTGCCAGGATGAGCGCTCCCAGCTCAAGAACCGCAACAGGGCGATGGCCGTCCTGCGGGCGCGCCTCTTGGACGTCGAGCGGCGCAGGCAGCAGGAGGCGGTGGAGTCCACCCGCCGCTCCCAGGTCGGCACCGGCGAGCGGGCGGAGAAGATCCGCACCTACAACTTCCCCCAGGACCGCGTCACCGACCACCGCATCGGCTACACGCGCCATAACCTGCCCGCCCTCCTGGACGGCGATCTGGACGACATCATCGCGGCGATGCAGGAGGACGAGCAGGGCCGGCTGCTGGAAGCGCACCTGCCTGCCGGCAGGCAGGGCTGACGTGACGGTGCAGGAGGCCCTCCGCCATGGCTCGCGGATGCTCTCCGCCAAAGGCGGAAGCGAGGAGGCGAGCCTGGAGGCGGAGCTCCTCCTGGCCCACGCCCTGAACACCGATCGTACCCACCTCTACCAGCGCCTGCGCGAGGAGCTGCCCCGCGATGCCGCCAACACCTTCGAGGCGCTGCTCCGGCGCCGCCTGGCCCATGAGCCGACCGCCTACATCCTCGGGCGCAAGGAGTTCTACGGGCTGGAGCTGGAGGTCACCCCGGCGGCCATAATCCCGCGGCCGGAGACGGAGACGCTGGTGGAGCTGGTCCTGGAGTTCGTCGGGACGCGGGAGGCGGAGCACGAGACGCGGGTGGTGGACGTGGGGGTGGGCTGCGGCGCCATCGCCGTCGCCCTGGCCGCCAACCTGCCCGAGGCCGAGATCATCGCCACCGATGTCTCGCCGGAGGCCCTCGCCCTGGCCCGCCGCAACGCCGAGCGCCACGGCGTCGCGGCGCGCATCCGCTTCCTGGAAGGCGACCTGCTGTCCGCCTTAGGCGGACTGGACGCTCTCTTCGATGTCATCGCCGCCAACCTGCCCTACGTGCGCACGGGCGACTTCGAGGCGGCGCCGCCGGAGATCCGCCAGCACGAGCCGCTTCTGGGCCTGGACGGAGGCCCGGACGGCCTGCGGATCATCGAGCGGTTGCTGAGGCAGGCCCCGTCCCGCCTCAAGGGCGACGGGGCGCTGTTCGTCGAGATCGGCGAGGAGCAGGGCGCGGCGGCGCGAGACCTGGCGCTGGAATCGTTCCCGCAGGCGCGGATCGAGGTGCGGAAGGACCTCTCAGGGCTGGACCGCGTTCTGGTGGTCCGGACGTAGGGCCGCAACCGCCAACGCCTCGGCGGTCAAACACCACGTATGTGCGGCGCCGGCCGAGGCTATCCCTGAGGGCTTCGACGTCGGGACGCTGCCAGTCTCGCTCGAGGCTGGTGGCTCACCCGACGACCTCAACGACAGCTGGCCCCTCTCCTACGGCGGCGTAGGCTATGCGGGTGCCGTCGGCGCTGGTGCAGAAGCGGATCTGAGGTTCCATCTGGGGATGCCCCTCCTAGTGCAGCAAACATAGCGCCGAAGGGGGCAGCCGTCAAAGCATCGAGCCGGCGTCGTTGGAGACTAGAGGTGGCTACGAGACCTGAAGTGGGGGAAGGGAGGAAGAATCCCGGCTCAGCTCTCCAGACTGAGGTGGAACCTTTTCGGCCCTCAATTCGTCTAGAACATGGCCGCCACTTTACGGTAGAGCCAGTCGGAGTGACACCGGGAACAGGAAAGCGAGACAGAAATGAAGATCAAACTGGCTACTCTGGGATTCGCGGTCATTCTGAGTGCCCTCATCTTCAGTGGCTGCGGGTCGACCACGGCCCAGCCCACCGAGTCCCCAACGGGCACTCTGAGCGTTTCCGAATTACTGGAAAATCCAATGTATGACAGTGAAGTGAGAATACATGGAGAGGTGAGTCTCCTGGGTGAACTTCTCTGCCCGTGCTTTGAATTGACTTCCGGCGGGAAAGCAGTCCACATATGGTACGGCTTGATGGTAGAGGATGACGGAACAGAAAGACCTGCGGTCAGTGTAGAAGGTATTGAGAATGGTGACACAGTCGTCGTGACCGGCGAACTCAAGACAGCAGCTGCACATGCATCGCTCAATGATTTCTGGGCGAGCAGTATCGAACCTTCAACAGCGGTGGAAGGTGAGTATTGTTTGGACAAAGACACGGGTGTCAAACTCGGCTATCAAGAAGCCGTAGAAATCGCCCAAGACAGCGACTGCCTTGAGCAGGGCCAACTCAAGGAAACCCGCTTCTGCAACCAAGACACCGGCACTTGGTGGATTGACCTGGACATTGACAAACCCGGCTGTAACCCAGCCTGCGTTGTGAATGTGTCCGACAGAACCGCCGACATCAACTGGCGTTGCACAGGAGTCCTCCCGCCCACACCCACCGCGGGCGAAGCAGCTCAGTACCAAGTGACGCTGCAGTTCAACACGTCCGCAACTCAAGACGATCTCTTTGAAACCGAAGAGCTGCTGCGCACCTATGATGACAGTCTCGAGTACGTCATTATGGAGTCGTTCCCACCCGTCGGCCGGGCGTCCCTGGCCACCGATGTACCCGACTTCTGTCAGACGGTGGAGGCCGAGTTGGAGGCCAAGAGCTACGTGGATGGCGTCTCGTGCCGGCCAGTGTAGCCAAGGGAGCTTGCTGGCCGGAGGCGCTAGCCCTCGCCGGCCACAACGCCCAGCGCCACGGTGTCGCGGGACCTCTCGGGCCTAGATCGCGTCCTGGTGGTGCGGCTGTGCGAGGTGAGGTGACGGGAGGATGGGTGGCGGAGGCTAGCGCTGCGCCGTGCTACCGCGAGAGCTGGTAGACCTTGCCCTCCGTCTTGATGGAGGGCGCGACCACCATCTCCGCCTCGTGCAGCTCGGCGATGGTCTGGGCGCCGCAGACGCCCATGCACGTCCGGATGGCGCTCACCAGGTTCTCCGTGCCGTCCGTCTTGGAAGTGGGCCCGAACAGCAGACGGTCCAGAGTCGTATCCACCCCCACCGTGATGCGGGTTCCCCGCGGCAGCTCGGCGTGCCCGGTGGACATTCCCCACGAGTACCCCCTGGCCGGGGCCTCCTCCGTCCGGGCGAAGGCCGAGCCCAGCATGACGGCGTCGGCGCCAGCGGCCAGCGCCTTGCAGACGTCGCCGCCGCTGCGCATGCCGCCGTCGGTGATGATCGGCACGTAGCGACCACTCTCGCGGTAGTACTCGTCGCGGGCGGCGGCGCAGTCTATGGTCGCCGTCACCTGGGGCACGCCTACCCCCAGCACGTCGCGCGAGGTGCAGATGGCGCCCGGGCCCACGCCCACCAGCACGCCGGAGATGCCCGTCTCCATCAGCTCCTTGGTGGCCCCGAAGGTCACGGTGTTGCCTACCACCACCGGCACGCGGATGTTCTCGCACAGATCCTCGAAGATGAGGCCGCGCAGGCTGCGGGAGGAATGGCGGGCGGTGGTGACGGTGGACTGGACGACGAAGATATCGGCGCCGGCGTCCACAGCGATGGGGGCCAGCCGCTTGGTGTTGGCGGGGGTGCAGGACACGGCGCACACGGCGCCGCCCTCCTTGACCGTCCGGATGTGCCGGCCGATGAGCTCCTCGCGGATGGGCGCAGCGTACAGCTTCTGGATGACGGCCGCCGATTCCTCCTGGTCGGCCTGGATGACCTCCGCGATGGCGGTGTCGAGGTCATCGTAGCGGGACTGGAGGCCTTCCAGGTTTATGACGGCCAGGCCGCCTCGCCGGCCCATCTCCAGCGCGAAGCGGGGGCTGCTGACGGAGTCCAGGGCAGCGGCCAGGATGGGGATCTCGAAGGTGAACTCGCCCAGGGCGAAGCGGACGTTGGTGAGCTCCGGGTTGATGGTAACGGCCCCGGGGACGATGGCCACCTCGTCGAAGCCGTAGGCGGGCCTGAGTTCTCGATAAATTGATACACTCATCTCTACTCGCCTCGGAAAAAGGGGACCTGCAGGGCACGCCTGCCCGCAGGCAGGCTTTTTATCGACTATATCAGCGGCCGCAAGCGTCGTCAACGGCTTATGAGCCTAACGGCGAAACAGTTTACGCTCTTTCCCCTTCGCCCCTGCGGTATAATCGCCGCGAGATGCCTACCCTGTACGTCGTCGCTACCCCCATCGGCAACCTGGAGGACGTCACCCTCCGCGCCCTGCGGGTGCTGCGCGAGGTCTCCCTCATCGCCGCCGAGGACACCCGCACCACCCGCAAGCTGCTGGCCCACCATGGCATCCGCGCCGTGCCTGCCGGCAGGCAAGCCCGCCTCCTCAGCTACAACGAGCACAACAAGGCGGCGCGGATCCCCCAGCTCCTGGCGGCACTGAGGGAGGGCGACGTCGCCCTCGTCTCCGAGGGCGGCACGCCGGCCATCAGCGACCCCGGCCTGGACCTGGTGGCGGCGGCCCTGGAGGCGGGGTTCGCCGTCACCCCCATCCCCGGCCCCTCTGCCGTGACGGCGGCCCTGGCCATATCGGGGCTGCCCACCCGGCAGTTCACCTACCTGGGCTTCCTCCCCCGTCGCAGCGGCGAGCGGCGCCGCCTGTTCGCCTCCCTGCGCCATGACCCCCGCACTATCGTCGCCTTCGAGTCTCCCCACCGGCTGCGGCGGAGCCTGGAGGAGATGCGGACGCAGTGGGGAGACCGTCGCCTGGCCGTCTGCCGGGAGCTGACCAAGGCGTTCGAGGAGGTGCTCCGGGGCCGCATCAGCGAGGCGCTGGAGCGGTTCGCGGAGCCCCGCGGCGAGTTCACCCTGGTCATTGAAGGGGCCCGCGACGTGGCGGCGCCCGCGACCGAGGAGGCCCGCCGCGACCTCCTGCAGCGCAAGGGTGCAGGGGAGCCCGCCAAGCGCGCCGTGGCGGAGGTGGCCAAACGCTACGGCCTGCCTCGGCGGCAGGTCTATCGCATGTGGCTGGAGATCGGGCCGGAACCGGCGGATTGAAGCCCCGCACGTCCTCAGCTTGATGAGGTGCCGCGCACCTGCCTACCGGCAGGCAGGCTTCAGTGCGCGGGGCTCTCTTCACCCAAACGCTACGGCCTGCCTCGGCGGGAGGTCTATCGCATGTGGCTGGAGGCCCCGCCTGCCTCCCCTCCGCCACCAGAACAATAGAGCAACTGAGCAATGGAGCAGCGCTCTCATCCTTGCTCCTATGCTCCATTGCTCGCGGAGTGGAGTGGGGGCAGGGCCAGCCCCTATGCTACAATCCAACCGAATCTATGTCCGAAAAGATCCTCGTCTGCGTGGCCTGGCCCTACGCCAACGGCTCCCTGCACACGGGCCAGATCGTCGGCGCCTACCTCCCAGCCGACATCTTCGCCCGCTACCACCGCGCCAAGGGGAACCGGGTGCTCATGGTCTCCGGCAGCGACCAGCACGGCACTCCTGTGACCGTCCGCGCCGATGCGGAAGGGGTGCCGCCGGACCAGGTCGCGGCCCGCTTCCATCGCGAGTTCCTGGAGACGTGGGAGCGGCTGGGCATCATCTTCGACCTGTTCACCACTACCGGCACCGAGAACCACGCCCGCACCACCCACGACATCTTCCTGCGCCTCCTGGAACGGGGCCATATCTACCAGGGCACAATGTCGCTTCCGTACTGCTCTCAGGACAAGCGCTTCCTGCCCGACCGCTATGTGGAGGGTGTCTGCCCGTCCTGCGGCTACGACGGCGCCCGCGGCGACCAGTGCGACAACTGCGGCCGCGCCCTCGACGCGCCGGAGCTCATAGGCCCGCGCTGCAAGATCTGCGGCGCCACACCCGAATGGCGAGAGGAGGAGCACTTCTTCCTCCGCCTCAGCGCCCTGAACGATAAGCTCAAGGCGTGGGTGCAAAAGCAAGACCACTGGCGCAAGCAGGTCCTCAACTGGACGCTGGGCATCCTCAACGAGGGGCTTAAGGATCGCGCCATCACCCGCGACATCGACTGGGGGGTCCCCATCCCGCTGGAAGGCTACGAGAGCAAGCGCATCTACGTGTGGTTCGAGGCGGTCATCGGGTACCTCTCGGCGTCCAAGGAGTGGGCGGACCGCCGTGGGGAACCGGACGCCTGGCGGGAGTACTGGCAGGACCCGTCCACCCGTAGCTACTACTTCATCGGCAAGGACAACATCCCCTTCCATACCCTCATCTGGCCGGCGATGCTCCTGGGCTACAGCGAGGGCCAGGAGAGGTACAACCTCCCCTACGACGTCCCCGCCAACCAGTACCAGACCGTCCGCGGCAGCAAGGCCTCCACCAGCCGCAGGCTTGCCGTGTGGGTGCCGGACTACCTCTCCCGGCACGACCCTGACCCCCTTCGCTACCACCTGTCGGTGAACATGCCGGAGACCTCCGACGCCGACTTCTCCTGGGGCGACTTCCTGCGCCGCAACAACGACGAGCTGGTGGCCACCTGGGGCAACCTGGTGAACCGCGTCCTCACCTTCACCTATCGCAACTTCGAGGGCGTCGTTCCCGCTCCCGGCGAGATGAGCGCTGCCGATAGCGCCCTCCTATCGAAGGCGGAGCAGGCCATCGCCGAAGGCGGCGAGAACATCGGTCGCTGCCGCTTCCGCGCCGGCCTGGAGTCGGCGATGACCGTGGCGCGGGAGGCCAACCGCTACGTCGAGGAGAACGCCCCCTGGAACCTGCTGAAGCAGGACCGCGAGCGCTGCGCCACCGTCCTGTACACCGCCATCGGCGTCATCAGCGGGCTAAAGACCGCCCTCTATCCGTACCTGCCTTTCACCTGCCAGCAGCTCCACGCCTTCCTGGGGAACGAAGGGCCCGTGGACGCCGCCGGCTGGCGGCTGCTGGTGCCGGAGCCGGGGCAGCCCCTGGCCGAGCCCAAGCCGCTGTTCAGGAAGCTGGACCCCTCCCTGGTTGAAGAGGAAGAAGCGAGGCTCGGACAGTAGAATGCTGGTCGACTCCCACTGCCATCTCCAGGATCCCAAGTTCGATGCCGACCGCGATGAGGTGCTGGAGCGTGCCCGCCGGGCCGGGGTCTCCGCCCTCGTGGTTATCGGCACGGACCTGGAGAGCAGCCGGCGCGCGGTGGACCTGGCGGACTCCCACTCCCACGTCTACGCTGCTGTCGGCGTGCACCCGCACAACGCCAAAGACCTGGACGCCCGCATCCTGGGCGCGCTGGAACGGCTGGCGGACTCGCCCAAGGTGGTGGCGGTGGGCGAGATAGGGCTCGACTACTACCGTAAGCTGTCGCCGCCGGACGTGCAGATGGACGCCTTCGGGCGCCAGTTGGAACTGGCCCGGCGCCTCAGCCTGCCCGTGGTTATCCACTCCCGGCAGGCCGACGAGGAGACGTACAATGTGCTGGCCTCTTACCAGGAGCAGGCGCTGCCGGACTGGCCCAAGGACCGGCCCCTGGGCATAATGCACTGCTTCGCCGGGGACCTCATGCTGGCGCTGCGCTATGTCCAGCTTGGCTTCATGCTGTCCATCCCGGGCACCTGCACCTACCCCAAGGCGGAGCGCATCTGCGCCGTGGCCGGCGGCATACCCCTCCGCTGGATGGCGGTGGAGACCGATGCGCCCTATCTGCCGCCGCAGGCTCATCGCGGCTGCCGCAACAAGCCAGCCTACCTGGTGGACACAGTGGCCCGCATCGCCGAGCTGCGAGGGGACAGCTTCGATAACGTCGCCTCGCGCACGGCGGTGGCCACCGCCTGGCTGTTCGGCCTGGGGGACATCGGCGAGCCGGTGGCGCAGCAGGGCGAGGTGGCCAAGTGAAGATCGGCGTTCTCTACGGCCCCGTCCAGGAAGACCTGGCCCTGGTGGAGGCCACGTTCGAGTCGCTCAAGCAGGTGGACTACGCCCCCCTGGCGGGGATGCTGGAGCTGGTGCTGGCCGGCGGCGGCAAGCTCCTGCGGCCCGCCCTCACCCTGCTGTCCGGCCGCTTCGGCGAGTACGACCTCGACCTGCTGGTGCCCCTGGCCACCTCGGTGGAGCTGCTGCACACGGCATCTTTGGTGCATGACGACGTCATCGATAGCGCTGCCACCCGCCGCGGGCGGCCCACAGCCAACAGCGCCTTCGACAACACCGCCACGGTGATGCTCGGCGACTACATGTTCGCTCACGCCGCGGACCAGGTGGCCCGCACCGGCAACATCCGCGTCATCCGCCTTTTCTCGCAGACGTTGATGATGATGACGAAGGGCGAGATCGGCCAGGACCTCACCGCCTACGATAGCCGACAGACCGTGCGCGACTACCTCCAGCGCATCGGCGGCAAGACGGCCTCCCTGTTCGCCACCGCCTGCGAGGGCGGCGGCATCGTCGCCCAGGAGTCGGAGGAGTGGGTGGAAGCGCTGCGCAGCTACGGCTATAACTTCGGGATGGCGTTCCAGATCGTAGACGACATCCTGGACTTCACCGGCGACGAGGCGGAGATGGGCAAGCCGGTGGGGAGCGACCTGATGCAGGGCACCCTGACCCTCCCTTCCCTCCTCCTCATGGAGCGCTACCCACGGGATAACCCTGTCCAGAAGTTCTTCGCCCGGCCCCGGAAGGAGCTTCTGGCCCAGGCGGTGGAGATGGTCCGCGAAAGCGATATCCCGCAGGAGTCCTACGAGATGGCGCGCAGCTTCTGCGCCCGCGCCCACGAGGCGCTATCGGTCCTTCCCGACGATCCGGCCCGCCAGGCCCTCTACAACCTCACCGACTACGTGCTGGAGCGGCGCAGCTAGCCCACGGGCAACGCCGCACCCCCCATCCTCAGTCCGGCGGTATAGAGGCGACCCTGCCTACCGGCAGGCAGGCTTCAGGTCGCCAGGCAAGCCTGGCCCAGCGCCATCCTGAGCCCTTCGCGCTTTGTCATTCTGAGCGGAGCGAAGAATCTCGATTGTACTCCGCTCCCTCACGCAGAGCAGGCGACTTCTTGCGCCTTCTACGGGGGCAGCGTCCTCCGCTCCGGCTTGTGCTTCTTGGCCTTGACGGTGCGAAAGCCCCGTCCGTCCACTCCCCAGCCGTCGCGATAGCGCAGGTCTTTTTTCCGCGCGGCTTCTTTGTCCTTCATCGCGGCGACCTCTTCCTTGGTGGGCCGCGGCTTCGGCTTGGGCGGCGTCAGCTCGGGATGGTCGTACCAGCTCATCCGTTTGGCGCGCTTCTTGACCTCCTTGCCCATATGCCAGTACGTCCCCTTGTCCGGCAGGCGGCGCGGGTAGCCGTCGCGGAAGGTGAAGGCGCTGAAGCTGGACATGATGCGGGGAGCGTCCCGGCTGCACTCGGGGCAGGGGACCGGCAGGGAGGCCTCCCGCATGGGGCGGATCGCCTCGAAGACGCCGTTGCAGGGCTCGCAGTAGTACTCGTACAGAGGCATGGCTCAGACCCTGAGGGGCTGCTGCTCCCGGCGCAGGCGCTCGACGAAGGCGGCGGCGTTAACGTCGCGCTCCAGCACGCAAACGATGTAGCTGCGCAGGTGGCGCTCCACCTCCTGGGCCAGCGCTGGCGGCAGGTTCAGCCCTCCTACTTCCTTATACGACGCGCGCTGGAGGAGGCGCAACACCTTGAGCCCGTTCACCGATAGGGCCCGTGACCCGACGGCCCCGGCGCCGCAGGAGGCGCAGTAGGTCCCGCCAGCCACGGGCGAGAAGAAGTTCTGCACCGCCCGGAGCGGCTGCTGGCAACCGAGGCAGCGCTCCAGCTCCGGCAGGAAGCCGCTGCGCTCCAGAAGCTCCATCTCGTAGTGGCGCAGGGCCAGGTCCAGTCCTGAGCTTGTCGAAGGAGCCCGCCCTGAGCCTGCCTGCCGGTAGGCACGGCCTGCCGAAGGGTCGGCGTCTCCGCCGGAGGCGGAGGCGGCGCTCTGGAGGCGGTGCAGGATGTCCAGGAGGAGGCGGTAGGTGGGCAGGTTCTCCACCCGTTCCGGCAGGAAGCGGTCGGCCAGCTCGGCGGCGTAGAGGGCGCGGCTGAGCCGGTCGAGGTCGTCCCGCAGGGGCTGGAAGCTCTCCAGCGTCTCGCAGCCGGCGATCACCTCCATGGTGTGGCCCCGGGCGAGCTGGACCATGCAGCGGTTGAGCGGCTGCAGGTGCCCGGCCATGCGGCTGGTCGTCTTTCGCACCCCTTTGGCCTTGGCGTCCAGCTTGCCGTAGGCGGGGGTAAACAGCGTAAGGATGCGGTCGGCCTCCCCCAGCTTGCGCTGGCGCAGGACGATGGCCTCTGTCTTGTACAGGCGGGGGGCGGTCACGCTAGTCCTGCACCTCCTGGCGGCCCTCCACGGCGCGGGTCAGGGTGACGTCGTCGGCGTACTCCAGGTCGCCGCCGACGGGGAGGCCGCGGGCCAGGCGGGTGATCCTCAGGCCCAGGGGCCGCAGCAGGCGCGTCAGGTACATCGCCGTGGCCTCTCCCTCCAGGTTGGGGTTGGTGGCCAGGATCACCTCCGTCACCTCGTTAGAGCGGAGGCGGGCCAGCAGCTCTTCGATCTTCAGCTCCTCGGGCCCGATGCCGTCCATGGGGGAGATGGCGCCGTGGAGGACGTGGTACAGGCCCCGGTAGCTGCCGGAGCGCTCCAGCGCCAGGATGTCCAGCGGCTCCTCCACCACGCAGATCATGGTGCGCTCCCGCCGGTCGCTGGCGCAGATGCGGCAGGGGTTGGTGTCGGTGACGTTCTGGCAGACGGAGCAGAAAGTGATGCGCTCCTTCACATCCAGGATCGCTTCGGCCAGCGCCCGGGCCTCGGCGGCGGGCATGCGCAGGAGATAGTAGGTGAGCCGCTGGGCGCTCTTGGGGCCCACGCCGGGGAGCTTGTGGAACTCCTCGATCAGGCGGGCTACCGGGCCGGGGGCCGCTGCGGGCTGCTCGTTCATCAGGGGATCACCTCGAAGGCCGAGAGCGGGCCTGCCTGCCGGCAGGCTTCGCCGTCGGTCAATGGCGGCTAGTCGGTGAGGCCGGGGATGTTGAGGCCGCCGGCGACGCCGGCCATCTGCTGCATCTGGGTGGCCCGGATCTGCTCCAGCGCCTCGTTCACGGCGGCCATGATCAGGTCCTGGAGCATCTCCACGTCGTCGGGGTCCACCACCTCGGGCTGGACGGTGATGGAGTTCATCTTGGGTTGAGCGGTCATCACCACCGAGACAGCGCCCCCGCCGGCCGAGGTTTCGATGGTGGTCTCCTCCAGCGCCTGCTGGGCCTTGGCGATCTGGTCCTGGAGCTGCTGCATCTGCTTCATCATCTGCTGGTTCATTCCACGTCGGGCCAACTTTCCTCTCCTTTCCCGATGGGCCCTTCGCCTTCTCTCAGGACAGGCTTGGCGCCCAGCTCACGCGCCGCCCGCGCCAGGTGTCCCCCCTTGATCTTGCCCGGGGTAGGCCTCCGCGGCGAGTGCACCAGCTCGGTGGTCACCGGCCTCCCCAGCGCCTGCGAGAACAGCTCGTTGAGGCGGCCCAGGTAACGACCCGCCTCCACCCGCTCCAGGTGGAACGTGTGGTAGAAGCCCAGGGTGAGGACGTCCCCCTCCAGCGACTTCACTTCGCAGGAGGCGTTGAGGAGGGCCGCCAATTGCCTGTCGCTCTCCTTGCAGGCCTCGCGGACCCGCGTCAGCAGGTCCTGCCCTGAGCCCGTCGGAGGAGCCTGCCCTGAGCTTGTCGAAGGAGCCTGCCCTGAGCTTGTCGAAGGGTCGGGCGGAACGCCGGGTGGGGAAGGGCCCTGTTCGTCCTCTGCGGGTGCGCTGACGGTGGCGTCGGCGGTGGTCGCCGCCACCCCCTCCGTTGACGAGACGGGGATAGAGAACTGCGGCTCAGGCTCCTCCGCGGGGGCGGGCTCCGGCGCCGCCGCCGGTCTCTCCGACGCCGAGGCGAGCTCTACCAGCGCCAGCTCCAGCGGCAGCGACGACTGGGGGTCGTCGCGGAAGTCCAGCCGCCCCAGCGTCTTGAGGGCGTGCACGATCTCCGCCTCATCGACCTCCCGGGCCAGCGTCTGCATCTCCGCCAGGGTCTCCTGGGGCTGGTCCAGGGTATCGGCGGCGCCGGCCTTCACCAGCAGCAGCTCCCGCAGGTAGCCGACCACCTCCTTCGAGAAGCGGCGCATGTCCACGCCGTCGTCGCGGACCGCGGCCACCAGCTTCAACCCCTGGGCCAAAGCCTGCCCTACCTGCCCGGCCAGGGAGCCTGCCTGCCGGTAGGCATGGCCTGCCGAAGGAGCGCCGTCAAGGAGAAGGCGCGCCAGCTGGGCGCTGCGGGCGTCCACGCTGATGCCCAGCGCCTCCCGCACCTGCTCCAGGCTGGGCGAGGGCCCGTAGTAGGTGACGGTCTGCTCCAGGGCGTTGATGGCGTCGCGGAGGCTGCCGCTGGCGCTGCGGGCCATCTCCTGAAGGGCGACCTCGTCCAGAGAGAAACCCTCCTTCTCGCAGATGAAGGCCAGTCGCTCCACCACCGCCGGCGTCGGGATGCGCCGCAGGTCGAAGCGCTGGCAGCGCGAGATGATCGTCGCCGTCACCTTGTGCGGCTCGGTGGTGGCCAGGACGAAGATGATGTGCGGCGGCGGCTCCTCCAGCGTCTTCAGCAGGGCGTTCTCGGCGCTGGTGCTGAGCATGTGGACCTCGTCCAGGAGGTAGACCTTGTAGCGGCCCGACATCGGGTTGAGGATCACGTTCTCACGCAACTGGCGGATGTCGTCGACGCTGTTGTGGCTGGCGGCGTCCTGCTCGATGAAGTCCATGGCCCGGCCTTCCAGGAAGGCGCGGCAGGAGTCGCATTCGTTGCAGGGCTCGCCTTCTACAGGGGAGGCGCAGTTGGCGGCCTTAGCGATAAGCCGCCCGAGGCTGGTCTTGCCGGTGCCCCGCGGCCCGGTCAGGAGGTAGGCGTGGGCGATGCGGCCGGAGGCAACAGAGTTGCCCAGGGTGCGGGTGACAAGCTCCTGGCCGACGACCTCAGCGAAGGTCTGGGGGCGCCACTTACGGTACAGGACCTGCCCTGAGCCTGTCGAAGGGACCTGCCCTGCCTGCCCGGCCAGGGAGCCTGTCGAAGGGACCTCGGAGCTCACTACGCGGCCATTATCCCCGCATAAGCGCTGTGCGCGCAATAGCGGGCTGTCGAGAGCGCAACGCGGTGTGCGCGGACTCTCCAGGGGCTCTATCAGGGCTGCGGTGCCTGGTCCCTACTGGCGAGGACTGCTAGCTGTCCCCACGGCCGGCCTCACCTTGCCTCTTCCGCTGTCGGTAGGCCTTAACCTGGCAGGCCGGCCTGTCATACACCCGCCGCGCGATTCCTTCGAACTCAGTGCCGCAGACAGGGCACACTTTCTTGTAAACCCGGCGCATCGATGCCAGTCGGCGCGCCGCCTCGCTTCCTACCTCAGCCATCTCAGATAGTTAGACGGCGCCGACCCCGACGCAGTTACTGGCCCGCTAGAGCACGGTCAATGTTCCTGGTTTGCAGGGCGGTCGCCCAATAACGGGACCTCCGTAGGCCATGCACTTGACATATGTATGGATAGCGTTATCCTATACACGTCAGCGGGGGAGAGCAGGGAGCGGAAATATCTCACCCTTGGCGCTGCCCCTCCCCTGGGCACAGCGAGCGTGGTAGGAACGCAGCACCCCCCGACATAGTGCCGCTGCCTCATGCAGCCCGGCAGTGCACTCCCCCGCTGGCCTTCTCGCCTGGCTGAGGGCCATGGCAGCGGCCATTCGTGTTATGGTGTGAGCCGATGAGCGCGCGCGTTCGGGGTCAAAGGCTCTTGCGTGAGCCGGTGGCCTCCAGCAGCTCCTCTTCCCGCGCCCGCATGCGGCGCTCCTCCTCCGGCTCCGCGTGGTCGTACCCCAGCAGGTGGAGGATGCCGTGAATCAGCAGCCGCGCCACCTCCGCCTCCACGCTCTCGACCGCTCGTCCTGAGCCTTGTCGAAGGGCTTGCCGAAGGGCCTGCGGATAGGCGATGATCACCTCGCCCAGCGCGGGGACGCCGCCCGGCGGCGCCGGGAACTCCTCCCCCTCCCGCTGCGAGAAAGAGAGCACGTCCGTGACTGCGTCCTCGCCGGCGTATCGGCGGTTGAGGGAGCGTACCGTCTCGTCGTCTGTCACCGTCACGCTCAGCTCGGCGGCGCCCACGCCCTCCGCCTCCAGCACCCGCCGTGCGATCAACTCCAGCCGCTCCTCGCTCACGGACGCCGCGAACGGTTCGCCGATGGAGACGAGGATGACGTGCTCGGCCACCGAGGACTTCCCGGCCTAGGCGAACACGCCCGCCGCCGCCTCGGACGCCTCCAGCAGGGGGCCGGGGAAGATGCCGATGAACAGCAGCCCCACCACCGATATCGCCATCGCAAGCCCCAGGTAGTACCCCGGCTGGATGCGCTCCTCGCTGGCCGGCTCGGCAGCGTACATGTTGAGGATGACCCGCAGGTAGTAGTAGGCGGCCACCACGCTGTTCAGTACGCCCACGATGGCCAGCCACACCAGGTTCGCCTGCACCGCCGCGTTGAACACGTACACCTTGGCGATGAACCCCGCCGTCGGTGGGATGCCCGTCAGCGAGAGCAGGCACAGGGTGAGGCCCAGCGCCAGCAGCGGCGACCGCCTGGCCACGCCCGCGTAGTCGGCGATCTCGTCGGAGCCGATCTTGTTGGAGATGGCGATGATAGCGATGAAGGCGCCCAGGTTGGTGAAGGCGTACGTCCCCAGGAAGAACACCACCGAGCTCGTCCCCAGCAGGAGCTGCGGGTCGGCGGCCGCCACCGCCGCCAGGCCGATCAGGAAGGTGCCCGCCTGAGCGATGGAGCTGTACCCCAGCATCCGCTTGATGTTCCCCTGCGCCAGCGCCACCACGTTGCCCACGCTCATGGAGACGGCTGCCAGCACCGCGAACACGTTCGCCCAGTCGCTCGAGATGAAGCCGTCGCCCAGCGCCACCAGGAAGACGCGCATCACCACGGCGAACCCCGCCGCCTTGCTGCCCACCGAGAGATAGGCCGTCACCGGCGTGGGGGCTCCCTCGTACACGTCGGGCACCCACATCTGGAAGGGCACGATCGCCATCTTGAACCCGAACCCCGCGGCCAGGAACACCGCCGCCAGCACCAGCGCCGAGCGGGTGTCGCCGTCCGCTTCGCTCACCACCCGGCCGATCTCTTCCAGCGACGTCGAGCCCGCGATGCCGAACAGGTACGCCATGCCGTAGAGGGTTACGGCGGAGCTTATCGCTCCCAGGAGCAGGTACTTCAGGCCGGCCTCGCTGGAGCGGCCGTCCTTCAGGAAGGCCACCAGGATGTACAGGCTTATGCCGGTGAGCTCAAGGGCCACGAAGATGGCGATCAGATCCACGGCCGCGGCCAGGAGCATCATCCCGGCCGCCGACGCCAGCACCAGCGCGTGGTACTCGGCGGCGAAGCGGCTCCCCCGCAGGAGGTCGATCGAGGAGAGGACGACGATGGCCGCGATGCCGGCGAACAGGAAGTTGAAGAACAGCGCGAACTCGTCGACGCTTATCGTCCCCCTGAAGGCGGTGCCCTGCTCATCGAAGGCGATGAGCAGCGCCGACCAGAGGATGGAGGCCGCCGCGCCCGTCAGGGCCAGCGCCGCCAGGGCGCCCCGCCGCAGCTTTTCCGCGCCGGCGCCCGCCAGCGGCCAGGCCAGGTCGGCGAGGACGATGATCCCCGCCATCGCCAGCAGGATCAGCTCCGGGCCGAAGCGGTTGACGCTATCCATGTCCCTCCCTCATGCCAGCCTCTCCGCTATCGGGACCACGCCCGTCTCCAGCAGGTCCAGCATCACCGCCGGGTATATCCCCACCAGCAGGATCACCGTCACCATCGCTAGCAGCGGGCCCCGCTCCCACCACGCGGTGGCGTCGCCGATCCCCTCCCAGCGCTCGCTGAGCTCGCCCCAGAACACCCGCTGGATCATCCACAGGATGTAGCCCGCCGTCAGAACGATGCCGATAACCCCCAGTATCGTCAGGAACTCATGGTGCTCGAACGTCCCCAGGAACACTGTGACCTCGGAGACGAAGCCGGCCAGGCTGGGCAGCCCCAGCGACGCCAGCCCCGCTATCACCATCATCGTGGCGATGAACGGCATCCGGTGCGCCATCCCGGACAGCTCGCCGATGTTGCGCGTGTGGGTCCGGTCGTACACCATCCCCACCAGGACGAACAGCAGGCCGGTGATCAGGCCGTGGGTGAACATCTGCATCGCCGCTCCCGTCAGGCCAACGGTCCCCAGCGCCGACGCCCCCAGCAGGACGTAGCCCATATGGCTCACGCTGGAGTACGCTATGAGCCGCTTGAGATCGGTCTGCATCAGCGTCACTATCGCCCCGTAGAGGATGCTCACCACCGCGAACGCGGCCAGCCACACCGAGGCGTCGCGCGCCACGTCCGGCATGATCGAGAAGCTCAGCCGCAGGATGCCGTAGCCGCCCATCTTCAGCAGCACGCCGGCCAGGATCACGCTCACCGCTGTAGGCGCGTCCGTGTGCGCGTCCGGAAGCCAGGTGTGGAAGGGCACCACCGGCAGCTTGATGCAGAATGCGATGATCAGGAGGAAGAAGATCGCCTGTACGGGGATGACCGCGTCCTTGATCTCGTCTATCTGCCCCAGCTCCCGGATGTCGAACGTCCCGGCCGTGAACCCCAGCACCAGGATCCCCACCAGCATGAAGCTGGACCCGAACAGCGTGTACAGCACGTACTTCCACGCCGAGTACAGCTTGCGGCCCGTTCCCCAGATCGAGATCAGGAAGTACATCGGGATCAGCTCTATCTCCCAGAACAGGAAGAAGAGCACGAAGTCCATCGCGCTGAACACCCCCAGCAGGCTGGTCTCCAGCAACATGATCCAGGCAAAGTACTCTCTGGGCCGCAGCTCGATGCGCCAGGAGATGAGCACCGCCACCAGGAACAGGAAGCCCGTGAGCACCACCAGCGCCAGCGACAGGCCGTCCACGCCCACCGCGTACTGCAGGGTGAACTCAACAAAGTCAGAGGCCAGCCAGACGTGGCGGTCCATGAACTGGAATCCACCCGGCTCGCGGTCGTAGGCGGCGAACAGGACCAGCGTCAGGGCAAGGATCACCGTGCTCACCCCGGCCGCTATCCACTTCGCCCAGCTCTCCCGTTCGCGCGGCAGCAGGGCGATGGCGGCGACCGCTGCGATGGGCAAGAAGATGATGAAAGAGAGCATCCTACCTCACGGGTTCACTATCAGGATTCCGGCGATGGCGGCCACCACGCCGATGAAGATCGCT
>Ga0209979_1002361_pt1 | contig 18222 bp, 13 predicted proteins | sample AnhtaG_FD_183114 | JGI IMG/M metagenome (GOLD analysis project Ga0209979, IMG submission 183114) | Deep subsurface microbial communities from Anholt, Denmark to uncover new lineages of life (NeLLi) - Anholt_01485 metaG (SPAdes) (version 2) | ecosystem: Environmental > Aquatic > Marine > Oceanic...
TTGACAAAGGCGTAGTGGTTCCACTCGCCTTGCCAGTCCTCACCCTCACCCCCCGGCCACATCACAAAATCTTCGGGCTCCTTACCGGCAATAAAATGCACATTTGGGTCCCCCGGCGCATAATGCCGCGGGACGCGCGCACCGATGGCACGAGTAAACTGGTCCACTCCAAAGTGCACCGTGAACAGGTAGTTGGTCCCGTCTCCATCGTCACCGTTCACCCAGACTGCCACGGTTACTTCCCTGCCGATGTTGCTAAACAGCCTCTGTGAGCTGGAGACATACGTCTCATATTCAAAGCCTAAGCACCCATCTAAGTGGCCCTCAGGCCCCCAATGGGGCTCTTCCACTGTCCCGTCGAGTCCATGGCCCGAGAAATCAGCCGCGGTAGTGCCGTCAGTCTCATCGAATTTGTAATGAAGTATCATGCCGCCTACCGTGGTAAAGCTCCAGAGGTCGCCTGGAAAGTCCCCTGAAGGCCCGTGCTCATCGATCCGCCAATAGTAATTCTGGCCTGATCCAAGAGGGCCGGGATTGTAGCTGGTGGCCGCCTGCCCGGGACTAACAAGGTCCAGGTCACACGGATCGGTGCCGAAGTACACGTCGTGCGAAGTGGCAAGCGCTCCCGCCGTCCAGACGAGGTTCGCGTCAGTGGCTACAGTCCAAATGCCGTCGGCTGGACTGGGATTGTAGGCTTTTCCAGGCTTCACTGTGAAGCTCCAGACGTAGCCCGTCCATTTATTGGGGTCGTTGACCTCGTTGATACGCCAGTAGTAAGTCTGCCCCAGGTCCAGAAGCCCGCCGCCGGGGTTAGGGTCGTAGCTGTTAACGTCACGGTCCTGCGGGCCTTTGTATTCGGGCGAAGACGTAGTGGCTTCGTTAACATCGTTGAAATCGGTGCCGAAGTACACATCGTGCCCGTTAACATCCTGAGTATATTCTCCCGGCGTCCAGCTAAGAACTACATTCGGCTCGATGTTTTCTGCGCCGTCGGGCGGACGGGGGTTCCTGGCTACCGTTATGTCATACTGCTCAATGATGAAGCCGTTGACAACTATATCGTTAGGCTCGTTAGGCGATGGGGGCGTAAACATGAATTCCACACTGTTCTCGCCCTCGGCTATGGTGAATATCAGGTTCGATGTGGTTACGTCGTTGAAGTCACCACCCGCCCCAATCCCTGTCTGCCGCAGGCCTGTAATGACTACATCGCCATCGACATAGACATCGAACTCCCCTCCGACAACACCCCATATATTATTATGGTAGCCCGTAAAAGCGTAGCTGCCCGGCGCAAGCCCGCTTACAGTCACTACAACCCCACAGTCGGGGTGATTGTCGACAAAAATACAATCCCCGAACAGGGGATGAAAACCATTGTCCCGAAAGCCCAAGGTATCACCGTCCGGCCACGTCGTCTCAAGAGTCACATCAATCCCGGAGCCACAAACATTATTGACTATCCATGGCTCTGGCGAGGATCCGGGGCCCCCGCTGATCTCACAGAAACCCTCGGGTACCTGGTGCCCCTCCAGACCGAGGTCGAGCTTAAACGAAAACTGACCGGCTTTAGAGCTGTTGATCAGACCCAATACCAAAACAAGAGAAACCAAGAAAATCAGTTTTCTAAACATGATATTCCTCCTTTCATTCAAAAAAGCGAACTATTATTGCATTCTCCTTCCGCCAAACACTCAAAAAGCCTGAAATTTTCCGGCGTATGCACCGCCCTCCTCATTTTTCTTCACTAAAAACCACCGACCTTTGCACCAAAAACTGCTTATTTCTACTTATACCACATTACCTCACCTTTAGTCAAGCTTTTTTTCGCACCCACTTATCCACACTTATTCGCAGGATTTAGCCCATTTTCGCAACAATTATCCGCCGTTTCCCAATCGTAAATCACAAATCACGCCCCTTCTCCCCGCCCCGTTTATCTTTTCACTTCGACATTCGATATTCCTTGTTCGATATTCGATATTCCTTCCATCGTCCATCGTCCGTCCTCCCTCTTCTGTCTCCTGACTCCCCCCTCTGCCTTCCCTGATTCCCACCTCCTCCAATACCGGCACTACTACTATCCACTAAGTGGCAATGCAAGGTACCTTACATTGCCACCTACCGCCAACCCATTTTACCCGTAAACTCTGCCTTACGCAATACGAAATACGCAATACGACATACGAATCAAATCCCGTCCCTTTATCCTTTCACTTCGACATTCGATATTCCTTGTTCGACATTCGATATTCCTTCCCTCGTCCCTCGTCCCTCTTCTATCTCCCGTCTTCTGCCTTCCGTCTTCTGCCTTCTGTCTTCTGTCGTCTGTCTTCTGACTTCTGCCGTCTTCGACATTTGAATTTTGCTCATTCGATTTTGTTTCGGATTTCGGATTTCTTACATCGCATCTACTCATCCACGCATTTACTCATTCACGGGTCACGAGTCACGAGCGACGAGCGACTCGCGGGCTCTGCCCGCGCATTCGTGCAGGTCGCCTTTTCGAAAAGTGCCAAAAAGCGTCTATCACGTGCGAACCAGAGATCATATAAGCCAGCGAATTGCGATTGACATGCTACGAGATGCACATGCTCGTGGCCGCAACGAGACCGTGAACGTACTCCATAATACAAGAAAGAGAGCACTGCTGTGCCGGTAAATTTGCTACAGTCTCCAAAATCCAGATATTTTTTTTCTCCCCTTCTCCCCGCCCCTTTATCCTTTCACTTCGACATTCGATATTCCTTGTTCGATATTCGTTATTCCTTCCCTCGTCCCTCGTCCATCGTCCATCGTCCCTCTTCTATCTCCCGTCTTCTGTCTTCTGCCTTCTGTCTTCTGTCTTCCGTCGTCTGTCGTCTGTCTTCCGTCTTGAGTCTATAACTCTATCCCCTATCCCCTACTCCCTGTACCCTGGCGTTTCGCCCAATTCACGCAGGTCGCCTTTTCGAAAAGTGCCAAAAAGCGTGCATTTTTGTTAATTTTTGTTAAAAAAGCGCGCACTTTTGTCAATTTCTGTCAATTTCTGTCAATTTTTGACCCCCTTTTTCGCACGACTTGCACAAGTCATGCGAAATTCCGTGGATTTGTTCTTGACAGCCACCCCCATTTTTATCCCAAAATCGCCGATTGTGCCCTGAAATGTCCCCACATTATACCGATTTTCACAACAGGCGCTTGCGTATTTGCTTCGAACCACCCTCGATTTTGACTCAGAATCAAGGCCTCTTCTTTTTTGTTTTCTTGTTAAAACCTGCGTATTTGATATGATTTTTCTCGCCAAGGGTCGCGCGTTTCGCACGAAAGTTTACTCTTCGCTCCCCGCCAAATTCTTACAGAATCTCCCCTTCTTTTTGCGCAACGAAGCGGCCCTTTTCCCCTCAAAAAGGGCCGTGAAAGAGACTGACCTTGAAAACCCCTAACTACTTTTAGCATTAGCAGTTAGCTGCGTTTTTCTCTTGGCTTTCTTCTGCTTTTTTACCTTTGCCTTCTTACCCGCTTTAGCGCCTCTGCTGCCGAGCATAAAACCCACACCAGCTATCAGCATCGCTACCACGGCAGTTACGGCCATCGCGTACCAGATTACATGGACACCATACGGCGCATTTATCCCCTGTATTTTTTCCAAAACCGCAGGCATCACACCGGTGAAACCAGCCACCGCCACTATTGCCGTGTAAACGATGGCCAACAAAGGCAAAAATAGCATAGTCCCGAACGCATTACTTAGAGTATCCGGCGCCGGCTCGGCATACGCTTGAGTCATTGCCGAGAACTCTGGAATTGGTTCCGGAACGGCAAGCCCTTCCTCTTCCGGTACGATTGGCTCTGCTTCAGCAGCCATTTCCAGCGCCGAACCTTCACTGGTCTCCTCGCCGCTCTCGGCTGTATAAATTTCGTCCAGAATACCGCCCAACGAAGTATCATCAGCCTGTAGTGAAAGGTCCAACAGCCCAGAGCCGCTGCCAAAAGTATCCAGGTTCACATCTTCTTCAATCTCTTCCAATGACTCTCCCTCTGCCGTACCCTTGGTCTCTGCCGCCACGTCATCAGTTACTCGGGCCTGGCTGTCTGTTTCCCCCAGGCTATCGATTCCCTCTACATCTGCAAACGTATCCGAATCTATCAACTCGTCCCCGGCTGCTCCGACTGTATCCTCAGTCGCTTCGGGCACCAAAGAAATCTCATCCGTACCGGTTCCCTGCTCCGATGCAGCCGGAGTTTCCTCCAATTCCGCAAAACCCGTATCGGACATCAATGCTTCAACTTCATCAACCTTAAAGAGCACATTCGCCCCGTCGCGAAACTCACGCAACTTGCCGTCTTTTACGAGCTCCTCAACCTGTTTCTCTGTTATATTGAGCTTCTCAGCAGCTTCCTGTAATGAATAAAACATACCAGCCATAATCACTTACCCCCTATAAGCTAATATAAGTTAACTTCTTACCTTCCCGCGCCCTTTTATTTTCCCCAAAAACTTTAAACATCTTAACTTTCCCCTAACCACCGAAATCTAACCCTTCCTTGTCGGGCTCAGCCATTTCCAAAATGTTTACACCTGAATCGGACTGCTTTCCCTCGTTCTGCTCTTCCTGCAGTTGACCCAAATTTTCCAGTAACATCTTTACCTGGTCCGGTTTCGGCTCAGCCGTGTTATAGCGCTGCAGCCGTCTATCGTATCGCCAGCTTCGTGCGGCCAATAATCTCAATCGGCTGTAGGCAGGTCCACGGCTGTTCAGCTCATATACCCAGAGTGTCTGGCCGACCGTATCGACCATCGCAAGTCCATAGCTGTCACGTTCAATCTGAACCGGAACGACTAAAATTCTACCGTCGCTGCTGCTCTGCAGTTCCACCTGAGCGCTCGCCGGCGGGCCCAACTTGCCGCTCATAAAAAACAGACACAGCGCTCCCAAAACAACAAACGCCGGCAACACCCACCGTTTTTCAGTTCCGGAACCCATAATCCTTTAAATAGTCCGTACTTAACCAAAAACAGCTTTTCATTAAGATTATATCTTAACCGGTGCAACTATGCAAGCTATTTTTTCAAATGCAAACACCGTAGATCAATGGCCAAAAGTCAGTCTTTTCCCGGCAAAACCCGCAACTGTCCCAAGAAGTGTGGTTGAGGTGTAAAAAACAAGGTCTCCTTGCCGATATTAGCTAAAAACACGGTAAGGAGACCAAAAGTGATCAGATATATAATTGCTTCGGTCGGTTCGCAGCTAAAATTTGGGATAAGGTTTTGGGGCATTGTTACTTATCTGAGTTTATGCGCGGTCAAGATGGATTATGCGATCTGCGAAAAGTGGTTTGATTGCCAGTACTTGGGCGTTCCCCCGAAAAATTCTCCCACAATCTTTGGGACGATTATCAAATCCGTGCAATCTGTGAAATCCATCGCTAAAATTAAATCTATGGACTTTCAATCTGAACACTCAAGACCGGTTGTACTTTTGCTTGCTTCGCGGCCGAAGTTTCTCGTAGCAAGCGCAGCGCCCGTCCTGGTTGGCTCCGCCCTCGGCTATGCAACAGCCGGCACTTTCTCCCCCATTCTTTTTATCCTGGCATTGTTGGCGATAATGGCCCTGCACGCCGGCGCCAATATGGCCAACGATTACTTCGACCACATCTCCGGAAACGACTGGGCCAACCAAAACCCTACACCGTTTTCCGGCGGAAGCCGCTATATCCAGAAGGGTATTCTTTCGGCCAAACTAATTTTGCTCTCGGCCCTGGCTGCTCTTGCAATTGGCTCAGCTATCGGCGTGGTCATTGTCCTGCTGACACGCAGTCTCTTGATTCTGATTCTCGGCCTCATCGGCCTGCTCGCCGGCTTCTTCTACACAGCCCCACCTGTTCGGCTCGGCTATCGGGGCATCGGCGAGTTTGTCATCGCCCTGTTGTTTGGCCTGCTGCCGGTATATGCCTCATACTATTTGCAGACCAAAACAATTGACCTTCTCCCCCTCTTGCCCGCCTGTGTAGTCGGCATACTTATCTTCCTGGTGATTCTGGTGAACGAATTTCCGGATATCGCCGCCGATGCAGCGGTGAACAAAAGAACACTTGTAGTCTGTTTCGGCGTTTCGGCTTCAATCTCGATTTACCAAACCGCACTGATTGCAAGTTACATTATTGCAGCAGCAGTAATGCTGATTTACTCTTTTATGTTCTTTGCCGGTTTATTTTATTTACTTACACTGCCACTTGCGGTTGTTGCGCTAAAGTCTGCAAATGAAAAAGATTTAACCACCGCGGGCCGATACCGAGCCAGCCAAATCACGGTCCTCCTGCACTTGGTCGGAACCTTAGCCTTTACTGTCGGTCTCCTAACTTCTCGCTTACTCGACACACTGTTCTAAGCCCTATTTTGTCTCGCTTTCTCCCATCCGCCAAACGCTAATTTCTGGTTGACCTCTTTGTCTCTGTTGCGTAAACTTGCTGCAGATGGATAAGCGAGTCATAATCAACGCAGATGATTTTGGCCTTTGCCCCGGCGTAAACAAGGCCGTCGCCCGGGCTCATACTGACGGCGTACTCACCAGTGCCACGATTATGGCCAATATGCCCGCCGCCGCCGAAGCTGTCGAAATAGCCAGAAAACTGCCCACCCTCGGCGTCGGAGTCCACTTGAATCTGACCGAAGGTCGGCCCCTGTCCCCCCAGGCCGCCGTCCGGCCTCTGCTCGATGCCGACGGCCGTTTTGCTTTTTCCCTCGCCAAGCTCTCGCTTTTCTCACTCGCGCCCCATAGCTTTAGAAATGCGATAAGAACCGAATTGGCCGCCCAAATCCAATGGCTACTTGACAACGCCTTAAAGCCCACTCATTTGGACTCACACAAACACTTCCACACATTTCCTCACCTATTCTCAATCGTCTGCCAATTGGCGCGACGCTTTGAAATCCCCGCTATACGTTTCACCTCGGAGCCCAAAGAAGTTTCTACTATGCCCTGGCCCCTGACCAGCGAGGATGGAAGAAAAAGAGCTAAAAATCTCAGGACTATGGCCAGGATAAACCGTCTCCAGAACCCGGACTTTTTCAAAACTAATGTTGTTCTCGGAGTTGCGCATACAGGCAGAATAGACGTGAATTTCTTCAAGGCCGTCGCTCTATATAATTCCGCACCAACCACAGAAGTGATCACTCATCCCGGATTTATCGATGGCCCTGACCCCGAAAAGACCAGCCTGCTCAATCAGCGAAAAGATGAGCTTGATGCTCTTTGCAGTGAAAAAACAAAGCACTATTTCCAGGATGCCGCAATAAAGCTCGTGCATTATGGACAATTATAGCACCGCCGGCAGGTCCGCTCTGTCCCGCACCTCGTATTTCGCTTCCCGCATTACTTTATCAGCTTGATTATTTCATCGAGCTCGTTCGGCACTTCCACGGGCGCATTGCTGAATTCGCCCTGCTTTTCTTTATGGTAGTTGACCGTTACGTTGGGGTCTTTCAGCGGGTGCCCTGTCAGTACGCACGCAGCTCGCTCGTCGGCTCCGACCACCCCCTCCGCCCGGAGGTGTTTTAGACCTGCTATCGTCGCCGCCGAAGCCGGCTCACAGCCAAGCCCGTATTTACCTATAATCGCCTTTGCGTCGCAAATCTCTTCGTCCGTTACCGCACGCACAACACCGTCACATATATCAATCGCCCGCAGACACTTTTTCAGATTAACCGGCCGCGAAATCTCTATCGCCGAGGCACACGTATGCGGCGAAAAATTACGGGCCGTCAAATCAGCGTAATAGTCGTCGATGATTTTCTGCTCAACCCTGCCCGCGTTCCAGAGAAGCTTTTTGTTATTGACCAGCTCGCTTAGGGTGTCGGCGCCGGTGGCGTTTATGATTGCCATCCGCGGTATTCGCTCAATTAGTCCGAGCTGTTTTAACTCGCGAAAGGCCTTGCCGAACGCGCTGGAATTGCCGAGATTGCCCCCGGGCACAATAATCCACTCCGGCACATCCCAGCCCATTTGCTCGATGATTCGATACATTATCGTCTTTTGACCCTCAAGACGGAAGGGGTTTAGAGAATTCACCAGATACAATCCGAGTCTTTTGCAGACCTCCTGAACCCGGCGCATACAGTCATCGAAGTCCCCGTGTATTTGAATGGTTTGCGCGCCGTAATCCATCGCCTGGCTGAGCTTGCCGAAAGCGATTCGCCCCGAGCCGACAAACACCGTACTGGCCAATCCGCAGCTATGGGCGTACAGCGCCATCGATGCGCTCGTATTGCCCGTCGAAGCGCACACACACGAGCTTGCTCCCACCATTTTTGCGTGACTAAACGCCGCCGCCATACCGTTATCTTTGAACGAGCCGGAGGGATTGAGCCCTTCGTATTGCAGATACAAACGCCCCGGCTTCATATCGACGTATTCGGCTACCAAGTCATTCTGCTCACAGATCGTCTGGCCTTCCCCTATAGTTACTTTGTATTTGTCTTCGCAGAAGCTCAGCAGCTCTCTGAAACGCCACACCCCCGAAAAATCCAGCCGCTCATTTCTGTTTGCCCAGCGTTTGCCGAACTCGCTCAGCTTGGCGGGCACGTCGATTTTGTCCCAGTTATACTCTGCATCCAGAAGCTCGCCGCAGCTCGGACACTTAAATCCGCCTATGGCGGACCCGCAGTCAAACTCCGCCCCGCAGTCGGGGTTAATGCACTTCTGAAAAGCAGTACTACTCATACCCATACACAAAGTTCCCTATCAAATTCTCAGCCCCTGGAGGCAATTATAAACAATAAACAGAACCAATGGTACAAAAATTGGCTTTGATTGGGTTTGTATTTTCGGAGCCTGAAGTCGGTTTCATTCTCATAATCCTTTGCGGCAAATAAGTTTCCGTTCATTTTGGCTTTAAGGAAATTGGCTTTGTTTTGCATTATTAGTCGTTAGTCGCTGGTCGTTAGTCGTTAGTCGGGGGGTGCGTGGGCCGGTCCCGGTGAGATAGGCATGCGCCATCTCACGGGATAAATTTTGGGCTTCGCTGGCCATAAGAAACACCTCCTGATTTATTATTCACTATTGACTATTGATTATTAATTGTTTTAGCGTATTAGTTAGATATATATTATACAACATAATATGTTAGATGTAAAGTGAAAAATTGTGTATCCACACAAATTCTAAATCCTAATCCTTCAGCCTTGCTCAGGACAGGGTTCTAAATCTTCGCAGGACAGGCCCCCCTTAGAGTTTAAGACACTCTAAACAATGGGGCAGGCTAAACCCATCCTTCGCCCTGCGGGCTACGGGAGGGCAGGCAAATTCGAATGGCCAAAATTCAAAACGAGCTACCACGAAGACACGGACTGAGACTAATTACGGGGCAAGGAGGGAGCACAGAGTATATAAGTATATGCATATATGCTTATGTACTATTCTAACAATTCGGTTTTTGGAGGTCGGCCCTGGCAGAAGGGCCGCGGGTAAAGAAGGAGTACAGGGTGAAATCAAAAATTAAAAATCAAAATGTAAAGTGCAAAGCTACAAATCAAAAATAAAAAAGGTGGTTAATCGCGGAGGAAGCTGGTTTCACAGATTTTTGTTGGCCACAGAGGGCACCGAGGACTCAGAGGATTTTCGTTCAGCTTAGTGTTCTTGACAAGCAAGTCTCTTAAAGCGAGCTTTATCACCCTGGCTTGTCAGCGTCCACAGTTGCATTAAGATGCAACATATTTGAAGCAGAACGAAAAGCGAGCTTTTGCGCGGAGCTTAGCGTTCGTCCACAAGTTATTACCATGACTTTACAGAACATAATTTTCTCCGTACGACCTCAATAATTTTTACAAAAATCAGGTTTCAAGTGATTAATTCTCTCAAGGATCTCGTGGAACAGGGAAAAAATGTACCGGACACCTTTAATTAAGCCCATCTATAGCGGTCGGCTTCTTTTGTAAGCTGATTCGTTTGATTTTACGGCAAGTGCGGGTTGGGGTAGTATGGTTAGTCGTTAGTATTTAGTGAATAGTATCATTCGATTATACTCAGGACAGGTTTAGTTGAAAGAAATATGGCCGGACACCTTTAATTCTCCATTCCGGCCCTTCTCTATCCACATGTTAGTAATTTCTATAGACCGGAGAATTGGCCAAGCTTTTCAAATAGAGTTAATAAGCTTGGAATGTGCTGAATGGCTTTGCCCATTGTTGAAAGTATTGCCTTAATGATACTCCCTTTTTGACTTTCCCTGGGAACAGTTGCTTGGCCAGATAAAAATGAAAGCTGCTCAATAATTTCATTCTTCATTTCAATTGTGAGTTCGGTTGAGGCAAGTACAGCTTCAGTAAACTCTTTAATATTATTCGCCAGTTCGTCGTCCCCACCATTCTTAATATTGCTTAAAGCAACATCTATTTGTCCAATGTTCCCAGTATTGATTGAACCGATCACACTTTTCTCTACATTTATATTATTCAATGTTATACCTCCTTGCTGGTTTATAATGGGTGGAGCCTCAGGTATCTGATACTTTGGAAAAAGACCATATAAACCCGTCGTTGCCTCCATCTGGCCCAAAAGAAAATTTATCTGTTGCATATTGGCCACCAGTTCCATGTGATTCATCTGCTTTATTTTATGTGCACAGTTAAGGCAAAGAAGATGTCCACTCATTTCGTAAATAGCTTCTGCATTACCACACTGGGAACATTTTTTACTCATAAACCTAACCCTATTCGTCCAATTTTTTGTGTTGTAATTATATGAATTTACGAGGTTAATACAATGTTTTACTTTTTCATATTCGCTAATCTTATATCCGATGCGATTCTGCTGATACCTTTTAAGTATTTTTCCGGTTGTGTTGTGGAAAAATTAATGCCCTCTACTTTAGGGCACCTATCAATAAGTTCTTTAATGATTTTGATATTATCATATTGCACCCATTGGTGTTCGATGGTTTTGTCGCCACTCCCTTTAATCAAATATAAAACATCTTTACTCCTGCCTTCCTTCGATTCATACAGTTCCGTAATAGTACGATGGGATTGTTCCAAAGTTACAGATAGGAAATCCCTAAACTGGGAATGCCGAGAAGTAAAAACCCTGAATGCTTCTTCTATTATCAGATTAATATCTATTTTTTCATCTTGTTTTTCTATGTCCCTTTTTACAGTACTCCACCCGTCGTACTCCAGTAAGTGCTTTTTGTACATTATAGGCGTAACAGTAAATGCAATCTGCCTTGGTTCAAAACCTACAGAGAACATAGGATAATTGATGCATTTGATGGGTAAATCATAATGCTGGGTATAATTTCGTAATCTTTTCAAAAATCTGTGTGAAAAAAACTGGTCATATAAGCTACTATCTATTTCTTCGTATTTTTTTATCTGCTCGCTACTTTTACACCACAGCCTTGACACTTTGTACTTCATGTGTTCTTCATAACTTTTGATGCTTGTTAATATATTAAGAATTCTCTGGTTAATTTCGAGTGAGGGCAATATCATGTTTTTTCTATCATGAGGGCAGTCAAGTCGGAGTGCTTCAGAAACCTTAAAAATGGTTTGCCAGTACTCCATAAAATTATACTTGCATATCTGGTATTGCTCTTCAAAGAGTAGGTGAAAAAGAACTATTTGATTGTTCAGGCAAAGATTCTCGTATCTTTTCTTTTCGATCTCTATAGATGTTCCACAATCATCTGATAGGTAGTACTTATATTCATTTTCTTGGGTCATATTAAAAATGTCCTCAGCCGCAGCTTAATCCGTTCATCCTGCTTTTCCTGCGGCAGATGTGCGAGCGACTTTTTCATATCCCGCCATTATACCCAAAACCGACAATCCACAACAGTTTATTTTATTTGGACAACTTCATCCGGGCACATACCTATTTCTTTCTTACCCTGCCACTCTGTTATATTCCGTATCTCGCATAGGGATATCCAGACAGATGCGTCAATCCTTCGGCTGCCCCTTCGGCTCTGCCGTTCGGCTGCGCTCAGGGCTTCGGCTAATTCAGTTGTAGTAGGGCTCTCATTTGGCGAAAGATTGGAAAATGGGGCCGTTCACAGCCTTTGGATTTTCACGACCTCCACGATTTTGCCCCACATATGAATCCCGGCCATACCCTTTTTCTCCTTGACCTGGAACTTCACACGCAGCCCGTTCTTCTTATATTCGTTCGGCAGATTTACCGGGTCGTACCTTTCTCCGTTATCAGCAACCAATCCGTAAAAACCTCCTTCTACCCCAACATATCGAACGGTTCCGGTTATCATAGCCGCTCTTTCGGCCTTTGGATTCGCTGCAAGATAGTCGTTAATGAACACATTGACCTGGCGGGCGACTTCGTCTTTGACTTTTTGTACTATTGTCTGCGAATCTAATACGAGCAGGCGTTGAGTTGCTCCGACATTGTGAACAATCGGCCAAGTCCGAGCAAGTGTGCGAATTCCGCGGTTTCTAAGAAGTTGTACAGGCTGATGAACTTCAGTACTCACAAAAGCGGCACAAAATGAAGAGCTGTCTTCGTCCGTTGCCAGTACGGTGACAGCGATGCCCAGACTCAAAGGTGCATCTGCCGTAGGCTCACCATATTGCTCAGCGATTTTGATTCCAGCCTTTCGCAGCGCTTCTTCCACTTGTGTTTGTATGTCGTTTCTGCTCAACGGACCAATTCTTGAGGATGAACCTGACTGACGCATATCTTTTTTCGTTACTGTCATAATAACCTGAGGGTAAACAGCCTTTGCGCCTTGCAGCGTGGAAGTGCCGAACAGATTTAGCTGCAGTTGATCCACGCTCCCAATATTAGGCCCTGCCGCGCACAAAACTGCAATGAAACACACAGCCGGCAAACCCAGAATCCAATACTTTTCCCCTCTCATAATTCCCATCCTTTCATAAAAGTTTCAAAAACCAATCCCTGTACCCCATTTCTCTGCGTTGATTCTTTCGATAAGCCCCGGCAGCTCGCAAAGCTGATTTATTTTCCAGGTCCCTTTCGGGGCGGTTTCCCTTGCATTCGTATAAGCGGCTTTTAGAACCACCTGCATCCCGCTTTTCGCCGCGGGCTTAACGTCTTTGTCGATGCGATCACCGACGAACAGTATGTTCTTGACCATCTCACCGATTCTTTCAGCGGCGACTTTAAAGATTCGAACATCCGGCTTGCGAAAATCAAATTCGTATGAATAAACCCTGACCGTAAAGAACTCCAGTATGCCCACCTGTTCCAGATGTTTTTCCAACGAGTTGCCGTTTATAAAAGTGTTGCTGACTATCCCGAGCTTAAGGCCCATTTTCTTAAGTGCAGCTAAAGTCTCCGCCGTTTTCGGTTCGGTTCGACCAACCCTGCTCAAAGGCTCATACCAGAGCCACGCGAAATGACGCCATTGCTCCCTGTCGAGCTTGATGCCCCTTCTTGTGCCGATTCCCCGCAGCAGAACCAGCGAATTAAAATCATTTTTCGTTATGTTGGAAAGCAGGTGCCGTATCCGCAGAGCTATCAGGTTTCGCCAGCAGTAGTACTCGAAGTTGCCGACCGGCTGCCCGCAGCTTCGCAGAAAATCGTATGACAGCCTGGCGCCCCGACGAAACAGCTTGGTTGTATTCACTTTCCCGAAGTTCACCAGGGTCTCGCCAAGGTCGAACAATACCGCTTTGATCTTCTTGTCCGGCATAATTAACGCGCAGCCAGCTAACAGCACCGGAGCTGTTTACAATTCACGCACTCACTTTCTTAATGGCGGCAAATCGGCACCAAAGACCTCCCGGACCCACTCGAACATTTCCTCATCCGATATCGCCGACACACGGTCAGCCGCATATTCAGCCTCTATCCTGTCTTTTATTTTGGTTATGCGCGGGTTATGCTTCGGTATCTCGATCTGGTATCTTGCCTCTATCCAGTGTTTGATACCTGCGGCCCCGGCCTTATCGGTAATTGCCACGCCGACAGGCCGATTGAGCAGCTTCTTCGTATCGAAGCAATTATATATTTCCTCGTTCTTTGACAAACCGTCGGCGTGGATACCTGCCCGCGTGACATTGAAATCCCTGCCGACAAGCGGATAGTTGTGCGGGATTTCAAAGCCCAGCTCGGCTCTGGCGTATTCGGCAAGCTCTGTTATTGCCGCGTAGTTGACACCCTCGGTCGTACCTTTCAGTTGGGCATGTTCGACAACCAGCCCTTCCAGAGGCGGATTACCGGTTCGCTCACCGATGCCGAAAATCGAACCATTGGCGGCGCTGCACCCGTACAGCCACGCCGTCGTCGCGTTTATCAGCACCTTGTGAAAATCGTTATGACCGTGCCATTCGATGCGCTCGGGCGGCACCCCGATTTTCCGAAGCCCCTGGATAAGTTTCGGAACACTCCGCGGAAGAGATACGCTCGCCCACGGCAGGCCGAACCCAAGCGTATCACAAAGACGAATCTTGACGCTCCTGTCGTATTCTTTTGCCAGCTTCATTAACTCACTGGCAAAAGGCAGAACAAAACCTTCATAATCCGCTCGCGTCGCGTCCTCCAGGTGACATCGAGGAATAACCCCGTTGTCCAGGGCCGCTTTCGCAATATCAAGGTACGCGTTCATTGCCTGGGCACGTGTCTTTCGCAGCTTAAGGAATATATGGTAATCGCTTGCCGAGGCCAAAATTCCCGTCTCTCGAAGTCCCATTTGCGAAACCAGCTTAAAGTCGGCCGCCACCGCCCGAATCCAGCCCGTTATCTCCGGAAACTTGTAGCCTCGCTCTTTGCACAGCTCCACCGCTTTGCGGTCACGCTTTGAATACAGGTAAAATTCGCACTGCCGAATCAAACCCGTTCCGCCGTCTATCTCGTGCAGAAAATCGTAAATCTTAAGGATTTGCTCCGGCGTATAAGGTGGCCGGGCCTGCTGACCGTCGCGAAAGGTGGTATCGGTTATCCAGATCTTCTCCGGAATATCATATTCAACTCTTTGCTCATCGAATACCACCTTAGGAAATTCCGTATAGGCAAACGTCTGCCGATACAGGTTCGGTTCTCTCACATCTGCAAGTTTAAGCTTTTCTTTCGCCATACTTACCTCCACTATGTTGCTGGTATTCTGTATTACGCGATACGCCTCACGCACGACGAATAATAGCCGAGGTGGGATTCGAACCCACACGCCCATAATGGGCAGGGGATTTTAAGTCCCCAGCGTCTGCCATTCCGCCACTCGGCCGGACCAAATAGCCTAACGCATTTTGACAGATTTTGCAAACCGTTTCCTGACCCTGATCTTTCGCTTCTGCTTGAGCGTATAGGCATACATAACCGGTGCGCCGAAAGCAACTTAGAGGGCCGAAAGTGAAAAGATGCGCCCTTTTTGGATGACAGTCTGACAAGAAAGAGCAGCAGAAACTTGCGTTGTTGACGCAGATTTGGTATTGTCGCCAAATCAAGGCACATAGCGGTGCAGCTACGTGCTTCATATTCGAAACTTAAGTTGTTCGTAGCAGTCACAACTGATTTTTGAAGGAGAAAGACCGTGTACAAAAAATCAATGTTTCTCGTAATCCTCTTTATTATGATGCCGGGGTCGCTCGGCAGTGCCGCAGAGGTCAAATGGACGGGGGCCGGTGGTGATGACTCGTGGCATACGCCGGGGAACTGGGAGGGCGGCAAGGTCCCGGGCAGGTATGATGTTATCGTATTTAATCCACCGCCGCAAAGAGGTCCCGTAATCAAGTCGGACATAGAGTGCGGTGAAATTCGCGGCCCGGTCTGGAAGAGTTCGGAGCCGCAGGTGGTGGACGTAATCGGCTGCAATGTCACCATTAACGGCTGGTGGCGATGGGCAAACAGGGGCCGCGGAATCGCGACCATAAATGTAAACCGGGCCAACCTCGACATTAAAGGTATGTTCAGATTGTCCGACAGCGGCAAGACCTACGGTATTGCAAATATCACCGACAGCACCGTTAAGTGCAAAGGTATTCTAATCGGCGACGGCGGCGGCGGCCAGATCAATGTCAGCGGCAATGGTCTTATCGAAGTAGGCGGCGTGTTGAATCTGGGCGGTTCCCGCGGGGACATGCCGCTGGGCATCAAGATGGACGGAGGCACGATTCGTGTGAAGGGACAGTTCAGGTGTCCCTCGAATCAGGACCGGGCAGGCAAAACGACCGTGAAGCTCGATGCCGGGACTATTCAATGCGGTTCGTTCAGCCATGCCGATGTGCCCTATTCGATGGATATAGAAGAAGGCGTGCTCATTATAGCAGGTGATGTCACTGCCGATATAAAGAAGGATATCGAAAGCGGCTATATCACGGCTTTTGGCGGCAAAGATACGGTCAGGTGCAGGCACCTGTCCAGAAGCGACAGGACTATTGTGACGGCATCGGCCCGCAAGAAGGCCTGCCGGCCCTCGCCTCGCAACTGGAGCGAGAACGTCAAGCCGGACACGAAGCTCAGATGGAGAACGGGACGCGGCGGCAAAACGTACAATCTTTACCTGGGCACGAATCTTGATGCCGTCGGGTCCGATGCCAAGGCACATAGCGAAGGGCTGAGTGAAAATACGTTCGATGCGGACCTTGATTTTGGCAAGACCTATTACTGGCGTGTGGATACTGTGGACGACGCAGGGACCTTGCACAAAGGAGTTAGCTGGCAGTTCACCACGACCGACGGAAAGGCTTCCGAGCCGGCCCCCGCGGTCAAGGCCGAGAGGGTAGCGGCCGATGCGTCTCTTACGTGGAAGCCGGGATTACTTGCGAGTTCACATAAGGTGTACTTTGGAACGCATCCGGGTAAACTGGTCGCAAAAGGCGCCGGTTCCGGTAACAGTTTTAAGCCCGACAAGCTCGAATTAGGCAAGACTTACTACTGGCGGGTTGACGCTGTTAATGATGCATGGAAGCAGAGCCCCTGGACGGGTGAGGTGTGGAGTTTCACGATTGATTCGGGCAAGGCGGACAATCCGCAGCCGGTCAATAAGGCCCAATGGATGCCGAAGAAGGTGACGCTCGGTTGGGCCGCGGCGAAGACCGCAACGGCCCACACCGTGTATATCAGCGACAAGCTCGATGACGTGAAAAATGGAGCCAAACCGGTAAGTAAGGCCCAAAAGGAAACCACTTACACCGCCGGCTCACTGAAAGAGGCCACCACCTATTATTGGCGTGTGGACGAGGTCAGCTCGGGCAAGGTTGTCAAGGGCGACATCTGGCAGTTCAGCACCGAGGGTATTCTCGATCTGAAGGTCGATCTGGCGGTACCTCAGTGGTATGACCGGAGCAAGCCTCGTCCCGGGACAGCCAAGCCGGGCTGGGTCATCTGGGCGTCAGAACGCTGGGCGGATATGTATATGCATGATGGGGCATGGTTGCCCTCCGGCAACGGCACTGACAAGGATGGCATACTTGGGTCGGGCGTTCAGTTGTTCCTGGACAACGGCAAAGGCGGTAATGGTGCGGTGATGGCCAAAGGTATCTGTCGCGGCGGGCTGGCAGGGGATTTGCCTCCTTACGGCAAGGCCGAAGGAGACCCGATTGCCAATACGTACTTCTATTCTTGTGACTGGGCCGGTCAAAAGAATGGCGACGCTTTTCTTTTGATTCGGGGCCTGCCGGCCGGCGAATACAAGATGACGTCATACCACAACCACTGGGAGCCCTGCACGCAGCAGACGCGTAATTGCCACCTTTGCGAGAGCTGGATGCCTCCGATGCCCAGCGTAACGGCGAATCCCGTTCCAGCCGAGCCTTTGCCGGGATACGGTTCGTGGGCACTTCCTAAAGGTACGGGCAAGGGCGTTATCGCGTTGGAAAATGCCAGGGACATAAAAGTTTCGAGCGTGTTGTCCGATGACGAGGTCACCAGGAGCTTCATTCGTTTTACTACCGACGGCTCGGATGTGCTTATCATTTACGAGGCACCGGACAACACTTATCCCGACCGCGCCAGGTCAGGCCGCGAGGGGGCGCGCGGCATCTTAAACGCCTTTCACTTGAAGCTTGTCAACCGGAAATAACTCAAACTTCGGGGTTTTTTGAAAACAATTTTCGGAGGACGATTCGCTCAAGGTGCACTCCTTGTGTATGACGATATAAGGGGCAGTTTTTAAATTTCTATAAACCCTTATTACACAAGGAGGTGCGTTATGTTGAAACATAAAGCTCTAATGGAATCAATATCGTCTAACCTATATGATTTTCTCAAGAAAATAAGCAAAAATTTATCATTACCAGACAAAAAGTTCCTGCGAGCTGCCACAATAGGG
>Ga0209979_1002362_pt1 | contig 18220 bp, 10 predicted proteins | sample AnhtaG_FD_183114 | JGI IMG/M metagenome (GOLD analysis project Ga0209979, IMG submission 183114) | Deep subsurface microbial communities from Anholt, Denmark to uncover new lineages of life (NeLLi) - Anholt_01485 metaG (SPAdes) (version 2) | ecosystem: Environmental > Aquatic > Marine > Oceanic...
GTTCCACACGAGCTGCCTGACGTCGTCCGGTGTCTCGAAGGGCTTGTCGAAGGCGGCGACGCTCCAGGCTCTGCCCCGAGACGGCAAGGGCTGGACGGTCTTGGCATACGCAATATCGGCCGCCACTTGCGGCAACTGGTCGCGCCACTGGCTCGTCGGGTACTGCTGAGCCGCGAGGTCGGTGAGCCGCTGCCAGGCATCCGCGCATTCCGTGAGGAGCTTGACCGCCGCTTCCCTTGAGTCCAGGTCGCCCGCGATGAGAAGTCGAGCGAGATGCGTGGCGGCGAGGATCTTCCAGCCATAGTACCGCCCCAACTCGGCGGCTATCCGCACGTCGCCCTCGACGCAGGCGAAATCGGCATGGCCGCGATCGAGCTTCTCCCGGGCTGAGGCGATGAGCCCGTCGGCCTCCTGCGCAGCATCCAGAATCTCCTGCGCGGCGTCAATGGGCGACCTCTGCCCCTTCGGCAGCGCGCTCTCGTTCATCTCCGCGGCGACGAAGTCCGGGATGTTGCACAGCGTCTCGTCAATCGTGGCGTTGAAGATGTATTCCTTGACGGAGTGAAACGTCTCCTGGTCGCGGTAGTTGCGGATGGACTGCTCGTGCGAGGTGTTCCAGGCGCCGATGTTGTGCTCGGGCCGCCAGTCGCCGTTCATGTAGTTCCAGTGGAATGAGGTCGTGAGGGGGATGACGCGGCTGGCCTGCGTCAGCGCACCGAAGGCGTCCTCCCCGGCAGGACCGTAGCGGCGCCGGTAGTCGAGCATCAGCACCTCGTCCGGCGTGGCCGGATCGTAGCTCAAGCGACCCCACACGCGGTACATCTCGGCCTTGCGCTCGAACTCGTAGTCGTACTTGGCATACGCGGCGCTCGCCGGCCTGTGTGAGGCATCCGCGCCCGGTTTCAGGCCCTCGGAGCCCCAGAAGAAGCCGCAGGAATAGGGGGCATTGCAGCTCTGGATCGCCTCTCGGACGAAGTCCGGGTCGGCCCACTTGAGCCGGAAGATGCAGTCGTTGCGGAAGTGCCAGAAGACCTTCCACCGTTTCCTCGCCATTGTGAGCCAGTTGTGATCCAGGAGGTGAAAGCGCGGCGACGAGTACATGTGCTCGCCGTTAAACTTCACCGAGACATACACGGGCTCGGGCCATTTGACGCGATCGAGCATCCGCGCCGTAGCGTGGGGATCCCCCTGCCAGTAGCGCAGGAAGAACGGCACTCGCCGGGACGCGCGGCGCATGCCCCCGAAGTATACGTCGGCGATGAAGTCCTGCCTTTCCTGGGGCGTCATGCGCATGCGCTCGCCGGGGCACGTGCCAATGCCGGTGAGGTCGGGGTACGTATCGATCAGCGCCCGCACGCACTCGCGCAGGTACTCGCGCACCTCCGGCGTGTCCACGCCCTGCGCCTCGATCCCGCGCTCCTTTGCGAAGCTCGGAGAGACGTGTATGTTCCACGTGATGACGTACGTCCGGATGCCCAGGTCTCTCGCCCGCTTGGTGACCCAGCGGAAGAAGGCGATGTTGGCGTCTATCTGCTCGGGAGGCACGTCGCTGGCTTCGGGGATGTTGTCGAGGCGCACCAGGTGATGGTACGGGCAGCCGTTCCACAGCGTGAGCACATTGTAGCGGCTGCGAGCCATCATGGTGAGGAACTTCTCCCAGAAGTCCCTGCTCCACAGCCACTGCCCCGGCCCGCCGCCCTCAGCGCCGGCGTAGGCGCCGCCCGCGAGCGGCATGTTCCATTTGATGCCCCGCATGGGCAGGAATGGCCGCGCCCGCCTGGTCTCGACCGCGTCGAGGCTCCGGCCCAATCTCACGCTGTCGGCGACATCGAGCAAGCCGTACATGGCGCCAATGCTGCTGCCGCCCGTCACCTCGACACGCGTCCCTTTCTTCTGCACCACGAACGCCTCCGGGCCTCCCCGCACGGCGGATCGTGCCACGCGAACGGTGATGTCCCCATCTCGGCCCACCCGGACGGCCGCCTGCTTCCCCGTCTCAGCCAGGGCAGATGATAGCTCCTCGCCGCCGAAGCGGAGGGCCGGGGAGTCGGTCGGTATGGCGATCAGCACATTGCCGTAGGCTGCCGGGAGGGCCGGGAGTAGACAGATCGAAGCCACAACGGGTAGCCGAAGACTGTGCGACACAGCTCTACACCTCCGTTGGTCATGCCGTCGCGCGTGTTCTCGAGTCAGGACGCCATGGTGCAGCGCCTGGCGATCAGTGGCGCTCAATCCGGAAGGAGAGCGCCCACAGCCGCCACTCCTCGTTGTCGAAGTTGCTCAGTTTCACCAGCAGCTCGTTCTCTCCCGCCTTGAGCTTGACGGGGATCGATGCAACCTCGAAGCCCGAGTCATGCTGCAGTGATGCGACCAATTCCCCGTTGAGCCAGAGCCTGAGCCAGTCGTCGAAGCCCACCACGAAGTGCACGCGCCGCCGCTTTGGCGCCTCGATGGTGGTGCGCGCATACGCGGAGACGTTGGCCGGCTGCGTGCCGACGTTCGTGCGAGCCGGGGGCCGAAGATAGCGAGTGAAGTCCAGCCACGAACGCTCGGATGTCGCCGCGATCGGGCCGAAAGTGAGCGGCCCAGGCGGCGGCGCATACTGTCCAAAGGATGCCCCCCACTGCTCCGGCCACTCGTTCGGGGCTTGCTCGGGGAACTCGGCCCGATCGAAGTCATCGGCGGAATTGCACTCGAAGGGCCCCAGGATCTGCCATTCTCCGGGCGACTCGACCTCAGGCGCCTTGCTGCTCTCGTCGAGGTAGTAGTAGACGACGCTTTGCGTGTCGTTGGCCCGCGAGCCGAAGCGGACGATGATGGACGACTCGAAGGCCACCGGGTCGGGCCCGAAAAACCGATATCCGACGACCTCCGTCGGCTGCGCTTTTCTGTCGCCCTTGATGAGTAGGGGCGTCCCCGTCCACTCGCTGCACGACTGCTGCATGCCGAAGGAGTACCCGAAGACGTCCTCGACGCCGATGCCCCGCATGGCGTGCGGGTTGCTCTCCCCATCGATGAGCCACAGGTCCCCGCCCGTGTGATACCAGGCGTCAGACAGATCGACGTGGCGAATGCCCTTAACGAACCCGGCTACGAAGCCACGACCGGCGATATCGGCCATGAGGAACGAGCCGCGTTCGGCCGCCGGCAGCTCTTCGGCAAAGGCAGCACAAAGGCGATACGGACTGAGGCCGGCGGCATTGCGGTACTGCTGCCAGTTCACCATGGACCACACGGTGACGCTGCGGTCGCTCCGGTTTATCAGCTCCATCTTACACGACTTGGCGAAAGGGATCGGTAGGTAGCAATTGTAGCCGTTCTTGGGGAGCAGCTTGAAGGGCGCGGACTCGATGCGGTAGGGCAAGTGCCCCAGCATGACCCCGAAGAAGTGATCCAGTGCCATCTCGACCTGGGGCTTCGACGCGCCGTCGGCGGAGATGCGCAGCAGCACGTGCTTGCCCATCGACTCGTCGCGCTGCGTCATGGTCACCCAGAAGTGGCGCACGCAGCCCGGGCCCTGGGCATCGAGCATGACCACGCTCTCGCCGGGGCCAACGCGCGGGCGCTTGGTACACCGGCGAGAGACGAAGTCGGCCGGTAGCTGGATCAGAGGGAAGCGTGAATCGGCCACGACAGATGCCTCCTTGGGCTTGGAGGCAGTGGTTAGGGGAGCGAATACTGCAGCCAATGCCATGCTGACGATCATGCCTCTGGGCCGCCTCCTCTCACTTGTGCCGGAGCACAAGGTTCAATGCCCAGAGTTAGCCCCGCCGCGGTGAACACCTTCTCGCCACGCTGGGGGCGCGATACTGCTGGGAGGAATCGCGCGGTTGATGGTACATTCGACTTCGGGGCGAGGTCGCGCTCTGCAGGAGAGAATCGTCCATGCATCGAGTGCTGTTTGTCTGCACGGGGAACGCCTGCCGCAGCCCAATGGCGGAGGGCTTCTTTAACCACATGTCAGAGCAAAGAGGCCTACCGGCGCAAGCCAGCTCTGCCGGTTTGAGCCCGTTCGGGCGGTCCGCTGTCATCGAAACGCTGCGTGCAGCGCAGGAGTACGGCGTGGATCTGTCCTCGCACCGCCCGCGCCCGATGACGCACTCGCTGGCCGAGGACGCGGACCTGATCCTGACGATGACACGTTGGCAGGAGGAAGCCGTAAGAGCCGAGTTTGCGGCCGCGGAAGGCAAGACTTTCGCTTTGCTCCCGTTCATCGGAGAACGGGGCGACATTGCCGATCCCTTCGATCACCCGCCTGCAGTGCACGGTCGGTGCGCTCAGAGGCTCTGGGACGCCATCGACAAGGTACTGGAATGCCTCTATGCGACGGCGGCGGTCGGCGGAGAGTAGACTCGTCCTGCAACGCAAAGCCGTGCACCGTGCACTGTCCGCGCCGCCGGGCACTCTATGGGACGAGGAACTTGTTGCCTCGCGTGCCCATTGCCGCATCGATCCCGAAGGCGATGCCTATGATGATGAATTCCCCCATGATGAAGCCGACGAAGAGCCGCTGAGTCTTTTGGTAGAGGGCATGTCCCCCGTAGCGCAGGACGACGAACTTGCACACCCACGCCAGGAACACCGAGAACCAGAGCTCGTTGTACAGCCAATATTGCTCCGTGCCGGCGAAGGCGTAGCCGAGCGGGTGAAAGGGCCACCAGGTGAACCGCGCCCGCATGAATGCCAGGAAGCCGGTGAAGGCGGCTCCCAGGAGGGCGTACACGATGGACTTGGGGTCCGGGCCGCCCGGGTTCTGAAGGTAGTTCGCGAGCCGAATGTAAGGGAACCGCGGATAGCCTCTGACGAAGAAGGGCATGAAGTTCACCACGCCCCGCGCGTAGGCGACTCGGAGCAGGTTATAGCTGCTGAAGACGGCGCCAAAGCCGAGGATGAAAAGCAGCAGCCAGTTCAGCCTTGAGCCGGAGATGCGCATCTCCGGCATGAGCCGGTAGGTCTGCAGCAGCGAGGGGGGCAGAATCCAGCGCATCTTGCGCACCCACACCATCTGGTGCGCTATCGCCGTGAGCGTCTGGGGGCTGAAGACCTTGCTCCCCGCGAATGCCGCCATCGCCTTATCCGGCGTCAATGGCGCCAGGGACCACATGATGCCGCCCTCCACGACCACCCGGGTCAGCACGAAGCAATACACGAAGTAGAGTGCGAAGAACAGCACCGCCACCGAGATCGCCATCCCCGACGCCTGGCACCATCCGACGAGGAAGGCATAGGAGAGCACGAAGCCGATGATGGCCGTGCGGTAGCGCATTGGCTCTGTCTCGTCGTCCACCTCGGGCGCGTCGCAGAAGGTCTTTCGCAGAACGTCGCGCATGTGGTGCCGAGCGACCCATATGTAGACGGCGAAGAGTACAAGGTAGGCCCCACCTCCCTGCTGGTCCAGATATGGAAAGCTGCTCGGAGCGTTGGGCGAGCTCGCCGCCGCGCCGTAGCCCAGGACAGTCCCCAGGACCTTCTGGAGCTTGGTCAAGACATAGAAGAACCAAAAGCTGAACGAGATGTCCGTTGGGAGGAAGAACGTCAGGCCGATGAGCGAGAAGTAAATGGACAGCCCGAAGGGCCGCATGGCACGCCACGGCAATTGGGTGAAGATGGGATCGAGGCTGATCCGCTGGAGCGTCGGCGACGGTATTGCGGGGAAATACACTGCCGCTTCTTTGAGCCCGTACAGCACGATCGGTACCAGAGCGGCGAGCCACATTGCCCGGTTGGCAAAGAAGGGGCTGCGCAAGCTGGGCCACTTCTGCTGCGCGCTCTGCTCGGTCATCGCCAACGGCACTTGAATCAGAGGGAAGACGAGCCGCTCGCGCTCCACCCACGGGCGCCGGAATATGCTGGCCAGACACATGAGGGCGAAGAACAAGGCCATCGCGAAGACAAGCCACGCAGCCAGAGGGGTCAACCACTCGCGGTACGGCACGCCCATGTAGCCCGGCAGGCCCTCGAAGTAGTACGTGATGAGTCGTTGGTCCTTTACAGTTATCCAATCGGGGATATAGTTGAAGAAGAGCGCTTCCCACCCGTTGGCGGGAGTGGCATAGTACGTGCCCGTGAGCGTGCAGAATAGGCTTGACGCGAAGCCAAAAGAGGGCATGCCGCCCGCCACGACCAGCCCACTGTAGATCAGCAGAAGCTCTTGGCGCGAGAGCGCCGCGCGGGGGACCAGCCTCGCGAGAATGGTGTTGCCGAGGCTCACCAGCAGCAGGAGCATGAGCACGGCCCCCATGGGCGGGAAGTTTCCGCATATGGTGTTGCCGTTGAGCACCAGCTCACTGTGGTGGGTAGCCAGACAGAGGGGCGGGATGAGAAGAATGGTGACGACGACAGCACGCGGCGTCAGGCCGGACCGCCGCGTGATGGGCGGTGCCTCGGGCCGGGAGTGTGGACGGCTCTCTGCTGCCCTCGCCATTTCCGACGCGCGCTCTATGCCGAATCGTGGTTGTGCACGGCCAAGTCGTGAGCGCCTGCCCAAACAGACAGCAGGCGCGAAGGCGTTCCATGGGCTGCTCGGCTTGGAGGGCGGCGCTTCCAGCTCAACTGCATCAACCCCGAGGCCCACCGCACGCTCGCAGGAGGGGCGATGGGCCCCGGCTCAACAGATGTCAGGTTAAGGGCGGGTGGGACTAACGGTCTATGAAGACGGAGCGCAATCTCGCCCCTAGCTTTTCACTGCCACCGGCTCGCCGCGCTTGGCCGATTCCCAGACGGCCTCGGTGAGCTGCATCACCCGCAGGCCGCATTCCGCGGGCGCCTCGACTTTCTCCCTCCCCAGGATGGCGGCAATGAAGTTGTGATCCGGCGAGGCCGGCCCCGCGCTCAACTCCACGTCAGGAACCTGTCGGCCCTCCGGGTCCCATACTGTCAGTTGCGGCTTGCCCGTACCCGTGATCGCCAGGTACCCGTTCTTGCCCCAGATGTACTCCCCCTCGTCCATGCCTTTTATCGCCGCCTCACCCACCACGGAGATGTTACCCAGCGCGCCATTGTCAAACTTGATGGACACGGCGCTCAGAATGTCCACCCTGGCGTCCCGGTTGTCCACGTATGCGAAGACCTCCTTGGGCACCAGATCAGTGACCCAGAGCAGAATGTCCACGAGATGACTGCCTGAGTCGTTGAGCTGGCCTCCGCCTGACAGCGCCGGGTCGGCCCGCCATTGCTTGGCCCTCTGCGGATTCCACCAGTTCTGGCACTGGTACGCGGAAATGAAGTGGATTGGCCCCAGCTTGCCCGACTGAACGTACTCGCGCGCGTACCGGAAGGCCGGGTGGAAATGGCGCTGATACGAGACCTCGACAATCTTGCCCGTCTTGTCGCGAAGCTCGATGACCCTCTTGGCGTCCTCCACGGAGCACACCAATGGTTTCTCGCACAGCACGTGCAGCCCGTGCTCCAACGAGTCGGCAATCTCCTTCATGTGGAGAGTGTGCGGCGTGGAGATGACCACAGCATCCATCTCAACGGCGTCCAGCATCTTCTCATGCTCGGCAAACGTCGGAAGCTTCTTGAGAGCCGGCGCCGCCTCAAACAGCCGGCCGAGGGCGTCCTCGCTCGGCTCGGTCACAGCCACGATCGCCGCCTCGGGGATGCGGGAGAGCCGGCGGACAACGTGGCTGCGCATGTTTCCCCCGCCACCGATCAAACCGATTCGGATCTTCTGCTCTGGCATTCGAATGTCTTCTCCTGTTCTCTAATCTGGCTGGAATGGCCGACAGAGCGGGCGCTCAGGACGACCGGAAATCCACGCACAGTTCGTTCAATAACTCCGCGCTCCTTGCAGATCGTCAAAAAAAGAAGCTAGGGACGGTGGGGCTGTTGAAAAACCGAGGCCACACGCCCGTTCGCGTAGCGCGGGCTTTCCAGCCCGCGATGTCGGCCTGGAAAGGCCGACCTACGCGGTGCGCGGCCAGACGACGAGCCGCCGGGGCCCGGGTTTTTCAACAGCCCCACCGTCCCTAGTTTCCCCGGTCGATCTCAATACCCAGGCCGGGTGTCTCGGGCAGCCGGATCTTCCCATCCTCCGGCTCGAGGTATCCCATCATGAACCGCTGCTTGTTTCGCTGGTGGAGTATCAGGAACTCCACCTGCGGCAGCACCGCGGGCGGGCACGCGGCGGCCACGTGAAGCGCGGCATGGAGCGAGTGACCATGTGGGCACAGCGGCACGTCGTAGGCTGAGCACAGCGCGGCGATCTTCACGAGCTCACTGATGCCCCCGCACCAATCGGGGTCGGCCTGGATCACGTCTACAGCTCCGGCCTGCAGCAGCTCTTTCACCTGCCAGCGCGTGTACAGATGCTCGCCTGTCGCAACAGGAATGCCGCTCCGCTCGCGGATGGTTCTCAGCGCACTGATCCGGTCCACGGGCACCGGCTCCTCGAGCCAGGCGGGCCTATAGGGCGCGATACGACGGCCCACGTCCACGGCATAGGGCACATCCCACGAGTTGAAGGCGTCGAACATCAGCGCCACATCGTCGCCGACGGCCTCGCGGAGGATGCGCACCATCGCCACGTTGCGAGAGGCGCCCTCTCCCCCATCCCCCGGCCCATACCGGAAGAACCACTTCTGCGCCCGGTAGCCAAGCGCTTTGTACTCACGTGCCCGCTGCACGAGCGCATCCGGCTGCAGCGAGTGGCCGAGCATGCTGGCGTACGCGGGCACCGCGTCTCGGGTGGGCCCTCCGAGGAGCCGGTAGACGGGCATTCCGAGCGCTTTTCCCTTGAGGTCCCATAGCGCACAGTCAATCGCGCTCATCGCCATCATGTAGTACCCGCCGCGGCTGTGGCGATTCCGCCGGAGCAGCAAGTCCCATATCTTTTCGATGGCCAGCGGATCGCGCCCAAGAAGGAAGCCGCGCATCTCACGGCGCAAGATGCCGGCGTGCGGGCCGTCCACCGGGCCGAAGACGCCGGTAACGTCCGCGTCGGTGCGCACTTCGAGGTAGCTGGCCGTGCGGCGCACTGACTCGCCCGGATTGGGCGAGGGCGGGCTGAAGGGTTTGTCACCGAATTCCGTGTAGATGTCTAGCGGGTCCACACGGCGCTCTTCCGAATGGGTCTCGTCGGCGGGAAAATCGCCGCCGACCTCAACAAGCACGATGTCGGATATCTTCATAGGGCATCCTCATTTCGCTGTGCGCACGGAGTGTGGGCTCCTCATTTCGGCCTCGGTGAGGCCAGCCCCTTTGGCAGCCCCCCGGACGACACATGCGGCATTTCGCGCTCGCAAAGGAGATAACCCATTGAGAATCACGGAAGTCGTCCCCACTTACCTGAGCGTCCCGCTTAAGGAACGGTTTTGGATGTCGCTCTCCCCGATTGGCGGCATAGAGCCCAAGGTGAGCAAGCTGCTGCTGGAGATCCGCACCGACGAAGGCGTCACCGGAACCGGCGAGGCCAAGCCCGGTGGCGCGAAGTCGTTCGAGCGAGGGCTGGCGGAGCTTCTGGTGGGCGAGGACCCGCTGATGATCGAGCACATCTGGCACAAGGTGTTCGCCGTCACGCACACGCGAACGGGCGCAAAGCGCGGATGGGATAGGAGCGGCATCCTCGCCGCATTGGCCGCCATCGACATCGCCCTGTGGGACCTCCTGGGCAAGGTAGCCGGGCTTCCCCTGTATCGCGTGTTCGGCGGCTTCACCAACACGATTCCGGCCTACGTAACCGGCGGCTACTACCGAGAGGGCAAGGGCATTCCCGAGCTGGTCGAAGAGGTGCAGGGCTACATCGCGCAGGGCTTTAACGCCATCAAGCTCAAGGTCGGCGGCGTTTCCATCCCGGAGGACTCCGAGCGTCTGGCGGCGGTTCGGGAAGCGATCGGCAACGACATCGACATCATGCTCGACGCCAACCGCGCGTACGACCTGAAGAGCGCCATCGAAGCCGCGAACGCCTTCGCGCAGTTCGGCATTCGCTGGTTCGAGGAGCCCCTGCACTGGTACGACGACGTGCGGCCGCTACGCACGCTGCGGGAGAAGACGAACCTCACGATTGCCTCGGGTGAGGGCGAGTCCACCCGCTTCGGCTGCCGCGAGATGATCGAACAGGGGCTTATCGACATCTGCCAGTTCGACGCCCACAAGAACGGCGGCTTCACTGAGTGGCGGAAGATCGCCGGGATGGCAGCCATGTACCACGTGGACATGGCGCCGCATCACGAGCCGCACTTGCACGGACATCTACTGGCATCCATTCCCAACGGGCTGATCCTCGAGAGCTTCGCGAACCCGGCGCGGGATCCGTACTGGCCGGCGCTCTACGCGAGGGCGCCTCAGATAGTCAACAGCGAACTGACGCTGCTGGAGGAGCCGGGGCTGGGCGTGGAATTCGACGCTGATTTCGTGCGCCGCCACGGCACGGTGATCACCTGACGCAACGCACTGACTTACCGATGAGTGCACCCATGGATTTCGATGAACTGCTGTCCTTCTACGAGGATCACCTTCGCGATCAGGTGATGCCGTTTTGGACGACCCACTGCATTGACTGGGAGCATGGCGGCATCAACAACTGCGTGGCGGATGATGGCACCGTGCAGTCCACCGACAAGTTCATGTGGTCCCAGGGGCGTGCCCTGTGGACTTTCTCGGCGCTGTACAACCATTTCGATCAGGATCCTGAGTGGCTCAAAATCGCCGACAACATCGCGGACTTCGTGATGAGCCACGGGCGAGATGCCGACGGCGCCTGGGCATTCTGCCTGCGCCAAGACGGCAGCGTGGCTGAGCCGCCGAAGAGCATCTACGTGGATGCGTTCATCATGTACGGACTAACGGAGTACGCGCGCGCCACCGGCAACCAGCAGGCCATTGATGTAGCCGAGCAAACGTATCAGAGAACGAGTCCACTGCTGGAGGACCACACAACGCTGCCCACAGAGCCACATCCGATCCCCGAGAAGCTGCAATCGCACGGGCCGTCAATGATCTTCGCCCTCATGTATCACGAACTGGGGGTGCTAACCGGCAACCAGGAGATCACCGACCGGGGGCTGGAGCTGGCCGAGATCGTGATGGCGCAGCACCTGAAGCCGGAGCATAAGCTCCTCTACGAGCTCGTGCTGCCGGGCGGGGGATTGGCGGACAGCGATGCCGGGAGGACCTTCATCCCCGGCCACGCCATCGAGAGCATGTGGTTCATGGAACGCATCTACCGGCATCATCAGCGCCAGGATCGCATTGACCTGGCCATCGAGGCGATTCGGTGGCACCTGGAGAAGGGCTGGGACGATGAGTACGGGGGGATCTTCCTCGCGTGTCACACGGAGGGCGGCACGCCGGCTTGGCACCAACCGGACGCGAAGTGCTGGTGGCCGCATACCGAGGCGCTCTACGCGCTGCTGCGCGCGTACGAGGTGTCGCGCCAGTCGTGGTGCATGGACTGGTACCGGCGCGTGCATGACTACGTCTTCGACCGGTTCCCCAACCGTGAGCACGGCGACTGGCACCAGAACCTGGACCGCAACGGGAATCCCATCCCAGTCGTCCTCAAGGGCCTCGCGGTAAAGGACCCCTTCCATCTTCCCCGTGCGCTGATCTACTCGATCGTCACCCTGAGGCGCCTGGCAGATTCTGCGTCAGACGCCATGCGTTGAAATCGGTGGAGAGCGTGCCTCTCTGTGGCAGCCCCGACCACTCGTAGGCCTCCTCGCTCAACTGGGCACGCACCTCCGGCGGCACACGGTGGAAACGCCGGCGGCGCGGCTTGAGGTTCTCATCCGGCACGTCCACCCCGATGATCCCCTCGACGAACATCCCGGACTCGACAAGCACGACTCCCCGGTGATCCAGGATGTACGAGTCGCCGTAGCCGGCCTTCTCGACGACCTCTGCGACCAGCGAATTGGCCTTCGCCACGTAGACTTCGTTGCGCACCGCGATGGCGATGTGGTTGTTGCGCACGCGCTGGCGATGATCCTCGATATTCTCGTACGCCATGTGGTTGAAATGCGGCGTGAAGATCAGCGTGGCCCCCTTGAGCGCGAGCACCCGTGAGGGCTCGGCGTAGCTGGTGTCCGCGCAGATCTGCACGCCAAAGACGATGCCCTTGGCCTCGAACACGGGCAGCTCGGCGTCCCACGAGAATCCCATCTGCTTGCTGTCACCGTTGGTCAGCATCGTTTTGGAGTAGACGCCGAGCAGCTCGCCATCGTGGATGACCGCGACTGAGTTGAAGAGCTTATCCCCACGCCGCTCGGAGAAGCCGACCAGGAGCACCGTCCCGGCATTGCGCGTGGCATCATGCAGCGGCTTCAGCTCCGGCCCGTCGGCAGCCACTGCCGCCCTCTCGACGTGCTCCCGCGCGCCATAGCCCGACAGAAACGTCTCCGGCATAGCCAGGAAATCGACGCGGTCGGATGCGGCCCGTTCATAGACCTGAAGCGTCCTGCGTGTGTTGGCCTTGAGATCGCCCGGTACGCAGGGGCCTTGATATGCAGCTATTCTCAGGGGAATGTGACCTCTCCTCGGACGCGACGTGCAACTGCAAACTCGCATTCGACTACTCTGTCTCGCATTCCTGTTCCACAACGACGACGGGCGTTCGCGGAGCCATTGCCGTGGCAGGTGCTGCACTCGGCGATGCCGAACAGCGGCGCCGGGAGATCGCGAGCGAAGCGCCCACCAGGAACGTACCTGCAGATGGCGGTTGGCGAAGTACGACAACTCGTCAGCTACATCGCACCGAGTGCTCCCGCCACTCGGAGACCGGCACGCGGGGATGAACCCTTTCTCCGCCCGGAGATCGGCTTCACGCCGAAGTGGTATCATGAAGCTCTGGGGATAGACTTCGGCGAGCGCTGGCATACGGATCCGGCCTATCGTCGCGATACGATAGTGTCCATGGGCCGGGAGTTGAAGAGACGATTTGGGAGCACCAACATCGGATGGATCGACGACCCCGATGAGCCGACGGACGTGCTGACGGGCACCTTCGGCGCGTGTTGTGTGCCGGCCATATACGGCATCCCAATCCAGTACTCAGCGGACAACTGGCCGAGCTCAGCGCACCAATACCTGTCGGCGGAGGATGTGGCTGTCCTGGAGCCACCCGACCTCGATTCCAACCCGTTCTTCGGCGCTTTGATGCAGCAGATCGAATGGATCGCTCGTGCAAACGGACGCATCGAGGGCTTCATCAACTGGCAGGGGGTGCTCAACACTGCATATCGCCTGCGGGGAGAGGACATCTTCGTTGACATGGCTCTCGAACCGGCACGAGCCAGGCATGTGTTCGAATGTGTCACCGCGACGATGATCGACGGCGCTCAAAGGCTGTACGCGCGGCAGCGTGACAGCGGCGTGGACGTTCGGCATTTCACGGTGAGCAATTGCCTCGTCAACATGGTCTCGTCGGAACAGTACCGGGATTTCCTGCTCCCATTCGATCGCCAGATCGCGGGAGCGTTCGGTCTGATGGGAATCCACAACTGCGCGTGGAACGCAGACCCGTACAATCCGCATTACGCCGCCGTACCGAACGTCGCCTACATCGATATGGGTCTGGACTCAGACCTCCTCATGGCAAAGAAACTGTTCCCCGATGCTCGCCGGGCCGTCATGTACACACCGACGGACCTGGCACGCAAGACGCTTGTCGAGATCAGAGAGGACCTCGGGCGCATCGCGCGAGAGTACGCGCCGTGTGACATCGTCTTTGCCGACATCGAATGGGATACGCCGGATGATCGGGTGCTGCATGTAGTCGAACTGTGTGAGCAGCTATCGGAGGCTTCGACAGGCGCTAACGGCCAGGCCGCATAGGTCAGGACGAGGCGTCTTCGGCAGGTGGCGGTATCACGGCGCTTCGTGCGCGCCAGATCAGTTCAGCGCTGAAAGAGGTAGTTCGCGTGAAACGACGACGAAGGTCACCGGGATCCTCCTTCAGAGTGCACCCGGCGCGCCGCCTGATAAGCGCAATGGCGATCTGCCTCTTGGCGATGATCCTTTCGGCAAACGGCGCGAAAGCGCAGACGCCGACGGGCAGGGAGGACACCAACTCCATCGGTATGCGCCTGGTGAGGGTCGAGCCCGGCGCCTTCTTGATGGGCAATCAGAACCCCACGCCGCCCGAGAAGCTGAAGGGCCCTTCGCATCTCCCGGAGGGGGACTGGGATGAGCGTCCGGCTCACAAAGTGACCATCAGCCAGGCGTTCTATATGTCGGCGACCGAGATCACCGTGGAGCAGTTTCGGCAGTTTCGCCCCGGTCACAACGGCTCGGCACAGGATGGGCCCTTCGTCGCAGGTGTGACCTGGCACGATGCGGTGGCATTCTGCCAGTGGCTCAGCGAGAAAGAGGGGAAGCCGTACCGTTTGCCGACCGAGGCCGAATGGGAGTACGCCTGTAGGGCCGGCACGAAGACGCTGTTCTCCTCGGGCGACCGCCCACCGGAGCACGGCGCAGCCAATCCGTGGGCACTGCAGAACATGCACACGGGCGTGCCCGAGTGGTGTCTGGATTGGCATGGAATGTATCCGGACGCCGATCGGGTGGACCCGGTGGGGCCCGAACGCGGCATCGCGCGAGTAGTTCGGGGAGGAGGGCTGCAAGACGCCGAGAGCCTCTACTACAGGCGCTCGGCCAACCGCGCGGGACTCCCGCCCGACTGTCCGGGCGTGCCGGCGCCGCCGAATGCGGATCGCAGCGCCGTCGCTGCCGGCAAGCTGGCACCGGGACTCGTCGGCGCCGTCTTCGGCGAAGCCCATCTGACGAGGCCGCTCGAACTGGCCGCGATGAGCCAGGTCCACGCCGATTGGGGCGATACGCGTGGCAAGACTTGGTCGGCCCGGTGGCGGGGGCTTGTCGAGGCCCCGTATACGGGCGACGTGGAGTTCCGGGCCGACGCCGACGACGGCCTGCGTCTGATCATTGCCGGTGAGACCGTTATCGACGGTTGGGGCAAAGGGGAATTCCGGTCGGGCAGGCTGAACATGGTGAAGGGGCGCAAGTATCCGCTGCTTCTGGAGTTCTGCCAGAATGGCGGCACGGCGCACCTGCACCTGTTCTGGCGGTGGCCGGGACAGAGGATGGAACTCGTACCCCCTGATGCGCTCTACCACAGCGCCGAACACGCACGCGCCGCCAGGGCGGACGCCGCCGGCGCCGAGGGACAACGCCTCACCACGCACTCAATCGGCTTCCGTGTTGTGCAGGCTGCCATGCCCGCCACGAAGCCCGTATCCTGCGAGCGCCCATTCGTGCAGCAATGCGTCAAGCAGAGCGCCGCGCACGTCGGACAGGCGCCGGAGCTCGACAAGCCGTACTTCCGGAGGCGCTATCTGCTTCCCATCCCGCCAGAGAATGCCTCGGCGGATGCGATCGAGGCGGCAGGGCTGCACCCGGCCTTCCTGGGACACAACCACTGCCCGGCTCTCGAGGTGTGCCCCAACGGAGACGTGCTGGCCGTTTACTACACTTCGGTCGGAGAGTACTCGCCCGATGTAGCCTTGATGGCACTGCGCCTGCGCTGCGGCAGTGAGCAATGGGATATGCCGAGCCTGCTATTCGATATCCCCGATGTGAACGACCACGCCCCGCTGCTGTGGAACGACAACGGCACGCTGCATCTATTCTGGGGCGGCCCGGGGCTGCAAGGGGTCCCGTTCAGATGGTGCTCATCGAGGGACAGCGGTGCGACCTGGGACGCGATCAAGTTCCCCATTCTGACGGGCATGAGCGGCAGCTACTCCCCGCAGCCCATCAATAGCGCATTCCGTGGGGCGGACGGAACCATGTACGTGTCCTCCGACGCGGAGGGCGACTCATCGCTGCTCTGGGCGAGCCGCGACAACGGCAAGACGTGGTTCGACACCGGCGGCAGAACGGGCGGACGGCATACGACCTTCGTCGTGCGGAAAGACGGCACTATTCTCGGCATGGGAGGAAAGAACACCGACATCGATGGGTTCATGCCGAGATCCATCTCCCGCGACGGCGCCAGGACGTGGGGCGTAACCAAGACCCCCTTTGCGGCGCTGGGCAGCAACCAGCGGCCGAGCGTCATCCGGCTCGCCAGCGGCCGGCTGTTCTTTGCCAGCGATTTTCAACACCGCGACGGACATCAGCCTGAAGGCATCACCGAGCGAGGCGCGTTCGTTGCGCTGTCGGATGACGAGGGGGAGACTTGGCGCATCAAGAAGCTGCACGGCGCCCTGCCCCACGAATCGCCTCGACATGAGGCCGCCACCATCGGCTACTCGGCAGCACGCCAGGCGCCCAACGGCGTCATTCACCTGGTGACCTCCATGAATCAGCCCGCGCTGCATTTCGAGATGAACGAAGCGTGGATTCTGGCGGACCACAATGAGTCGGACCAAGGAACGCGCGTCACGCGTGCCGCCGGCAAGGCACGGCGCGTATTGAAGCAGCAGGAAGAATATCCCAACGGCACGATCAGGGCGGCCTGGCGCGCCAAGATCGGCCGCGACGGGCGCTACCTCCTCGATGGAAGGGAGACCTGGTACTACGAGAATGGGCGAAGGCAATGGGAAGCGACGTACCGCGATGGGCGCAAGGTGGGCGCCGAGACCTACGCGGGCAGCGACGGGACGAAGCGATGGAGCTGGCAACACCGCAAGCGTGGAACGAGCGTGTGGACGCAATGGTGGCCCAACGGCCAGAAGAAGTCGCAGTCAACGTGGCGCGACGGAAAATGTGTGGGCGCGGCGACGCGATGGGACAGGTCCGGGCGGGTCTTGAGCCGGAGGGAATTCGCCGATGGCCGCCTGGCCGAGTGAACGTGAGATCATCCGGTGTCGCCATCTCCGGGTCGGCACTCGCAGGGAGCTGATGATGACCTACTGGATAGCCGGAACTGCTCTTGTCCTCGGATGCGCGCTGGCTGCATCCGGCGCCGAACGGCCCAAAGGCAAAGACTACACCAACTCGCTGGGCATGCGGCTTGTCAGAATCGAGCCCGGCAGCTTCATGATGGGCGTCGGGGAGACGCCACTGCCTGACGAGGTGGCCGGCAAGCCGCACCGCCTCGAGGCCGACTTCGACGAGAGACCGGTGCACGAGGTCACGATCAGCACGCCCTTCTACATGGGCGTGTACGAGGTGACCAACGCCCAGTACGAGCAGTTCGATGCGGAGCATCGCAGGCTTCGGGGCAAGCTCGGATTCTCGAAGGAAGACGACGAAGCCGTCGTGTTCGTGAGCTGGCACGACGCGGTGCGCTTCTGCGAGTGGCTCTCGAACAAGGAGGGGCTGCCCTACCGCTTGCCGACGGAGGCGGAGTGGGAGTACGCCTGCCGCGCAGGAACGACGACGCCCTTCCACACCGGCGACATGCTTCCGGACGCCTTCCACAAGAACGTCAAGGTGAGTTGGTTTCCCGATGAGAGACGCAGCGGGAGGGAGGCTGAGGTGGTGCCGCTGACAGTCGGCCAGACGCCGCCAAACGCCTGGGGTCTACACGACATGCACGGGAATGTCGAGGAGTGGTGCTGCGACTGGTACGGCCCGTACGAGCCTGGCAGACAGACCGATCCGGTCGGCCGCGCGGATGGGGATTTCCGCGTTGCTCGCGGGGGGAGTCATTCCACCGAGATCTACTACCTCCGCTCGGCCAACCGCATGGGCACGCTGCCGGAAGACAAGAGCTGGCTGATCGGCTTTCGTGTGGTCCTCGGCACGATGCCGAAGACCAAGCCGCTGCCGGTGGCATCCCGCGAGCTGTACCAGCGCCGCGTGAAGCAGCGGGCGCCGCGCTCTCTCGCGAAGACGCCTGACCCGAGCAAGCCATACTTCAGGGGGCCCCGCAGATACGTGAACATCCCGCCGGACTCCAACGGCCCGATGTTCTCGCGGCACAACCACGATCCGGCTCTGGTGCAGTGCCCCAACGGCGACCTGCTGGCGATCTGGTACACCTGCGTGGAAGAGCCAGGGCGGGAGCTGGGGATACTGGCCAGCCGTCTGCGCTGCGGACAGGACGAGTGGGATCCCGCTTCCCCATTCTGGGACGCGCCCGACCGCAACGACCACGCACCCGCCCTGTGGTTCGACGGCGAAGACACCATCTATCAGTTCACCGGCCTCTCCGCCGCCGCCACCTGGGGGAGCCTGGCGACCATAATGCGCACCTCCAAGGACAACGGCGTCACCTGGTCGCGAGCGCGCCTGATAAACCCGGAACACGAGCTGCGACACATGCCGGTGGAATCCGTGTTTCGCACGCGGGAGGGCTTCATCATCCTGCCGT
>Ga0209979_1002363_pt1 | contig 18220 bp, 15 predicted proteins | sample AnhtaG_FD_183114 | JGI IMG/M metagenome (GOLD analysis project Ga0209979, IMG submission 183114) | Deep subsurface microbial communities from Anholt, Denmark to uncover new lineages of life (NeLLi) - Anholt_01485 metaG (SPAdes) (version 2) | ecosystem: Environmental > Aquatic > Marine > Oceanic...
TGCAATTCGCAGCTACATCTCGACCACCCGCAAGCACGGGCTGAACGTGATCGATGCCGTTCATGGCGCTTTGACTGGCTCCCCTTTTATCCCGTGCGCTCTTGGAGGGGTGGCCTGAGTAGTAACACTTGATGTTATAATATGTGTGCCTTGCGCCAGAACTCCACACCAATGCGCAAGACCGAACGAGCGGAGGAAAGCCGTGTTAGCTGAGGAGAGACAGGCCAGAATTCTTGAGGTGCTCAGTGAGAGCGAAAATGGGATCGTGACCGTCTCCGCTCTAAGTGAGCTCTTTGGCGTCTCGGGAATGACCATTCGACGTGATCTGAGCAGGCTGGAAGAGGCTGGTTTGGTCAGGAGGGTTCATGGGGGCGCTGTGTCCTATGAGGGGGTGGTCTACGAGAAACCATTTCTGACCAGGGAGAAGGAGTGTGGGCAGGAGAAGCAAGAGATAGGCCGTCTGGCCGCCCAGATGATCGCCAATGGCGAGACCATCATCCTGGATGGGGGTACTACTACCCAACAGATCGCCAGGAATTTGGCCCACAAGGAGGAACTCACAGTAGTCACCAATGCCATACCCGTGGCTGTGGCATTGTCCAACTATCTGCGGGTCCAAACGATCATGCTGGGAGGGATGCTGAAGAGGAAAGAGCTCTGCATGGTGGGGCCACCCGTCATTGAGGAGCTCTCCCGGATGTCGGTGGACAAGCTCTTCCTCAGCGCTGCGGGTTTCACCGTTGAGAGAGGTGCTACCGACCCCGACATACGCGAGACGGAGGTGAAGAGGGCCATGATCAAAGCCGCCAGGGAGGTCATCCTGGTGGCAGACAGCAGCAAGTACGGCTACGTTGCCTTCGCCCAGATCGCTCCCCTGAGAGCCATACACAAGATTGTCACCGACGATGGCCTTTCTGCCCAGGCGATCGAGGCTATCGAGGCCGAGGGGGTAGAGGTGACAATGCCGGGGCATGCGGCGGCAAATGGGGCGGGCTGAGGGGAAAACCGCATGGGCTTTGCGCTGATTAGATCGACCTGCGGTCGAGAGGCACGAATTTTAAGGAAAGTTGTTGTCAAGTACCCCCCTCAAAGAGCGTTCTGAGCGGGAAATCGACTTGACAGGATGGTGAATTTGTGGTATAATATGGGCAAGTTATTGCAAATATGAAACCAAATGCACAATGCATAACACCGAATCTTGCCGCAAGGGGAAAGGAGGGAGCATAAAGGGAGACCAATTTCTGGAAGAAGGTGATAGCAGTACACTGCATGGGGAGGAGGTGATGAGAACGGAATGAGACCAATTGTGGGAATGCTCTCGTCATGCCAGGATAGACTGGCCGGAGGGCGATAGAGATTTGAGCTAAGATGTTTCTCCAATTCTCAAGGAGGGAAACCAATGGGAAAGGGAAAGTCTACACATAGAGATCGCTTACATCTATCAGCAGATGAAAAAGGAGAAAAAGGAATGGAAAAGAGAAAACTGAACCGACGCGACTTCCTGCGGCTGTCTGCTGGCGCGGCCACAGGGGCGGCTCTGGCGGCCTGTGCGCCAGCAGCACCTCAGATCATTGAGGTGGAAAAAGAGGTCCCGGTCAAGGAGGTCGTGGTGGAGACCGTCGTGGTGGAGAAGGAGGTGGCGGTCGAGAAAGAGGTCAAAGTGCCAGCTCCGGCCGAGCGAGTCAAGTTGCTGTTCTGGACCTATTCCGTCCCCGGGGGCGAAGACTTGAATGAGCAACGAGTGGAATCCCTGCACGAAGAGCATCCTGAGATCGAGGTGGAGTCGCAGATGACCGGCTGGAGCGAGTACCATCTGAAGCTCGAGACCGGTATGGCCGCCGGTGTGATGCCCGACGTGTTCAAGCTTGACTGGAACATAGTCCCCCGCTTTGCCTACCGCGGGATTCCCCTCCTACTTTCTCCCTTCATGGACAGAGACAACATCGATCTCAGCAGGTATTCGAAAGGGGCCATCGATTCCGGCCGTTGGGACCCGAAGGGCGTCGTCACTGGCACGGGCCCTCTATGGGGCTGGGCCTACATGACCGACATCAGCCTTATCTACTACAACAAGGACATGTTCAGGGCTGAAGGCCTGTCCTATCCCTCGCCCGATTGGACATGGGACGATTTTCTTGAGGCTGCCATAAGGCTGACCAAGGACACCACCGGCGACGGAAAGATTGACCAATGGGGTACCTGGGTACTGCCAGGTATGCAGATCGACCGGCCCTGGTGCATCTGGGGCCCGGGTGGGCGCTTGATCAGTGAGGATCACAAGAAAGCTACCTTCAACTCACCGGAGGCTATCGAGGGCGTGCGCTGGATGGTCGAGATGGTGACCAAGCACAAGGTGTCGCCGGTTCCTGGACCGACGGAAGTGGATCCGTTCCAGAGCGGCCGGGTGGCAATCCACCCCGCTGGTATCTGGATGATAAAAGCGTACCACGACGTCAAGGAGTTCGAGTGGGACATCACGATGATCCCCAAGCATCCCAAGACCGGCATTCAGGCGGGTCCGATCGACTCTGCCACTTGGGCCATCTCTTCGGTCTCCAAGCACCAGGATGCCGCCTGGGAGTTCGTCAAGGACCTCTGCAGTGCCAAGGGGATGGAGATTCTCTCCCGAGTGCGCTTCAAAGTGGTGCCTATGGCCGAGGTTAACGAAAAGTGCTTTTTCACCTTTCCGGAGGTTCCCCCGGGTGGCAAATCCCTCGCCAAGGCGCTCGAGGTGGCCCGACCCAATCCCTGCTGGGTGGGGCGCCAGGAGGTATGGGGGCGCTCCGTCGGCCCCGAGATCGAAAAGGCTCTGCGAGGCGAGAAGACAGTAGAAGAGGCCTGTGAGGCCGCCAACGTCGAGTTGCAGAAGAGCCTGGACGAGGCCTGGAAACTCAGCGAGATCTAGCCCCAGAGGTCTTTTGGCCACCCACCGTTAAGTCAGAGCCCTGGCTGTTACATGCAGCCAGGGCTCTGACAGGGATAGGTGAAACTATGGATGGTACAAAGCAAGCTCAGCAACCCGCTCCAAGGCGAAAGCACCTGTTCAAAGCGTCGATTCTGGAAGCGATGACCGCTTACCTTTTCCTGGCGCCAGTCATCATTGGCCTGCTCGTCTGGACCCTGGGACCTATCCTGGGTTCCCTGTACCTCAGCTTCACGGAGTGGGATCTGCTGAGCCCACCAAAGTGGGTTGGCCTGTCGCAGTACGTCGAACTCTTCCACGATTCCGTTTTCAGGGTTGCTCTCCTTAACACTCTGTACTACGTGGCCGGAGTCGCGCCCGGTGTAGTGGTTGTCTCGCTCCTCTTGGCCGTCGTCATGAACCAGAAACTCAAGGGCACTGTCATTCTTCGATCGATCTACTTCGCGCCGAGTGTTACCTCCATGGCGGCTATAGCTATGCTCTGGTCCTGGATCTATGAGCCGAGCTTTGGTATCTTGAACTTTCTCTTGGAAATGCTCCATCTGCCGGCCCAGCCCTGGCTGGTGGACACCCGCACGGCCCTGCCCTCCATCATGATCATGAGCATCTGGCGGGGAGTGGGCTATGACATGGTGATATTCCTGGCCGGTTTACAAGGCATCCCCCAGGTGTACTACGAAGCAGCGGCCATTGATGGGGCCAGCACTTGGCAGCGGTTCAGGCACGTGACCCTGCCTCTGCTTTCGCCGACAACCTTCTTCGTCCTGGTTCTCGCCGTGATCGGTTCGCTTCAGGTCTTCCAGCAAGCTTACGTGATGACCAGAGGAGGTCCGGCGCTGTCTACGACGACGCTGGTCTACTACCTCTACCGGAACGGCTTCGAATGGTTCAAGATGGGCAAGGCCTCGTCCATCGCCTGGGTCTCGTTCGTCCTTATAGCGATTGCCAGCTTCATTCAGTTCAGAACTCAGAGACGGTGGGTGCATTACGAATGAGAGCAGTGTCAGGTCGGCACCAGCCATGGGCGGGGTTTGGCTCCTGGCTATCACGGCCTCTTGAACAGCCGCCATAACAAGGGGCGGAGGCCATGAGCTAAGCCGGGCCCCAGTATGGGACCTCAATCATGAGAGTCCATGTCCTGATCGGAGGAGTCACAATATGACAGAGGACTATGCAGCGATAAAGCGAGCAGTGGGAACATCTGTTAGGAACAAGAGAGCGGTGCGATTGGGAGTTATTGGCGGCGTCTACCGAGCCCTGCTCTATCTGGTGGTGTTGGTCGGCGCTTTTTCTATGATCCTGCCCATGGCCTGGATGGTGTCCACGTCGCTTAAGGAGCCCGGGAGCATCCTGCACATGCCGCCTGAATTTTTCCCAAGGCCCGTATACGTGTGGAACTACCGCCGGGTCTTCGAGCTTTCTCCGTTTGGGTCCTTTTACATTAATAGCTTCAAGATTTCCACGCTGGCTACCCTGGGCAATCTCTTGAGCTGTTCCCTGGGAGCCTTCGCCTTTGCGCGCCTGCGGTTTCCAGGGAAGGGCTTTTTCTTCTCCATCCTAATGGCCACGATGATGGTGCCTTTTCCCGTGACCATTATCCCTACGTTCGCCATCATGCGCTGGCTGGGTTGGATTGACAGCCATGCCGCATTGATCGTCCCCTCGTGGTTCGGCGGTGCTTTTGCGGTCTTTCTCCTGCGGCAGCACTTCCTTACCCTACCCCAGGATCTCGTCGATGCCGCCAGAATGGATGGCGCGAGGTACTTTGCTATTTACTGGCGCATATTCATGCCCCTGTCCGGGCCGGTCTTAGCCACGCTGTCGGTGCTAAACTTCATGTGGTCGTGGAATGACCTGATCGGTCCCCTGATCTTCCTGAGCACGCTCAAAAAAATGACTGTGACCCTGGGACTGACTTTCTTCAAGGGTCAACTATACTATGTGCTCTGGGGACCACTCATGGCGGCCACCACTCTGAGCATGTTGCCGACGCTGATCCTTTTCGTGTCAGCGCAGCGATATTTTGTGCGAGGCATTGTGTTGACTGGTCTGAAGGGTTAGGTCCCTCCTCTCCCTCCGCTAATCATCCCTTTCATCGTGTGCAACATGAGAGTACCTCATAGGTGAACATGTAGGCATATGAACTTGCACCCTTTTGGCAAGGGGACATAAATGAACCTCTACGGCGGCATAAAGGTGTTCTCCAAAGAAGAGATGTACAAAGTCCACCAGGCAGCCATGCAGATTCTGCAAGAGGTGGGATTGGAGTTAGATCTCTCCGAGGAATCTCTCCAAAAGCTGGGAAAGAAGGGCTTGAAGGTGGACTTTGCTAGCTGCAGAGTGCGTTTCCCCGTTGAGCCGATCCTGGAGACCATCCAACAGCTCTCAGGGGCTCCGACGCCGGAGATCTCCGAGGAGGGGACGGACAAGCCTCCCCAGCCCTTGAGGATACCTAAATGGCTTCAGGCCACAGTTGGGGCTCAACACGGTTTTGTCTATGACATGGACCAGGCTGAGATGCGTCCCGCCAGCCACCGGGATATGTATGATTTCATTAAGGTGAAACGTAACCTGAAAGACGTAATAGCTTCCTCCTCTGGGCTCTATCCCCAGGACGTCCCTCAGGATGTGGCCTCTGTGCATGCCGCTGCCGCAGCGGTGAAGTACTGTGAGAACCCCTCTGCACCGGACGTCAACGGGGTACAGGATCTGCCCTGGGTCGAGCGGGTGATGCAGGCGGCAGGGGTGTGGGGGCCTGAGCAGCACAAGATGGTGGGGATCTACCCCGTATCGCCTCTTCGTCTCACCGGGCGGGGGGCAGAGATGCTTGAGTTCCAGGCCAAGCGGGGAGATCTGAGCTTTGTGTTGGGTATGGTCATTCCTGGTGTCAGCTCTCCTGTCACTTTGGTAGGGCACACTGTAGTTGTATTGGCGGAAGAGTTCGGTTTCAATACTGCCTACAGACTTCTCGTGCGTCCTCCTAACAACCGTTTCTCCCCTCGCAGTATAGGCGACGATGTGTGCATTATGGATATGCGCCGAGGTGCCTATGTGCTCTCCAGTCCTGAGGTCTCGCTGCTGAGACTGGCTACCCATCAGATAGCTGGAGAGTTCTACAAGTTCCCAGGGCCGACTGATGGTGGAATCCGGCTCTTTCCCGACGCCAAGGAACCGGGCATACAAGCGGCGACGGAGGGCGCTTTGCAAGCGATGGGGAATCTGGCGCAGGGCGTATACAGCTACGATGAGAATGTCTCAGTTCACGTTGGCATCTTGGGTTCTCTCTGTGGGAACCTCTATGTTTGTCTGGAGCAGGCGGTCATTGACCACGAGATGTTCCAGTACCTTCAGCGTTTCGTGCAAGGCATTGAGGTGAATGAGGAGACAATAGCTGTGAACCTCATCGGGGAGGTTGGGCCTGGCGGTACTTTCCTGGATACAGAGCACACGGCGCGACACTATCGTGAGGAGATGTGGTTCCCTGAGCTTGGGCACAGGGGGTCGTGGGATGCTTGGGTCGGGTTTGGACGTCGCTCCCCGTTGGACATAGCTCGTGAAAGGGTGAAGGAGTATCTCAGAGAAGACCTGGAGCCGGTGCTGAGTGAAGAAAGGGTTAGGGAAGTGGACAGGATAGTCCAGGAGGCGGAGATGGCTCTCCTGGACCATACTACGGGCATACTTCCATGAGCCCCGTCAGCTCTTGTGAGTAAGCGCGAGGTAAACAGAGCGATGTCTGCTTATGAAGAGAACCTGGCGGATGGACTGATCCTGCGCGCAGTCCGGGATGAGCAGGATGTCGAGAGATATGCTGCCTTCAACGCGGCCGTCTTTGATGCGGCTTCAGGCATAACGTCGGCCCATCTACTGCATCACCATCCTGAGATAGGGTACGACGATTTCCTACTTGTGGAGGATGAACACACAGACGAAGTGGTATCCACGGTGTGTCTCATCCCCTGGCACTGCCGCTACGAGGACATCGTCCTGGATGTGGCTATGCTGGAGATGGTGGCCACACATCCACAATATCGTCACCGCGGATTAATTCGCGCCCAGGTCAATCGCTTGCACCAAATGGTGACTGAGCGCCGCTTCGATCTGAGCATTATCGAGGGTATTCCCTACTACTACCGGCAGTATGGCTATACCTACGCCATTGACCACCGAGCGAGCGACTCACTTCCTGTATGGCGCATACCCAACTGGTGCAATGGCGAAGCGTGTCCCTACAGAATGCGGCAGGCAACCCCGGCCGATGCGCCGGTGCTTACCAGGTTCTACCAGGAGTCAATGGCAGCGGTCCAGTTCCATGCATTGAGGAGCCTGGAGTACTGGCGGTTCCTGCTACAGTCGGCCAAGTATCCGACACGCGTGGTAGAGGATCGGCGGAATGGCTGCGCCGTCGGTTACGTCTGCACTACCAAGCTAGCAAATCGAGGCATTAGGGTCGCTGAGAACTGGATTACAAACCACGATGCGGGGATGGCCGTCCTGCAACAGCTAAAGGCCGAAAGCAGTGGTGAGATACAGTTGGGTTGGCCCCAGACCAGCACACTGGTGCAAAACGGCCGCAGTCTGGGCAGTGTGTCGTTGCCAGTCTATCAATGGCTGCTGCATATCCCCGATGTCGTGCGGCTATTGTCCAAGATCGGTTCAGTCCTGGAGCGTCGTGTAGCTGCCTCTGTCTTCGCTGGCTTGACAGCAGATGTCTGCATCAACCTATTCCGAGAGGCTTTCGTCCTTCGCTTCGAGAAGGGACGGCTATTGGGCGTGGAGTCGGCCGGGTTTGTGGATGCCTCCATGGGTGCAGAGGGAGGTGACATCTGCATCCCGCCCGAGGCCTTCGTGCGTCTCCTCTTTGGTTACCGCAGCCTGGATGAGATGCGCGATGCCTGGCCGGACATCGTGGTGAAGCCTGAGCGTCGTCACCTGGTGGATGTGCTATTCCCGAAGATGACATCGTATCTATGCATGCCCTATATGTACTGCGGACCGGTAACAGGGAGCACCGCGCAGTCATGAAACCCGAATGTTTGGCCTGAGGAGGGATTCAATGAGCGAACTGGGGGTTGCCGTGATCGGCCTGGGCATCGGGCGTCGCCACATCCAGGCCTATCGAAATATCCCTGGTGTGGAGGTCGTGGCGATCACCGACGTAGATGAGGAAGCGCTGAAAAAGACGCAGCAGGAATACGGAGTACCCTTTGCTTTCACCGATTACAGGGAAGCAATCTATAGAGACGATGTGGATGTGGTCTCTATCTGCACCCCCGACAGGCTGCACGTCGAGCAGTCTCTCTTTGCTCTGGAGGCGGGAAAACACGTCCTGTGCGAAAAGCCTATGGCCACCAGCCTGGAGGATGCGGCACGGGTAGTGGACAAGGTGAGAGAGACGGGCCTGAAGTTCATGGCCGGATACAACTACCGCTTCATTCCCCAGTTTGCCAAAGTGAAAGAGATCGTGGCTTCGGGGGAGCTGGGCGACCTGTTCTTCGCCGACAGCAGCTACATCCAGGATCTCTATGCCATGGAGGCCCTGGGGCCTGACTACTGGAGATTCAAAGATCCTCAGGATTTCTATCTGGGAGGCGCAGTCCACAACATAGACCTTCTGCGCTGGATCTTGGGGGAGATCGAGGAGGTGCACTCCTATTCCAACCACATGATGCCCTTCTATCCCATTGATGATAACTATGTCTCCAACTTTCGCTTTGCCAATGGGTGCATTGGGCGTGTGCTTCTTGTCCTCGGAGCCAGGCTAAAAGCCAAGTTCTATGTGGACCTCAATGTGTATGGCTACGAAGGTGGGCTCAGTACCAGCATGCAGCGAAGCGAGGTCATCAAGAACATGGACAAGCTGGAGAGAGATACGCTGGCTACCATTCCAGTAGAGAAAGCGAACTCCCATGAGAGGGAAATCAGCCATTTCGTCGAGTGCGTGCGGGAGGACAAGCCACCTTTAGTGGATGTGGTGGAGGGGGCCAAAGCGGTCGCTGTTTGCCTGGCGGGGATTCGATCGGCCCGGGAAGGGAGGCCGGTCACGGTGGATTACAGCTTCCTGCAAGGGTAGCCTTTTGAGAGGCCTGAGGGAAGGAGCACCCATGACCGGGAAATTCCGGGTGGGAGTCTATGGTACCTGGAGAGGGGCTTATCTGGCCCGGCTCTTCTCCCAACATGATGATGTGGAGATTGTGGCCGGGTGTGACTTCGATGAGAGCCGCCTGGATATATTCACCACCCGTTTCCCCAAGGCCAGGCGGGTCCATCATTACGATGAGTTCCTGGCCGAGGGTTTCGATATCCTGATCTTGGCCAGCTACTGCCCAAACCACGGTCCGGAGGCCGTGAAGGCACTGCGAGCAGGCAAGCATGTCTTCTCAGAGGTGACAGCCTTCCACACTCTGGCTGATGGGGTGGCGCTGGTCGAGGCGGTGGAGCAAACCGGCAAGAAATACATGCTGGCAGAGAACTACTGCTACTTCCGCGATACCCTGGAGATGCAGCGCCTTTGCAAGGAAGGTTTGTTGGGGGAATTCCTGTACGGGGAGTGCGAATATGTCCATGACTGCCGCCGATTGATGGTGCGCAACCCGGATGGCTCCTACCATTGGCGGATGTGGCTGCCTACCTTCTACTACAACACCCATGCACTGGGGCCGATACTGCAGATCACTGGAGGGCGACCTGTATCAGTGATCGGACAGGCAGTGGAGAACAAAATGCCAAGGTCACCTAACCCCAGCGACTTCGGCGCCTCACTTGTGCGTTTGGATAACGGAGGGCTGGTCCGGGTGCTCATTTCCTTCTCCGCCGTGCGCGAGCCGATGTCCGTCTGGTACTGCCTTTACGGCACCAAGGGCGAGGTGGAAAGTGGACGTTGGCGGACGAGCTATCTGGGAGGGGAAGTGCATCTGTATCAGGAGGACGATTCCCTGGCCGAATACGATCGCACATACATGCCCACATTCCCCCTGCGCGGTGAAGAGGCGGCCAGAGCCGGCCACGGCGGAGGGGATTTCTTCACCGTCTTCTACTTCCTGGAGGCGCTGCGCAGGAACACTGACCCTCCGATTGACGTTTATCGGGCCTGCGATTTCACCCTGCCCGGAATCCTGGCCTATCGCTCCTCAGTGGAAGGGGGAGAGTGTCTAGAGGTGCCTGACTTCCGTGATCCGGCGGTGCGGGATCGTTATCGTGGCGATCACTTCCGTTGCCCCAGGGATGAAGCGGTCCGCAAGGACCAGCAGCCCACAGAGGGCTATGAGGAATGGAATAGGGCTGTGAGGCGGACGGTGTTGCAGTAGATAAGAAGAGTCCTTCAATTTTCATCCTACGAAACAAGGAGGCAGAGCTATGGCTCGAGTGTTCGGAGATCTAGAACTGCAGTACCTCAAGGAGGTGCTGGATAGCGGCCGACTGGGCTGGTACCATGAGGAGAATAGCATGACCACTCGCCTGGAGGAGGCCTTCGCCAAGAAAGTGGGAGCGAAGTTCGGCATCACCCGCAACTCCTGCATGACTGCCCTGGCCCAAGCGGTGGCGGTCAGCGGGGCCGGCACAGGCTACGAGGTCATCTGCGATCCCATCGTCCACTTCGGGGGAGTGGCGGCTCTCGAATTCAACGCCGTGCCCCGCTTCGCTGACGTCAAGTATGACACCTATCTCATGGACCCCGACTCGGTACGGGCCAATATCAGCGACAAGACCAAAGCGCTCATCGTCACCAACCTATGGGGGCTGTGCGCGGAGCTGGATGAGATCAGGGAGATCTGCGATGAGCACGATATCTTCATGATCGAGGACTGCGCCCACAACATGGGTTCCTACTGGAAAGGCGAGCACGCCGGTACCTACGGTGATCTGGGCTGTTTCAGCTTCCAGCAGGGCAAACACCTCCCGACCGGCGACGGTGGGATGATGGTCACCGACCGAGAAGACCTCTACTACAAGCTTTACCACGAGTGGGCCTTCGGCGGTGAGTCGCCAGCCTTTATGACCCTCAACTTTCGGATGAACGAGATGACAGCGGCCGTTGGGCTGGCCCAGTTGCAGCGGGTTGATGGATACATTGAGGAATACACTCAGAGTTTGAACATCCTCAACGAAGCCATCGCTGACTGCCAGTGGCTGCGCAATCGCCACGTGCCTGAAGAAGCAGTTCAGCCCGGCTACATCTGGACCTGCACCTGGGAGGGCGACAAGCACGGCTTGGACTATGACCGCTTCAAGGAGGTCTGCCAGGAGATCGGGCTCCCCGTGCGATTTGGGTTCACCGGGGCGCCAGCGTACGCCTTCGACATCTTCAAGGTGACGACCGCTTACCGTCATCCGGAGTGCCCCGTCCGTTGTCCCTTCTACGAGAGCGATTATCGCTACCACGAGGGGCTCTGTCCTGTGGCCGAGGACCTCATACCACGGCTTGTAGCCTCGGGAGTGGTTGAGGCGCCGCCGGATGAGGTAAAGAAGCGGGCGGACCTGCTGCGCGAGGTGATCAAGATCACCGAACGGGGTTAGCTCACCGGGTAAGAGACAGCTTTCTAAAGCCTTTGACTGATGGGGAGAGCCCCACCTGGGAAACCAGTTTCGGAGCGCTACGGAGGGTGGGGCTCTCTCAATGTCAACCTACCAAAATGGCGTCGCGAACATGGAGGAGATCTCTCATGAGCATTAGAACGGGGATTGTAGGGCTTCAGAGCGTGTATTGGCCCGATGCTTTCGCCAATCGTTTGAAAACGATTTCGGAGGCAGAGCTTGTGGCATGCGCCGATATGGCTTATGACCCGCGCTTGATAAGAATCTCACTCGGCAAAACCCCCGAGGAATACGCAGCGCTGTATGGCATAGGACTGTATCATGATTCGATTGAAATGATCGAAAAGGAAGGTTTGCAAGCCGTTTGCATCTGCGCCAAGCACACTGAAATCGCGGATCTTGTTGAACTGGTAGCGCCTCTAGGCGTAGATATCTACATAGCCAAACCGATGGCGACAACCATGGAGGCGGCGAACCGAATCGTAAGAGCGGTGCGAGATAACAACGTGATTGCCACCTCTGGCACCACGGAGCGTTTCGATGGCGGGATCCGTGAGGCTTATCAACGCTTCAAGAGTGGTGCCATTGGGGAACTCATTTCGATCCGAGCGTTGCACCAACACGGGAGAATCAATAGCTTTCCCGACAGCGATTGGTACTGGGACGCAGCCCAGGGTGGTCCTGAATTCTCTTTGATTTGGTATGCTGGCGATGTAGTGAGATGGTTTGCCGGTTCAGAAGTGGTACGAGTTTACGCCGAATATGACAACTACCTTTCGCCTAACTCGCCTTTTATGGATAACGGCAAAATCGTCCTGCGATTTGAGAACAAAGTAGTCGGTTCTATTGATATCTGTTTTTCGGTTAACTGGAGCTTCCCTTCATATGAGGTAGAACTCGTCGGCACGGAGGGATGCATCCGCACTCAGCAAAGCGTTTACGAAGGCATGGTCTTTAGTAGTGACGGCATCACAAATTTCTATCGTATCCAAAATGACAACTTGCTGGATGAGATGAGACATTGGGTGCAGTGTTGCATAAACGGGACCGAACCAGAACTGACTATCGAGGATGCTCGCAGCGTGATTGAACTGTGTTTGGCATGTCGGCGATCGGCGCACACCCATTCTGCCGTTGCCTTGCCTCTAGAGCAATCGTTGAGTATACGGGGCCTCTAAGGAGGTGAATCATGGCAAAGAAAGATATCGGTATTGGGGTCATCGGGGTTGGCATGGGGGCCAACGTACTGTTCATCAACCAAGACCCAGTTTCGGGACTTGAGGTAAGGGGACTGTGCGCGCGGACGGAAAGCAAGCTCAGACCTTTAGCCAAGGAGTGGGGCATTGCCTTCTGGACCACCGATTACCAGGAGCTGATGGCCCGTGAGGACATCCAGGTCATCGGCGTCTACTCCCCCGACCACCTCCACGCCGAACATGCGATCGCTGCCTTGAAAGCTGGCAAGCATGTAGTCTGCACCAAGCCCATGTGCACCAGCCTGGAGGATGCAGTGGAGATCGTCAGGTTGGTGGATAAGACCGGCCTCAAGTTCCTGGTAGGTCAGACCATGCGCTTCGACCCTGAGTTCGCGGGGGCAAAGCGGATGTTCGACGACGGCGACCTGGGGGAGATCATCTTCGCCGAAGCCCATTACGTGCATGACGCCCGGACCTTCTTTCCCTTGACTCCCTGGCGCCTCCATGCCCCCCAAGACCTCATGTACGGTGGGGCATGCCATCCTGTGGATTTGCTGCGCTGGTTCCTCGGGGATGTGGAGGAGGTACACGCCTATGGGCGGAAGGGAAATCTCAGCCCTGAGTATCCCTTCGAGGACAATTACCTCATCAACCTCAAGTTCAAGAATGGCATCATCGCCAGAGTCCTCGGGGCCTACGGGCTGGTGCATCCTCCTATGCCTATGATGGGATTGGGACTATACGGCACCAAGGCCAGTCTGATGGTTGACTTTACCGACCAGGAAGAAGGGCACATTAAGGTGGTCTTCGACAAACTGGAAGGTCGCCCAGTGGCCAGGATGAGCTTCTCCCCAGAGGTGGAGGGGGCTTTCGGCCATGGCCAGGCAGTGATGCGTTACTTGCACCATTTTGAGGAGTGCCTCAACGAGGATAAGGAGCCCTCGCCCGGTGCGCGTGATGGTGCGAAGTCGGTCGCAGTGTGCAGTGCGGCGTGGCAATCCATCTGGCAGGGTGGAGTAGTGAAGGCACGCACCAAGTTCTGATTCTCAGGGGGATGCTTTGCTGCTGTACAAAGCCAACGCGCAGCAGGTTCTGGAGCGGTTGCGGGCTTTCTGGCATCGGGAGATGCCTGATCAGATCCTGGCCGTGATGTCAGGTTTCCCCAACCCTTATTTAGAGAAGTTCCAGGCCAAGTGGAATCCTCCCCCACAGGGGGCAGAACGCCAGTTACCCTCTCCAGAAGAGACTTTCGACCTCTGGGATGCCAAGCTGAGGGTTCTCAAAAGTCTTGAGGACGACAGTCTGCCAGTAGCCTATGCCACCCTGGATTTCGGGGAGAGTGGATTTGCCGCTTTCCTGGGAGCTGAGATCCACTTTTATTCTAAGAATCTTGATGGCCTATATAATGGTGGCACGTATAGTTGGGCCCAGCCTCTTCTTGATAGCTGGCAGGAGCTGGAGAAACTCTCTTTCTCCCTGGACAATCCCTGGGTGCGCCGTTTTCGCGAATTATTGGCATACTTCATCCCCCAGGTATCGGGCAGGTTGGGTATCAATGTCTTCCTGTGCATAGATGCCCTCACCCTGGCCTGTGAGCTGAGGGGAACAAGCCGGGCCTACCTGGATCTCTACGAACACCCCCAGGAACTGCGTCGGGTTATGGAGATAGGGGTCGAGGAGAATATCCAGATGCTGGAAATGCAATATCAGATGATCGAGCCTTTCCAGGAAGGGCGCTTCACCTGGATCGGGGGATGGGTTCCCCATTCCAGCCCCGTCCCTCTCAGCGTGGACACGTACATCCTCTGTGCCCCGTGGGTGTACAGGGATTTCGGCTTGGCGTACCAACAGCGCTTGATAGACCACTTTGGGGCGGGGTTTATGCACTTCCACGGCCCCCGGCTGGACCTCTTACCCGAGGTGCTTCGACTTCAGGGATTGATGTTCCTGGAGGGGTTTGACAGTGGCCGTGTTGAAGAGCCCCGCGCCTTCGAGATCCTTCCCCAGATCAAGGCCCTCACCGGGGATATGCCCCTGCTGATTAGCTGCACCCAGGCGGAGCTGATGCAGGGAATGCACGAGCGGAGCTTGCCAGGCGGCGTCATGTACAGGGTGGGCGACGTATCCAGCATTGAGGAGGCCAATCGGCTGATGGAGGAGGTGCGCCGTTACCGGGCACCTGGGTAAAACCACAGACGGGATATGCTTTGTGGAATGGGAGACAGGGAGGTACTGGGTATGAGTGAGACCTTTTTTGTCCTGACCAATGACGACGCTGGCAGCCAGGAGCCGGAGCGATTTCAGGAACTGCTGGACTTTCTGTCGAAGCACCAGGTTCCTGCCACCTTTTTCGTCGTGCCGGCCGCCGGTGGGAAGCCACTGGACAGAAAACCGCAGTGGCTGGACCTGCTTCACCGTGCGTTGGATGAGGGGCATGAACTTCAGCTTCACGGTTTCAACCACGGGCCCTTCGAGTTTGGTGTGCCTCCGGGTTTCATGCTCGACATCATGCCCGAGAGCAAAGCCCGGTGGGCGCAGGAGCCAGAAGCCATCCAGGCCGAACATACCCTTGACGTCCTGAGGGACAAATTGGCCAGAGGGAAGGAGATCTTCCACCGGACGCTGGGATATGAGCCTCAAGGCTTCCGCTCAGGATGCTTGGCCATCTGCGACAACATGTACCGCGCTTTGGCCGGCCTCGGGTTCCGCTGGAGTTCCAACCTGGTGGTCAATCCCATGGGGTGGCATTATATCCTCCGCCAGTACAATGCCCGTGAGCCCTGGCAGGAAGATGTTCCCCCTCATCCTTTCCCCTACCAGGCTGGGTTGATGGAAGTACCTCTGATCTCAGAATACACCTGGTACCTGAAGGGGAAAGATGTGGACAGGCACTTCAACCTGGCCAAAGAGGATCTGGACAGGGTGCGACAGCTCTGCGGCGCATTTGTTGCCCTATCTCACTACTATGCGATGACGGGGGAGTGGGCCACCGGACTCCAGGTATATGAGCGCCTCTTCGCTTATGCGCGGGAGCAGGGGGATGTGGAGTTCTGTACAGTCAGCCAGCTTCTGAAACGTCGCCATGGCGAAGTGACACTCTAGTCTTTGTTGGGGGGAGGTTCAAGTGGGCAAAGAGATCAAAGTGGCATTCGCAGGTGTGCATCGCTCCAGTTCTTTCTTCAGGGCTTTTCAAGCGCACTCGGAAACCCAAATCGTGGCCCTGTGCGACATCAACGAGAACGTACTGGCAGAGGCGGGCAAGGCTACGGGGATAACGAGCCTTTACACGCTGTATGAGAAGATGCTCGATGAGGCCCGGCCCGATGCCGTGGTTGTCGCCACACCGATGCAGTTTCACGTACCGCAGTCCATCGCTGCGCTCCAGCGGGGTGTGCATGTGCTGTGCGAGGTCACTGCCGCCGTATCGCTTGATGAGGCGTACTGGTTGGTACAGGAGTGCAAGAAGAGTCGTGCCATCTACATGATGGCAGAGAACTATACCTATACCAGACCAAACGTCCTGGTGCGGTCCATGGTAGAAGCGGGTCTGTTCGGCGAGGTGTACTACGCTGAAGGAGAGTACTTGCACGACTGTTCATCCCTCCATCATACGGCGGACGGTGGGCCCACCTGGCGGTACTACTGGCAGGTTGGGGTGAATGGTGCCACCTATCCAACGCATAGCTTGGGGCCATGCCTGCAATGGATCAAGGAGAGACCGGAGCGCATCAGTTGCATCGGCAGTGGGCGGTGGACAGACCCTGAGCACCGTATAGAGGACACAGTCTTGCTTCTATGTAAGACCCGCGCCGGTAAGCTCATTCGCATTCGGATTGATATGCTCTCTAAACGGCCACACGCCATGACCAACTACACGTTGCAGGGGACGAAGGGCGTGTACGAGAGCGCGCGTCGGCGCGGAGAGGGCCATTGGGTATGGCTCAAGGACCACTGCCAGGACCCGAACGAGTGGGTGCCACTAGAGACATTCGAAGATGAGTTCCTGCCGGAACTATGGCGCAATCCGCCCCAGGAAGCACTGGAAGCAGGCCACTGGGGCGGGGACTATTTCGAGGTGATGGACTTTGTGGAGGCCCTTCACGGCAAGAAGCCACCCACGATTGGCATCCACGAGGCCATGGACATGACGCTGCCGGGCCTGGTAAGCCAGGAGTCCATACGGCGTGAAGGCGAATGGCTGCCAGTACCTGACTCCCGTGATTGGTAAGCACTAACAGCCGGAGGAGCAGATGGGCTCTGGCGATAAGTTTTCTGACGAGTAGCCGATATGAATAGTGATCCCCATTCAGCCGCCCGACTGAAAGACCCGGACCTTCTGCGCCACATCGTGCTGGACTTTCAACAGATGTCGGAGTTCGTCCAACAACCGTTGATCATGGAGCGGGCCGATGGCGTCCGCTACTGGGACGTAGACGGCAAATGCTACCTGGACGGGCTCTCGGGCATCTTCGTGGTCACCGTCGGACACAACAACCGGCGCGTTATCGAGGCTATCAAGGCCCAACTGGATCGCATGGCCTTCGCGCCGCCTTTGCACGGCACCAACCCGGCCGCCGTCGAGCTGGCAGCGCTCATTGCCCAGATCACCCCCGGCGACCTCAACACCGTGAAGCTGCTGGACAGCGGCTCAGAGGCTACAGAGGCGGCGATGAAGCTGGCGCGCCAGTACCACCGCCAAACCGGCCACGCTGGCAAGTTCAAGGTCATCTCCCGATATCATGGCTATCACGGCGCCACGCTGGGGGCACTCAGTGCCACCGGCACCACGAAGCGCCGCTGGATGTTCGAGCCGCTCGCGCCCGGCTTCATCCACGTGCAGACCGCGCATTGCTACCGCTGCCCCTATGGGCTGAGCTACCCAGGCTGTGAGGTGCTGTGCGCCCGAATCGTCAGCGATGTGATCCGCATGGAGGGGCCGGAAACCGTCGCCGCGCTCATCGTCGAGCCCATCGGGAACACAGGCGGGATCATCACCCCGCCCCCAGAGTACTTCCCCATCCTGCGCCAGATATGCGACGAGTTCAACGTGCTCCTGATCTTCGACGAGATCATCACCGGCTTCGGCCGGACGGGGCAGATGTTCGCCGCCCACACCTTCGGCGTCGGGCCCGATATCCTGTGCATGGGCAAGGGGATCACCAGCGGTTATGCGCCTCTATCGGCCATCGCCTTCAGCGATCGGGTGGCGGCCGCCTTCTGGGGCCCGGCCGAGGCTGGGATCGAGTTCTCACATGGCCACACCTATGGAGGCAACCCGGTATCCTCCGCCGCAGGGCTGGCAGCCGTCAGGGAGGTCATCGAGCGGGATTTGCCCGCTCGGGCGCGCAAGCTAGGCGCGTATCTGCGAGAGCGATTGGAGGCGCTGGCGCGCTTCGGCATCGTCGGTGAGGTGCGGGGGAAAGGACTGCTGCTGGGCGTGGAGTAACTACTCAGGCTGTAAGCGTTCGTCAAGATGTTCATAAAACCTTCACGAGAACTTCACACCAATCTCACATGTTTGGGGTATACTATACTCACTATGACAGCCCCATCTGAATTCGATGGCAAC
>Ga0209979_1002365_pt1 | contig 18220 bp, 19 predicted proteins | sample AnhtaG_FD_183114 | JGI IMG/M metagenome (GOLD analysis project Ga0209979, IMG submission 183114) | Deep subsurface microbial communities from Anholt, Denmark to uncover new lineages of life (NeLLi) - Anholt_01485 metaG (SPAdes) (version 2) | ecosystem: Environmental > Aquatic > Marine > Oceanic...
TACACATGATGGATAAGCTTACTTAGTGGTGACTTCATTCTGGTTCCCTCTCCCGCTGCCAGAATTACTGCCTTTACATTCTTCATTCCCTTCCCCCTGCTTATAACTTTGTTTTCATTCGCTTTTGTTTTTTGCTCTTTGTTTTCTAACTTTTTAACTGATTTTTAAAATCTCACTAGCTAAGGTATTATCTTTATTTAGGTATCTTTCCTCCTGTGGAGCAAGGCTTTGATAGAATAACTGCCTTCTCGATACCTTTTCATTAGATTACATATTTGTCTGTCGGATTTTAGACCCAATTCTTTTGCTGCTTGAAGCTGAGCAATTTTCACCTTCGGTGTGCTTTTTCTTGATTCCCGCCCTGCGTCGCTTGTCCAAGTTCTGGCAAGACCTCCTCTATCTGCAGTCGGAATGCCCATGAAAGTCAGATTTTGACTTCTTCTTAGAAGATTATATAATGGCAGCGAATTCAAAGGTCGAATAAATTCGTTCATCTAAAGAAGAGCAAGAAGAAACCCCTGCATCAATTGGGAATAGAGAATCTTACAAATTACCGAGGAGGACTTGAATGAGCAAAGTATTAATCAAGGTTGAACTTGAGGAAATTAAGAGGGCTATTTCCAAATTAACCGATGATGAGAGAGAAGCTCTTTTCTTCGAACTTAACCCTGCTTGGGGACGTGCTTTACAGAAAATGGAGAAAGAGGCTCTCAAAAACCTCCGAGAGGGTAGAACTGTACCTTGGGAAAAGGAAGGATAAATTGCGATCGGGAAGTAGAAAACTTTGGATGAAGAAAAGATAAGAAAGCTCGCTACCGAAGGAAGGTATGAGTTCTCAAAACATGCTGAGAGGGAACGCCAGCTTGATATGATTCTTGTTAACCAACTAGAGGATGCCTTGAAAAACTGTGAAATTATAGAAGATTACCCCGATGACCCTCGAGGGGCAAGCTGCCTGGTTTTAGGGTTTTCTGGTCAAAGGCCAATTCATGCAGTATGTACGATAAAGGCCGATCCAGAATAATTGTTACTTATTACCGTTTATGACCCGTCTAAACGGCCTAATAACTGGACTGAAAATTATAGGAAAAGGAGGTAACTCCATGCGCAGGATCTATCATAAATGTCACTTTTGTGGAGGTAAAGTCTTAGAAAAAAGAATCACAGTAGACTATCGCTGGGGAGATGAACTGATCGCTGTGATCAAGAATGTCCCTGCTGGAGTCTGCGAAGTTTGCGGGGAGCAGTACTTCAAGGCACATATTGTAAAGGAGATGGAAAGGTTAGTACACTCAAAGAAAAAACCCAAGAAAATGATTCGAGTTCCGTTGAGAGAGCTAACAGTAGCTTAGTCTATGTCGAATCCCTTCTCTTTCCACACTCCCCTCACCAGAATAAAGAACAGTCCAAAATCCAATGCCCGAAGTCGAAATCGAATTAGTTCAACCAACGGAACCGATTCATTTGAGGATATGCCTCGTTCCATAGGAGCGATTCTTAAAGAGCATGGATATGATGTTAAGGATGTCAGGAACTACGGGCTTGTCATCGCGCATTTTCCCCACTAAATGTTGCCTATGGAGATAAACCGCCAACTTCTAGAAAGATTCAAGGATCTATCGGAAGGGGACTTTAAGGGAAATCTGATTATCATAAAACCATAAAATGGTCAAATTTCTCCATTAAAAGGAGGATCAAAGAGAAAAATAAAGCCTTGGTATTCTGAATAAAAAACCATAGTGACTTATAAATAGGCCATTTAGAGAAGTCTAGATGGCCTATTTTTCATCTCGGCAGACTTTGGCAAATAATTTGCTCCTATCTTTCGAAAGGATGGACTTTTTTATTAAAGCCTTTTGGCGTCCTAGCCGATAATCTATTGGGAGGAGAGACTAAAAAATAAAGCTTACAAAGCATAAAATTGGCACTTCAGGACAAGAACAGGATATAATAGATAGCTAGGCTAAATTAAAGAGAAATTTTCTGAAGAAAGGGGGCCGGATAACTGACTCCTAAGACCTCTCCCAAGGCCAGATAGAAAATCAGTTTCTACCAGAAAGTCTGCCTGGCGGCTTTAACTTTCTGAATAGACTCCAGCCCCGCCTTCGGAATGGGAACCCTCGAATGGGAAGACTTGATGTATACTGCCTATGGAGGCCTTGCTGGATCCTTGCTTTGCTTGGCCCTGGATCATTTGCTCTCCAAGACTTTTGACCTCATCCTGGACATTCCCAACCGAGAAATTGGCCTGCAGTATAAACTCAACTTCTAAGAGCGTAGCAACTTATCCCTACTCTGCCAATTCTTGCATGCCGACTGGCCTATGTTCGATTCATAGCCTAAGTATGATCCCCTTTTTAAACGGAACGCTAGGGGGACAAAATCCTCATTAATCCCAATGGTTCCTGCACTTCCTAACAGTTTCTCCTCATAGAATGTCTTAATCTCAAGCCTGTAAGAACCATTATCCAGAAATTCCTCCACCAGACATTTAGGAACTCTGTCGATAAGGGGCCGTAACCTAGTCCCTTCTCCTGCTGCCAGAAGAAAAGCCTTCACTAGAAAAAACCTCCCAATTTTTACTTTCCTCAATCTTTGTAGCAGAGCTATCTTTCAGCAAACTCCAGTTTTAATATCAAAGCCACTGCTTCGGATAGGTCTGATACTATATAATCTGGGTTGACCTTCCAGTGAGCCCGATCAGCCAGCTGACTTAGTCCTTTTCCTGTCTTAACCATTATGGTCCTGCAGCCAACCTTATGGCCCATCTCAATATCCGTTATCATATCTCCAATGAAGTAAGAACTCCTAAGATCCAATTCAAAATCCTCAGCAGCCTCAAGTAAAAATCCAGGCTCAGGCTTTCTACAACTGCAACCATCCTCAGGCTTATGAGGGCAGTAATAAATCTTCTCGATCTTGCCACCTGTTTGAGTTACTTCCTTTACCATTCTCTGGTGTATCTCTTCCACTATCTCGCGGGAAATTATCCCCCTGCCCACCACTGACTGATTGGTTATGACCACGGTAATATAGCCATTACTGTTCAAACGGCTCAGAGCTTCCTTTGCCCCCGGGACCCAGATAAACTCCTCCCAGGATTTCACATAGTCATCCCTGTTCTCACAGATTACTCCATCTCGATCCAGAAAGATGGCTTTTACTCTTAAAAGCTCCCTCAAATAAGAACAGAGAAGATGTTCCAGAATAAGGTGTACATCCTCAATTCGCTCCATAGAATTGCTGGGCACAATGAGACACTCCTGCACCATATCCTTGAGTCTTCCCCCTTCAAATCCAGTTAAGCCTATAGTTATAGCAGCCTTGGTGTTAGCATACTCTACCGCCTTGAGCACATTTTTGGAATTACCGCTACCGCTAATAGCTATAACCACATCACCTTCTTCTAATAGATTCTTTAGCTGTTCAACGAAGATATTCTCATAATCAGTATCATTAGCCCAGGCTGTAAGTAAAGGTACATTATCGGTCAAGGCTATCACTTTAAACCTCCCCCTCATATGGGGATTACCTATGGTTGTTCCCTTGGCTAGATCGCAAGCAAAATGGGAGGCTGTGGCCGCGCTTCCTCCATTGCCCATAATGAAGATCTGTTTACTCTCTCTATACGCTTTTAGCAGGATATCTCTGAGTTTCTCAATCTGGCGCATGGGCAATTTATCCAGAGTATTCCTTAATTCAGCAAGATACCTGCTGATAAAACCCATAATTATCACCTCTTTTCACCACTACACTCTATCTCCTTATATTAAAAATAGCTTTAGTCCCATCCCTTTCAAAATGAAAGGGCAGCTCTTGCGGGTTTCCTAAAGCATCTCTCACCTTATCCTGTTTTCCAAAAGGACAGTACAAGAGCAAAAATCCTCCCCCACCTGCCCCACAAACCTTACCCCCCAGGGCACCAGCCTTAAGGGCAGTCTCATACATTTGCTCGATCTTCGGATTGGTTATCCTGTTCGCCAGGCTCTTTTTCAGCTCCCATCCCCTGTTGAGCAGTCTCCCAAAATCATCCAGGCGGTCCTTAAGTAGATATTCTTTACCCTCATCAACCATATCCCTCATTTCACTCAGTACCTTAGTCCTGTTCATAATATTTTTCCTTTGCTGAGAGAGGATCTCAGTGGAGCTTCTGGTCATTCCTGTGTAAATGAGCATCAGATTAGCCTCAAGAGCATGCTTTATCCTTTCTTTCACTACCAGAGGCTCCATGCTGATGGTATCGTCGGGGTTAAATCGTATGATATTCAGGTTCCCAAAGGCAGCAGCATATTGGTCCTGCTTGCCAATAGGCTTTTTCAGGACATCAGTTTCTATTTCGCAGGCATCGCTTGCAAGTTTTTCGGCTGATTGTGATTTAGCCTGGTATAGATAAAAAAGGTTCAAAAGGCCAACGGTGACAGAGCTGGAGGAGCCTAAACCGCTGCCTTCCGAGGGTATATCACCCAGAGTTGTGATCTCGATCCCTTTCTCTACCCCGGTTTTCCGCATGCTTTCCCTGATCAGTTCATGTTCAATCTCGCCAACCTCATCCACAATTTCCTTCTTGGAATAGTTTATGCATATCTTCTCATCAAATCTTCTCTGAATGATTGCATAAATATACTTATCAATAGCGGTGCTCAACACTGCCCCGCCTCCATTTTCCATATAATAATCTCTAAAGTCAGTCCCCCCACCAAAAAAACTTATTCTTAGAGGCGTCTGTGTAATTATCATACCCCTACCTCGAGATTACCTTTTGCCTTTCTTACCACGCGTTGATCTTTCATCTTTTTCTGAGCATATTCGGCCAAATCCTTGATAACTCCTGCTTCCTTGAGCCAGGCCACGTAATCATTTACGCTCTTTTCTATGGAATTTGTGGGCTTCCATCCCAGGGCACCTATCTTAGAAATGTCGGAGACAATGTGTCTTGTATCCCCAAACCGAAATTCACCGTGAGTCTTTGGGTTAACCTCATCCCCAAAGGTCCTCCCTACCATACGTGCCAATTCCAAAACGGTATAGGCCTTACCTCCCCCTACATTGTAAACCTGGTAATCAGCTCTTGAATCCTCCATTAATAAAAGATTTGCCCTCACTACATCCTCAATATTTACATAATCTCTGAGCTGCAGGCCATCTTCATAAATGAGAGGCTCTTTTCCAAAATAAATGCTTAGTGCAAATGCCCTCAGAGCCCCGGAATAAAGATTATAAGGAGACTGTCTTGGACCTTGCACAATTGAATATCTCAGGCAAGTGGTGGGTATGCTATATCTTTTTCCTAAGGTCAAACTAATTAATTCCTGGGAATATTTAGATATCCCGTAAGAATTTGCCGGATTAACTCTTGACTCATCGGTAGGCTGCATCTTTATCTTAGCGGCGCATTTTGGACACCTTAGCTCCCAGTCACCCTTTTTCAACTGATCCAGGCTTCTCGCATCAGGATATACCGTACCATCCTCTGAACACTTATATTTTCCTTCCCCATAAACAGCCTGCGAGGAGGCAACTATTACTTTCTCAACCGGTAGCTTTTTTTCTACAATCACCTCATACAAAAGTGCCGTGCCCCTACTATTGACATCAAAAAACTTAGAAAAGTCAGTCAGATAATCCTGATAAGCGGCAAAATGAAAGACTACCTCTATCCCCTTTAGGGCACTCTCCCAATCAGCTTTATTTCTTACATCTCCTAAAATAAACTCTGCCTCTTCAGGAACATAGTCTGGCCTGCCCTTTAAGTGAACCGGGGGCTCCAGACTGTCCATCATCCTTACCCCATAGCCTTTAGCAAGCAGTGCATCTACCGTATGAGACCCTATGAAACCTGCCCCTCCACTCACCAGTACCTTCAGCTAATATCTCCTGAAATTTTTTTAAAGCTCGGGTCCTATCGCCCACTGCCGCTTAAGACCACCCCCACAGTTTTAAAGAGAATCTTTAAATCCAGCCAGAGGGACCAATTATCAATATATTCCAGGTCCAATTTCGCCCACTCATCAAAATCACTAATCTCATTTCGCCCGTCAACCTGCCAGAGACAGGTAAGTCCAGGTTTGAAACTCAGTTTTCTCCAGTGCCAGCTCTCAAAGCGATCAACCTCGCCTACTAAAGGGGGACGAGGTCCAACCAAACTCATATCACCCTTTAAGACGCTGTACAGTTGAGGCAGCTCATCAAGACAAAACTTTCTTAACATCCGCCCTATCCGGGTCACTCGAGGGTCCTTTTTCATCTTAAAGACCGGGCCCTTCATCTCATTTTTATCCAATAGCTTGTTCTTGAGCCCATCGGCATTTTCCACCATGGTGCGAAATTTCCAACTGTTAAAAAGCCTTTTGTTAAAGCCAACCACCCTCCACTCATAAAATACCGGTCCCGGGGAGGTGAATTTAACCAGCGCGGCAACGATTAAAAAAAGTGGTGAGAGAATAATCAGACCCCATCCCGAGCCAACAATGTCCATTATCCTTTTCAGGAAAAGCTGCCATGGCCTATAAGATACTCTACTTAAAGTCAAAAGAGGCAGGCTATGAACCATCCTCAGGCTTACATGAGTCTTTGAACCTACAGGAAAGTCAGTAATGACGCTAACCGTTACTCCCTCCTCTTCGCAAAGTCGGATCATCCTCCCAATTTCAAACTTCTTTTCGGACACCGCAAAAATTACCTCATCTACCGGATACCGATGAAGGATCTTCTTCAAATCCTGCAATCTTCCCAAAATCTCGGCCCCATAAATTTTATAACCAATCCTCATTCCCTCCCCATCTATGAAACCCACAATCTCCAATCCCTCACTAGGATTATCTTTAACTGAGTCTATAAACTCCTGTGCCTTTCTTCCCGTTCCTACAATGATGACCGGTTTTCTATGGTACCCTTTTTTCCTGAGATAACCTACCAGATAGTAAATTGCTGTTTTCTCCAGCATCAGAAAAGAAAAATTCACCCCGGCAAAGATTACAATTAGACTTCTAGGGGGAAAGTACAGCTTCAGAAGAAACGCTACACTCAACAAAATAAGAGTTCCAAGAAAGGTCGTTTGGAACGCCGTCTTGACCTCCTGACGCAGGGAGGTAAACCGCTCGGAAGTATAAGCTCCTTGTAAGCTAAGTATCCACCACCATAAGAACATGATAACCAGAGCAAGCTCCCAATAATCCACCAACTCAGTAGATGCTCCAAAAGGAATGACCTTTAAAATTAATAATCTAATAAAATAGGCTGCGATAAAAGAACTTACCGTAGTAAGTACGTCAGAGACAATACTTATCTGCCGAAGAAATCTAAAAAAATCCTTAAACATCGGAAACGCTAACTCCTTTGTACTTGCCTAGTGTCTTCATAATCAACTTTTCAGCAAGAAAGACGTCTTCATTTATGGAAGTAGAGCAAATTTCATACCATTTCGCTCATTAATGCTCCTGTCGCAAGTGTCCATGGACTAAGACCAATCGTGAATGCAAAAGAATGAGAAGATTTTCTTCTTCATGTTACTGTTCAATCTCTGCCACTTCAGGAGAGTTCACCAAGAATCTCACTAGTCTCTCTTTACGGTTGTAGCCTTAACGTTTTTTGCTATTCATTAACTCTTGGAGAATAAGTGAAAAAAAAGCAAGATCTTCTACAAAATAACGTCTCCACATCGTTCGCGGTTCTTGGAGAAATCTCCAAAACCAGGTAAGTCCAGTTCTCTCCATCCAAAGTGGGGCTCTCTTGACTTTGCCAGCCACCACATCAAATGAACCACCGACTCCCATAACAAAAGGGACATTTAGGCTGCGTAAATGTTTTCTGATAAACAATTCCTTCTTAGGAGAACTCATGGCTACGAATAGGATGTCTGCATCCGATTGACGGACGTTTTTGACGAGTTCCTCTTCCTCCTCCGGTTTCCAAAAGCCGTGATGAAACCCAGCAATTTTCACACCCGGAAATTTCTCCTGGTAATGTTTCACTGCCTTGCGCACAATCTCTTCCTGAGCACCGAGAAAATAGATGCTGTGACCTTTTTCTGCACTTATTTTTATCAGATTCTGCATTAAGTAAAACCCGCTGACTCTTTCCCTAATAGGCTTCCCAATAAGTCGGGAAGCCCAGACCACCGGCTTCCCATCTACGCTAATTAAATCACATGATTGTATGATTCTCTTTAGACGAGGGTCACGATGCATTTTCACTAATTTGTCGACGTTTATTACCACATGTTGATGTGGTTCACCCGATTGAATGAATTCCTCCACCTGCTGGATGGTCTCTTCCATAGTCAAATTATCTATCGGGCAGTCAAAAATTTCTACTTTATCTTTATTGGAAGCCATTATCGTGATCCCGTTAATCCCGCTCTATCTCCTCTTATTCCCCAACACGTAAGTCTTGAAATTATATTCCATCCATTTGCGGGAATCTATACAGTTCTTTGTATCAAAGATTATCTTATGTCTCATCGTCGGTCATTTTCGATTAACTCTTTTAGTATTGCACCGGGGAGAACCCTTTCCGGCGCATAAGCAAGGTAGATATCATCGCCCACCTTAAAAACCGTTTTACCTAAGATAGGAGCGATCACATCTATAAAAGTCCTTGGTGGCACGGTAGATTCCAGTATCACCGTATTCCCCTTCTCCAGAACTGGCAAGATGCTCTCAGTTGCCCTTGTTACATAGTTCAGATCAGCGGTCTTTGCCTTGGTCAGAGGGGTTTGAACAGCTATGATGAATATATTGGATTTGCTTGGTTTAGTAGAGCTCACTTTTAGGTTCCCAGCCTTGATCGCGGCTTGCACCAAAGTTTTCAAGTCGGGCTCTTTACTGCAAGCTTCTCCGTTATTTATTTTTGTGATGATATCTTCTCTGATATCTACCCCAAGCACCTGGTATCCATCATTAGCCAGGATGCTCGCAAGCGGCAGCCCGATATATCCTAGCCCCATAACACAAACCTTTTGCATCTATCCGTCCCTTCCCTGAATCTCACAAGTTACCGTATTATAGTCTTAGAGCACCTCAATACCGGCAGAAATTGCCGCTTTATAAACTATCGCTTGATTGCCATGATTGATTTTGTTAATGCTAATACCTTTTCTTTGACAATTTCGGCATCGGGAAAAAGCTCTTGCATTTGCTGCTTAGAAAGTAGATTCCAATCTGCCTGGGTCTTCTTCGGCCATGTAGATGCGTTAAGGAACGAAATTATCTTTATTAGAATACTTCGTGGTAAGAAATTAACTAATGGCAGCCATGTATGGCTCCCAATTACGAAGCATTTATTAGGTGTTTGCACAAAATATTTCTTTCCTACACGGCGTATTTCGTTTGCAAATCTCCTCTGATGCTCAAAGGCAACCCGGGAGAATTTGCGACTGCTCTTGTACTTTTCAACCTCGTTTTTGTTCACTGTTATATGTTCGATTGTAGAAGAACAATGAACGATGTCAAAAAATTTATCCGGAACAGGAATCCTGCTATCTTCATCTAGAAGGAGTGTATTGAAACCAAATTTTTTTCTTCCTTCCTCTAAAGCGTTTACATCTATATCTGCCATATAGACGTTGTTTCTATAGCGAATAACGCTTGCTATATAGGTTCCATCTTTGGAACCGAGGTCTAAAATTCTATCTTCTTTGCGAGGATCTAAATACTCTCTAAAAATTTTTCCTCTCCTGTTACGTGAGCGTTGGCTGATAAACTTAACTATCTTATGAATCACCCCACTCTCCTTCTCTTCAAGGCGCCACGTCGTTGCAAAGATAATAACTCAAGGTTTTAAAAACATCCAGGCCTGGGACCAGCGCATATAGGGTATCTTATTCGTGTAAAACCTGTACTTTTGGAAATAAAAGTATCCAGATTGACTTCTCATATTTTCTAGAGTCCACTCAACTACCTTATCCAGCCAATCCTTAACATCAGATCTAAAGGCCTGCAATCTTTTCAAAGTAATGATTGCTTGGGCACAGCTGTGTATGTCTACAGGATATATCCTATCGGGATAATACCTGGGAACCCCTTCCTTTGTGAAGAGGTTGGCAAGGTAAAATTCCAGCCCGGATCTTAAACTAGTTTCCAGTTTCTTGTCGCCCGTGATATCTATGTAATCCTTCAATGCCTCCAGGACGAATCCTGTGACAAAAGTGACACCGAAATATTGGGATTATGAACACAGAACCGATCTAAATATGCGAAGCGGCTACATTCGACTAATCGAAGCTACAATACTAGGTAGTGAAGAAATATCACCGAAAAACAGATGAATTTGTAAACTCGGAAAACCGCTGTTCATCCGCCCAAACAAACAGTATCCAACCTAGGTGATATGAACGGCACTCTGCGTTTATCTCTAATTTGTCAATCTTCGCAAAATGAGACTGTTTTCTCGTAACGTGATTGAAAAGTGCCCTTGAATAGCGGTCGAGTTTCTCCCACTGCTTTCTATATCTAATCGAGCGGTGTATGAAAAATGGTTTTTCCCTTATGAGCGGTACACCTATTTGATTGTTGCCTAAGAGCCATGAATAGCTCCTTTTTACAGAATTTATGCATTCTCTTATTCCACTGGAAAGCCCAGGTAGTAGAAAAAGCATAGCCATACTATCCTGATGGACACTATAAACTGGATACCAATCTAAGACCTTAGCATTGTCCACCTCGATAAACCATGGCCATTCGCCCAAAGGACCTTGAAAATCTATTATCCTTCTCACACTTTCCTTAAATAGGGTCAATACATACTGATCATTAAAGTAGTTGGCATATTCATACATAGACCTTAGAAAATAAGCGATACCGCCGAAAGATGACATATTCTTCCTGAACCAAATCAAACTATATCTCGGGATTAGTGTATCTCTATCGAGAAAGTAACCATGGGCAATCTTGAACACTTTTCTGGCTATTTTTTCAGCGCTTTTGTAACCTTGCCTGACTGCTTCAACAACTCCCCAAAGTAACCATGAGCAGTCTTGGAGATTTGACTTCAGAAGTTTGCTGGACTCAACTAAATTAGATATCCTCTTCAAAAGGAGCGCAGCCTCACTCCTGTCTACGTCTGCGCAGAGAAGAAGCAATAAACCAAGATCAGCATAATTGTCAATTTCTTCCCTTCTTTCCGCGATAAATTTAATTATTAACTCCTCCACATCCCAGGCAACGCTGTACTCTTCACACCTACTGGCTTTTTTTAATCCGAGTAGCACGTTAATGGTATATCGAATTTTCCTGGGATTATTAAAGTCATTGATGTACTTACCATTGGATACTTTGGTAGAAAATGAAAATAACTTCCCTCTCTCATCATCCATATTCTCAAGCAGTGAAATAGCCTTTTGAGATAATAAATTCATTCATCCTCCATCACTGTCAACATAGTGCGAATATTGGCAATTAACAAGAAGGGCATCGACTTCATTTCTAAGAAAACCCCATCCGGAAAAAAGTGCTTCCCTCATTTCTTCCTTGTTTGACAGGTTTCAAAATTCCACAGGAAATTCTATCATAGATCACTAGGTGACCGACTGCATTTTTCTCTTGGCATTTTCCCCTTATAGTTTTGATATCATCGCCTTTGTTTACATCTACTTTCATTTTAAGCAATATATCACCCATATCAAGCTTAGAGGCTAGGAACATGTGAGAGACTACCATAAGATGATTTAAAAGTATAGTCCATCGGATTGTGTCACTGCCGCGTATTTTTGGCAAGGCACCATAATGTCCTCCGATAACTCCATATCTAGGGATCCTGAGCACTGCCTTAGGGATATATAAACCTGATAAATTGTGAATAATATCTGGCCCAAACTCCGACAAGTAATCTATACATTTTTTATTAAAGCTTTTGGCCATTAGAACATCGACGCCTAATTTCTCCGCCAACGTTTCAACCCCTTGTGAACGGTAACTGAGGATATTGCCTTTTCCTTTACTGCTGTAATAGAATAGATCTTTAAGCCTATAACGTTTTCGGAACTCTCTATAGTAATCAATGAATCTTGTGTTAACATACACCAAAGATAGAGCCTCCGGCTTCCTACTGACGAGGCCAGTTAGTACCTTACACTTGTAATCTAGCTTATCTACCAACGGGTAACAACTTAAAAGAATAACTCTCATAAAGTCTTCCGGACTTTATTGCTCTCCTTGGATAGGTAGTATAAAAGCGTCCCCATAGCAGATAACATTGTTGAATGTCCCCAATGGATCGATTCCAGCTTATTCGTATAGGCTCTGTGCTTTTGAAAGATGAAACCACCGTTCTTTTTTCTTAGGTGTTTGATAGTCCATTTATAAACCTTATAAGCATCGTCAAGGAGCGATTTATCTATTTCAGAATACTTGGCAAAACTCTCAATAGCCTGAGCAGCGCATTGGCTATCTATCGGGTATTTCTTGTTATGGTAATATTTCGGCGTGCCATCCCCTAAAAAGAACTTCTTGGACCAAAACTTTAGGGTGAGATCGATGACCCGCCCGGGAACCATATCTTCCCCGCCAATATCGTGCCCTTCAACTAAACAATCTAAGACATATGCAGTGTGAAAATTGTCTATCCATCTATACTTTTTCCCGATCCCATAATACCAGCTTCCGTCTCTATTCATATGGCTAAGTGACCACGAAAATGCTCTTTCAGCGAGTTTGTATTTCTCTCTATCATCATCCAGTGTCCAAGCCCTGAGTAAAGCTACTGCCCCGAGGAGGTTTGAATTGTGAACTAGATTAAGTATCCCTGGTGCATATGCCAAGCATACTCCATTGTTATCTTCATATCTTTCTAGGTGTTTAGATATAAAACCAGCACTACTTATCACAGCTTCCTCATATCTATCAAACCGGGTTTCCTTATAAGCAAGGTAAAATGCATTGTTAATATGCGATGTCCAGACTACTGTAGGCAATCGCTCTTTGAAAAAGCCTCCTCTGCTTGCATAGTCAAAAGCGTTACCCCAAGCTAAACCACTATATCCACTAGAATAGTTTTCTAACAGCCAGTCTAACAGTCCAAGAGCCTCTTGCAACCACTTTTCGTAACCCGATGCCTTGAATGCATAAAGATATCCCTTAGCGAAGAATCCACTTGCTTTCGTGCTTTCGATTTTTCTTATTCCGATGAAGGGCCGAATATTAACAGGGAGAAATTTCCCTACTTGCACAAATCCCCTTCTAATGAATAAATTGTCAAATGACAGTGCACTTAAAAACTTAGAACCAAGAAAATCGTCAAATTCATAGCCTTTATATTCATTCTTTTTCACAAGGTTACTAAGTAGTTATCAAGGCTGGATCTGCAATAATGTCATCTTGATACCAGATAACCTTTTTCAGTAATCTCTCTGTGAGAAGATCCGGGCCGATCTCTATTGGATTCAAATCTAGATCATATATATTTGACAGTTTCCTAGCATAATAGTAGTCATCTGATACGCCCTCTTCAACGATGTCGGACTTTCTCTTCTTTATGCAATAGTGTTTTACCTCTCTTCTCTCCCTGATGAGATATGCAATTATACTAGAGTCCAGACCTCCACTAAGCAAGTTGCCTACAGGACCGTCTGCCATAAGGCGTTTTTCTACCGAATCTTGGAGAATGCCGTATATCCCGTTTTTGGCCTCTTCAAACGGTAAGTAGTCTTCGATTATGGGTAGATCCCAATATCTATCGATTGAAAAATAATCAGACTTTAAATCGAATTTTATATAATTTCCTGGAGGTAATCTCTTTACACCCTTCAGTAAGGTTTCTTGACCGGGAATGTAATTTAAGTGGAAAAAACAACTCAGAAGCTCATAATTGAGTTCCCTTTTTATACCAGCTGCCAGGATACTCTTTATCTCTGAGGCAAAGATGAACTCTCCTCTACTTCGGTAATAATACATCGGCTTTATGCCCAATCTATCCCTGCAAACATAGAGTTCTGACTTGCGAAGATCCAGAAGGGCAAAAGAAAACATTCCATTTAAGTCTTGTAGCAAGTCGGTTCCTTTCTCTTCATATAGATGAACCAGGACTTCTGTATCAGTACCGGACCGAAATCTATGTCTTCCTAACTTCTGTTTCAAGGACATATAATTATAAATTTCTCCATTCAAAATTATCCAAATGCTTCCATCTTCGTTAGTCATCGGTTCTCTACCTTTGGTACTCAAGTCGATAATGCTCAGTCTTTTATGTCCTAAAGAAACCTGCTTGTTTGCGACCCTGAAATATTCTATCCCTTCGTCATCGGGCCCACGATGGGAAATAATATCGAGCATCTTTCTAAATTTCCTCCTCTCAACCTTCCTATCTGATACTACTCCCACTATGCCACACATTCACCGTCTCCACGCCTTGCCTGCATTTAAGGCTCTAGCCTCCCATGGCCACTTGCATGAAACATTAGATTAAGCTTTTGCGTTTCCTCATAGGTAATGTGGAATAGATTTTAATCGCTCGACATGGTCTACTATCATTGAGAATCTTGCCATATCCTATAAGCTTTCTCATAAACGGCTAGAGTTTCCCCTGCAGTCTTTTCCCAGGTAAATTCTCTTACTCTATTTAACCCTCTAGCAATCAACTTTTTCCTGCTAGACTCATCCGACAACACCTTACGGATAACTTCAGCAATTTCCTCGGGATCATCCGGATCAACTAAAATTCTGGCATCACTGACTATCTCCGGGATAGCCCAAGAGGCACTCATTCTTCAAGAACTTCCTCGAAGACCTTCGCTAATCTTTCGATAAATCTGTCCGCTGTGTAATAAGTCAAAAATCTTTTTCTGCTAGCTCGTCCCATTCTCTTCCATAGTGCCTTATCTTTTGATAGCAAAACAATCTTCTCCGCTAGTGCCTCTAAGTTCCGCTTTTCAATGATGAAGCCGTTCTCCCCATCGATGACGGTCTCACGGATGCAGCCTTGATCAGTTGTGATGATCGGTAGACCGGCGCACATGGCTTCCAGAAGAACGAACGGGTGTCCTTCAATAGGGTAATAAGTGGGAAAAATGAATATGTCACAGCTCTTAAAGAGGTCGTGTTTTTCGTTTCCAACGACCACTCCTTTAACTTCGACATAAGGATCAAGGTCAAATCCATCTATCAGGTTCATAGCTTCTCTTCTTGTCTCTTCCCTAAACCATTCTCCCGCAAATATGAATTTCATGCGCTTAGTTCTGTCCACAACAAGAGGTGCGGTCCTTAGCCCGTCAATGACTCCTTTCTCCCGCATAAGAGTGCTTAGGAAGAGTACCTTAAGGTCTTTATTGTCGGGGTTGTCTTTCACATCAGCATCCAGCATAAAATCATCAATTCCATTGGGAATGATGGCAATCCTGCCCGGAGGGATAATCCCCTCGAATAAGCCTTTCAAGGTTTGGCCCAACACAATGGCACGCTTTACCTTGCCTAAAGCAAGCCAGATGAGAGCTTTCATTAATGGAGACCTTGTTCTATAAAATTCTTTGAAATAACTACCATTAAGGTGGATAACCACCTTCTTGCGGAAGATCCTTGCTGGGATGAGAAAGAAACAATCACGAAGAAAGGGTAAGATTGCTTGGGATATTGAAATATAGATAATATCGGGCTTTTTCAACAAAAGCAGCCAAATGAACTTCCAGCCATGTAAAAGTGCAAGGCAGATGTTAGTTAAATCTGGTCTGCCGCTGTTTGCAAGGCCTCGGCGATCTGCTGTATCCAAATGAATCAACGAAAACTTCCCCTTTGAAGAAAGGCGTAAAACCAGTTCAGTGGCTACGCTCATCTCGTTATAGGGTGGCGGCGTCGGACCAATGATAAGTATATTATTTCTTACTCTCATACGTCCCTCTCAAAGCATCAACTATTGACTTCGCAATTCCTTTAGTTGAATAATGATTCGCCTTTTTAACACAATTATCCTTCATAGATTTTCCCATTTCTAATCCTTTTGCCAAAGCATTAGCAAAAGCTTGGGGATCTCTACCATTGACGATAAATCCTGTCTCCCCATCTTTTACGATTTTGCTAATGTGCCCAACATTTGTTGATACTATAGGCAACCCACAAGCCAGGGCTTCCAGCACTGCTGAAGGGCAACCCTCACTTAGTGAAGTAAGTGCAAACACGTCTGCACAGTTCATTACTTCAGCCACACCATCATGTTTCACCTCACCTAAGAAGTGCACGTGTGAATCTAAACCGAGCGTCCTAGTCTTTGCTTCTAGACGTCGACGTTCCATACCTTCCCCAGCCAGCAGCAATTGAGCATCCTTATATTCTTTGTTGACTAAGGCGAAAGCCTCTAAAAGAAGGTCCAGGCCTTTTAGCCTTTCTAGCCGGCCAGTAAACAAAATAGTTCTACTGCTAAGGAAACCGTGTGCCTTTCTTACCACTGCTTTATCCATTGGCCGAAATAGCTTAGTATCGACGCAAGCTGGTACTACTGTAAATCGATCTTTTCTATCGGGTAAAATAGAAGAGCAAAGACGGTAACCTTCTTCACTAATTGTCAACACTCTATCTGATTTTTTTAATACCAATTTGTTGATTTGGTAAAACAATTCAGCAGCAAACTTGTTTCGGAAGAAAGCATATCGTGAGTTCAGGGCTACCTTCCGAATCACCTCATGCCAATGGAATACGATCGACACTTCTCTTCTGGGAATTAGGAAAGGAAGGACCAACTCAGAACAATGTATATACAGCACATCAAATAACTTCATCTGCAAGCGGTGCTTATTCCGCCACAGCCCCATAAGCATTCCTACCCTTATAGGAACGTTTGGCTTCTCATCGGATCCTAACTTCTTTTGGAGATATACTGGAATAAATGGGAAAACTCTGCTATCAATTTCCCGCTTCGACCACAGTCCTACCTTTTCATCAGGATTCGTAGTTAAGCCCGCCAATGATATCTCTAAATCGGTCATATCCACTGCCTTTAGAATATTACGCAAAAAGTATTTTATCCCACCAGCAGGGTAATCAACGAAGTTTGAACCGCCCACAATCAATACCCTTAGGGTTCCCATATGCCTATACCACCTCGTTGTAACAATTCCAACACTGAAGTTTCCCGCCCAAAGGACGGGGCATCCAAGTTCTATTTCCGTAACAGTTCACAGGTTCATTTTTCGAAGTATTTCTCAAGACTTATTTTTGTCACTATATTCGTAATACTCTTTATGTCATTATTGTTCTCTATAACATAAAGCTTTCGGATCCCTTTAGCCAATTCCAAATATAATCGTGCTCTTCTTCGCAGCATATCTATGCCTAACCTCTGCTTGTCAAACTCTGCTAACCTTTCATAAGCAGCCACTGGATCAACATTCAAAAGGAATGTCACATCAGGTTTTGGTGCCAAGAATCTGAAGAGGGAAGTAACGATCTTCCTGTTAATATCATCATCCGGGAGCAAGGAAATAATATCAACGATGACATCATAATTATACCTGTCGCAAATAATTACCTTTTTTTGCAATATTATAGGTGTCTGTATTTTTATCAAGAATTTTGCTAACAACCCTAAGACGTTGAGATAAGTCCAGATATATCTCACTGGTAAATATCGCCTCAAAATCTCGGCTTTTTCGACATCGCGAAAGGTGTTGAACTTTTTTCCGATTAAAGGTTGCGACAGTTTATAAACTAGATTTGTGATTCTGTGCCCATCCACACGTGACCAAGTCAACTTTGGTTTCTTGCTTATCTCAGTATGGCGCTTAAAAGACCTTCGCGCCTCAGTTGCCATGGATGTTTTGCCAGCTCCGTCTATCCCAGAAAAAGCGATGAGAAAACCGTAATTGTGTTTAAAAACACGACCGCGAACTGCCTTTAAAGCCACCCCTATGAAATCACGCACCTTACTGTAATACGTCACGTCCTGATCACTAAATATCTTCTTCACATACAAGAATCTTATGTGCCAGTGTGGTAAATTCAGAGGCAGTTCAATCTCTTCAATATTGTGACCTACCCAAGATCTCCATCTTTTGCCACAGTGAGTCATTGCATCGGCTACGATAGCTGAATCAAATACAATTTCACCATATAGCCTTTCTTCAATCTTAGATATCAAATATATACCCCTATATAACCCATTGATCCACCCCTTTCTCGAGGCAATGCTGAATATATAACTATAGTCAAAATCCCTTCCTATACTGAACCGAATATCAGTAACATCGGATAGAGTAATAGATTTTGATTGATAAAGACAATGTGCAATTACTGATAATACTCTG
>Ga0209979_1002367_pt1 | contig 18213 bp, 11 predicted proteins | sample AnhtaG_FD_183114 | JGI IMG/M metagenome (GOLD analysis project Ga0209979, IMG submission 183114) | Deep subsurface microbial communities from Anholt, Denmark to uncover new lineages of life (NeLLi) - Anholt_01485 metaG (SPAdes) (version 2) | ecosystem: Environmental > Aquatic > Marine > Oceanic...
TCGACCTGCAGGAGTTTGCAGCTCAGGGTGTGAACCTTTACAATGTCAATACGATTTCTATTGGTTTCGGCGATAAGAACAATCTGCAGCCCGGCGGTTCAGGTTTAGTCTTTTTTGATGATATTCGGCTGTATTGGCCGGCACCACCGGAACCAGAACCGGCACCGTAAGCCTGGATTTAGGTGGTAACCAAGATTGGACGGTTAATATAACAATTGCCTGTTCGACCTCGGGGAAATCCACTGCAAGGTTACTATTTCTACCTTAACGACGATAACGCCTCGTGATATAGGGGTTGGTGTTAGGGCCTGTCCCTGTGGAAACTCTTCCTAAATAAGTTCTACGGCCTCCTCCTCTATAAGGCATCATACCCCCATTGAATCCTTGTCTTCCATAACCCATACCACCGGAGGGCATCATACCCCCATTGAATCCTTGCCTTCCATAACCCATACCACCGGAGGGCATCATACCTCCATAGGGCATTCCACCATAGCCCAAGGGCATTCCAAGGCCGGGCATAAAACGATAATTAGCAGGGGCAGCCACCAAATCAGTTATATCATAAATACGAGCTACCTTTTTTTTAGGCAAAGAACCTTGCGTTGCAATGATAATAACTCCGTCTTCAACTACATATCTTAGTTTCTCCACACCACCTGCTGAAACTGACATCAATAAAAGTTTCAAATGTGTACGTAAAGGAACTTTTGAAACACCGTCCATTCCAATAGGAGTATCTCTATAAATATCTGCGTTTCTCTCCAAATCTTTCCAAAGCACTGCTATATTTAATGGAGGTTTGGTTGAATTACGCAAAATATCAATTGCCTCACTGAAAGACATACTGGGTGTAAACGTAGAAGGACCGGAAATGGCCCCCTTTACCTGTTTGTAAACAGGCTTGGACGTTTGCTGGCTCTGATTTTTTGAATTGCTTTTCGTGTGTCGAACCGCCGAATTTGCTCCGTATGTTCCTTCTAATAAAAGAAAGGTAGCGGATAACACAACGACTATCCCTTGACCAAGTCTGGTTAATCGTTCTCTTCCCATTTTTCTACCTGCTTGTCCCATATATTCTTCGCTCGATAGTATATAACTATGTGCCTTTTATATCAAAGCCTATTTTTTTATTTTTATGGAAGAATTTAAACTTTATTTAGGCCGGATTGTCCAGTTCGTTCACACCAGCTTTCACTTGCCCCTCCTTTGTTCCCATCGCCATGCCCAAGCTGAGCAGGTAATTCACAGCGTTCTGCATCTGCGTAGCCAAGCGCAAGCTCTATTTTGATTTTGATACTCGTCGGTCGTCAATCGCTATTTTGGCCTTTATCTGGTTGCCATCGAGAATTACTTGTCCGACTTGCTCTTCGATACGAATTCCAACAGTTTGTCTTTGCGACTCATCTTCTCGGGTGTCACGAATAATATTGTTCTTGAAAACCAGATTATTGGTATGTCCTCGAATACGAATACCCGCTGCTTCTCCACCTGCACCGTTATTCTCGATGATATTTTCTTCGAGGCGATTTCGGTGAGCGGCCATTCCCAGCGTTTCATTACGGAAAAAGATTCCATCTCGATGGTTCAAACGGACAATGTTGCGGCGAAGAAGATTGTCGGAATCTTTGTGCCCAATTGAGATACCGAATCGTCCGTTACCTTCCAAAATATTATCTTCGAATAATCCGTGCCGAACCCGCCAACACAAAAATAGACCATCAGTTCCGTTACCGCGGGCAGCACAATTGCGAACACGCGGACGCTGGGAGCCACTGCCTGGGTGTATGCCAAGATAAGTATTATTCTCACAAATACAGCCAACTACAGCAACATCATTGGATTGCTGGAAACTGATTCCATCCCCATTGTAGTTTCGTACCACACAATCCTCGATGACTGTTCCAAATGCTCGATACAGGAAAATCCCGGCACCTCGGCAGCCATTCAAGTGAACGTTGGATTCCTTATTGCCAACAATTATGAGATCTTCAACTCGCGCCCCTTCGATGTGATAGCCACTGACTACAGGGAAGACTGTTGCGGCCTTGGCTTTGTTGCTTACCATGCAGTCAGCCATCAGCGGCTTGTCAATTGAGAAGGTGTTATCGTTTCGCCCTGTGATGCGGGCAACAGTGGTATGGAATCCTCCTGAACCATCGTCCCAAATCGCAACGCCATAACCTACTTCGAAGCCGGTCGGATCCTCCAACGTGATTTGTTGCTCACCAAAGTCACCATCAAGGGCCAAAGGAGATACAGCCGCGTCAGTTTTCCGTAAGACCGTTTTGCCTTTTTTGCCCCTGACTGTCACATTGGCCCGCAGATGCAGTGAATCATACATCACATATTCTCCCTCGTTGATTTCAACTATCCCGCCTCCAAGCCCGGCAATATAATCAACCGCAGCCTGCAAAGCCCTGTTGTCATTGCCTATTAAGTGAGCGTTATTTTTCCCTACAGTTATCTTAGGCAATTCTTTCATTGCTGAGTGCATAGCTTTGGGCAGTTGTTGCTCATCTGGCTTAGGTGAGAAATCCTTTCGAGTTTCCTGAGCGTATGAAATGCTGGCAGCGCTGACAATAAGGGAAATAGCAGAGAGTGATAAAAAAAGACCTGTTTTCATTGTGTTGACCTCCGTTAAGTGGGAGTTCTTCCGAAATACATCTTTCAATCGCCGAACTTGTCTGCCATAACTATAACACTCAATCGCGATAAAGCAAGCTGTTGGCTGATTTTTTAGTCGGGGGATGTTTGATATCCTTCTCGACTAAGTTAAAGCGCTATCTCTGAAAATTGGTTCTAAGATAACCCTCAAGCCAAGTTCGCCGTTTAAATGGCCTATGAAGCGTTTTAAATTGAAAGCTGATGGAGAAAAAGTTGTAATTTCAGTTGTCGCGTTTCCTTTTGATCTGGTACAATCACCGAGCGGATATGAACCTATAATTGAGTGCATTACTTATCACAAGACTTTTGCAAAATCGAGGTGCAGATATGATTCTTCCAAAATTCATACGTAAATTTTTAGCGGTACTCCGAGGCGGCGTCTCCCCCGTCATCATCTTCCTGTCGATAATGCTGGGTTTCTGGTTTGGTTTAGTTCCGGGCTGGTCCGGCCTTCACACAGTGCTGGTAATCGTAGTGCTGGTCTTAAATATACACACCGGCCTTTTCCTTTTGTCAGGCGCATTAGCCAAGTCTCTCTGCTTCGCAGCGGCACCGGTCCTGTATCATGTGGGTGCCTGGATTCAAAGTTATTTATCTTTTATATTGCGCTTGTTGGAATCAGTGCCGTTAATAGGAATAACCGATTTCAATAGATACGCAGTGGCGGGTGCTGTTGTCCTTGGTCCAATTATCGGCGGTATTGCCGGACTGCTTATGGCACGTTCTGTCATAGGATTTCGACGGACGCTGTTAAAACTCGAAGAAGGCTCTGATAAATTCAAAAAATGGTATTCCAATCGTTGGGTGCGCATCCTGGACAGGGTGCTGATTGGCAAACGCACCAAAGATGCCAAGTCGCTCTTCACCACAAAGACAAAGTACATCCGAAAGGCCGGGGCAGCCTTAGCTGCTCTGGTCCTTGTTGTATCTGTCATCGCAACAACCTTAATCAAAGACAGCACAATCAAAGAATATGCCTCCAGCGCAATGACACGGGCCAATGGAGCAGAAGTGAATCTCGATGACCTCAATCTCTCTGCCCTGACAGGTTCTGTCTCGGCCTCGGGAATACAGGTTACTGACCCGGAGAAACCACAAAACAATCAAGTCTCTATCGAAAAAGTCGCTGCTGATGCGAGTCTGTACAACTTGTCTCTGGGCAAACTGGTGATGGAGCAGGTGGAAGTTTCCAATGTCCAATTCAACCAAAAGCGCTCGACGCCGGGCAGCATTCCCGAACCTGATGTCCAACAAAAGCCCGCTGTTTTTGACCCGTGTGACTTTAAGCTCGAAAATATCGACTTTAGCAAACTCGATACGTATATAAAAGATGCCAAAGCCCTTAAAGAAAAGCTGCAAAAACTGCGCAAGTGGCTGCCGAAGGCCGACGATAAGAAGACAGCGACTCAGCCGAAACAGATACCGCAAAAGTATCTTGATTATCTTAAGGCCAAGGCTGTCGTGCCGGCCTCGCCCCGAATAATGGCCAAAAGAGCCATACTTGACAACGTTCAAATACCATCGCTAATCTTCGGCAACAGCAAAGTTCTGTTGACAAACCTGAGCGATTCCCCAAAGACAGCCAAACTGCCCATCACATTCGAAATGACCTCACACGATACATCTGCTTCTATAAACGTTACAATCGACTACAGCTCAAAAGACCAGGTCCCAAAACTCTCCGGAACTTTTGACAGCTTCGACCTGGCAAAGATTCAACCGGGCCTTAGCAGCAATGCAGGCCTGATGTTCGAATCAGGTGTTGCTTCTGGTCAATTTAACGGGATAGCAACGAATGAATCCATCGACCTGACTTTTGACATTGTCATCAGTAACCTCAAAGCCAAAGGCCAGGGAAAAGGAGTCTTAGGTTTAGGTTCCGATACAACTTCCCAGGCGTTCGATGCCTTAAAAGAGCTCAAAACGACAATTCGAGTTGTCGGCCCTGCTACCGAACCACGTCTCGTATTTGATGTCAAGGGCCTGACGGATGAATTCAAAAAGGCACTCGTCCAGGCTGGAAAAGAAAGACTTGCCAACGAGATTGATAGCCGGCTCGGAAAACAAATCGACGAAAAGCTCGGCGATAAAGTCCCTGATGAAATTAAAGATGCCTTGAAGAAACCCGAGGACCTTCTCAAAGGACTCGGCGGACTGCTGGGTGGTAAAAAAGAGAAAGAAGAGTAAGTATCAAATCGCGCCCAAGCCGAGCAGCAGGAGCGAGGAAAGCTTATTAAACCAAAAACCGCTTGACCAAACAAACCTCTTTATCAACAAAAACACGTAGTAACTGACCTCAAGCGCACTATCACCTGCCCAAAACAGCTCACTTGTGTGCCCAGCCGAGTAAATTTCTACGCCCTTACGGACATAGCATTTTTGTTTACAGGCTTCGCCTGCCCGCCTTTGGCGGGTACTTCCATCTACGGGTTCACACCTGTAGTATTACGAAAGAAGAATAAAAAATGCGCTATATCGCAATGCAAGGTACCTTGCATTGCCACTTAGTGATTAATTCAAGTTCCTGAAGGATTTTTCATGAATCTTTAATCAGATAGAAGCAGCAAGGGCTTACGATAAGGCAGCAATTAAATTTCAAGGCTGATATGCGAATGTGAACTTCCCCCCTGATAATCAATCATCATTAATCACTTAAAACCCTATCCTGAGCTTTCTTTTAGCATCACCGCACCCATGCCGAGCGGATAATCTCACTGTGTTCTACGTCTGCGAGCTCCCGTAACAGGGCAGTCTTGGTCCTACAGAACCCACGGGCTGCGCATCGGCCGCCTCACAAGACTTTCCGCCTCGCGGTCATTCACGAACCGCCAGCGCTTCGGGTCCCACTTCAAGGGCCGATTCAAACGCGTGACAATCTCCCCCAGCAGGCAAATCGTCACCGAGCTGCACCCAATCTCGACATCGCAGATGGGACGCTTGCGACTACGAACACAGTTCAGAAAATCCTGTCGATGATCCGTGTTCTCGTAGAGGTGCACGTCATTAGGCTTCATCCTGAGCGTCAGCAGACTCTCGGAAGACGCCCATATCCTGCCCCGGCTCACCCCCACCCAGCCTTTGTCGCCGATGAACTGCACATCGCCTTGATGTGGGCCGCGCTTCTTGAACAGTGGAATCCCATTGGCGTATCGGAACGTAAGACCCTCGGCATCAGGGCCGGAACCGGGCGTTATCTCAACCGGTCCGTTCCCATCCATGCCCATACCCCATTGGGCAATATCAAAATGATGAGCCCCCCAGTCGCTCATATGACCTGCGGAATACTCACGCCAGGACCGCCACGCACTGCCGAAGCAGTCATAGCTGCCGCTGACGCGCTTCGGATGGTAGCTCGCTTGGGGCGCCGAACCCAGCCACATATCGAAATCGAACCCCTCCGGCACAGGCTCACCCCCGAAAGGACAAGGACGAGAGATGCTGCGCACCTTCGCATACACCTCTTTGAGCTCGCCTAAGTATCCGTTACGGGCCAGCTCGCAGGCGTGGCGGAAACGCCTATCCGAGCGCTGTTGGCTGCCCGTCTGGAAAACCCGGCTGTATCGACGCACGGCCTTCACCATCTCCCGCGCTTCGTAGATCGTTCGAGCCATGGGCTTTTCGCTATACATATCCAGACCTGCTTTCGCTGCCGCAACTGCCGCCAGGGCGTGCCAGTGATCCGGCAGAGCGATGACGACCGCATCCAGGCCCTTGTGCTGAAGAAATTCACGGAAGTCGTTGTATCCCTTGACGCCCTTATACGAGGCCACTCCCTTCCGCTTGGCGTACATGTCCTCGATGACTTTCAAACTTGGCTCGCGGCCAGCCGGACGATTTCCTGCATAGTTCGTCCCCGCGCGGTTGACGTCACAAACCGCAACGGCCTGAACATCCGACTTACCCGTAAAGGCCCTCACATGCCCCGAACCCATGCTGCCGGTGCCCCAGTACCCGATTACGATCTTGTCCGATGGGCTCACCCCCTCCGCTCCCAACGCCGAGGCCGGGACAAAATAAGGCAACGCCACAGCCCCCGCCGTAATCGCTGATGTCTTCAGAAAATCACGCCGCGTTAATGAACAACGATTCATGCTCAATTCCTCCGATATTCAATTCAAACGGACAATACCTCGATTATCACGAGTCGATACGATTATACCAAAGCCCCGGCCGTTGTCAAATCATTATATTTATATGCGGTTATTGACTGGCGGAGATGAACTTCTCCAACAGAAATGCCGTATAGATGCTTGTATCAGAATTGATAAGTAAGGAAGTGTTTCCACTATCCGTAGCAGGGCTGCTGCGGAGGACGGGCATCATGGCTAAAGAAAGTACACAGTTTAATTCAGAATGCCACCCTGGCTGGGCGCCGCGGCGACTGCACGGGGTTGCACAGCCGGCACCTTTGCTGTATTATATCTCAAGGTACATAGTTTCTCCAGTTAATTGATGCTGATAATCCTCTCAGGAAAACTCAATGAAGCTGCGAAAATTATTTCTGGTGTCGTTGTTAATTAGTTCGGTATCTCTGGCAGGTGTAAGCCCGCCAAAGAAAACAACAATCCAAAATAATACAGTAGAGTTAGACTTATCTTATGATTTCTTCGTGCCCGGAGAAACTTTCAGGATAAGTTTCATTGTCGTACTTCCAAGGACTATACCAAGCAGACAGAAGATTTTAAGCATAAAGTACTCTCCAAAACCATCAAGAATTTTCCATGAAAATGGAAACCGCTACGCTGAGTTTGTCTTTATCAAGCCTGACAAGCGAATGAAGGTAGAAATAAGTATCAGGGCCGAATTGCTCAGATATGACCTGCTCACTGCGAGAGAAAAACGCGAACAAGACCCTTCCAATGGCCCTGGGTTCAAGGACTTTCTAAAGCAGGAAAAGAATATAGAAAAATACCACCCACAAATACAACAAATCGCAAAAAACATAGATGGTCAAACAGAAATAGACGTAGTGAAAAACATATATAACTATGTCATTGATAGTTTGGAGTACACACTCCACGGCAGAAAAGACTGGGGCGCAGTCAAAGCTCTCCAGCAGAAAAAAGGTGATTGTTCCGAATACTCTGACCTGTTCGTTACTATATGTAGGGCAAAGAACATTCCTGCCAGAGTCGCTACAGGCTATATGGTGCGATTCGATACCAATTCATCAAAACACCATTGGGCGGAGGTCTATCTGCAAAAGTACGGCTGGGTTCCTTTTGATCCGAGCTGGGGCGATGTACAAAACATCATATTCCGAAACAGAGCATTTGACAGTATGAGACCGGCTTACATCTATCTTACTTACATCCGCAACGATGAAGTACTTAATAACTATCAATTTGCCGGATATACGTACTGGGGTGATAGAGCCAGATTAAAAGACTCAATTAAATTCAAGCAACTTTACCCACGCTTCCAAAAGACCCACTGACATTCCGGCAGAACAAGAACGGCCTTCAAATATAAAGGCCTCCAGACCTGATTTATACCTGAAATGTTTTTAGCTTGAAAACGAATTGTCTAACACGATAAACAGGCCTCAGCGTTTTGTTCTCACCACCACTCCACCCAATAAAATTAATAAAGAATGTGTGGCAGCCTCAAGCGCAGGACTCCAGCAAAGCGGAGTCCAAGCTTGGGGATGGCCATTTAAGCTACACATGGCTAAACACGTACTTCGCAGGTGTAAACTTGTCCCCGCGAAAGCGGGGAGCGGGAATCCAGACTTATTGATGGTACTGGATTCCGCATCAAAGTATGCCCTGAGCAAAGCCGAATGGGTGCGGAATGACAGCCCTAAAAGCACGCTTGACAAAGCACTATAGGGTTCTGCGTCTGCGTAGCTAAGTAACAAAACCTACACTAATCACCCCCCATCACCATTCTTTCACGTCATAACACCAGAGTGTGTCGTGATAGCGGAGGTAGAGCCGGCCATCGTGCACAACCGGATGCGCCCAGGCATCGCGTACTCGACGCGTGACCAAGCGAAAACGGCCGACGATATCCAGGCCTTCGTTCCCCGGTTTCAACAGGGCCACAGTGCCGCTCTCATCGAGGCAATAAAGACGTCCGTCCGCGTAGATTGCCGCTCCCGTGGTGAGATCCTTGAGCTCGTACTTTGTTTTGCCTGTCTGCCAATCAACGCCGAACCACCACTTGGACTTCTTGTAGCCGGCAGCGAAAAGAGTACCATCCACGAGCACAGCCCCACCGGTTACCGTATCCAGTAGCGAGGTCCAAACGTGCTTTGCAGCTATGCCTTGTCGATCTGCGCCGAGGCGGTAGAGCCTGCCAAGCTCGGCGTAAGGTGTTACATAGAAAACACAACCGGAACCATAAACCGGAGTAGCGGTATTAACTCCGTGCGGGTTTCGCAGCGGGACCGTCCAGAGAAGCTTGCCGGTATCGGCATCGACGCCGAAACCGTGTGCTGAGGAACAATTGGCAATCACGCGCCGTCCGGCATATCGGAACAGGATCGGCGAAGAATGCGAGGTGCGGTCCTTGTCCAGCGGCTCTGTGGTCCACACCGTCCGGCCGTTTTGCTTGTCCAGTGCAGCCATTAGGGCCTTCCTACCTCCGGGCGTTACAATCACCCGCCTACCATCCACTAATAGACATTCACTCAACGCCCAGGTTATATTCTTAGCCCTGAACCGTTCCAGGATATTCACGGCCCAAAGCTCCTTTCCCGAGGCTGCGTCCAGGCAGGCCAAACGCCCATGTGCGTTCAAGTGATAAAGACGGCCTTCGGAGAAGGCGCAGCATGCCCGTGCACCTAGGTAAGGCCCCTTCCACGCCTTTCCGTTCTTCGCCCGCCATTGTGGTGTACCGTTGCGGTCGAACGCAAACACAACCAGATCGTTACCCACGTCGCCGGTAACGTACAGCCGCTCACCGACAACTATCGGCGAGGACCATCCCGTGCCCAGGTCCTCGACCTTCCAAAGGAGTCTTGGCCCACCTTGAGGCCAACTTGATAGCAAGCCTTTCTCGTCCGAAATGCCATCGCGACGCGGGCCGCGCCACTGAGGCCAATCCCGTTCTGGCGAGGCAATGAGCCCGTCGGCTAAGCTAACAAATACAGGACCTGCCCATAACACAACCACTACCATTGCCCAAATTGTTGCACTTCTAACTTTCATTGTTTTTATTCCTCAATTGGTTAGGATGTTTATACCTCAACTGCATGAAAAATACAAACATTTGAAATATTCAGGATCGGGACCAATACAGGCCACCTGCACAAGCGCTCTTTCTTCTCACCATTACCGCACCTAATCCGAGGAGCAACAGCGGGGTATGTTTGGATATCTACAAACTAACGATTTTTCTGTTGAGCCGCCGTGGCTGCGCGTTTAACTTGCCAAGATGGCCAAACTCAAGTCCAGAGGAATCAAGCTAAGGTCGAGGGCGATTAATTGACACGCTTTCTTTCGATAAAGTGCTCTAACAACCACTGGAGATCTTCATTGTCGGGTGAAGGTGTCGTTATTCCGGAATGAGAAGACGGGTCTTCAGCATTTCTCCTAATGAATTCGAGGGTCCGTTTGTCCATCCATCTGCGCCTGTCCGCATGGCCGTCGGCAAAGCCAAACGTGCTGGATTTGTTGTGGTAGGAGGCCAGAGGATCGTAGAAGGTCCAGCTACCCGGGTTAGCTATGCGATTTCCACCACCGCCAAAAGGTAAATGCCATCCCCCCTCGTTTTCCCCATAGCGACTGCCGTTATGTTCCTCTTCGACAAAGACATAATATAGCGGCGCATCTTTAACTTCCTGCATTTTTCTATAGTACTGGTACCCGCCGCGAGGAGTGAGATCTTTAGCGCGAAGCGCGCCGAAGGCGTAGGAGATAGAATAGCTGCGAAAACAATCACGTGGAGCTCGCCTGGTACTTTTGCGATTGTCACCCGGACAGTGATAGACGTCCACATCCTTGACATACTGCCACATCGTCCCTTGCTGGATCCCCCGATAGCGGTCCTCATTCCTGATGGTCTCCGGTGCCGGGTTATAGGATAGATTATTTCCAGCAATATCCTTGGGCCGATGAACCCACGGGCTATTGTCATCCGCCTGGTCATAGCAGGCCCCATTGCACATCAGCACGCCGTCGTTGTCGTCGGCATACATAATCCATCCTGTGAGCAGATTCCTGTGGTTACTCAAACAGACCGCCCCCGTGGCAAGCTTCTTGGCTGAGCTGAGCGCCGGTATCAATATGGCCATCAATACGGCAATCACAGCGATCACCACCAAAAGCTCGATAAGTGTGAATCCTCTTCGTCGATCCATATCGCACCTGTAGTTTCTTTGAACGCAGAGTTGACAATCACAAGGAAACGATACACTTTTCGAGCCTAAAAATCAAGGGGAATGTCCCAAACCTTACTGGGTATTTCAGCCTTCCTCCTCTCAACACCACTGCACCAAAGTCAAGTAGCTAATCTACAGCGATCAACATCTGCGCAGCCAGCTAACAAAACGAACTGGGTTTTCGGGCGATAGCAACCTCGATTTACTTCTTGAGTAAATGCTTTTCGAACCACGCCACCAGCGAATCGGCGGCACGCTTGCCGTCTTCACCTCGGAATCCGTGACCGGCACCCTTGATAACCAGCAGCTCACTGGTTACTTTGTGTTTCTTGAATTCAACGAGGATATTCTCGCTGTGTTCGAGCGGCACCAGTTCATCTTTGTCGCCGTGAATAAGAAGCGTGGGTGGGTCGTCCTTTGAGACATGCAACAAAGGCGAACAGGCTGCTGCCTTCTCTTCTTCGAAGTTCAGGGCCGGGTAATCGGGTAGCTTGTTGACCCACGGACGGATGTCGGTGGGCGGAAAATAAGCTACCACGGCGGCAACTCGGTCGCTAACGCGAAGAACTTCATCCTTCGAGTCGGGATCACCATTGTCGGAAGCCGTGCCCAATATCAAAGACAAGTGTCCACCTGCACTGGCACCGGCAACACCCAATCGCTCGGGGTCAACACCGAAATCCTTCACCCGCAGGCGGATAAAACGCACGCTGCGGCGTACATCCTCGATGATCTCGGGAATCACGTACTTCGGACTGCTGCCGTGACGTACGGCAAATACGGTAAAACCTTTGTCTAACATCGGCTTGAACCAGCTAATGCTCTGTTCCGGCGAAAGCCATCTGGAAACCCAGCCGCCGCTGACCATAAACAGAATCCCCACCCCCTTGGCCTCCCGTTTGGGCTTGTACACATCGAATGTCAGGGCCATGCCGTGCTTATGTCCATATACAACATCCGGAACAATTTCGACGCCTTCAACACCATAGGCCCGAGCAACACAAAGAGCAAAAGCTATAATTATCAAACTTCGGAACATCCACTTCATAATTAACCTCCCGGTATCTGGTTAGCATTTTGATAGGGCCATACGCCCAGTTGGATTTCTGATATCGGCTCATTCTATCGTATTATCGGCGCAGTTTACAAGAGTTTTTCCTGTATTTGTTCAAGTTCGTACACTGCATCCAAGACGAGAAGCAAGAGCAGATTCCACAAAAGACCGCGGGTATCAAACGACACGATTTTCGACCAAATGCGCAGGTACCCAGAGGTAAAAATTGAAAAAAGAAAATTTTTTTTACTTCTTTTTTGACAACGAGTTAGCTCACCAGTTTTCATTCCGGGCACCACTTTTTTCGCATCAAATGCGCAGGTAGCTCTAATTATAGAGCCTGTCCTGAGCTCAGTCGAAGGAGGGGCTACTTTAAAAGTAGCTCCGATTTCGGGCCAACCCACCCGAAACCTCTGTTTTGAAAATTCAGGATTTTGAATTTCCATATTGTTTCATATTTAGGATTTTGGACTTTGCGCTTCACACCCATCAAAGGGCTCAGCAATTCAGATTATAATCAACATCCCTGACCGTCTCGAACGTATATTAGTTCTTCCCGTGCTCTTATATCGGCGGATTCGCTACGGCTATCCCTTCAGGCTCATCCCTTTGACCCAGGGCAAATACGCCATCGTTGACCCGGACGATTATTACTGGCTCAGCAAGCACAAATGGACTGCCGCGAGAGTCTATAACAAATTCTACGCCGTCCGATCCGAGCTGTGCAAGACAAGCGGTAAGCGAAAGTCTTACCGCATGCACCGCGAAGTAGCCCATACTCCCGAAGGACTGGAATGCGACCACATCAACGGCAACAGTCTCGATAACCGCAAGGCGAACCTAAGATCGGCCACACGCCAGCAGAACTGCTGGAACAGCCGTAAGCGCAGACCCAAAAGCCTCTCCAAGTACAAAGGAGTCTCACGGAACAAACGAGGCCGAGAATGGAAGGCGATGCTGACCGTCAACGGAAAGACCACATATCTCGGTAGCTTCCATGACCAGAAGCAGGCAGCCAAAGCCTATGATGCCGCCGCAAAAAAATACTATGGCGACTTTGCTTCACTCAATTTCCCGTCCCAATAATCAATTACCTTTAAACAGAGGCCCAAGCGTAAGCGCGGGCTTTCGTATAATGTTTAGCCCCCACCCCTGTGGTGGGGGTCATTGTCATTCCGCACACCTGCTTCCGCAAGTGCATGCTTGTCCCCGCGAAAGCGGGCGCGGAATCCAAATATTTAGCCCGCGATTCACTGCCGGGTCATTTCGAGCTTGTCGAGAAATCTATTTAAATATTCGCCCATAGGGCCTCCGCAATTTTGCATTTTTCCTTTTGCTTTTTTACTTTCTTTCTAATCCCTAATTCACTAATTCTCTCATCCAGATATTGCCCCCGTAATTTATTGCGTCGTCATTCCGAGCGTAGTCGAGGAATCTATTAAAAAAAATCCACTATCCATCGTCCGTTTTCTGTCATCAGTCTTCAGTCCTCTGTCCTTATCCCCCCAATTTATTTACGGATTCTTTCTAATTCAAAACAAAAAATTATCTTGTAGAGTACCTTTATCTATATACAATTATTGTCAAAAGCAGATTTATTGCCGGTTGAAATAGAAGAACGGAGAAAAGGTACCTGACACTTTTAAGACTTCCACTTAAAGATATTTCTTGCGTATGTAGCGAACGGCTTGAATCCTGATTGGCATCGATCACACAAGATGTCAATATTAATCTTAGACGAAACTCTTGCATACATTTCGCTCTGTGATATCTGAATTTGACTATCTTCAAGCAGTTTCGCACACACTTGTTTTGGATCGCGGATAGTCTCGGGGTTGGTTTGTCTATTGATATTATCACCAAGAACTTCGGTCAATGCTCTCTCATCTGCCAGCATCCAAGCATCAAACATTCTGATCGCAACACCCATGGCACGAGGAAGCTGCGATAGTAAAGAATCCTGTGCTTCCTGAATCTGTCCAACCCTCTCCCTTATACCATCTTCGTCTATCAGTAATATTAGTGCATCAACACCTCTTTTCTCTGCTTCTATCAGCCAGCATAGTGCACGCTTAAAATACCCTTTTCCCATACCGTGAAATGAGTGAATTGTGTTATTTGATACGTGATCATAATCGAAAGTTGAGCCGTTACCTCCGAGTTTTTCAAGAAGATTCCTCAAAGCACCGTAAAGTTCGTGCTTACCCTCCGCTACGACCAAAACCCTCATTCACTACGCTCCTTAATGTGGTTTTTAGATTGTGCGATTTTCATATCTCCTTCAGAAGTCCAAATTTCACCAAGAGTAAAAACATCAAGCTGTTGCAGTACCGTAGGGCTATCTGACAATCTGGTAGTCTTTATTTCCCCTGTGTCTAACTTCGTGCAGAGAGTAACTTCCTCAGGTTTGAACAAATCAAGTCCATAAGGCGAATGAGTCGTAAGGACTACCTGTGTGTGCGGCTGTTCATGTACTAAATTACGCAGAATTTCAAGGATATCACGTAACCGCTTAGGATGAATGCCATTTTCCGGTTCTTCAACAAGCAGTAACCTCGGCGGTTTCGGAAGGTAGAGGATTGACAGGTAGGCTAAGACAAGGAGAGTACCATCGGACGCTTGAGAAGCTGGCACTAATTGACCACTCCCTTTCAACTCGAAATATAATCCTTTGCCATCCGCCCTATTTAACATTGTCACCTGTTCAGGATCATCGACAGGGGCACGATAAGCCATTTCCGATATGAGCTTAATTGATTTGATATGAGGAAATACCTCAGTAAAGCGTCTCTCTAATTGAGCAAATCGATCACGGTCGAAACTCAATATTTCATCCAGGCATAAGGATAAGCCGAAACCATTAGACTCCATCCTGAATCGCCTCTTGGAGTCAGGTGCAACCGGCAAAGCCATAAATCGGGGGTTCCAGTAGTAGTAATGCACGCCATCCAGCAGTTTTTGCACTTGTTTGAGTTTATCGCTATGGGGCACAGACCGCCCTGGATGGTCCACCTGGTGCTTTACCCAGGTTCTATCTTCTAAGTGTTCTAATTTAAGAGTAGAGGTTCCTTCTCTGAAAGATTCGCTCTGTATATCCACTTTCCTTTTTTTCATTCCAAATAGCACACTTATGCCATAAGCAGTGATTGTTTCATCATCAAAATCCACGTCGATTCCCACAGGTAAATCCGGATGTCCATTCCAGATGAGTTCCGTACCTTTCCAGGACCCAAGAAACGCTTGAGCCAGTGGGTGATCCACGCTTCGACACAAAGCAGCAATCACATCCAGTATGCTTGTCTTACCTGAATCATTCGGACCAATCAAAACATGGATCGGCGTCAACTCTACTTCAATGTCTCGAAGTGCCTTAAAGTTCTTAACTCTTAATCTCTTAATCATCTCTTTTGCTCTTTGCAAAAAATATATGGATATTTACACAAACTATATCTCTTCGTCCCGCTATAATCTAAAAATACATTTCTCTTTCAGTTCTTATTATCATGAATATTACTGTTAATGTCAAACTTTATAGCATAAATTGTTCGGATTTTTTCATCATTCGGCTGATATTATCGCGTTCGGCGTTTGGCATTTTGAAAAGCTCATTCTATTTCACTCAGAGCCTGCCCTGCTTGTCCTCCGTATCTGGTTTCTACATAGCCTCCGGCGAAGTAGAGTAGCGAAGGTGGGAGCGCAGTCGAAGGGACAAGTCAGAACAGCCGTACAGGAATTTTGAGTTTTTAGTATTTAACCTGGAGTTGTTTTTGATGTCACGTACGTAAAGCGCGTACGCGCTTTACGTATAAGCATTTTTCCTGCGATTGATTGTTATCGAACTTATCGAACAACTAACACAAAATATCCAATATCGAACTGAAAATACGAGCCACGAGAACATGCTCTAATGAACAAATGTTTTGAATTTTGATTTTAGGTCATTTGCTCGCACCTGTGGTAACGCGAGTACAGGTGAGTTTGTTTCGGATTTCGTGCTTCGAATTTATACGAAATACAAGTCAGAATACAGAAGTCAGAGAACAGAACGCAGAAACCATGATTCGAGCATCGAGAATCCAGCATCGAGCATCGCTTCACGCATCTATGATTTCGATAGTTTCGGGGTGGAGGCGTTTTAGGTCGGGGAGCTGGTTTCTGCCGAGTTTGGCATCAATCAGAACGGAGCTGTCCTGGTGTTGCTCATTTAAGATTTGGCCGTGCAGGAGTTTTGAGTTTTGTAAGCGTTCTGGCGGTTTTGGTCAATTAAGCATAATTATTTTAGTATTTAACTTGGAGTTGTTTTTGATGTCACGTACGTAAAGCGCGTACGCGCTTTACGTGTATGCTCTTTTTGGACTATGCATTACTGAAACTAATATGTGATTTTTACGTCGCTTCACGCAATGCGATATACACAATACGCATCACGAAATACGAGCTACGCTCGTATTATATCCGTTATTTTCATAAGCCAGTTGATATTATCGCGTTCAGCGTTAAGCCTTTTGACAAGCTCCTTCTATTTCACTCAGAGCCGAACTGCTCTTTTGGTACCGGAGGGGTCTTTCGGCTCACATTTCAACTCGACCGCAGGGGCCGAGGGGGGACTGTATGACCTGTAGTTGTATGTGCGCCCCTGCAGAAAAAAAGTATCTTCATCACAGCAACCACTCTACAATCACAGCCTTAGCGAAACGTAATAAGCGTGGAGTACTAACGGCTCAAGGACTACAACAGAATTGTTCAAGGGGTCTGCCACGAAATAAAAAGAAATAAGAAAAGATTGTTTGACAAAGCCCAATAATGTGGTATAAATGATAAACTACATAAAGATTAGAAATCTTTAGGCCCCAGACGAAGACAACTAACCTTTACAGCTTTTCTGCTTGGTGATTTACCTAATAGGAGTAACGATGGGAAAAAAACTAAAGACTTCGGCTAATGGCAGGAAATGCACGTTTCCGCACTGCAAGCATCTCTTGAGTATCTATAACCATGAGGCTTACTGTCATGTACATCGCGAGCAGGTGGCTCAGGGGCTAATGCGTAAGATTCCATATCACCATCCTGTATAAACCGATGCTATGGAGTACCTTTTCGCTGTCGGGGAGGGGTTTTTCTTTTTTCGTTTAGACGCTGCTGCTCACGACACACATTCCACACTACGAAATACGCTTCACGAGATACGCTTCACGCATCTACGATTTCGATGGTTTCGGGATGGAGGCGTTTTAGGTCGGGGAGCTGGTTCCGGCCGAGTTTGGCGTCAATCAGAACGGAGCTGTCCTGGTATTGCTCATTTAGAATTTGGCCGTGCGCCCGCAGGAAACTCTGGACCTTGCCGTTCGATTGGCTGCTGGCGACCCGAAGCAGAAGCTCAGTGCCTTTGTACCTTGTGGCGACCGCTTCGTTTAATTTCTCAAGGCCGTAGCCGGTTTTGGCTGATATGCAGACCGCATCGGGATAGAGCGTCTGGAGCATCTCAAGGTCGCCGATTCTTCTGACGATATCGACTTTGTTTAACACTTCCAAAATCGGTTTTTGGCCGCAGCCAATCTCTTTGAGAACGTTATTTACAGATTCGATTTGCTTTAGCGTATCGGAATTGGCTACATCTATGATATGCAGGAGCAAATCCGCATTGACGGCCTCTTCGAGCGTTGCCTTGAACGAGGCGACTAATTGATGCGGCAAATTTTTCACAAAACCAACTGTATCGCTCACCAGCACATCGGCGCCTCTTCTCGGTGTCCATTTTCTTGTTCGCGTGTCTAACGTTGCAAAGAGTCTGTCCTCGACAAGGACCCCCGCATCGGTAAGTGTGTTAAGGAGCGTGCTTTTACCCGCATTGGTATAGCCGACCAGGCAGATTTTGAACAATCCCTTTCGAGCGTTAATCTCGCGAATCCTGCGCTTGTCAATATTTACAAGCTCGCGTTTTAGCTCGGTGATTCTTTTGCTGACTAATCGCCGGTCGATTTCCAGCTGCTGTTCGCCCGGGCCTCTGGTTCCTATACCACCGACCGCGCCGGCAGCGGTTCCCCCGCCTGCCCCCGCTACGCTATCCAAGTGCGACCACATACGGGCCAACCGGGGATATATATATTCCAACTGGGCTAACTCGACCTGTAGTTTGGCCTGTCTGGTCTTTGCCCTGGTGGCGAAT
>Ga0209979_1002368_pt1 | contig 18208 bp, 20 predicted proteins | sample AnhtaG_FD_183114 | JGI IMG/M metagenome (GOLD analysis project Ga0209979, IMG submission 183114) | Deep subsurface microbial communities from Anholt, Denmark to uncover new lineages of life (NeLLi) - Anholt_01485 metaG (SPAdes) (version 2) | ecosystem: Environmental > Aquatic > Marine > Oceanic...
ATCACATGTTGAAGGAAAAGCGAATTGGATGCTGTACATTTGAATTTGGCCAAACCACCTTCGATATGGGCAATACCCCCGATGAGATCGAAGATTATCTGAACAAATGTGGTTACAGGATACGAAATATAGTGAAAGGTAACCCGGTATTTCCAGGGCGATCAAGCGTCGAAACGACCCGATTTTCTATGCATGTGGCGAGGCCCAAGCCATGATCGAAGAAACAAAATGGATGGTGCGCTTTGCGAGGCACTCTGTCCGTCAGGCAATTGTATCGTGGCGCAGGGATCTGGCGGCATGGCGGCGATTTTGGCACAGCTACCAGCGTTACAAGAAGCTCGCTCCTCCGGATAGAAAACCTTCGCTGGAGCATCTTTATCCCTGCTTGGAAGATGATGCAGAAGAGACTCCTATTGAGCCGATATACTTATATCAAGATGCATGGGCTTTCGAGGAAATAGTGAAACAACGGCCGGCATTTCATGTGGATGTTGGTTCGCATCATAAACTTGTGGCGCTGCTCTCCAAGGTGGTGCCAGTCATCATGGTAGATATTCGTCCCTTGTCGCTGCCTTTGGATACTTTGGAGTTCCGAAAAGGATCTATTCTGAATTTACCGTTTGAAGACGGTGCTGTGCCTTCAGTGTCCAGTCTCTGTGTCGTCGAGCATATTGGTCTGGGACGTTATGGTGACCCTCTTGATCCGTATGGGACAGAGAAAGCAATAGAGGAGCTGAAGCGAATTGTTCAACCTGGTGGTGATCTGTATTTGTCACTGCCTCTAGACGATGAAAACCGAATATACTTCAATGCGCATAGGGCTTTCGAGGAAGAATATCTGTTGAGGTTATTTGAGCCTTTCCAGGTTATAGAACGCCGTTACATTTGCGGACGAAACTTTGGTGACCAACGTAAACCCGGATTCGGCACAGGTTGTTATCATTTGAGGTGTCGTCAGTGATCCGTCTCCATCCAATCCCTGACGCTGCTCATACTTGCCCTTATTGCCAGGTTCGTCTGGAAGTAAAGGGATGGTACATCCCAGGCATGCGTAACTTGGCAGACCTTAAGTGTCCTCAGTGTGGACGCGAGTTCTATGGTGATTTGCCATCAGGTCATGGGCTTTACTATCCCATGTTACTAGAGCGAGCCGCGGGCTTAGTCCATGACGAACATGGCGTTAACTGGTTCGCTCACTGGCTTCGTGACTCCTATGCTAATCGCGTCAAGTCACCTGTCAAGCTCATCGTCGAGGATCTTCGACCCCTGAAGCAGCCTATACTCTTGAACTGCCTGGATACGCTGTATGGCCATTGTCTGTTGAAATTACTGCACGCGCAATACTACCTTGATCACCGCCCGGACCTTGCCCTGGTCGTGCTTATCCCTCGTTTCTTGCGCTGGATGGTGCCCGATGGTGTGGCAGCTATCTGGACGGTGGGTTTACCACTGAAGCGAGGCATCGAGTGGAATGACTGGTTGGCTGCTGAAATCAAGCGTCGGATAGAGCCGCTGGAGGAATGCTGGCTGAGTGTGGCCTTCTCTCACCCTCATCCAAAAGACTACGATATTGAGCGATTCACGCACGTGCATCCATTTCCAGTTGACGAATGGGATGCACGTTTGGAGCGGCCAATGGTCACTTTTATCTGGCGTGAAGACCGGGTCTGGCGGCACTTGAGCCGGTATGGGCGATGGCAAAGATTGACGCAAAGGCTGAAACGCAAGCTGGGCTTGGTTGAATACCCACTTGACGAACAGAAACAGCGAGTGGTAGCGCTGGCTCAAGCTTTGCGTCGGGTTTTTCCACAAGTTGACTTCGCTGTTGCTGGTTTGGGGCGTTCGGGGGGGCTGCCTAATTGGATAGCCGACTTGAGGACTTTAGAAATTAGTGAGCATGTAGAGCGGGCCTGGTGTGAGCGATATGCCCAGAGCCACGTAGTCATTGGGGTGCATGGCTCGAATATGCTCTTGCCATCGGCTCATGCAGGTGCTGTTGTAGAATTGGTTCCACCTGAGCGCTGGGGGAACTTGATCCAGGACATCCTCATAGCCGCACGGAATGTTCGGGAAATAATGTATCGGTACAGGTTTTTGCCTCTCGACACTTCGGCAACCGTTGTTGCCGAAGTTACGGCTTCCTTGCTCCGTTACTTTCCCAGCACCCTGCTGAACTTCAACCGGCCATGGTGTGACCACGAGGCGCTCCAAAGCGATCCCTGGCTGATAGTAAAAAGGCGTCGCGAGATAGCAAAGAGGTTAGCAGACTTGTGAAATTCCTCATCCTCAACACCGACTACCCCGAGTTCCTGCGCTGGCTCTATGCCCAGCACCCAGGGCTGAGGAGCCAGCCTTATGAGGAGCAGATGCGGGTGCGCAGCGAGAGCCTGTTCGGCGTGGCGGATTTTTACACCAGCAACCTGTGCAAGCTGGGGCATGAGGCATGGGATATCCATGCCGACAACGAATTCATGCAAAAGGTGTGGGCAAGGGAGCATAGCATCCGTATTGAGGAACCGACACCAGCGGAGCAGCGTGCTAGAACGGTTCTGCTGCGTGCCCGCCGGATAGCAGCCAAGACGCCGCTGCGATATCTCAAGCCCCTCTTCCGCCCGGTGTCGCGTGCTCTATATAGGGACCAACGCTGGTCGTACGATATCCTAGCTGCCCAGATCAAACACTACAAGCCCGATGTCCTTCTCAACCAGGCGATGGGTGGTATCAGCAATCGCTTTTTGAAGGAGATGAAGCCGCATGTGCGATTGCTCGTGGGGCAGATCGCTTCGCCCTTGCCTCAGAGGGAAGACTTCGAATGCTACGACTTAGTCACTTCATCGCTGCCCAACTTTGTGAGTCATTTCCGCAAACTGGGAATCCCCAGCGAACTAAATAGGCTTGCCTTTGAACCGAGAGTGCTAGAAAGGCTTAATGAAAGCGATAAAGCTACGCTTCCCTTGTCCTTTGTAGGAAGTCTCTCCCCGGCCCATCAAGCAAGAGTTCGGCTGCTGGAATATCTATGCCGCCGGCTGCCTGTCAAGGTATGGGGAAAAGGAATTGAAAGTTCGCCTAAGGATTCACCGATTCGCCAGTATTACATGGGAAAAGCCTGGGGGATTGAAATGTATGGAATTCTCCAAAGATCCAAGATCACCCTCAATCATCATATTGACGTAGCCAAATCGTATGCCAATAACTGTCGCCTCTACGAAGCCACTGGCGTCGGAACCTTGCTCATCACCGACTGGAAAGTGAACCTGCACGAGATATTCGAGCTGGATAAAGAAGTTGCTGCCTATCGGAGCCCGGAGGAGTGTGCGGAACTCATCCAATACTACCTGGAGCACGACAAGGAGCGGGAAGCCATTGCCCGCGCCGGGCAGGAGCGGACTCTGCGGGAGCATACCTACTATCAACGAATGCAGGAGTTGGTGGATGTTCTCTGCAAATACCTCTAAGGCAAAGTTGTATAGTCATTTGTTTTTCGAGAAATCCACTTGCAGCAGGTGAATGGGCCCATGAGTATCAGGCAGGGCGCCAAAAGCCTCCTGCCACCGATCGCCCTTGATGCTATCAGGTGGCTGGGGGCAAGCAGAGCATTGCGGCAGTATCTGCGCGGCGGGGAAGTCCCTTGGTCGCCAGGTTACGCCATCTACAAAAGGCAACTCATTACACAGGCATTAGCAGATGAGACTTTGCTGCAGCGCTTTCGCCACGGTGAACCCCTACCACCTGGCTACGGCATTGGCGTTGATGAACGATGCATCGAATACCCCTGGCTACTGGCACATCTGCATGATGGACCGGAAGTTTTGCTGGATGCGGGATCCACACTCAACTACGATTTCATCTTGGATCATTCTGTCTTTCAGCGCAAGGTGATTGACATTCTGACCCTGGCACCCGAGGCGAATTGTTTCTGGCAAAAACGCATTTCCTACTTGTTCCACGACCTACGAGACATTCCTATTCGCGATGCCTATTACGACACCATCGCTTGCCTTTCCACATTGGAGCACGTCGGCTGTGACAACACGGCTTACACGCATAGGGGCACACACCGAGAGCAGAATCCGGAAGACTTTGTCCTTGCTATGCAGGAGTTGCGCCGGGTGTTGAAGCCCAGGGGAACTTTGTTGCTAACAGTGCCCTTCGGTGTTTATTGCCATTTCGGCATGTTTCAGCAGTTTGACCGGAAGTTACTCTCCCGTGCTGTCGAAGCGTTTGGTAAGGCCAGCGAGTTGACTGAGACCTTCTATCGCTACACTGCTGAAGGCTGGAACGTGGCCAATGCGGAGGATTGTGCTGAGTGTGAGTATGTAGAGTGGATTAACCGGCCCCGCAATCAATGGCCAAGCCCTTTACCTGTCGAACCCGACCGCGCTGCTGGATCTCGTGCGGTCGCTTGCGTGCGGATGGTGAAGGTCTGAATGTTTCAGGTCGAAGGAGACGAGTCAACTATGCGCGTCGGCATCGTGCCCAGCTTGAACCCTTCTGCCGGGGGGGTGTATCAGTACACGCTGACCATCCTTGAGGCGCTGGCTGCGCTTTCGCAGCAGGGGCAGGAGGAAGAGTATATTCTGTTTACGCGGGCTGAATACGAGCCACTTGTTGCCAACCTGAACGGAGTTCACTGGAGCCAGGTTTCGCTCCAACCACCAACCTTTAAGGAGCAGGTTCTCGATGTCCTGAGAATATGGGTTGGTGAGGGGTGGCTGCGACAGGCCTGGCGGAGCATGCGACAACGAACAACACGGCCTGATCCTGAGCGGATACGGCGGCGTCCCGAATTCGCTCAATGGTTTAAGCGCCACGGGGTAGAGTGGGTGCTATACACGGCCCCTACCGCCCTGTCTTTTGAGGCCGGCCTGCCCTATGTCATGCCGGTGCATGACCTTCAGCATCGGCTTCAGCCGGAATTCCCGGAGGTTTCCGCTAACGGGGGATGGGAGCGGCGAGAGTACTTGTTCCGCAACGGAACCCGATATGCCACTCTGATCCTGGCAGACTCGGAGGTCGGCAAGGAGGACATTCTCGAATTCTATGGGCCCTACGGGGTGACCCCAGACCGGGTTAAAGTGCTGCCCTTTTTGCCTGCCAATTATCTTTCGGTAGATGTTCCAGAGAGCGGGCGCGTTCGGGTGCGACAGGCCTATCGTTTGCCGGAGCGTTATCTGTTTTATCCTGCGCAGTTTTGGCCTCACAAGAACCACGCCCGCATCGTGCAGGCATTGGGCTTGCTGAAAGAGGAAGGCGGGGATGAAATTCATGTCGTCTTTTGTGGCTCTTATACTGGCGAGATTCGGGAGCAGACCTTTCAGGAGGCGATGACGCTGGCCCATCGGCTCGGAGTGACCCATCAAGTCCACTACCTCGGCTACGTGCCTGATAAAGATATGTCGGGGCTGTACGCGGAGGCTGTGAGCTTGGTCATGCCCACGTTCTTTGGCCCTACAAACATCCCCATATTAGAAGCCTGGGCGTTCGGCTGTCCGGTGCTCACCTCGGACATTCGGGGCGTTCGCGAGCAGGTGGGCGATGCTGGTTTGCTGGTGGACCACCGCTCGGTGGAGGCCATCGCCGAGGGCATCTATCGGCTGTGGACTAGTGAGGCTTTGCGTCGAGAATTGATTGAGCGCGGACGCCAAAGGCTGGCCCGTTACACGCCGGAGGACTTTCGCCGCCGGCTGGCCGATATCATTCAGGAAGCGAAAGAGCGCGCGCGTGAAGGGAAATGTCCCGTTGATGCTCTGTCGAATGCTCTCCATAGCGCCTGAGGAGGTTTTTACCTGGAACTGATTGAACACATCACTTGGAACGGGCGACCACTCTGTTACATCGTTCGGGCGGAGTTGAACCCGGAGCAGACTACGTTCCTGACCCCGCCGGACTTCAAACTCCAGGTCGGCTACATCATCCATCCAGCAGGGCATGAGATCCCCCGTCATATCCATCTCCCTCTCAAGCGACATATCATCGGCACCGCCGAGGTCCTAGTCGTGCATAACGGCCATTGCGAGATTGACATCTATAACGACGAGCGGCAACTGGTGGCTACCCGAGAGCTAGGGACGGGTGATATCATGATCATGGTGGGCGGCGGGCATGGCTTCCGGATGCTGGAGAATACAGTTCTGCTTGAGGTGAAGCAGGGGCCTTATCCGGGCGTAGAAGAAAAAGAGAGGTTCTGAATGATACCGGTCAATGAACCGCTATTCGGTGAACGAGAACTGGAATACGTCACCGAGTGCGTCCGCACGGGCTGGGTCTCTTCGGCAGGGCAGTTTATCGCCGAGTTTGAGGAGCGCTGGGCCTCCTACTGCGGCCGGCGCTATGGGCTTGCTGTTAGCAATGGCACAGTAGCCCTGCAACTGGCGGTGGCCTGTCTGGGGTTGGAGCCGGGCGATGAGGTCATCACGCCCACCTTCACCATTATCTCCTGCGCATTGGCTGTCGTCTACAACGGTGGTGTCCCGGTGCTGGTGGATAGCGACCCTCGGACCTGGTGCATGGATGTGCATCAGGCGGAGGAGAAAATAACGCCTCGCACTCGTGCCATTATGCCAGTGCATATCTATGGACATCCGGTGGACATAGACCCGCTTCTGGATTTGGCGGGTAAGCATGGGCTGGCCATCATCGAAGATGCCGCCGAGGCGCATGGTGCGGAATACTTATCTGGCCGGCATGGCCCCAATCCGACGTGGCAACGGTGTGGGAGCTTCGGGACCTTGAGCTGTTTCAGTTTTTACGCTAACAAGCTCATCACCACTGGCGAAGGCGGGATGATCCTCACCGATGACCCCGCCCTGGCCGAAAAGGCGCGCTCCCTGCGCAATCTCTGCTTCCTGCCCAAACGCCGATTCTATCACGAGGAATTGGGCTATAACTTCCGCCTGACGAACCTGCAGGCCGCGCTTGGCTTAGCGCAACTAGAGCGCATGGACGATATCGTCGCCAAGAAGCGCTGGATAGGCCGAGAGTACACCCGCTGCCTGCAGGGGCTCCCTGGCCTGCAACTGCCGACGGAGGAACCCTGGGCGCGGAGCGTCTACTGGATGTACGGAGTGGTGCTTTCCGAGGAGGCGGGGCTGGATGCCGCTGGGTTTGCTCGCCGGCTGGTTGAGCGAGGGGTGGATACCCGTCCCTTCTTCTTGGGGATGCATGAACAGCCGGTGTTCCATCGGCGGGGGCTTTTCCAGAATGAGCGCTATCCAGTGGCCGACCGCATTGCAAGACAAGGGCTTTACCTGCCGTCGGGCCTTGCTTTAACCGAAGCACAACTGGAAACAGTATGTGAGGCTGTGCAGGAGGTGCTTCGCACATGAACACTGTCTTCGGGCCCACCTACGCCCGTGTGTATGATCTCCTTTATCAGAATAAAGACTACGCAGCCGAATGTGACCTATTGGAGCGAGTTTTTCGGCAGTATGCCTCCCAACACGTGAAGACCGTTTTGGATTTGGGTTGCAGGACCGGTAACCATGCCCTCCTTCTGGCAGCCCAAGGTTACAGCGTTGTCGGTGTGGACCACTCTGAGGATCTGCTGGGCATTGCCCGCTCTAAAGCGGAACGACAACGGCTTTCAATTGCTTTCCATCAAGGTGACGTTCGGCAAGTGGACCTCGGCCAGGCTTTCGACGCAGTCCTGATGATGTTTGCCGTGCTGGGGTGTCAAACAGAAAATGCCGATGTGCTGGCTGCTTTGAGGGCTGCCAGGCGCCACCTCAGACCGAATGGCCTGTTAATTGCAGACATATGGTATGGGCCGGCAGTGCTGAGTCAGCGTCCAGGCGATCGTGTTCGGACCATTCACAGCGGCAGTAACACCATCTTGCGCACATCGTCGGGGGAATTGGATCTTCGTCGCCATATTTGCACTGTGCATTTCCACGTGTGGCATATGAATGGACGTGAGATCATCGCTGAGGTTGAGGAGAGGCATGCCGTGCGCTTCTTCTTTCCCAGGGAGCTGGAGCTTTTCCTGGAGGTATCTGGTTTTCACCTGCTCCGCTTGGGGGGCTTTCCCGACTTCGAGAAGGAACCGGATGAAAGCACCTGGAATGTTATGGCTGTCGCGGTGGCTTGCTAAGGATTGAAGTACTTTGCTAGGAGGCCGCGGCACGGCGCTGGGGGTATCCCGGAGCAAGTGGAGGATGGCGTCACCGGCTTTTTTGCGCCGCCAGGGGATGTGGAGGAGATGGCTGAGGCCATTATCACGCTCCTGACCGGCGATGCCGTGCGGATGCGGTTGGGGCGCAACGCGGCGGAGGACGCTAAAAGGCGCTTCGGCCTGAACCGGCAGGTGGACGAGTATACTGGCTGGTACCGAGAAATCTTGGAGACCTGGCAACGTAGATAGAAGTCTGAGCAGGAGGGATCTTTATGCGCTGCCCAACCCTGAGTGAACTCCCACCCCCTCCGCAGGACAAGACCGGCTGGCCCTGGACGGAGGAAAGCCCACAACTTCCGGATACCATGCCTGACCCTTCGACAGGCTGCCTTTGGCCTTGCTCAGGGCAGGCAGGGCAGGTGGCTTCCTGGCCGCGGGTGGGCATCGTCACGCCATCTTACAACCAGGGGCAGTTTCTGCAAAAGACAATCCTGTCTGTTCTTAACCAGGATTATCCCAACCTGGAGTATATCATCATTGACGGCGGCTCGACAGACGGCAGTGTGGACATCATTCGCAAGTACGAGGATCGGCTGGCGTTTTGGGTGAGCGAGCCGGATCGGGGGCAAGCTCATGCTATCAACAAGGGATTTGAGCAGGCGACAGGGTCAATCTTTGCGTGGCTGAACTCGGATGACCTGCTTGAACCTTCCGCGGTTAGCCTGGCTGTTTACAGTCTGATGCGGTATCCTGACGTGGGGATGGTCTATGGAGATCGTACGATGATTGACGCCAAGAGCAACGTTCTGGGTCATCTAATCGGAGGCTCGTTCAGGCTCTACTTGTTCAGGGCATACATGGCCATACCTCAAGAGACTGTATTCTTCCGCAGAGACCTCTTTTACGAAGTTGGAGGTCTCGATGAGAGCCTGGAGTTCGTGTTCGACCTTGATCTATGGTGCCGCATGCAGCGGGTTGCCAAGATCCGGCACTTGCCAGCGTTCATGGGTAGGTATCGTGAGCATAGCCAGGCAAAGTCGTACGATTTTACGCTTCCGGTACCCACCCCCCTGCGCCTGCGATTTGTCAGGGAACGTAACCAGGTTTATCAGAGATACTTTGTGCCCTATAAACCCGCCTGCGTTTCGCGATTGATCCGCGCTTTCGAATTGTTGAGGAGACAACTTGAACGTCGGGCAGGCTGGTATGGCGAGGAGGTCGCTGCCTTCAGGAAGGTGCGGGAAGAGGGGTTCTCGCAAGCTATTGCGTCGCTTCATGATGAGAGAAACTTCTCATCGTGACATCCTGCTGGCGCACTGGGCGTCAGATAGCCTCAGCCGAGGTTCGGATTCTCTTCCTGGCACCGGCGTTCATGAGTGACTCTTGACGGACTGCGGGGATACAGATTGGAAATGAAACCCGAAGTTCTGAGTTGGTTGGCTTGTCCGATCTGCCAGGCTGTCTTAGGCCTGAATGAAGAGCAGCTACAAGATGGTGAAGTCCGGGCAGGGCTCCTGACCTGCGCTGCTGATCATCAATACCGGCTCCAGGATTTCGTACCCCGTTTCGTTTCGACGGATGAATATGTGGACTCCTTCAGCTTTGAATGGAACAGACACCGCACAACGCAGTTGGACAGCGCCAACGGCACTACGGAATCAGAAGAGAGATTCCAGCAAAAGCCTGGACTTCCCGCTCGAAGGTCTGGCGGGCAAACTGGTTCTGGACGTTGGCTGTGGCATGGGGCGGTTCGCGGAGATCGTGCTGAAATACGGGGGCATCGTGGTGGGGGCGGATCTCAGTTACGCCGTGGACGCCTAGTTCCAGAATATGGGGTTCCATCCCGAGTCCGATGATGGCGCAGCAATCAACACGAACAGCAGTAACGCTTGGGGCGGACGAATTTAAGGAAATCGAGATAAGAGATAGAGAAGCTGATTTCTACGATGATTGGTGTGCAAGCAAGGGTCTCTGGTGGAATGAGGTTGAACTTTTAGGTGTCATGTCGTTGTTGAACCTCCAGCAAACGGACGTCGTGTTCGATGCTGGCTGCGGAACTGGGCGGGTGCTGGTAAGAGTAGCACCGATGGTCAAGCAGGTCATCGGGGTAGACTACTCGCCTCGAAGCGTCCAAGTCCTTTCCTGGAAGCTCCAAGATGGGATGATCACTAACGCTACTGGTGTCGTGGGTAACTTGACCAACCTGGGTCTGGCGGATGAAAGCCTCGATAAGATCGTGTCGGTGCAGGTTATCCAGCACATCCCCTCACAGGCGAAGCGAATCGCGGTTCTGAGGGAATTTAGACGAGTTTTGAAAAGAGGCGGTACCTTGTTTTCACGGTCTATAGGTGGGGCGGTGCGATAAGGGAGAGCAAAGAAGGGCACTTTCACCATGGCTTGTATCGCTACGCCTTCACTCGTGATGAGATAGAGCAAATGCTACGTGAGGTCGGGTTTGTTGAAATCGGCATCACCGGCTTGGTCAACGTGCCGAGACTACACCGGCTGGGGCTTTGGACCGTACCGATCGATCGTTGGATCTCCAAGTTGCCATTTTCAGCTTCCCGAGGGATGTACCTGTGTATATCCTCTAGAAGTCCGGCCGAAAAGTACCGTATTGTAGCAGTTCATGGGATGATCGCCCACAAGAGGCCCTACGCGGAGTTACAAGTGGCCGGCCGCCCCACTGTTGGGCACACAACCGGCTCCGTGGCGGACTCGCCTCCCACCAGCAATCTACCAGGTGGGGTTTTCGGCCAGGCTTGTAGGAAATGATCGGATCATAACATGCTTCGATATAGCCTTAAATCAACCTTGACTAAAGAAGAACAGTATAAGTGGCGTGCGTTTTTGGAAAGTCAACCCACCGCTCACCCCTTCCAAGATGTCGCTTCGGGGGAAATATGGAGCAAGACGGGCCGCCAACCCCTTTATCTCTGGGGCTCCGATGATGGTGCTCTTAAGATAGTTGCTTTACTTTCGAGACGGGAGATACCGCTGACAAGGAGATCCACCTTTATCATCCCACGCGGTCCTGTTTTCTCCGATATCGGAGTGTTCATAAAAGGCTTAGAGGCTTTAATTGGACTCCTGAAGTCACAGGGTGCTATATCGTGCAAAGTAAATCCCTATTGGAAGTTTCCAGGTGGAGAAAAAGTCGAAGAAGTTTTGCAAGAGGCAGGGTTTAGGCCCAGTAATGAGGAGAGCTTTCACTCCAGTACCCTTCAAATCGACCTCCAACCTAGCCTGGAGGACATCTTTAGCACCTTTAGACAAACCACCCGTCACGGAATAGCGAAGTTTCAAAAGATGGGGGGAGAGATCCACTTTGGCCAAAAGGACGAGGATTTCCAAGCTTTCTACGACATCCACAAGGCGATGTGCAAAGGGAAGGGGCTCCCCCCTTTGTATTTCCGGTCGCTTAGGGCTTTATGGGAAACTTGGCTGCAGGATAGGAGCGGCGGTGCGCTGGTTCTGGCCTCTTATCATGGCAAACCTGTCGCTGGCGCGATTATCTTGAAGTTTAAGAAACAGGCATGGTACACATGGGGAGCGTCTATCAGGAAGTTTCCAAAGCTCCCCCTTGGGCATAGCTTGCAGTGGCAAGCCATGCAATGGGCCAAATCAGTGGGCTGTGAGATCTATGACCTAGGTGGTTGGATAAGCTTGGATGAGCTGCCACCAAATGACCCGAAACGTGGCGCGTCAATCTTTAAAGGGGGTTTCTCCAAGAAGCGAGTTGACTTTGTGAGAGAACACGATCTAGTACTCAGCCCACGCCTACATTGGCTTTTCCTGAAAGCGAGAGCCTGGCGAAACGAGGTCAGGCGCCGAATTTTATAGCCATATCTAAGGGTCTCTAGCGTTATGCTTGGGACAAGGGATTACAAGCATCGCAATAATGGGTAAGATCTTCTTCGTCATTACCATTGATACGGAATGCGACCGCTCGGCATCGTGGCGAGCATCCAATCCGCTGACTTTCCGCTCCGTGCTTGAGGGAATCCCCGAGCGGTTGCAGCCGCTTTTTAGGGCGTTTGAGGCGAAACCAACCTATCTGATCTCCGCCGAGGTGCTGGAAAGTGCGAGATGTGTGGAGACCCTGGCATCGCTGGCCGGTGACTACGAGTTGGGGACGCATCTACATGGGGCCTATGTTGAACCCCAAAAGATGTACGAGAATTACGCAGGAACCGAAACCTCTGAGCTCGCCTGCTTCTACGATGAAGCCCTGGAGGCTGCCAAGATAGAGACTTTGACAAAGCTATTTGAAGATACATTCGGGTTTGCCCCAAGGTCGTACCGAGCTGGGCGCTTTGGGGCTGGAGCAAATACAATACGCGTCCTAGAAGGGCTCGGCTATAGGGTTGACACCAGCGTCACGCCCCATGTGTGTTGGGAAGATCCTGCGGGGCGCGTCGATTTCACGGATGCCCCCGAACAGCCTTACTTTCCGGATCTACATGACTTGATCAGGCATGGAAACTCCACCGTCTTGGAGCTACCCGTATCGATCATCAGACACCCCTGGCGGAGTGAGGTGGTTAATAAAGTAATTCAAAAGGCTAGAATGGGCTTTGTCACCAAGTTAAGTGACCGATTCTTGGGTCCAATATGGCTCAGGCCCTCCTTTTCCGCTGCTGAACAGATGACAAGGCTAATCGAAGAGTATTTGGAAAGATACCGTAAAAACGCTTACGTCGTGCTAAACATGATGTTTCACAGCATGGAGATAGTTCCCAATGCCAGCCCCTATGCGACGACGGAGCAAGATTGCCAGCGTCTTCTGCTTAGAATCCGCAGGGTTTTGGAATTCTGCACTGGCAGCGGGATAGAGTTCGTCACATTATCAGATCTACATGCTCGCTTTTCAAGGGTGAGTATAGGGTCAAGCGATGCTTGATAAGATCAGAGTATTGCACATAATAGAGAGCCTGGGGCACGGCGGCGCGGAGCGGCAGTTAATCAATAATCTGAAAGCCATAGATAAGAGTCGCTTCATCAACGCTGTCTGTTTCCTCTTCGACAGAGATGATCTCCAGCCGGAGTTGCTGAGACTTGGCATCCCCGTCTACAAGCTGGGCATGTCCAGCCAATACGATTGGCGCAAGGGCCTGTTTGGCCTGCGGGCAGTTATAAAGGGGGGGCAATTTGACATCATTCACACTGAACTTTACTGGGCCAACATCTATGGCCGAGTCTGTGGAAGGCTATTCAGTGATGCAAAGATAGTTACGACCATCCATGCGCCCACTTATGAACCCCAAATTCTCAAAGATGACCCGAATTTGAAACCTTGGAAGTTGACACTAGTTAGAATCCTTGATGGTTTGACCGGCACGGTTTGTAACTACAGGTTCGTCGCTTGCTCGGAGTTCGTCAAACGATCTGCGGTGGGGCGGTTAGGATATCGACCTGAAAGTATCCAGGTAATCTACAACGGCATCGACCTGGGTTCCTTTCGTGAAGACGATTCAGGGAAAGTCATCTCACTGCGAAGAGAACTTGGCTTAGATCATGGAGAAGCTATCTTGGTAAACGTCGGTCGTCTCATCCCTCAAAAGGGTCAAAGGTACCTTATCATGGCCATGCCGAAGGTGTTAGATGAACAGCCTTCTTGTAAGCTGCTCTTGGTCGGCGAGGGGCCCATGGAAAACGAGTTGCAAGACTTGGCCCATGATCTGGGTGTGGGAGAGGCAATCTGGTTTCTGCGGACACGGCATGATGTTCCTGCAATACTGCAGCTCAGCGACCTCTTCGTTTTGCCCAGCCTCTCAGAGGGCATGCCCGTGGCTTTACTCGAAGCGATGGCCATGAGAAAGCCTTGCATTGCTTCGAACATCACATCAATCCCGGAGGTGGTCGAAGACGGCAGATCAGGCGTCTTAGTTGAACCGCAAAGGCCTGATCAATTAGCTAACGCCGTTCTTAGTTTGATTGATGATCCAGAAAGACGTCAAGCCATGAGAGTTAGAGGGCGCCAGATCGTGAAAGAGAAATTCAGCATAAATGTCAACATCCGATTGCTAGAAAACCTGTACGAGCGAGTTGTTGCGAGTTAGAAGCGATGGGCGAGCCGATGGGAATTCTCTACATCTCCTACAATGGTGCCTTGGAACCATTGGGGCAGAGCCAGGTGCTTCCCTACCTGCGTGAGCTAGCGGGGCATGGTTTAGAATTTACCCTACTGACCTTTGAGAAAAAGCAGGCCTCACTCCTTGATGAGAGGCGACAAAAGGCTCAATTGAAAAGAGAGTTAAGCCAACAGGGTATCGCCTGGCATTATTTGCGCTACCATAAGACCCCTACGGTGCCTGCCACCGCGTGGGATGTCTTCTTGGGGTTGCTCTACTCGACCTACCTGGTCATCGTCAAGCGGATTCAGTGCGTTCATGCCCGCAGCTACATCCCGGCCTTGATGGCTCTGTTTGTCAAGAGATTGTTTGGGGTCAAGTTCATCTTCGACATGCGTGGGCTGTGGGCCGATGAGCGCGTGGACGCTGGGCAATGCACCAGAAATAGCTTTGAATACAAAGCTATCAAGCTACTGGAGAGGGCCTGTCTGAAGGCTGCGGATTGTGTGGTGGTGCTGACACATAAGGTCAAGGGAATGCTGGAAAACTCCTCGCCTTTGCAGGGCTGCAACACTTCAATTGAGGTCATCCCCTGCTGCGTTGATACCGAAAAGTTCACGATAAACGAGGAGTACCGCCAGCGACGGCGGCGGGAGCTAGGGTGGACGGGCAAGACTGTCCTGGTTTATGCAGGCTCATTAGGCGGATGGTACCTGGCCGAACAGATGGTGGACTTCTTCGCTGTTGGCCTCAGGAAGCACCTCAATCTTAACTTTCTGGTCCTGACCCATAGCAACCATCGCCTCATCGCTGACATCTTTCAGGCTAAAGGCATCTCAGCCGATAGTTACACCATCTTGACAGTTCCGTCCAGTGAGGTAGCACAGTATCTCAACCTGGCGGATATAGGAATCTTTTTCATCAAGCCTTCATACTCAAAGATCGCATCGTCCCCAACAAAATTGGGCGAGTATCTCGCTTGCGGCTTGCCCATTATCACTAATCGTGGCATCGGGGACAGTGAAGAGTTCATTAAAGAGCATAAGGTTGGTACACTTGTTGATAGCTTTGATATTGAACCATACGAGCGAGCATTGCATGAAACTTTACGGCTGCTGCAAGAGAGGGATGCAATCCGTGAGAGGTGCAGGCAAGTGGCTTTGACCTATTTGTGCCTAAGAAAGACGGGCATTGATGGATATCAAAGGGTGTACAGTCACTTCACAGACTCAAAGTATGCTTGATTTCATGGGGTGGTAACATGCTAAGTAGGGCTTTAGACATATTGGTTTGCCCACGATGCCAAGGTGAGCTGAGGTGCGAAGTATTTACTCAGGCGAACCGGCCTACTAGTATAGGGATATATGAAGTTGTCGAAGGGCTGCTTACTTGCGATTGCGGGGCTTGGTACCCTGTAATTGGGGGTGTCCCGCGCCTTCTCCGAGACGAACTTAAGAGCACTTTGTTAGAAAGTTATCCTAGTTATTTCCAAGAATACCGAGGCAAGATTCCTTTTGTATCCCTAGAACAGTTTGGAGCGGGGCAAGCAGATCTAGCGTTTCAGACGAAGAGGAGAACCCTTAGAAGCTTCAGCTTTGAATGGGCCAAATTTCCCGAAATGATCCCTGAATGGGAAGAGAACTTTCGTTGGTATTTTTATCCACAGGATTCCAGCTTCTTCAAAGACAAGCTTGTATTAGACGCAGGCTGTGGGAAGGGTCGTCATGCCTATTATGCGGCACGATTTGGAGCAGAAGTAGTCGGCATTGATCTTAGTCAGGCAGTTGATGCGGCTTATCGAAATACGTATTCTTTTCCAAATGTGCATATCGTTCAAGCTGATATCTATGCCCTTCCCTTCAAGGAGGACCTGTTTGACTTCGTCTATTGTTTAGGAGTTCTTCATCACCTGCCAATGCCAGAACAAGGTTTGGCCAACCTATTGAGATATCTGAAAAGAGGCGCCTATGTGTGTTTCTATGTTTACTGGAATTTGGAAAGCGAACCAGGATGGAAGCGGCTAGGTCTCAAGCTATTTACATTGTTTAGGCGAGTGTCCACTAGGTTGCCATATCCCTTTTTGTACTGGCTGACCTATTTAATAGCGTCTACTTTTTCTCTAGTTTTTGTCCTTCCATACAAAGTTCTGAAGAGGGCATTAAATTCTCCAAGGTGGGTTGAAGAGATACCTTTTAAGGTCTATGGCAATTATCCTTTCTGCGTCTTGCACCAGGATCAATTTGATCGTTTTTCAGCTCCTTTAGAAAACCGCTATGGCAAGCAGGAAGTCATTGATTGGTTGAAAAGAGCACATTTGGTGGATATTCGAGTTTTATCTGGGAGCGGATGGAGAGCTTGGGGTAAAAAGGTATAGCATACCAGCTATGCATCGTCAAGAAGCTTAGTTGCTCTCGGATGCTTTAGAAAGGAGCATCGGGGGAATGAAAATCCTTTTTCTATCCTCATATCCGAATGAATGTGCAGGGACAAGATACAGGATAATGCAGTATATCGGATATCTACGAGAGAGAGGATGTGATTGTACTGTCAGGTCTTTCTTAACTAACAAGTTATACCGTATGCTGTACACAAAAGAGCAGAGAACCAGGAAAATGTTAGAGATGCTCTTTTCGATAGCAAAGACTCTATTACAGAGCATCAAGGCATTCAATTATGATGTTATTGTGGTCTATAGAGAAGCAATGCTTTTAGGTCCGCCAATAATTGAGTGGTGGATAAGTCATGTTGTAAGAAAGCCTATAGTGTTTGACTTTGACGATGCGATCTTTATCCCTTTCGAAAGTCTCACCTATGGGAAAATCGCCAATTGGTTGCGATGTTTTGGCAAGTATGAGCAGATCATCCGAATGAGTTCTCAGGTGATCGCCGGCAACGAGTATTTAAGAGATTATATTGTTGGATTCAATCCCAACGTTAGTGTCATCCCCACGGTGGTTGACACGGATTTGTTTATGCCCTTATCGGACAAGAAGATGTCTAAAAGGCCAGTACTTGGTTGGATCGGCAGCCATTCAACAACAAGATACCTTGAGATGATTCTCCCTGCGCTAGGCCGATTAGCGAAGCAGTATGACTTTGTGTTAAAGGTTGTCGGAGCGAGCGAGCCTGCAAAAATCCAGGGGGTGGAATGTATTAACCATGCATGGCAATTGGATAGGGAAGTTGAAGACTTTCAAAGTTTGGATATAGGGCTTTATCCTCTTCCAGATGATCCTTGGGCGAGAGGAAAGTGCGGCCTTAAGGCGATCCAATACATGGCAGTAGGGATTCCTGCTGTCTGCTCAGCAGTGGGGGTCAACAAGGAGATCGTGCAGGATGGGGTCAACGGCTATCTGGCGGAAACAGAGGGAGAGTGGATAACCAAATTAGAATCACTATTAGATGACCACGAATTGCGTCGCCGTTTGGGAGCAACTGGCAGAGCCACCGTAGAGGAGAAGTACTCAGTAAAAGTGCAGGCACCTAGGTTGCTGGAGATAATGAGCTCTGTCATTGTTGACTAGCTTAGATGGGGAACACAACTGATGGCAGTAGGGATGCTCAAGCGTAATATGCAACAATGTATCTTGATTTGCTCGCTTGGTTCGCTGCTGGGGCTCTTCGCTATCTATTCGAGTTACGATATAGCTGTTGGTACCAGTGGAATGCCGACCACCCTGGGATCCGGTGGAGTAGGGAAAGGGGGAATAAGGGATGGGACAGAGGGTGATATCTCCTCTGTCCCATTGCTCCATCTTTCTGAAATGTGAAAAGCTTGGGTTCTAGGAGGCAAACTTTGTAATGGCACAGCGGATTAGTTATTGGGCTCGACTTACGATAAGTCGTTCAACAGTGCAAATATCCCTGGGGCTGGTTGTTGCCACCGCTATGGGGTTCCTGGCTGTGTGGCTTCCGCCAGAGACCTCGGTTGCCGGGATCATCGCCTTGTTTGGGATGTTGCTTGTTGGATCGCTCATACTGACGAGGACAGAGCCTCAAGACCGGGAGTTCTTGCTGGCCCTTT
>Ga0209979_1002369_pt1 | contig 18200 bp, 12 predicted proteins | sample AnhtaG_FD_183114 | JGI IMG/M metagenome (GOLD analysis project Ga0209979, IMG submission 183114) | Deep subsurface microbial communities from Anholt, Denmark to uncover new lineages of life (NeLLi) - Anholt_01485 metaG (SPAdes) (version 2) | ecosystem: Environmental > Aquatic > Marine > Oceanic...
CCATTATGAATCATCTCCCGGAACTAATGCAAAGAGTAAAAAAATTGGAGGAATCAAGAGAAAGGAAGACATAATGGACAGGCAAAAGACTATCGAGAAGGTTGTTTCCTACAAAGGAGTAGGGCTTCATATGGGCAAGGAGGTTACATTGACTCTGGAGCCAGCCTCTCGGGATGAAGGAGTTGTTTTTATCCGCGAGGATCTACCAGGAGCACCCCAAATCAGTGCTAGAACGAATAGAGTCACCAGCAACAAGCGGGGCACCAGCATCGGAGAGGAAAAAGTGGGAGTTCATACTGTAGAGCATATTTTAGCTGCTCTGGCGGGCCTGTGCATAGATAATGTGAAAGTAAGGATAGATGGAGAGGAAATCCCGGCAGCTGATGGAAGTGCTCTTCCCTTCGTGAGGTTAATTCAGGAGGCAGGAATTATGCTGCAGGATGCTCCCCGGCGGGTGTTCATAGTAAAAGAAGCTCTATGGATGGAAGAGAATGCTCGGAGATTGGTAGTTCTTCCCTGCTCCGAATTCAAGATTACCTATACTGTCGATTTCCCTTTTTCTCCTCTAAAATCTGAATTTGGTGAATTCACTATTGATGAAGATACCTTTATCCAGGAAATTGCTCCCTCCCGGACTTTTGGATTTATGGAAGAAGTGGAAGAACTCAAGAAAGCGGGATTAGTTCAAGGTGGGTCCCTTGAGAATGCCGTAGTCATTGGCAAGGAGGGGGTCATTAATAAAGAGGGACTCAGGTTTCCTAATGAGCCTGTGCGTCACAAAATATTGGATTTAATCGGTGATCTTTATTTGTTGGGTGGTCCCATCCAGGCTCATATTATAGCAGTGAAGGCTGGACACCTTTTTAATGTCAAACTGGTAAAGAAGTTGGAGAATCTCAAGGAGGAGAAAAGTCTCATCTCTCTTGACATAAATGCCATCAATGACATACTCCCCCATCGTTACCCTTTTCTTCTGGTAGATAGGATATTGAGCCTGAAAGATAAGGAGATTGTGGGGCTAAAGAATATAACTATTAATGAGCCTTTCTTTAAAGGTCATTTCCCGGGGCACCCTGTGGTTCCAGCAGCTTTGATTATTGAGGCTATGGCTCAGGTAGCCGGAGTTTATCTCTTAAATAAAACTGAAAATAAAGGAAAGCTCGCCTATTTTGCCGGGATCGATAAGGCAAGGTTTAGAAGGCCAGTGGTCCCCGGGGATCAATTAATCACCAGGGTAAAGATATTAAACTTGAGGAAGACCATGGGCAGGGTTCAGGCGGTGAGTACGGTAGCTGAAGAGGTAGTTGCTGAGGCACATTTTTTATTTAGTTTAGTAAAGAGGTGAAGAATGCTAGACGTATCCAGGGATAAACTTCCAGAGCACGTGGCTATTGTCATGGATGGTAATGGGAGATGGGCGAAGAAAAAAGGTCTATCTCGCAACGAAGGACACCGGGTGGGGATAGAGAAAATAAGGGAAACGGTGGAAATGTGCTTAGATCTGGGAATAAAATTCTTGACCATCTATGCCTTCTCATGCCAGAACTGGAAGAGACCCCGAGAAGAAGTTAATTTCCTGATGAAGAGATTTGAGAGATATCTTGATAAAGAAGGCCAGGAGTTAAAAAGAAAGGGCGTTCGGCTTAGAGTTATCGGAAGGAAGGAAGAGCTCTCCCAGGCGCTGCAAAAGAAGATCGAGAAAACAGTGAGGATGACTCAGAATAATGATAAACTTTACCTTAATCTGGCTATAAACTATGGAGGTCAGGAAGAAATTGTGGATGCGGTGAAGAAAATCACAGAGGGAATCAAGAAGAGGACCCTGGCTTCCCAGGAAATAGATGTGGATCTGTTTAGAAAATATCTGTATACTGCGGATCAGCCATACCCGGATCTCTTGATCAGGACAAGTGGCGAGCAAAGAGTAAGCAATTTTCTCCTATGGCAAATTGCTTATGCAGAGCTATGGATTACCCCCACCCTCTGGCCCGATTTTGAAAAGGAAGAATTCATCAAGGCCATCAGGGATTATGCCAGCAGAAAGAGAAGGTTTGGGGGACTAGAGGAAGAATGAGTTGCTCCTAAAAAGGGTATTAGTAGCAGCTATTTTTGTGCCGATTCTTTTCTTATTCATCCGGTGGGGAGGTATACCTTTCCTGTGTCTGACCAGCGCCATCATTGGAGTTGCTCTTGTAGAGTTCTACCGGGGGATGGACAGTACGGGAATGAAACTTCTCTCTCGTGAAGGAGTGATGCTGGGTATTCTGCTGCCTATTTCTGTTTATCTTGGGGGAGCACAGGTTCTGCCTTTGGTGTTGGTCCTCATTATCCTTTTCATTTCGCTGCGGCAATTATTTAAATTCCGTATCGAAGCGAGCTCCACCAGTGTTTTTCTAACCCTGGGAGGGATTTTCTATATTAGCTTCCTACTCAGCCATGTTGTCATGCTCAGAGCTATTCCCGGATTAGGGGAAAAGCTTGTGCTTACAGCTTTTTTTGTTACCTGGATGGGTGATTCAGGAGCTTATTTTATAGGTATTGTTGGTGGCAAGCACAAGCTTTTCCCCCGTATCAGCCCAAAGAAATCTCTTGAGGGTTTTATGGGAGGAATATTAGTAAGTTGCCTGGCTATTTTTATTTCTCGATTCTGGCTTTTCCTTCCGTTTCTTCATTCGGTGATTCTGGGAGTTCTGATAGGAGTGATGGGGCAGTTAGGAGACTTCTTTGCATCTATGCTGAAACGGGAGATGAAGAGAAAAGACTTTGGCTTCATTCTCCCAGGGCATGGGGGCGTGTTGGATAGATTTGATAGTTTGCTTTTTACTACCCCTGTTTTTTACTACTACCTGAAGTACTTGATCATCGGAGCTTGAAAATAAGTGGGAATATCTATCTAATTTGAGAAAAAGAATAATCATTCTTGGTTCTACGGGTTCCGTTGGAAAGCAGGCTCTGGAGGTGATTCAAGAGGAGAGTCAATATTTTAAAGTGATTGGACTTACCGGAAAAGACAATTGGCAGCTTCTTAAGCAGCAGGCAGAAAAGTTCAGTCCTTTGGCAGTTGCCCTGGCTAATAAAAAGAAAGTAGCAAAACTTAAGGGTTTGGGGAGAGGAATAAAGATTTACGGGGGTGAGGAAGGAGTCCTGGAGCTGATAGAATCTTTGCCTGCTGACTTAATTTTATCCTGCATTGTAGGGAAGGCTGCCCTCATTCCTACCCTGGAGGCTCTCAAAGCTGGCCGGAATGTTGCTCTGGCTAACAAGGAGAGCATGGTTATAGCCGGGAGAATATTAATGGAAGAGGCTCATCAAAGGAGTGCTTCGCTGATTCCGATTGACAGTGAACAATCGGCTATTTTCCAGTGTATGCAAGGACACCGGATAGAAGAGGTAAAGAGAATATATCTTACCGCTTCCGGAGGTCCTTTTCGGGATTGGCAGGGAGATTTTGACAAAATAACTCCCGAAGAGTCTCTGTCCCATCCCTGTTGGGATATGGGGTCCAGAATTAGCCTGGATTCAGCCACTTTGGTAAATAAAGCACTGGAGGTAATAGAAACTTCACACCTGTTCAAGATAGACCTGGACAGAATAAGAATACTCATTCATCCTCAATCTATTGTTCACTCTCTGGTGGAGTTTGTGGATGGCTCAATCTTAGCCCAGTTGGGTATTACGGATATGCGTCTGCCTATTCATTATGCCTTAAATTTTCCCCAGAGACGCGCCAGCCATCTTCCCTCTCTAGAACTTTCCCAGTTAGATAGATTGAGCTTCGAGGCTCCCGACTATGAAAAATTTCCCGCCTTAAGATTAGGTTACCATGCAGGAAGAGAAGGAGGTACCCTTCCTGCGGTCTTCAATGCTGTGGATGAGGAAGCCGGCAAAGCATTCTTGGGAGGTAAGATCACTTTTCCTGGAATCGTTAAACTTATTAAAAGAGTGATGGAAGAACATCACCTTATCCCTAACCCCTCTCTGGAGGAAATTTTAGAAGCGGACCAATGGGCAAGGGAGAAAACCAGAAAGTTGGTGGGTAAGATTGATAGTTAGCGCCCTTTTCGTTATTCTGGTCTTTGTTCTCCTGATTTTGCCCCACGAGATAGGGCATTTTTTGATGGCCAAAGCTTGCGGCATGAAAGTAGACAGATTTTCCTTTGGTCTGGGTCCAAGGCTCTGGGGGTTCAAGAGAGGAGAAACAGAGTATTCCATATCAGTCCTTCCCTTTGGTGGTTATGTAAAGATAGCTGGAATGGAGCCAGGAGAGGAAGCCTCAGAGGGAAATTTCCGCAAAAAGTCGCTTGGCAAGAGAATTCTGGTGCTAGGTGCGGGATCCGGGACCAATTATCTGGTGGCTATCTTCTTATTCGCCCTCACTTTTATGATTGGTTTCTATACCTTCAATTTAGAGGAGGCTATTATTGGGGAAGTTACCCAGGGATCACCGGCTGAGGGGTCCAGTCTTCTCCCCGGAGATAAGATTATTGAGGTGGGCAATAAGTCTATAGATAGCTGGGAGGACCTGGCTCTTTCTATAAAAAATAGCGAGGAAGGGGTCCTAAAATTTAAGATTCAAAGGAAGGGCGAGATCTTTGAGGTAAAAGTGAGTCCCATTTTTTACCCGGAAGCAGGTAGAAAGATGGTAGGGATAGCTCCGGTAAGAGTTTTCAAAAGAGAAGGTCCCATCGTATCGTTAGCCAAGGGAGCACAGGAAGTGTTTGTTCTAACCAGAGCCATCCTCCTCGCCATCTGGGGAATGATAACCGGCAGAGTGCCTGTTCAGTTTTCGGGACCGGTGGGAATCGCTCAATTTGTGGGAGAAAGTGTCAAAATGGGACTTTCTTCTTTTGTCCTTCTCACCGCTCTTCTATCAGTAAATCTAGGATTGTTCAATTTATTCCCCATCCCTGCCCTGGATGGTGGCAGACTCCTGTTCTTAGTTCTGGAGGGTATAAGAGGAAAACCACTGGACCTGCAAAAAGAGGAACTGGTTCATTATATAGGTTTTCTTGTCCTAATTAGCCTGATTCTGCTGGTAACTTATCAGGATATACTGAGATTGGCTATCAAAGATTAGGATTCTATGAGGTTGCATTAGAAGGGACTAAAAGGTGTCTCAAAAGATACTGATGTCGGGAAATGAAGCCTTGGCTGAAGCTGCCGTTCGGGCGGGATGTCACTATTATTTTGGCTATCCCATCACTCCTCAATCAGAAATACCAGCCTATATGGCCAGGAGAATGAGGCAGGTAGGGGGAGTTTTCCTTCAGGCAGAGAGTGAGATCGCAGCTATTAATATGGTTTATGGTGCCGCCGCAGCAGGAGCTAGAGCTGTGACTTCCTCCTCCAGTCCCGGTATTAGCCTGAAACAGGAGGGAATTTCTTATCTAGCCGGGGCTCAGCTTCCAGCCGTCATTGTTAATATAATGAGGGGAGGTCCAGGGCTGGGGAATATTGCTCCTGCGCAGGGAGATTATTTTCAGGCTACTCGGGGAGGAGGGCATGGAGATTACCATACCATTGTTTTAGCTCCCGAGTCTGTTCAGGAAATGGCCGATTTTACCTTTCTGGCTTTTGACTTAGCAGACAAATATCGAAATCCGGTGATAGTATTGGCTGATGCTATTCTGGGCCAAATGATGGAAGGAGTCGAGTTTAAGGAAGCACTTACAAGAAAAAAGATGAAGAAAGACTGGGCTGTCAGTGGAGCTAAAGGAAGGAAACCCAATCTCATAAGATCCCTATACCTTCAGGAGGGTATGCTGGAGGAACATAACAGAAAGCTTCAGAAAAAATATGCCAGAATGACCAGGCAGGAGATAAGATACGAGCTGGCTAACGGGCGAGGTGCAGAGATTCTTCTTATAGCTTATGGGAGTATGGCTCGCATATCCAAAGAGGTGGTCAATAGACTCGCCGAAGAAAAAATTAGGGTAGCATTGCTTCGCCCTGTAACCCTGTGGCCTTTTCCCTATGAGGCAGTTGAAGAGTTTGCTCATCAGGTTAAGTTTGCTTTCGTGGTAGAGTTAAGTGAAGGACAGATGCTGGAAGACGTGAAATTAGCCGTAGGAAAAGAGATCCCTGTATACTTTTATGGTAGATTAGGAGGTGGAGTACCTTCTCCGCTGGAGGTTCTGGAAAAGGTAAAGGAGAAAATCAATAGTGATCATAGAAAGTAGAGCCCTGAAGTACTTGGATAATGTCAACACCGATGAGATCATCCCCGCAAGATATCTAACTATCACCAATCCAGGGGAGTTAGCCAAACACTGTATGGAAGGGATTGATCCAGACTTCCTGAAAAAGCTGGGAGAGAAAAAGATTTTGGTTGCGGGAAGGAATTTTGGGTGCGGGTCCTCGAGGGAACATGCTCCTCTGGCTTTGAAGGCCTCAGGAGTTCGCTTAGTCATTGCTGTCTCCTTCGCTCGCATTTTTTTCCGAAATTCCATTAATATTGGCCTTCCTGTTCTGGAATCTGCTGAGGCTTCCTCATCCATAGATGAAGGGGACGAATTACGAGTGGATATAGGAGAGGGAAAGCTCACCAACTTGACCAAGGGGGAAACCTATAGGACCTCTCCTTTCCCTCCTTTTTTGCAGGAGATAATAAGGAGAGGTGGACTGGGGGGATATATTAATGTCAAAGGTAAATAGTATGGAGATTAAAATCTATGATACCACACTCAGGGATGGAACTCAGGCAGAGGGAGTCTCCTTTTCGGTAATGGACAAAATAGAAATAGCCAGAGAGCTGGATAGACTAGGGGTGAGTTACATTGAAGGAGGCTGGCCCGGTTCTAATCCCAAGGACATTCAGTTCTTTAAGAAGATAAGCAGGATTTCTTTAAGACGCGCTAAAATAGCTGCTTTTGGAAGCACCAGAAGGATGGGTATGCAGGCGGATAGGGATCCTAGTCTCCATGCACTAATGGAAGCAGACACGGATATGGTTACTCTCTTTGGCAAGAGCTGGGTTTTCCATGTGGAGAAGGCCTTGAGAACTGATAAAGAAGAGAACCTTCGCATGATAGAAGACTCCATAGAATTCTTTAAGAAAAGAGGTAAAGAGGTAATTTTTGACGCAGAACATTTCTTTGATGGTTATAAAGCTAATCCTCATTATGCTCTCAAGACTCTTAAGGTTGCCTGCCAGGCAGGAGCAGATTGTTTGGTACTTTGTGATACCAACGGGGGTTCAATGCCCTATGAGATAGAGGAAATTATCCATAAAGTTCAGAAAAACATAAAATATCCTTTGGGTATCCACACTCACAATGACGCAGGTGTAGCGGTAGCAAATTCCATCATAGCAGCAAGGGCAGGGGTGTATCACATTCAGGGTACTATAAATGGTTATGGAGAGAGATGTGGAAATGCAGATCTTTGCATAATTATTCCTACTCTGGAGTTGAAGCTGGGTCTTCACTGCATCTCCCCAGAGGGACTCAGATCCCTGACCGAAACCTCTCGTCTGGTAAACGAGCTGGCTAATCTTTCTCCCAACAACCACCAGCCCTATGTTGGCAAATCAGCATTTACTCATAAAGGAGGAGTTCACGCATCCGCCATCACCAGAGATGAGAAGACCTATGAGCATATCGATCCAAGATTGGTAGGAAACGAGAGAAGAGTTCTAATTAGCGAGCTAGCGGGAAGAAGTAATGTTCTCTACCAGCTCAAGGGAGAAAAAGGGATGGGGCGGAAGAAAAAAATTACCTTGAGTAAAAGAGTCATTGAGAATATCAAGGTGCTGGAAAATAAGGGGTATGAATTTGAAGGGGCTGAGGGCTCCTTTGAGCTTTTGGTGAGGAAGACAGATGGCCGCTACAAGAAACTCTTTAATGTGGAAGGATTTAGGGTGGCCGTGGAAAGAGGAAGACATGGCACTAGGCTAATCTCCGAGGCTACGGTCAAGGTAAGGGTGAAAGGCAAACTCTACCATACAGTGGCTGAGGGAAATGGTCCCGTGAATGCTCTGGATAATGCTCTGCGCAAAGCACTTGAGGAAGAATACCCTCAGCTGCATCAAATGCATCTAGCCGATTACAAGGTAAGGATTCTCGATGCCAGGGCGGGCACGCGAGCTAAAACCAGAGTTCTCATTGAATCAACGGATAAGGAAACTCGGTGGGGAACAGTAGGAGTTTCTCCTAATATCATTGAGGCAAGCTGCGAAGCTCTCCTCGATTCCATCGAATACAAGTTGCTTAAAGACTCCTGAGGTGACTATCCCTTAATTACCCCAAGAGGTCTTAGTTTTGCCACCTTTCGGGAAAGACCAGCTTTTTCCACTATTCTCACCACTTCATCTATATCCTTGTAAGCCTCAGGCATCTCCTCTGCAACGGTCGCCCATCCCTTGGCCATAACGAGGATTCCTCTTTCCTTTAGCTCCTTTTCCAGAGCTCTTCCACGGGCCGCTTTCTTTGCCTTGGAACGACTCATTACCCTTCCTGCTCCATGGCAGGTACTTCCCCAAGTCTGCTCCATGGCTAGCTTTGTACCTACCATTACATAAGAATTAGTTCCCATATCTCCAGGGACCAAAACAGGTTGTCCCACTTCGCGGTATACACCCGGTACCTGGGGATGGTGGGCAGGAAAGGCTCTGGTGGCTCCTTTTCGGTGAACTAATAGTCTCTTCTTTTTTCCATCCCAGGAGTGGAGTTCGAATTTGCCAATATTATGACAAACATCGTAGACTAGTCTCATACCCAAAGCTTTGGGAGAGATGCCAAGAACCCTCTGGATTACCTCTCTTGTCCAATGAGTCATTACCTGGCGGTTGGTCCAGGCAAAATTAGCAGCACTGGCCATAGCAGCGAAATAATCCTGGCCTTCAGGTGAAGAAAGAGGAGCGCAGGAGAGCTGTCTGTCAGGAAGGGATATCTTATATTTCTCTATTGCTTGGCGCATTACTGCTAGATAATCGTCGCAGACTTGATAGCCCAGACCGCGAGACCCGGAGTGAATGGCCACAGCAATTTGCCCTTCTTCCAACCCAAAGACTTCTGCGATTTCTGGTAGGTAAATTTTCTCTACCAGGTCGATTTCCAGGAAATGGTTACCTGACCCCAGAGTTCCCAGTTGATTAGTACCTCTCTTTAGTGCTTTTTGACTTACCTTTTCCGGATCCGCACCCGGCATGGCCCCGTAGTCTTCTGTTCGCTCCAGGTCATCTTCCTGACCGTAGCCCCTCTTCACTGCCCACTTTGCCCCATCCCGTAGTACCGTTTTTAGCTCCCGAGAGGATAGCCTGAGGGAAGAAGTGGAGCCAACTCCACAGGGAATGTTGCTGAAAAGGCTCGCCAAAAGATTGTGCAGCCTATCCTTTATGTCGGGGAGAGTAAGATTAGTTCTTAGAAGCCTCACGCCACAGTTGGAGACGACGAAGTTATTGGCAATGAAGTTGTGATGAGGATGCTCTACTGTAAAATCATAAACATGACCCCAAAAGCTTGTCTCACGCTTGCCAATTATCTCATCCCAGACCATACCAGAAATTCCTAATCCTTCTGTGTGTTTTTCTAGGAATTTGCTGAAAGAGAGCGAGTTGGAGCTAACCCTCGGGTCAGTCTTTCTTCCTTCATAAATAGAGCGTTCTATGAAACGTAAGTTCCCATAGGCGGAGTCAATCTGTTGATGAATGTCTTTTGCTCCTATTCCAACTTTTCTCCTTAATTCGAGGGATCGAATAGCTACCTTACTTCTCTCCCTTATGATTAGTTGTTTTGACTTCAAAAATTGTACGGCTACGTTGGCCAAAAATTGTCGTTTTCTGTTATATTCAAAGCCAACCTTGCTGTAGAGATTGATCAAATCCCCGGCTTGGCCAGAAAGAATTAGACGCAGTCGATAAGATCTTCCCCCTTTCTTATTCGTATATTCAGTTTTTTGGCTAATCTTTTGGGTTCTTACTCCGAATTTACCCAATAGATAAGAAACCTGCTCTAAGAATATCCTTCCACTTTCCACGAATCCCCCTTTTTTATTCATGGATATGATGGGACAGTAGAAATTGTAATCGTGATTCTTAAAAGATTTAGGAGTGGTGAGCTCTGCTCCGAAAAGAGCAGATAAGAAAAGCCTTTTTTGCCAGAGGGGAGCTTTAAGGATCCATTCAGGAAGAGAGTAATCTTGGTTTGTCTTTCTACCCAGCGGAACACCCAAGCTAACTAAAAGTATAGCGAAGCTGCTTGATACAACCCTGCAGGAGGTTTCTTCATTAGTGAACTCATAGCGGGCGTAGGGGGTATTTATTTTATGGTCTCTTTTTCTGGAGTAAACACGGGAACAACTGTATCCGATATGAGAGACATCTTTTCTTATTTGCTCCAGATTTTCAGGCTCGCCGTAGAACCAGGTAACACCTTTCCCCCTTTTTTTTACAAAATAGATATTTCCATCCCCAAACACATATCCCATTATTTTCAGTAAATGAGGTAGTTGAGGCGAGTTGTACCGTAATGGCAAAAGCTTTCTTTTCTTTAGATGGAAAATGATCTGGTCCAGTCCTCGGCCGCGGGAATCCTTGTCCATTTCTAGAAGAAGCTTTTTCACGTCTTCTTCACCAATGATAACCTCATCGTCGGGTTCCTGGTAAGGGACCCCTTCAAATGGATATATAGCTACTTCATCCGTTACTTTCAACTTTTTCAGAGGGATCATTCCGTCCCTGGTATAAAAGGGATGATCTTCGGTGGCTACAATTCTCTTGCCAGTTTTCGTCGTTACTTCATAGACTTTATTTTCAGGGATTCGTCTTAGGAAACTGACTATACTAGTTGAGGTCAGGTTCTCACCTTCAAAGTCAAGACAATTTATCTTTTCCTTAAGCCATAGTCTTTCAAATTCTTTGATTTTTAGATTGTAACCCAGATGATGCAGAATTAGACTGTTTCCGGAAAGGCAGTTTATGTCGTAGCCGATTCCGCCAGGAGAGATTACTCCTCCCTCATCTGGGTCTGTGGCAGCCACCCCTCCAATGCAATTTGAAACAACAAAATTCTCAGCAATGAAATTATGCTCAGGATGCGCAACCGTAAAATCGTAAACACAATCCTCATACTCGATCCTTTCTATCTTTTTAACTTCATCCCAAATCATTCCACTTTTTCTAAGTCCTGAAGTAACATTTTTCAGGTATTTTTTGAAGCGGGGAAAATTGGCGGGGATTCGAGGAGTTATCTTTCTTCCCTTGTTAAGTTTCCAGCAAACATCTATAATGAATCTCTCAGTTAAGGGATTACCAGCCAATTGATTTGCAATTTGTTGATAACTCAATTCAGTTTTTAATAATTGTGGTATTTTTTCTTCTATTGCTCTCTCTTTTTCTTTAAGAACTTTTTTCTTTAGTTTAAGATATTGAACAGCTACATTAGCAATATACTCGCGTTCAAAGTTGTATTCAAAACCAACCTTTCCCCAAAGATTAAAAAGATTTTCTGGTTTTGGTGAAATTATTAACTCCAATGCCCAGGAAATTTTTCCCTTGCTATTAATGTGTTTTTTTCTCTTATCAACATACAGACTTTTTACTCCAAAATCTCTTAGGAGTCTTATTATATCCCTTAAAAAATTTTTCCCGTTTTCTATCAATCTATCTCTTTTTGCCATAGGAAAAACAGGGGCGTTGAAATATCCTCTTCTATTTAATCTCCTGTGAGGGATTCTTAGTTCACATCCAAAAAGTGAAGCAAGAAACAGGCGCTTCTGCCAGAGGGCCGCTTTAAATATCCAGGTGGGGACTCTATAGGCCTGGCTTACTTTGCTTCCTCTGGGAACTCCTAAGGTCTCTAAAAGTATTACTAAACTGGAAGCATTAACGAGAAATGACCAACAGGTGTGATATTTGCTACTATTTGCAGAGGTTTTTTTTCTTTGGGAATGCAAAGGACCTGGGGTATAACCAATCTTTTGCAAATCTTTCCTTACTCTCTCTAAATCATCTGGCTTTCCGGAAAAGTGCAAAACTCCATCCCCTCTTTTTCCGATAAAATTCATAGAGCCATCTCCAAAGACAAATCCCATTATTTTTAAAATGTATGGCAATTTTGGATGATCATAAGTCAAAGGCAGTAGATTCCTCTCATTCAGTTTTTGAAGAATTATCTTAAACCTGAACGTTCCAGGTTTTCTGTTTAATTTCATTAAAGTTCTTTTAACATCCTCTTCTGATATAATTAACTCAGAAGACGGTTTCTCATATGGAACTCCTCTAAAAGGAAAAACCGCTACTTTTTCACCAGCCTCTATATCTTTTATAGGTTTCATCCCCAGGGGTGTAAGTAAAGGGTGATCTAAAGTTGCTTTAATTTCATAACCTGTTTTGGTTGCTACTCTAAAAACTTCATCTGGTTTTAGTTTCATAAATTTTAGAATAGGAGTATTTGCTGATCTTTGAGAATTAAAATCCATACATTTAAGTTCCTGATTTTGCCAATCCTTTTCAAAATTTTCAATTTCTCTGTAAAAACCAAGACTGGATAAAACCTTCGTATCCTTTGTTAAGCAGAAGCCATATCCCCAGTGCATATCAGGCATAGCCAGCGAGTAGTTGACTATTCCAGGAAGGTAAGCAACATTCTTCACCTGAAGGGGGGTGCGGTCTCTCTCCAGTGCTTTAAGCATCTTCTCATCTGCATAAAGCAGCCCGGGTACCCTCATCCCCTCTGATTTGGGGATTTGCCAGCGGTAATCATCTATTTTTTTCAGTCTATATTCCTCAGGCACGGGATTTATCCTTCTTTATATATCAAATATGATCTGAGCTTGCCACTCGTGGTTTAGCTTCCTAATTTCAAGATCATGATAGGTTACGGCTTTTATTTCTCTTTTTAAACTGTGGCGTGACATATCCAGTTTTTCTCCCCTTACTCTTGCCTTAAGACCTTCAGGGCTTATCTTTTCTATTTTGAACTCCTTTAAGAGATATTTATCGCCATTGTAACGGTAAAGAAGATCTCGCAGCCAATCGGCTAAAAGCTCTTCAAGCTCGCCCCCCTTAATTTCAATAGCCATTTGATCCCGCGTTTCTACTGTGTCCAAATCTACTATGAGATCAAACATTGCCTTGGCAGCATTTTCAAACAGTTTTTTGAGGGAAAATCCCCTCACTTTGATGCCTAAATCTGCTGTGTGATTGATAAATTCATAGCTGAACATTACTTATATCGTATTGTTTTCTTGCTCAAGGTCAAGAAACACCTTCTTTTGGATCAAGGGTCTTGAGAGAGCTTCCTCTTTAATAAATCAATGGGCTCTACTGGTGTGGGATCTATTCCTTGTATAAGGGCCAGATAGAAGCTAATCCAATCTCCGGTATATATTGAGGATAAAATTTTAGGGAGTAGATCCCTGCCCTCTGTCCATATCTCTTTTCCCTTTATTCCCACCTTCTCAAGCAGGGATTGAGTAACCTTTATTCTCTTTCTGATCTTCTCTTCTTCACCCTTCTCCCGGATAAATATAGGATAGAAATTTTTGAGATCTATCTCTCCCTCTCCTCCCCATCCTACGATTTCGTTGTGGTTCAGCTCGGGAAAGACATCCCAAAAGGCCAGAATTTTGCTGTTTTCGTTAAACTGGGTCTTCAGTCGGTGGGCTACCGCATCTGTTCTTCCCTCCACTCCCCAGATGAGAGGTATTTTTCCGTAAAGGTCTATAGCAGCCTCTTTGGCCAGGTTTTCCCTGGTGGGGACTGAGGGGGAGAGTCTGTCCCGAAGATCTATGAGGACCTGGAAAAGCTCTTCATAATCATAAGGTCTCAGCCAGTTGGCTCTCTCCAGGACTCTTAGCATAGGAATGAATAAGTAGCCTAGAGCGCACCGGGGAGGCATTCCAGAGGGAATCACCAGACAGGGAACACCGTCCTCCTCACTTCTCCTTCTTAGCTCGCCACCAGAGGAGATGCAAAAAATCGGGCAGCCTCTCTTCCTGGCTTCTTTATATGCGGCTAAGGTTTCTTCCGTATTTCCCGAATAGCTTACGGCAAAGATCAGGGTATTCCTGCCCGCCAGCTCTGGCAAAGAGTAGTTTCGGTTGATGAAAACAGCTACATCTTCCTGGTGATGGAGCAATGTTTTTAAAATCTCTCCTCCTATGGCTGATCCTCCCAGTCCACATATGATAATCTTTTCTTTTTTCTTTGAAAGCTCCTTGGGAATAGGGTACTCCTCCGCCAGCCTCCTCGCTCTTTTACAATGAAGGGGGAATTCCAGGAGGAAATCTCTCATTCTCTCCTTGTCAATGGCTTCTATTTTTTCCAAATCATCCAGCATTATTATTGCCTCTTACAATCCTCTTAATTCTTCGGGATAGTCTTCTTTCAGCCAGTCTCTTTGCCTCATAGGAGGTTTTGGACTTGAGCATCTTGACTGCGATCTCCTGAGTCTCCTCCCATTCTGCGCTTCTGATAATCTTCTTTATTTCCAGGAGGGTGGTAGGGGCTACGCTGAATTCATCCACTCCCAGCCCCAGGAGAATCAGGACAGAAAGAGGATCGCTGGCCATTTCTCCGCATACTCCCACCCAGATACCCTCTCTATGAGCGCATTTGATGACATTGTCGATTAGCCTCAGGATAGTGGGATGGAGAGGTTGGTAAAGGTAAGCCACTTTTTCGTTAACCCGATCTACAGCTAGGCTGTACTGGATCAAGTCATTGGTACCTATACTAAAGAAATCAACCTCTTTAGCTAAAAGGTCGGCTATGACAGCAGCTGACGGAATTTCAATCATAATCCCAGCTTCTACGTTTTCAGCGAAAGGAGTACCTTCCCTCCTCAGTTTTTCCTTTATCCCGGCCAGAATCTGGTTCACCTTCCTGATTTCTTCCACTCCGGAGATCATGGGATACATAATCTTACCATTACCGAATCGAGATGCTCTCAAAATAGCTCGCAGCTGAGTTTCAAAAATATCGACTCTTTCCAAACACAGCCTTATGGCCCTCCAGCCCATAAAAGGATTAATCTCTGCCGGCACAGGGAAGTGGGAGATGAATTTATCTCCTCCCAAATCCAAAGTTCGGATGATTACAGAATTAGGAGCTGCCTTCTCTATCACCTTTTTGTACGCTTCTATCTGTTCATCTTCGGAAGGTAAACTGCTTCTATTCATGTAAAGATACTCGGTACGGTAAAGTCCTATACCTTCCGCTCCCTCTCTTACAGCAAGCTCTACCTCCTCCGGAGCAGCGATATTAGCTGCCAGACTTACCTCTCGGCCATCCAGCGTCTGAGCAGGAAGAGATCTCAAGGTCGCCAGGTTCTTCTTATGAGAGATAAATCTCTTCTTTTTCTTCCGGTAATTCTCCAGTTGCTGAAAACTAGGATTGATAATGACTTGACCCCTGTTTCCGTCTAAAATGACAACTGATCCGGGCTCAACCTTTTTGGTAATATCCCTCAGGCCAACCACGGCAGGGATTTCCATAGACCGAGCCATTATAGCGCTATGAGAGGTTCTTCCTCCCACATTGGTGGCAAAACCCAGAATTCTGCCCTTCTGCATGGAAGCAGTATCCGAAGGGGCAAGATTATCAGCCACTACGATTATGTTTTCTTCGAGGTGAGAAAGAGTTAGAGTGGGCCGCTTCAGGAGGTTCCGTAAGATATGTCCTCCTACATCCTCCACATCACCAAACCTCCTGCGGACAAATTCCGCTCGAGCGGAAGCGAATTTTGCTTCAAAGACCTCAAGGGTCCTTTTTACCGCTGTCTCTGCATTCAATCTCTGTCTTTTTATCCTTCTGGTGATATCCTGGATAAAAAGAGGATCTTCCAGAATGTAGAGGTGAGCTTGGAAAATATAAGCTTCTTTTTCTCCCATCTCCTCCTCTACTCTTTTCTTAATTTTCCCAAGGTCCTTTTTTGAGTTTTCAACTGCCGTCTCAAATCTTTTTAGTTCTTGTTCTACCTCCTCCTTTTTTATTTTGTATTCCAGAATGCAATACTCCTCCTTTTCCAGAATATATGCCTTTCCCATAGCAATTCCAGGGGAAGCAGCTATACCCTTAGGCATGATTTGGCTCCTCTCTCCCCCGTTTTTGGACCTAATTTGGCGGATTTGTTTAGGAGGGCTAGCACCTCGCCGGCAAGATAGAAAGAGCCGGCAAAGCAAATAAGATTTTCCCTGTTGGTTAGGCCAAGGGAGTACTTCATTGCCTCCCTGGTGTTTTTGGTAATTATTATTTTCCCCGGACAGTATTCACTCAGTATTGTCTTTATCTCCTCGGGTTCCATGGACCTCGGACTGTCACTCTTGGTCAAAATGACCCTTTCCGCCAGTGGAAAAAGCGCTCTTCCTATCTCCTTCACATCTTTGTTTTGTAGGATGGCTAGAATTAAGATGATTCTTTTTTCCGGGAAAAACTCTTGAAGGCATTTGGATAGTGCCAGTGCTGAAGCACCATTGTGAGCACAGTCCACAATGAGAAGGGGATCTCTGGAGATAACCTGAATCCTTGCTGGCCACCGAACTTTCCTAACTCCTTCAACGACGGCCTTCCTGGGAATAAAAATTCTAGAGCTTCTAAGTAAATCCACTGCCCCAATGGCTGTAGCAGCATTGATGATCTGATGCTGACCCATAAGATGAAGAAAAAGACAGGGGTAATCCCTGGTAGTGGTTTGTACCTGAAATCTTTGACCATCAAGAGAAGCGTCCAAAAGCCTAAAATTGATTTCTTTGCCCACCTGGTACAGGCGGGCTTTTCTTTCCCGGCAAACTTTTTCGATGACGGAAGAAGCTATATCTTCCTGAGGGGAGGAGACTACATCTATTTCCTCTTTGATAATTCCCGCTTTTTCTCTAGCTATAGAAGCAAGATCGTAGCCTAATTCATCCATATGGTCAAAACTTATCTGGGTAATGATTCCTACCAGGGGACGAACGACGTTGGTAGCATCTAATCTACCACCCAGTCCTACTTCAAGGACAGCTAAATCGACTTTTTGCTGGGAAAAATAGAGTAAAGCAAGGGCAGTGTAAACTTCGAAAAAAGTAGGCTCCAGATAAGACGTAGCCTCTACTTTAGATTTTATCTTACCAAGAAAATAGACGAATTCTTCTTCCCTGATTAAAGAAGACCCTATTCTGATTCTTTCCCGAGGAGTGAGAAGATGGGGAGAGGTATATAGCCCCACCTTAAGGTTGGCCGCGGTAAGAATGGAACTGGTGATGACTGCTGTGGAACCTTTACCTTTGGTTCCAGCTACCTGGATCACCTCCAAACCTTGGTGAGGTCTACCCAGAAGAGTTAAAAGATGATTCATTCTCTCTAGATTGAAAGATTGCCCGTCATAGCTGTAATCCTTCTTTTTCTCATAGTTTATCAGGGAATTTACATAACTCAAAGCATCAGCATAGGAAAACATCGCTTCATCCTTATAATCTCTTTTACTTTCAGATCCGGACTCATTAATGAGGTATGCATCAAGAATCCCCTAGTGTCTGAAATGTCTCATTCCAGTGAACAGCATAGCCATCTGATATTGATTGGCCATCTTTATGACCTCTTTGTCCCGCAAAGCTCCTCCTGGCTGGATTATGGCAGTTATTCCTGCTTTTCCTGCCCTTTCAACTACATCGGGGAAAGGCATAAAGGCATCGGAGCCCAAAACTGAACCTTTTGTCCTTCTACCGGCTTTTCGAATGGCAATGAGGGTAGAATCTATTCTGCTCATTTGACCGGCCCCTACCCCAACTACAGTGGTATTTTTGGCTAAAACGATAGCATTAGATTTTACCCATTTTACGATCTTCCAGGCAAACAAAAGATCTTCCTTCTCTTTAGAAGAGGGTTTTCTCTGGCTCACTATTCTCATCTGAGCTGGAATATGTGTTTCTCTATCCTCGTCTTGCAAAAGATACCCTCCTTCTACTTTTTTCATATTCCATTCCTCTTCTGGTAGACTGGAAAAGGTGCCGGTCTTTAGAATACAAACATTTTTTCCCCATTTCTGCTTGGTCTTCAGGATTTGGAGTGCTTCCTCTTCATAGTCGGGAGCGATTATCCCCTCAATGAAGCTGTTGGGAGAAGCTATTTCAAGGGCAGTAGCTCTGTCTACCGCCCTGTTCAGTCCCACAATCGAGCCAAAAGCAGAAACAGGATCTGTACTGAGGGCTTTCTGGTAAGCTTCTGGTAGAGTGGGGGCGCAGCCAAATCCACAGGGATTAGTGTGTTTTATTATTGCCAC
>Ga0209979_1002370_pt1 | contig 18190 bp, 11 predicted proteins | sample AnhtaG_FD_183114 | JGI IMG/M metagenome (GOLD analysis project Ga0209979, IMG submission 183114) | Deep subsurface microbial communities from Anholt, Denmark to uncover new lineages of life (NeLLi) - Anholt_01485 metaG (SPAdes) (version 2) | ecosystem: Environmental > Aquatic > Marine > Oceanic...
CCAGCCCTGAAGGTGGGGCGTTGTTCGCTGTCAATATGCTGGTCGCAACCGAAGGGGGCGGGACTTACACTTTCGATGAATACCGCCAGGACCTTTGTGAGGCCGGCTTTGATGAGGTGATACTGGTACATCGGGATGAGTTTATGAATTCCTTAATCCGAGCTGAGAAGGCGCAGAAATGATTTTTCCATCACCTCTGCTCGGGTAACACTTTCATTGGTTTGGCAAAGGTCACTGGTAAGGCCAGAGGAGCTTTGTTCGGTCCTCGATGATATCTTTCGGCGGGATTTTCTTGATGAACGTTTCATACCTGCCATCGTCGTAAGCGATAGAGCCACGACGCAAAAGGGAAAAAAGCGCAGCCGGCTTAAACGGCACAATCTGTTGGTAAGGCCATTTGTTTTTGGGGTCGGCATACGGGGCGAGGAAATCGAGTGCCTTTCGGATGCTCCGCCCGTCAGGTGATTCGTAATGCCACAGGTCAATCCCGAGCTTCTCGTCATTCAGAGGAATCCTATCCGCTGCAGTGCCTTCAAAAAACACAAAAAAATCCGACCTGTCAAGAAAGAATTGACAAACAAATAGGTGGTTTCTTTTCGCTTAATACAGGGATTTGACTTAGGCAACGTTGTACTCAACCATTTTAATCCTTGGATTATCACTTAATTTTGGGCAATTCGACAAACCAATTGCATCTAAGTTGCGTTCTCTGGCCGGAGCATGAAAAAGCTCGTAGTCATTTGACTGTGAATGTGGCTGGGAAAAAGAATTTTTCTTTCAATTAACAGGTGATGAAGAAAAGAAAGATCATTGTCTTTTTCTGGGTGACGGGGGAAGTATCTACTACTTTAGATGTAAAAAGTGTGGTGAAAAAAGTATTGAATCAAAATGCGATTGTACTTAGGTTTTGTCTGATGTGGCGAACGCAATACGGTGACCGGACACTCGGAGGGGCCGAAGCCATAGTATTTGCCGAGTCATTATTAAATCTGCTTGATGAAGTAACCCTGTGTGATTTCGATGATTATGAATTGGGCATAAAGTGCTTCGATACTCTGACTTTCGGGCAGAAGATTTCCGTCTTGACGACCATTGGCAACGGATTATTCAGAAAAGATGTAAAGGCTTATTGCCTGTATACCACCTTAGTTCCACATCGTCTCCCGTAGTTTCTTCGATGGAACTGACATGTCCGTCCAGCCATAAGACATTGGCTCGTCCCCCGGTTCTCTCGTCTTCATGACGCCTTATATTATGTCTGAAGATTTGCCTATAGTTGATCCAGCGACTGCCCCCTATACTTTTTCGATATTGCGTTAGATTCATGGCACCAGGTATGTCATCATTATGAAACCCATCTCTGGTGGTACATCCCGGTCTTGGTTCAGCGTGGTCCTTGCAAAAAATGAATTCATCAAGACGATATACATCATTTGTATTCCGGCCACTGGCTTCGGGACGAAAATTCAGACCAAACGCTGCGTGCTGAATTAGTTTAGAAGGGTCGGGAAAATCACTATATGAGTATATTAATCCTTCGGGAACACGTTGCAAGCTCGGACAGCCGAATATCTTTGTTTCTTTCAGGTAATCTTTGTAGTAGAGACCCCAATAACTATTGCTGGAACCGGGTTTTCGGTAAGTAACACCGTCTGACTCGTACCACAGAAATTCGTTGGCACTCTCGGTATTAGGCAATGTGCGGTTGTAGTCGTCGAGGTACATTAACACGGCTATTCCAATATTCCGTAAATTTGATTTGCAGACTTGTTCCCGTCCCATCTCCTTGATCTTTCGCAAGGCGGGCATCAGGATCGCCAACAATAAAGCAATAATAGCAATCACCACCAATAGTTCTATTAACGTAAACGCTCTTGCCTTGTGCCTAATGCGTTTTTCTCTGTAATTCATCGTTTTTCCTTTCATAGATTTGTGTAAGGTTAAATCGACAATTTTTTCAGGCTGGCGTTTCGCACGTGCCACAATTTGGCAGCGCTGTTATGACTTTTATCCTCATAATCCGGGATTTCCCATTTACACCTCACAGAAACACTCCTGCTTGCCACAAGTCAAATAATACCAAAATTCCATTGAGATTGAAAGCAATTCTCTGGCCGGTAAACCTCATTTAAGCGACAACCTTGAACAGCCTAACCTTCCCCTTCACCGGTACTTTAGCTCACTTTAGGCACTTTAGGCACTTTAGTTTACTTTAGCTCACTCCTCACTAACGAGCGTCCAGAATACAGTGCCGTGTCTCGGACATTTATTTAAAATCTACTTGAAATCAAACTCAAAATTTGGTATAATACGCCTATATTAGCCAGCAGGCTAACATAAACCGCCAGTAGGCGCCAGATATAGCGGAGAACCGCACGAATCGTCCCGCACCAAATAGGCTGTTGCCGCCGTGTCCCGCACAAATTGAGTGCGAACTCACGTCTAATTAGTGCGGGATAATTTGGTGCTGGACACGTCAAAAAGCATTATCTGTCAAGCCAGACAAGGTTTTGAACATTTAATTTTGTGTAATTTGGATTTGTTTAGGATTTAGGGCTTAGGATTTCGGATTTCATGCTAACAGATAACTCCTTATGCAACAGTATCTTATCATCAATCATCTGTATTCTGTCGTCTGTCGTCTGTCATCTGTCTTCTGTCATCTGTCAACCGTCCTCGGTCCTCTACATCTGTCGAGAATCCTCTACAAATCAGCTACTTTTTATGCAAAACAAACCCAATTTTAAAGACGCCCAAATGAATGTAAACTCACTGATAACAAAGGATTACGAAAATATTGCCAATTGGACACTTGGTCAAAACAAACCCAATTCAAACCCAAACAAACCCAATTTAAAAAGAGCTAAAATGAATGTAAACTCACTTATAATAAAGGATTACAGAAAAAAAGATGATTTCGCAGTCCGAAAAAACAAACCCAATTCAAACCCAATTTCAGAAACGCCAAAAATGAACGCAAACGCTTTTTCACAAAAGGATTATGAAAATGAAACCGCCATCAGGCCCCAAAAAACAAACCCAAAACAAACCCAATTTCAAAATACTACCCTAAAGGCCTGCCCTGAGCCACGCCTAAGGGGCGGCCGGATAAACCACAAACTACTGCTTAAATTGATATTAAGGAATACTGTTATGAAAAGACGCAATTTTCTTAAAGCATTAGGTGTCGGTACAGTAGCATTAACTGTACAGTCAAGGATAAGGGCAAGCCAGCCGTCAGATAAGAAGCCCAACATCATTTTCGTTATGGCTGATGACCTGGGATACCAGGAATTGGGCTGCTACGGCCAGCAAAAAATAAAAACGCCGCACATCGACAGATTGTCGGCGGAGGGAATGCGCTTTAGGCAATATTACACCGGCTCGGCAGTTTGCGCTCCGGCCCGCTGTAACCTGATGACCGGCAAGCATGGCGGGCATGCTTACGTGCGTAATAATTCTGAAATCGGCGGCTGGGACAGTTTCCGAGGCCAATTGCCCCTGCCCGCTGAGACTGTAACCGTTGCCAGCTTGCTCAAACAGCAGGGCTACGTTACCGGGGCGTTCGGCAAATGGGGCTTAGGCGAGGCCGGCTCTACCGGCGATCCGCTCAACCAGGGATTTGACCGTTTTGTCGGATACAACTGTCAGCGTCATGCCCATAACTTGTATCCGAAGTACCTTCAGGTACGCTCAAATCCTTATCAGCCCAGCAACGCTGGGTTTCGAAAAAGTGAAAAAATCATACTTGAAGGTAATACCCGCGGCCTGACCGGCAAACATTACGCACCACAAGTGATTGCGGACGAGATGCTCAAGTTTATCCGTGCAAACAAGGAAAAGCCGTTCTTTGTTTACTACCCTACTGTCATTCCCCACTTGGCCCTACAGGTTCCGGAAGAAAACCTCAATCAGTACAAGGGCAAATGGCCGGAAACACACTACAAAGGCAAATCGTACCTGCCACATCCCACCCCCAAGGCCTGTTACGCCGCGATGATAAGCTTTATGGACCGGCAGGTGGGGCGGATTATGAAACTACTCAAAGAACTGAGTCTGGACGACAATACAGTTGTGCTCTTTACCTCTGATAACGGCACGACGTTTCTGAAAGACCAGGTCGATTACGAATTCTTCAACAGCGTTGGTCCTCTCCGCGGGTTAAAAGGCTCGCTCTACGAGGGCGGCATCCGCGTGCCAATGGTTGTTCGCTGGCCCGGAAAGATAAAAGCCGGTGCCGTGAGCGACCATCTTGCGGCACACTATGATGCGTTGGCTACTTTAGCCGACATTGCTGGTGCAAAAGCGCCAAACGATACCGATGGAATCAGCTTTGTCCCGACGCTGCTATCACGGCCGGTTCAGCAGAAGAAACATGATTATCTTTTCTGGGATTTTGCCGGCTACGGCGGACAATTAGCTGTTCGCATGGGTAAGTGGAAGGGTATCAAACGCGATTTGCGGAAAAAGCCGGACGCACCGCTGGAACTTTATGACTTGGAAAATGATGTCTCTGAGAAGAACAATATTGCTAAAGAATACCCGAAGGTCATCGCGAGAATCGAAAAGATCATGCTTGAAGCGAGAAGCCGGCCTATAAAGAAGTTCCAGTTTGGCCGATATAGTAATGATTCATAGTCAGAGCAGCCTGCACCTTGAGGTGTTGTTGAGAACATACAGAACAATAATAAAACAAACACATACGACGCCTGCACACGCATAACACAGGGATTTTTCTTGACGGGAAGGTGGTCAATTTGGTACAAAGAACATAGTGCTCTGTCAAATGTCGATTGATGTGCTGTCATTCCTGCGAAAGCAGGAATCCAGATTGTTAGAAATGGATTCCGCATCAAGTGCGGAATGACAACAACTCAAATCATGCTTGACAGAGCAATAGATTAAATGTGTGGATTTTGGCCTTCGTGGCTAAAGGAACTATAGGGGTTTTCCGGTGGAGGAGAACTTTTTGTGCAACGTACTGAGTGGCAGTGAAAACATTGTGCTCAAGAGGAGAGATTTTTTACATTTCAATTAACATCCCATATTAAATTTGTGAAGGAGGACTATTATGTCTAAGAAACTGATGTATTTACTTTCTGTTGTTTTGGTGCTGGTGCTGGCTGCAGGCGTTGCCAATGCGGATATCAAAACAGGGCTCGTAGGCTACTGGCCTCTCAATGAAGGGGCAGGCGATACAACTGCCGATATGTCGGGCAATGGTCACGATGGGACCCTGCATAATGGCGCCACGTGGATCTCGCCCGGCTTCATAGGCAATGGCGCAGTCAACATTGATGGCAATGCCGGCAGCAGGGTTTCCGTTGGAACCTGGGACCCAGGGGAGCAACTGACCCTGGCTACCTGGGCCAGGTGGACCGGTGAACAAAACAAGGCTGAAAGAACAGGCCTAATTGGCAAGAGGGATAGCTGGAGCGCCGACGGGATGAAGTGGTTCTCTGAGGTTACCATAAGCGGTCAAATTAGAATGAGAAACTACACTCAGACTGTGAGCAGTCCGGCCGGTACAATGACCGCACTTATAGACGAATGGGCACATATAGCCATAACCTTTGACGGAACCACAGTCATAATTTATCTCAACGGCGAAGAGGTAGGGTCCGGTCCTTTTTCGTTAGGCCCCAATGAAACAGCCGGTATGGGATTAGGCTGTAAAGCAGGCGGCAGTAACAGCAACCAGGAAATCTTCTCCGGCGACCTGGACGAAGCCCGCATCTACAACCGGCCACTGAGCGTGACTGATGTACAACAGCTATTTGAATGGACTGGAATATTCGGAAAGGCTTATAGCTCAAAGCCTGCTGATGGCCAAACAGATGTGCCACGAGATGTAGTCCTTGGCTGGACGCCGGGAGAATATGCGCCCCCAATCAACGGGCACAAATTTTACTTCAGTGAAAACTTCAACGACATTAGTGACGGCGTTGGTGGCGCCACCCAGGATGCCAATAGCTATACTCCACCCCAACGCCTTGATTTCGGCACGACTTACTACTGGCGCGTCGATGAGGTCAATGGCCCACCGGACAATACGGTATTCGAAGGGAATATCTGGAGTTTTACGACCGAGCCATTTGCTTATGCCGTGGAGAATATAACTGCCACAGCTTCCAGCAACGAAGCAGATAAAGGACCTGAAAATACCGTGAACAGCTCGGGACTGGATGACAGTGGTTTATTACACGGTAACGAAGGTGTGAACACGATGTGGCTGAGCAGCCGAGACGGAACTCAGCCAACCTGGATCGAATATGAGTTCGACAATGTTTACAAACTTCACGAAATGTGGATATGGAACTCTAATGAAAGTTTAGAGCCAATGATCGGTTTAGGATTCAAGGATGTTTCCATTGATTATTCGGTCAATGGCACAGACTATACGACATTGGGTACTACTCATGAGTTTACCCGGGCGCCTGGTGCAGCCGACTATGCACACAATACCACTATTGATTTGGGTGGCGTGGCAGCGAAGTACGTCAGGCTTACAGCTAACAGTAACTGGGGAGGCATCCTGGATCAGTTTGGTCTCAGCGAGGTCCGCTTCTTCTCCATACCCGTCCAGGCAAGAGGGCCCAACCCGGCTTCCGGGGCAACAGATGTGGGTGTGGATTTGGTCCTTGGGTTCAGAGCGGGAAGAGAAGCAGCTAAGCACGATGTGTACTTCAGCTCTGACGAGCAGGCTGTGATAGACGGTACCGCCTCTGTTACTACCGTGACCGAGACCAGTTATGATCCCTTATCCCTCGATTTAGGCACAACTTACTACTGGCGGGTCGATGAGGCCAATGAAGCCGAGACTCCCGCAATGTGGCAGGGGGAAGTCTGGAGCTTCACGACAGACGAATACTTTGTCGTGGATGATTTTGAGGACTACGACATTGGCAACAATGAGATATGGTGGGCATGGATAGACGGGCTTGGCTATGCCTCGCATCCTACTTTACCGGCCCATCCCGGTAATGGAACCGGCTCTATGGTCGGCGACGAAACCACTGGTTCTTATACTGAGGAAACTATCGTTCACGGAGGCAACCAATCAATGCCGGTTTTCTATGACAACAATCAACAGGGCAAGCTCAGGTATTCAGAGGTGGAGAAGACTCTGACTTATCCGCGTGACTGGACCGAGAAAGGTATCAGCACACTTACGATTTGGTTCAGGGGCGATGCAGCTAACGCTGCCGAGACGTTGTATGTTGCTCTCAATGGCAGCGCGGTGGTCAATCACGATAATCCGAATGCAGCACAGATAGAAGAGTGGACTGAATGGAATATTGACTTGCAGGCTTTCGGCGTGAACCTGGCCAATGTCAATACTATTGCCCTTGGTCTTGGCAACAGAAACAATCCGCAGGTCGGCGGTTCAGGTGTAATGTACTTCGATGATATTCGTCTGTATCCTCCGCAGCCGGAGCCGGCACCGTAAGCCAGTCTTGAGGTGGTAATTGAAATTGCTTCGTTGATATAACAAACTTGTGTCAATTCGGGGCCTATGCTGAGTAAATTCAGTATAGGCCCTTTTTTACTCGGCTTAGCCAGAAAATAAGAAACGACCAACTCTTCATAGGCAAATCGGGGGCGACGGTGAGGGAGGTATATGTTGAACACGAACAAGTAAGGATTTTCAACAAGCACAACCGAAAAGACTGGACGGGAGCAGCAAATTTGAATATAATTCTCCTTGGTCAAGCTGACAGTGAGCTGGCCTGACTGGTATATCAAATATCTTTTATCGTAGAGTTATGCAAAATTGAGGTTAGGCATATATTATTTTAGAAAAACAGGTTTTTGATTTTCTTAAATAATCAGATAGCTGCCTACTTCACAACAACTTACTGTTTGAAAAGAAAAAATTAAAAAAAGACAATTATTTCTTTTCAAAGTATGCCTAACCTCGATTTTGCAGAAGACTTATTATCATTCTAATGAGGAGTTATCCAATGAAGCAGCAAATCACAATGAGTAACACAGGACTTGTATCGGCGCGTTTTCGTACTCTTATTGGTTTTTTAGCTTTTCTGATGTTGTTTGTTGTTTGCAGCGTAGGTTTAGCAGAAGACTGGGCAACCTACCGGTCGCAGATAACACGAAGCGGGATTACCTCCGAAACCACTGGCCCGAGGCTTTTTTTGCAGTGGAAATATATTCCCACCCATCCGCCCAAACCTGCCTGGCCGATGCCTTCGGAAGAGCTGCCAAGAATGCACAACGACAATGCGCATCACGTGGTGATAGCTGACAAAAATGCCTATTTCGGTTCCTGCACGACAAACAAGGTTTATTCAATCGATGCGGCTCAAGGCAAGGTACGCTGGACATTCTTTACTCAAGGGCCGGTTCGTTTTGCTCCGGCCGTTTATGACGGCAGGGTTTATGTCGGTTCCGATGATGGTTACGTGTATTGTCTTGATAGCAAAGACGGCTCGCTTATATGGAAATACCGGGCCGGTCCCAGTGATGAAAAGGTCATTGGCAACGGCAGAATGATATCTCTCTGGCCGGTCAGAACCGGCGTTCTGGTTGACAACGGGATTGTTTATTTCGCGGCGGGAGTCTTTCCATACGAAGGATTATACATTTGTGCCCTCAGGGCTGAGGATGGCTCGGTCGTCTGGAGGAACGATACTATTGGTGACCGTGCACATGAATTGGATTACGGTGGTATATCACCGCATGGTTACCTGGTTGCATCCAGGGAGGTCCTGTACGTTCCTTCCGGTCGGTCTATGCCGGCTGCCTTCGACCGCCAAACCGGAAAATTCCTTTTTTGCGCTTCTCCCGGCGGCAAGCGTGGTGGGACGTGGGCTCTGATAGACAATGACAAGCTTATCTCCGGTGTCGATTACTCCGGCAAACCTCACAAAGTCGCTTACGACGTGACAACCGGCAGGCGACAGGGAGAGGCTTTTGCCTGGTTTCCTGGAATTGATATGGTCCTTACCCGTAAGGTATCTTACGTCTTAACCAAAGATGGGATTTATGCTATCAACCGGGCCAGGTATATCGAAGCTTTCAGAAAAGCCGGCAAATTAATAAATGAACGCAAAAAACTGGCAAGCCAGCTCTCAAGCCTGAGAAGCCGGCAACGCCGGTCCCAATCAGACCCGCCTCAAGGCGGGCTTGAATCAGCCGATGAGAAAGCCGGTAAAAAGATAAACCAGCAAATTGATGAACTAACCCGTAAGACCGCTTCTCTGGCCGCAGAAGAAAAGCGATTGCGAAATTCAAGCTATGAGTGGAGCTACTCAAGAAGAGGGCTTCGTTCGATAATACTGGCAGGCAAAGTTGTATTCGCCGGCGGTGAAGGTTTCGTCGTCGGTATTGATTCAAGAACCGGCAAACAAGTGTGGAAGAGCGATGTAAATGGCGCCGCCGTCGGACTGGCCGCTTCTGATGGCCGTCTGGTTGTAAGCAGCGACAAAGGCCCCATCTACTGCTTCGGTAGAGCCAAAGTCGCAACGGCGAAAGAAATCAGGCCGGAAATAAAAGCTGATCCATATCCCAATGATTCGCTCACCGAAACATACAAGGCCGCCGCGGAAAAAATCTTAGCTGAAAGCGGCGTAAAGAAAGGATATGCCTTAGTCCTGGACTGCGGCCAGGGGCGCCTCGCTTATGAATTAGCGAAAAGAACGGAGCTAAAAATTGTCGGCCTGGAAAAAGACCCGGAAAAATTAGCCGCGGCCCGGAAAAATCTCGAAGCCGCCGGCTTGTTAGGGAAGCGAGTGGTGGTTGAGCCCTGGGATTTAAGGTCTCTGCCGGACTATTTCACCAATCTGATAATCTCCGACGGAATGTTGACCACGGGCAGAACAACAGGTACGGCAGAAGAAGGACAACGCATTCTTCGCCCCTGGGGAGGCGCAGCGTGCCTGAGCTTTCATCGCGATGGAGAGGTTGTCTGGAGAAAATTTGTCCGAGGTCCTTTAGAGGACACGGGCGCCTGGACGCAGCAGTACGGCGATCCACAAAACACAGCTTGTTCCGGCGACGAAAGGGTCTATGGCCCACTTGGAGTTCTCTGGTTCGGAGGGCCCGGACCCTTGGGAATGGTCGAGCGGCACGCTTGCGCGCAAAGCCCCGTCTCTATGGACGGCCGACTATTTATGCAGGGCGAAGAACTCATCATGGCCGCTGACGCGTTCAACGGGACCCTGCTGTGGAAAAGAGAAATTCCGGGAGCGGTCCGCGTGAAAATCAAGGCCGATTGCGGGAATCTGGCCGTAACGGAGGACGGTCTGTATATAGCCGCCCAAGATAAATGCTACCGCCTGGATCCGGAGACGGGCGAAACTATGCGTGAATACAAAATCCCCCCCTCTTCCGATGGAAGCCCGCGCCGATGGGGCTATATATCAGTTATCGACAACATTCTTTATGGTTCGACCGCAAAAGCTATGGACGAAGACTACGGTGCTATCTTGAAACGTTTCGTAGTAAATGGAAAATGGAAAAATATTGAGGATATCCCGGAAGAGCACAGGGATTCGTATGAGTACTCCAAAAGGCTGTATCCTGATATAAAGGATTTGCGGATGGCCGCCCAAAGGTCGGGATATATGTATCGAACAATGACATCTTTTGCCCGAGGGGGAGAGTTCCTCCAGAAAAACGCGGTAACCGACAATTTAATGGTGAGCGACAAAATATTTGCCATGGACACGGAAACAGGCGAGCTGCTGTGGAAACGCAGCGGGAAAAAGATAGCTAACATAACGATTACGCTGGGAGATGGTAAAATCTTCTACGCCGACAGCGGAGTATCAGAAGAACAAAGAAACCGGGCCCTGAAGAGAAGGCGAAGACTCACAAAAAGTGGCGTGTACAAGGAAAGAGAAGGGATTCTTGAAGAGCTAAGGGAAAAGAAAAGGTTTCTTGCCGAGAAGTTGAAGGAGAACAAATCATATAATCGGAAAGCTCAGAAAGAATACCTAATCAGCTCCTTGGAGGCCGAGCTGTTTAAGGAGGAGTTTGGCGAAGGGAGTTTGACGTATGATGACGCCGACGTGAGAAATGTTTTCGCGCTTGACGCTGTTACCGGAGAGTTAATCTGGAGACGTCCCGTCGATTTAACGGGATGCTGCGGCGATAAGATGGGAGCCGCCTACGGTGGCGGATTGCTTTTGTTTTTCGGCAACCACGGCAACCACGACGCATGGAGATTCAAAGAAGACGGTCTGAAATGGCGGCGCATCACTGCGTTATCCGCCGAGAACAGCGATATGGTTTGGTCTCGCGCCCTGAACTATCGCACACGGCCGGTCATTGTCGGGGATAAAATCATCTTAGAGCCGCGGGCTTGTGACCTTCGTACGGGCGAGATTGTCATGCGTGAGCATCCGATCACGGGGGAGAAAGTTCCCTGGGAGTTCTTACGTCCCGGCCATACCTGCGGCATCACCGCCGCTTCAGCGAAAGGTCTTTTCTATCGCTCGGCCTGCACGGCGTTTTATGACCTGGAACAAGACAATGGAGTTACTATCTTCGGCGCCTACCGTCCAGGCTGCGCCATTAGTACGATACCCGCCGGCGGCCTATTGCTCTCCCAGGAGGCGGCGGCCGGCTGTACCTGCTCATACCCGGTCCGCTGCTCATTGGCAATGATGCGCAAACCAAACAGGACTCAGCCCTGGACGGTTTATGTTACGCCGGGCGAGCTGAATCCTGTCAAACATTTCGCTGTAAATTTCGGCGGCGCCGCTGATATGAAGGACGACGAGGGAACGGTTTGGTTCGGTTATCCAAATCCTAAAACTAATCCGCGCTTTCATAATCATTATCCGAATTACGGCGTTAAGTTTGATCTCCGTGCCCAGACCCTGCCTGGAATGGGGTATTTCTGCCGCGACTTCAAAGGCGTTAGCATAGCTGATACCGACAAGCCCTGGCTATTCACATCCGGCTGCCGGGGGATGCTGCGTTGCGAAGTACCGCTGAATGATGACGCAGCCGGTCAGAAAGCAGCCGTGTACACCATCCGTCTCGGCTTTAACGCACTGCCGGGAGACCAAGCAGGCCGGCGCGTCTTTGATATCAAACTTCAGGACAAGGTGGTGGTAGAAAGCTTTGATATCTTGGAAATAGCAGGAAAAGCCAACAGAGCGATCGTAAAAGAATTCAAAGGCGTCAGGGCCGAAAGTGTTCTCGTCCTTGAACTACTTCCCAAATCGGCTAATCCACAAAAGAACCAGGCCCCGATAATCAACTTCATCGAGGTCATTAGAGAAGATGCGGGAGAGATTGCCCAAATACCAAAGAAGATTATCTGATAGGACTTAACTCAGCAGGACACCTGACGGTGGAAACACGTTCTTTTTGTTTGTGGTCGAAAAACACAGAACAACCAGTCTCTTGACTTAACAACTCGGTTCTGGCCAGAAAAATTGAACAATCGGCCTCGTGACGCAGAAAATTTTGTCCTCCTTCGAAGCCGTCAATTCCTCTTACTTGGCTGTTTTTGTGCGTTTTCGAGGGTAAAAATAAAGGATAAAAGAATTTTTTCAAAAATATTATATTTTTTTGTTGACAACTGCGACAGCATGTCGTATGATTACGACAAGTTATCGTGATTTGATTTGAATATTGAGGATTAACAAAATGAAACAACCACCATTGGCCGAGTTGCGCGGAATAAAGTCAGACAAAGGCCGTGGCTGGCATAAGACGAGGACAAAGAACTTGATTACGACGCCATTGGTAAGAAGATCAAAACGGCTGTGAGAGCAGGCAAGATGACCGAAGAAGAAGCAAAGGAGATTCAAAATGATCGTATCAGACAAGCCAGATCAATCAACTTCAAACGGGCGCGTTTCTGACGCGTTGGTCTCGCGTCGTGGATTCCTCAAGCGCCTGACCGCCGGTGGTGTGATGCTGGCCGTTCCCACATTCGTCCCCTCCTCCGCCCTGGGTCTGGGCAAGGCCGTGGCTGCCTCCGAGCGGATCGGGGTGGGGATGATCGGTTTCGGCCTGCAGGGGAATTACCTCGCCAACAATCTGAGGGGCGATCCCAACTTCCAACTGGTTGCGGTGTGTGACGTGATAGAGAAACGGGTGGAGGGGCAGCGGAGCCAAGGGCTCGCTGCGTACACCGACTTCCGCGACCTGCTGGCCCGCGACGACATAGACGCCGTGTTCATCGCTACCCCGAGTCACTGGCACGCGATCCACGCCATCGAGGCGGCGAAGGCCGGCAAGGACGTGTACTGCGAGAAGCCTATGACGCTCTGCATTCGCGAAGGGCGTGAGATGGTGAAGGCCGTCCGACGCCATGGTCGCGTCCTCCAGCACGGCCCGATGCAGCGAAGCGGCCAGGAATTCCTCTTCGCCTGCGAGATGGTGCGCAACGGGCGGCTCGGCACGCTGAAGTCCGTGTACCTCTACATCGGGGGGCCGCCGTACGACTGCTATCTACCCGCCATGCCGGTGCCCAAGGGCGTCAACTGGGACATGTGGCTGGGTCCCGGCGCCTTGGCGGCCTTTCAACTCCAGTTTCATATCCGAGGTCTGGGGCTGGGCGGTCTATCGGGACTACGGTGGCGGTAGTATGGCCGACTGGGGTGCTCACCATTTCGACATCGTCCAGTGGGTCATGGGAATGGATGACAGCGGCCCGGTGGAGATCATCCCTCCCAACAGCGAGAACGAGAATCGGCTGACCTTCCGATACGCCAACGGAGTGAACGTTTATCACATCGACCAGGAGGTGCGCCGGACCGTGCCCACCTTCACGATCGTCTTTGAGGGAAGCGACGGCAAGCTCGAGGTCAACCGCGGCTTAACCAACAGACTTCAAACGTGGCCGGAGCATCTCATGCGGGAGCCGACCCGTTCCGATGAGATTCATCTCTACAGGAGCGCGGGCATGAGCCAGTTGCCTCCGGCATACCCGATAGGGCCGACGACGAAAGTCCATATCGCTGACTTCCTCCGCGCAATCCGAACTCGGCAGAGACCGGGTTGCGACGTGGAGATCGGCCACCACACGACGACCGCTTGCCACCTGGGGAATATCGCCTTCCTGCTGAAACGGCCACTGAAATGGGATCCGGTCGCGGAGCGCTTCATCGGCGACGCGCAAGCCAATCGCTGGTTGGATCGCCCACGCATGTGCTCGAAAATAATGGAAACTTAATTGAATACAAAATACCAGGGAGTATCACGATGAAACGATTAGTAACGTTCGCCATTGCTGCCGGGGTCTTTTTATTGGCTTCGATGCCGGCTTGGGCGCAGGATACCCAGGAGAGAGTGAGCTTCAAACAACAACTCGAGAACTGGTTGCCGGGGATGAGCGCCGAGAAGATTCAGTATCGCCGGCAATCGCAACAGGCGCTCCAGGAAGCGCTGATCAAGCTGGGCGCGCCAGGCCGAGAAGCGGAGTTGGCTGCTGCCTGCAAGGCGGTCGCAGAGAAGATTGGGCGGGAGACTGCCAAGCCCGCGCGGATCTGGATGCTAAGGCAGCTCGAGTTCAATGGCGGACCGGAGTGTGTCGCCGCCGTCGCCGTTTTACTGCGCGACGAAGATCCCCAAATTCGGGACTGTGCCCGGCGAGCCCTACAGAACAATCCCGCGCCCGAAGCAAACGCCAGGTTACTGGAGGGGCTTAACACTGCGGTGGATGACGTCCAGCGCATCGCGATCATCAATGCCCTGGGCAGTCTGGCGGATCCCTCCAGCGCGGCGACCATGGCCAAGCTGCTTGCCCACGACGACCCGGCGGTGGCCGCTGCGGCGGCCAAGGCGCTGGGCAAGATCGGCGGGCCGCAAGCCGCCGCGGCATTAGCCAATGATAACATCACCACGAATACTATCGGAATGAAGCTGAAGCTGATTCAGCCCGGCTCGTTCATGATGGGTTCGACCGAGGATTATGATAACGAAATGCCAGTGCACAAGGTGACGTTGACCAAGCCGTTTTACTTGGGCGTTTATGAGGTGACGCAGGAGCAATACGAGCGAGTAATGGGAACGAATCCCTCAAATTTAAAGAAAAGCGACTTGTTGCCGGTGGAGATGGTTTCCTGGGACGACGCGGTGGAGTTCTGCCGCAAGCTCTCGGCTATGGAGGGGCTTGCATATCGCCTGCCGACCGAGGCCGAGTGGGAATACGCCTGCCGTGCCGGGACGACGACGCCGTACTCGATGGGAATGACGATCTCGACCGACCAGGCGAATTATAACGGCAATTACACGTACGGCCGGGGGGCGAATGGTGTGTATCGAGGCAAGACGATGGAAGTGGGCAGCTTCGCGCCGAACGCCTGGGGCCTGTATGATATGCACGGCAACGTGTGGGAGTGGTGCCTGGACTGGTACGATTCGGATTATTATAAGACGAGTCCGGAAAGAAATCCGACGGGGCCCGCCTCGGGAACTTATAGAGTGCTTCGCGGCGGTGGGTTGAACAGCCATCCAAGACACAGTCGCTCGGCCTTTCGCCTCGACGGCCACCCCCCGGACTACCGGAGCTTCATCAGCAGCTTTCGTGTTGTGCGTGAAGCTGCCTCGGCAGATCCGCAACTGAATGCCCTCAAGACCTACGCTTATCTGATGTGTGCGGACAAGATGCTGGCCGAGGGCAAGACATCCGACGCCGTGGCAATCTACATTCAGATGACGGACGAGAAGAAGCTGGTGCTGTCAGGCGTCTCCAATGTGCCGAGGCGAAAATCGCCTACGAGAAGATCTCTGATTTGCTTAAGACCGGATTGCGCAGAAGAACTGCACCGCGTCTTCAAAATCGTTAATCTGAGCTTAAGACAAGTTATCGTGATTTGATTTAAATGCGGAGAATGTAAGTTCTATTAACGTGGGTTAAATCAGTTTTGAAAAAAAATCAAAAAAATTTCAGATTTATCGTTGACAACTGCGACAGCATGTCGTATGATTACGACAAGTTATCGTGATTTGATTTGAATATTGAGGATTAACAAAATGAAACAACCACCATTGGCCAACGCGGAATTGGCAGTCATGAATCTGCTTTGGCAGAACGATCGCTTGACTGCTCGCCAAATACGCGAGCAACTCTATCCTGACACGACCAAAGCGCAACACGGAACTGTCCAGAAACTGCTGCAACGTCTGGAAGATAAGGGATATGTCGAGCGTGACCGCAGTTTGTTCGTCCATTTGTTCTCGGCAGCGATCTCTCGCCAAACCTATGCGGGCAGGCAATTGGAAACGCTCGCGGACAAACTAACAGCAGGTTCGTTCGCACCTCTGATTACGCATCTTGTCGAGGAGAAGAAGATATCCCGCGACGAGATTAACCGGATCCGGGCCATCCTTGACGGGCAGATAGACGAGGGAGACCAAGCATGACTGATTTCTTTTTTCAGATGGAGCTAAGCAATGCGTGTTTATCACTTGCCCTGGCAATCGTGGCGATGGTCGTGGGAGCAAAAGCCAGACGTCCTCACCTTGCCCACATGCTTTGGCTGCTTGTCTTCATCAAGTTAGTGACGCCGCCTATCGTGACGATTCCCATTGTCACGATTCCGGCACAGGGCGAAACGGCCGTTGCGATCAACGAGAATTCAAGACTAGGGCAACTGCTTTCTAATAATCCCCAACTTAATATTGAGGTTTCTCAGTGGTCAAAACTTGGATCTGCTGCGTGGAATCACGCAAGAGTCTGGTTGCCGCCCATCTGGCTGCTGGGAAGCGTGGTTAAGCGTGGTTGTCTTTGCCTTCTCAATAGTCAGGGTATGTCGCTTTAGCCGCCTGCTGGCAGCGAAATCTGAAGTTGCACGGCAGGATTTGCAGACTGAAGCAGAAAAGACGGCGCTTCGTTTAAGGCTAAAGACCATCCCGACTATTTGCACGACATCAGCGAATCTTTCGCCAATGGTATGGTGGGCTGGCGGAAAAGTGCGAATCGTCATTCCAAAGGCATTGCTTGACCGAATGGATGCTCAACAGTGGAAATGGATTCTGGCGCACGAACTGGCGCATGTAAGACGACGAGATTACCTGGTCCGATGGCTTGAGTGGCTGGCCTGTGTTTTGTTCTGGTGGAATCCTGTGGTCTGGTGGGCACAGCGCAACCTGCGAGCAATGGAGGAGATCTGTTGTGACGACCTGGTGATATCCTGCCTGAATCCTAAACCTAAATTTTATGCTGACTCTCTGTTATCAGCAGTAGAGTTTCTTGCTCGCCCGGCCTTCCGCCCACCGGCAATGGCAAGTGAAATCAATAGCGGCGGATTTCTCGAAAGGAGATTCAAAATGATTGTATCAGAAAAGACAAACCGATCTAACTCACGTAGGCTGAAGATATGTGTCCTGCTGTGCGCGATGGTCGTGCTTCCCCTTGGCATCGCATCCGCCCAGGACTACGAGGCCGTTGAAAAGCGACTCGGTGAGGCTGTGAGCGAAGGGGAACTCTCGCTGGAACAGGCCGGCATAATGTTGGATGCGCTCAAGAAAGCAGGCGGCGCCAAGAAGGACCAGGGCTCGGACAGAGCGGAGGCCTATCTGATGAAGGTAAAGAAGGAACTCGGTGAACTTGTCGAGGCCGGCAGGATCAGTAAAGAAGACGCAGCCAAGAGGTACGAGGGTGCCGTGAAAGGGATCAAGGAAAGAATGGCTGCCGGCCGCCGTCAGCGTGGTGACGACAAACAAAGAGAGTATGAAGGCTTTGAACGGCGTATCAAAGCGGCAGTCAGACAAGGCAAGATGACTCGCGAGGAAGCCGGCGAACAGCTCAAAGGTTTTCGACGGCGTATGGAGATGGCCGGTCGCGGTGAACGTCAGCGTGGTGACGACAAACAAAGAGAGTATGAGGGCTTTGAACGGCGTATCAAAGCGGCAGTCAGAGAAGGCAAGATGACCCGCGTCGAAGCCGGCGAACAGCTCGAAGGTTTTCGGCGGCGTATGGGGATGGCCGAGCAGGGCGAACGCGGCGACAAGCGCGCCGAGTATGAAGGCTTTGAACGGCGTATCAAAGCAGCGGTCGAAGCAGGTAAGATGACCCGTGAAGAGGCCAGAGAAAAGCTCGCAGGTTTTCGCCGGCGTATGGAGATGGCCGAGCGGGATGAGCGCGGCGAGAGACGCATAAGTCGTGAGGACTACGCCCGCGCCGAGGCTGAACTGAAAAAGTTGGTCGCCGAAGGTAAGATATCGGAAGAGGACGCAAAGGCTCGCCTCAATGGGATGCGCAGGA
>Ga0209979_1002371_pt1 | contig 18184 bp, 10 predicted proteins | sample AnhtaG_FD_183114 | JGI IMG/M metagenome (GOLD analysis project Ga0209979, IMG submission 183114) | Deep subsurface microbial communities from Anholt, Denmark to uncover new lineages of life (NeLLi) - Anholt_01485 metaG (SPAdes) (version 2) | ecosystem: Environmental > Aquatic > Marine > Oceanic...
AATGGTTGGAAAAAATTGGGGCAGAAATCCATGCAACCCCTGGCTCGGAAAGCAACGTCAAAGAAGTTTATGATAAGAGTTTCGAATTAAAGAGAGCCCGACCTGATGAGGTCGTGATTTTAAATCAATTCGATGAGATCGGAAACGCCATCTGGCATTATGTATGCACAGGCCAGGCGATTGAAGAAGCCTACAATAAAGAAAGAAAAGATAAACAAAGGCTTACTGCCATATTTTTAACTCAGGGCTCTGCAGGGACTTTAGGATGTGCGGATTATCTACGAGAAAAATTCCCGAGAATAAAGGTCTGTGCCGGTGAGGCCTGGCAGTGTCCTACTCTTCTATACAGTGGGTATGGAGCCCATAGGATTGAAGGCATCGGGGATAAACATGTTCCCTGGATTCATAACTTGAAAAACATGGATATGGTCGCCGGCATAAATGATGAGTTTTGCATTCGGCTTTTGCGGCTGTTAAACGAACCTTCGGGAAAAAACTACCTTAAATCAAAAAGCGTCTCAAAGGAAATCATCGATAAACTGCACCTGCTTGGAATTTCCTCTATTGCCAACCTCATCGGCTCTATCAAAATGGCTAAGTATTATGAGATGAATGAGAATGATATCGTGTTCACTATAGCCACCGACTCCATGGAACTTTACCAATCCCGGATTGAAGAATTGCATGAAGAAAAAGGTGAATATACGGATAACCAGGCTGCAGTTGATTTTGATACCTGCCTTTTGAATCTTACAACAGATCATATGCTCGAACTCAGTTATTGGGATAAGAAAAGAATGCATAACCTTAAATACTTCACCTGGGTTGAACAAATTGGAAAAGACGTAGAAGAGCTGGATCGCCAATGGAACGATGAGAACTACTGGAGAGATAAATATCGTTCTTATACGGAATGGGACAAGCTCATCAGGGAATTTAACGAAAAAACAGGGCTTCTTAAGAAATATATATAAATTAAATATCACAGTAATCCGTGACTCGTAGTACCTGCAAATATTGGATAGCAATAAGTTTTCATAAAGGAGGAGTTATGGATAGCAATAATAAATTCCTCATAAGGCTCATATTTTGTATATCTTTTGTTTTAGTTTTTGGAGTTAAAACACAGACAGCTGTCGCTTGTCAAGCCTATACTCATAACGCCCTTACTGACAAAGTGGATGAAATGTTCAAACAATGGGATAAGGATGATTCTCCAGGAGCAGGAGTCGGGATTTTTAAAGACGGAACAATCATATATGCCCGCGGCTACGGCATAGCTAATCTTGAGTATGCCCTTCCTTGGACGCCACAGACTCCCTCACGCATAGGTTCTATTTCAAAGCAGTTTATTGGCATGTGCATAGCTATTCTTGCCGAACAGGGAAAGATATCCCTGAATGACAACATCCGGAAATACATCCCTGATTGGCCTGAGTATAATGGACCGGTGCAGCTCAGGCACCTGATGCATCATACAAGCGGCGTTCGGGAATATTTGACTCTTGTAGAGTTAATGGGAAAACCAGAAGGAAGCGGTTATGTTTATACGCCCCAAGAACTTGTTAGAACGCTCTCGCGGCAGAAAGAACTCAATTTTAAGCCAGGAGATGAGTTCTCGTATTCAAATTCTGGGTATTTTTTACTCTCAGAAATTGTTAGTCGAGTGAGCGGAATGGAAACAAGCGCTTTTGCAAAAAAATATATATTTGATCCGCTCGGAATGAATAACACTCATTTTCATGATGACCCAAATATGATTGTTAAAAACAGAGCATATGGATATTCTCCAAAAAAAGAAGACGGATATAGATTGGATATACTCAGGCTTAAAGTGATAGGTGATTTGGGTGTTTTTACTACAGTAGAAGATTTCCTTAAATGGGATCAGAATTTCTATGAAAATAAATTGGGTGATGGCACTCAAAATCTGATCAATATGATGCAGACTCGTGGGAAGCTAAACAACGGTGAAGTCATTCCCTACGCTTTTGGGTTGAATATAAGCCACTACGGCGGTCTAAAACTCGTAAGCCATGGAGGATCTGCTGTCGGGTACGTGGCTCAATATATGCAGTTTCCTGATCAGCGGTTTTCTGTAGTGATCCTGTCAAACCTGAGTACTTTTAGTACGGGACGAATCGCAAGAAAAATTGCAGATTTGTATCTTGCAGACCGATTCACAGAATCTCCAATTCCCAGACAGAGGCAGCGTCCTCGAGGAGAAAAGCCTAAGCCCGTTAAGCTTTCCGCTTCGCAATTGCAGACATATGTCGGAAACTATTACAGTGATGAACTCGATATTACATATGATCTTGATGTGGAAAGTAATAATTTGGTTTTAAAACTGCGAGAGACTGCGAGCATTCTTACTGCTTATTCAACCGATAACTTTGGTTGGGGCAGAAGGAGATTGGAATTCACGAGAGATAGAGAAAAAAGAATTATTGGTTTTATACTGCAGGCAGGACGTGTTAAGAATTTGAAGTTTCAAAAGATAGGGGAGTAATAATAAAAAAATCTTTTTTAATTAAATATACTCAAGGAGGATCTAATGAGCAAAAAAATATTTTCTTTCACCAGCCTTCTGTTATTGCTTTTGCCATTTACCCTCATCGCCCAGACCACACCAGATGAATTTTTAGGCCACAGAGTTGGTGCAGACCGCAAGCTTGCTGATTACAACCAAATTCAGGCTTACTTCAAAAAGCTCGATAAGGAATCTGGGAAAATCAAGGTTTTGACCATTGGTCAATCTACCTTAAACAAGCCCATAATCATGGCCGTCATAACTTCTGAAGATAACATGGCTAAGCTCGACACCTATCGGGGAATAAGCAAAAAACTGAGAGATGCAAGGGGCCTGACTCCAGATGGAGCCAGAAAGCTGGCTAAGGAAGGTAAGGTTATCGTTTTTATAACATGTAATCTTCACTCAGATGAAATCGGCTCCTCTCAGATGGCTTTAGAATTTGCCTACAAATTAGTAACGGGAAAAACACCCTTTGATGCTGATAAAGTTCTCGAAGATGTCATCATTCTGATTGCGCCAACCATTAACCCTGACGGCCAGCAAATGGTAACTGATTGGTACCGAAAATATGTGGGCACCAAGTATGAAGGAGGCCGTATGCCCTGGCTGTACCAAAAGTATGCAGGACACGACAACAATCGTGACTGGTTCATGTTAAACCTGGCTGAAACAAAAGCCGTCACAAAAGTCATGTATCAGGACTGGATTCCTCAAATCCATATCGACCAGCATCAGATAGGCTCTTCGGGCGCACGTCTCTGGATCCCTCCTTTTGCAAATCCTCCCAATCCCAATGTCCATCCACTTATCTGGCGTGGAGTTGCTCTGTGTGGAATGAACATGGCCTATGACCTCCAGAAGAATGGCTTCAAAGGTGTCCAATACGGCCAGGAATTTGCGGGATGGTGGGATGGAGCCTGCGACAACACTCCCTGGTTTCACAACACTATATGCCTCCTCAGCGAAGCGGCCTCTGCCAGAATGGCCAGCCCTATTAATATTGACTCCGCAGAAATATCAAAATCATATATCGAAAAAAGCATGCAGTTTCCGGACCCATGGCCCGGTGGCTGGTGGAGACTGAGGGACATGGTGGATTACGAGATAACCCTGTCCATGAGCCTGGTTAAAACAGCTTATCTTCACAAGAAAGATTTTTTGTACAACTTTTACAAAATGTGCAAAGACTCCATTGAAAAAAGAGAAGAAGGCCAGCCGTATGCTTTTGTCATGCCCAAAAAACAGTGCGATTACCCAACCACGCTTAGAATGCTCGACATCCTGATGTCCGCTGGTGTAGAAATCAATCAAGCTAAAGAAGACTTCGTTATTGGTGACAAACTCTACCCTGCCGGCTCTTTTGTCATCCTGATGTCTCAACCTTACAGACCATATGTGCAGGCTTTACTCGAAATACAAAAACATCCGGACATCAAACGCCAATATCCTAACGGTCCCTTCATTCCACTGGCCTACGACAATGCGGGCTGGACTCTTCCCTTACAGATGGGGATCAAATGTGATCAAATCAATAATCCCTTCAAGGCAAACCTCACAAAGTTGGATAAAGTTCCTTACCCTTCTCCAACACCGCCCCAAGAAACTGCATCATATATCGTCCTTGATTCCAGACTCAATACTTCATATTCGGTAGTCTTTTCCCTTATAAAAACAAAAGCAGAAATCTACCGCTCCAAGGACATCATCAAGGGTAAAGGATTCGAAGCGGCGGCAGGAAGTTTTATTGTTAAAAACACCCCTCAGGTGAGGAAAGCCCTTCCTGTCCTTTTAGATAAATGGGATGTGAGAGCCTTTGGGCTTGAAAACATCGCAGATATCCCGAAAGCTTCTTTGAAGAGATTCCGGATCGGCCTCTATCAGTCCTGGAGATCAAACATGGATGAGGGTTGGACTCGGTATGTTTTTGATGATTTGAGCATCCCTTTCGCGACGCTTCATAATAAGGATTTTAAGGGAACAAAGGAGAAGAAAGTCAACCTGAGAGCAAAGTTTGATGTGATAGTCTTTGCGGATGAAAATGCGAATATAATAAAAACAGGAAGGCGCAGTCCATCATCACGCTATGCAAGATATTACTCCGGGAGCATCCCTCCTGAGTATGAAGGTGGCATCGGCAAGGAAGGAGTTGAAGCGTTGAAGTCCTTTGTCGAACAAGGAGGCATTCTCGTTACTCTCAACAGTGCCTGCGGATTGGCTTTCGACGATTTCAACGTGCCTGCTGGAAATGCCCTAGAAAGAGTTGACCGGAGCAAATTTTCATGTCCTGGTTCTATTTTAAGAGTCAAAGTCGATAACAAATCGCCTATCGGATACGGAATGCCAAAAGAGGCTGCAATCATGTTTTATCAAAGCATGGCTCTGAGCACGCGGATCCCGTCTGAAGGGTGGGATAGGAAAGTTGTAGCCAGGTTTCCTGAAGATGATATCCTTTTGAGCGGTTGGCTCTTCGGGGAAGATGTGATTGCGCGCAAAGCCGCAGTGGTTGATATTAAGCACAAAAAGGGGCACATCATTCTTATAGGCTTCCCCTGTCAGCACAGAGCTCAATCTCATGGAACATACAAATTCCTGCTCAATGCACTGTTGTATCCGGAGGTCAAATAGAGCAGCGGGTAACGTTAGGCCTTTTATGAGCTTTTAGCTTATATTCTGTTGTTCTATCTCAAGGAACAAAATAGAAATTAACAATTCCATGATTGAAAAGGGAAAGGAGTAAGATTCATGGATAAGCCAGGTGAACAAGGAAAAAATAAGGTAGGACTCGTTCGTCAGCTCGGGCTCTTCGACTCCACTATGATTTTGGTGGGGATAGTCATTGGCTCAGGCATCTTTCTCACAACCGGTATCATGGCCAAGTCTATTCCCTCGGCTGGACTGATCTTGCTGGCCTGGGTTGTAGGAGGCCTGCTTACCCTGGCAGGGGCTCTAACCTATGCAGAGCTTGGCGCTGCCATGCCTGAGGCAGGAGGTCAATATGTCTATTTGAGAGAAGCATACGGTCCTCTTTCTGGGTTTCTGTTTGGCTGGATTTTGTTTTTAGTCTATATACCGGGATCTATCGCTGCCTTGGCGGTGGCTTTTGCGGAGTATTTTGGCTATTTCTTTCCTTCATTATCTACCGGGAGGATTATTTTCTCCACAGCAATAGGAGTTTTTAATAATTCTTTTGAATATTCCCTATCCTGGGGACAACTTGTGGGTATTGCTGTGATCATGTTTTTATCTACTGTTAATTACATCGGTGTAGGCTTTGGGAAGATAGTCCAAAATATTTTTACCGTGATCAAAATTGGCATTATCATGGCTATTATTATCTTGGGATTTACAATCGGAAAAGGGACGGCCGTTGATTTTTCTCTGAATCCAACAGGCTTGAGTTTGAGTCATCTTATCATCGGTTTTGGAGTAGCTCTTGTTGCCGTATCATGGGCCTTTGATGGCTGGAACAATCTCAATTTCGTTGCGGGTGAGATCAAAAACCCCAAACGAAATCTACCTTTCTCTTTGGTTTTTGGCACACTCGTCTTGATTATACTCTATGCCCTCACAAATTATATTTATCTCTATGGCCTTCCTATTGTCGAAATGATAGGTGTGGTCAGGATTGCAGAAAAGGCAACCACAGCTCTTTTCGGTGGTGCTACCGCAGCCTTGATCTCTGCGGCAGTGATGGTTTCTACATTTGGTTCATTGAACGGAACGATATTAGCCGGTCCCCGTGTTTACTACGCTATGGCCAGAGACAAACTCTTTTTCCGAAAAGTTGGAGAGGTCCATCCGCGATTCCGCACTCCCGGATTTGCCATTATCATTCAAGCGATATGGGCTTTTTTTCTTACCTTAAGTGGTACCTTTGAGCAGCTTTTTACCTTTGTGATGTTTGTCGCTATTATCTTTTGGATTACTGCAGCTACTTCAGTTTTTACACTGAGGAGAAAATATCCTGACCTTCCGAGGCCCTATAAGACTTGGGGATATCCAGTTGTCCCGATTGTCTTTATCGTTGCTGCCGTGGGAATTCTTATCAATACCTTGATCGAAAAGCCGGTCGAATCTTTAGCCGGCATAGGATTTACTGCTTTGGGGATTCCAGTCTATTACTACTGGAGGAGAAAGAGCAGACAAGATTTAAACAAGAGTAATCCCCAAGAGAATTAATAGGAGAGTTTTATTTTTGCTCTTTTCGTTTCCATGGTTTCCAATCTATTCCGCGGATGTGTTTCTGCATCCATCTAATCTCTTCTATGTCACGTCGACGCTGATGCCGGGGCTCTCGAAATCCATGCGGTTCTCGAGGAAAATTGATGTACCGTACTGGAGCCTTGCCGATTTCTTTGAGCGCATGGAAAAACATCATGGCTTGATTGGGAGTGCTGACCACATCTCGTGCTCCATGGAGCAAAAGCGTAGGAGTTGTCACATTTTTTACGTACCAGAGAGATGAAACCTTGCGCCAATCCTCGGGGTTTATCCAGTGATCTCCCCCAATGTAATGATGCTTGAGGTCATAGCTAAGGCCTGGTCCTGACTCCGCAGTCCAGCTGCCGACCATGGCTCCCAAAGAGGCCGCCTTAAAGCGATCGGTCTGCGTGATGACCCAGCTACCGAGGATTCCTCCCCAACTCCAACCGCGCACTCCTAACCGGTCGGGATCTGCAATACGCTTCTCTATCAGGTTGTCTACTCCTGACATAACATCATCGAACTCACCGCCACCGACATCACCTTGCAGCGCGCATAAAAGGCCATCGCCGTAGCTATCGCTGCCTCGAATATTTGGACCGAGCGAGGCATATCCCAGCCCTGCGAAAACATGAAACACAGCCCTGAAGCTATTAGCAAAGTGTCCTGGTGGTCCACCATGAATAGTCACTATTAGGGGGAGCTTTTTTCCTTTCTTATGGTTTCCCGGCACATAAAGAACTCCCTCGATCTCCATTCCGTCTTTGCTCTTCCAGCGTAGCACTTCGCCCTTGGCCAACAATAATTCCTTTTCGATCCATGGGTTTGTGGTAGTCAAGCGAATAGGATTTAATTTATCCACTGAAGAGGCATACAGATCAGGTGGAGTGTCAAAATCACTATAAGAATAAACCATCTTTGTCCTATCTTTCGAAAAAGCGAGAACCCGTAGAGTTCCTTCAACGTTAGTAACATCGTGGATTTTTCCTGTGGCGATGTCGGCTCGATAAAGATTGAGATTGGTGCGACGTGCTTCGTTGAATAACAGGTTCTTGCCGTCTGGTGTCCAGGCGAGGCCGGAAATATCGCCCTGGTTCGGTTCTTTCAGTTTCCTATTCTCACCTGAATCTGGATTCATAATCCAGAGAAAGCCGTGAGTCAAGTCGAAATCCTTGTCAGAAGGGGAATGGTAGACAAATACTTTCCCGTCCGGAGCCCACAGGATGTTTCCCTCCGGAGCGTTGTTGTTGGTGAGGCGAACCGGTTTCGGGTTATTTACATCAACCAAGTAGAGTTCAGACAGATGGAAATAATTATCGGTGTCTTGTTTTGTTGCGGCGAACGCGACTCGTGTCCCATCTGGAGAAACATCGAAGGCGTTGATAATAAGTTCCTCGTCCGTTAACCGCACTTCCTCCTTGGATGAAAGATTGAATACCCAGAGGTTTCGCCAACGGGCTTCCTCTCTTCCGTTCGGCCCTTCAAAGACAAAGATCGCATCGTTTCCCAAATCATATTCTTTCTGTTCTTCTTTGCTCATCGGTTCTTCAGCCGTAAAAAATATTTTACTTGCATCTGCAGACCATTTATAAGAATCCACACTGTTTTTGTGTGAGGTAAGCTGAACAGCTTCGCCGCCTTTGAGGCGCATGACGAATATCTGGCTTTTCTTATCGACAGCTCGCTTAAACGAGAGATATTTCCCATCGGGCGAAAACTGGATTGAACTGCCACCTGCATCTCCAATAAATTGGAAGGCTTCACCGCCACTTGCGGGAATCATGAAGTGTTTCGTCTTTCTCTTGTTTTTTCCCCAATCCAGTTCCGATTTTGAAAAGAATACCCATTTCCCGTCTGGAGACATTCGCACGTTTCTAAGCCGGACTATATTCAATGCATCATCGACAGTCATAGGACGGAGATTCGCATCCTGCGAATAAATAATGCTAAGACAGAAAAAAAAGAGCACCAAACTCAAAATAATTTTTTTCATAGAAGCTTCCTCTAAGATTATTATTTTTTTCAATTTTATTTCTCCTTCCTCTTCTTAAATAATGTACATAAAAATGGAAAAAAAGTATAATATAGTCTTTATCTTTATGCAATATTAGGCAATTCCTTACTCTCTCCCATTTTTTTAGGAAGAGAAACGACCCGTCATATTTGTCATAACAAAAAGGTGACATTTTACACGAAGTTGCATATCCTTTAGAAGGACGCACATGAATGAAAAGGAGGGCATTTAAATGAAGCCAAAATACAGGTTCCAATGGTATCAAGAAATATACGACAATCTGCCTAAGATTCTTGAAGAAGCAGGGAAAGCAGCAAAGGAACTTGGTCTGGATAAGTTGAAGAATAAAATAGGATTGTATCCGGGCAGTTCAGCCTGTCCCGGATCGCTGCCAAAATATGTCCTGGATGCAATCATTGAAGCAAATCAGACCCCGGTACTGCCCATGAGAGAAGTGGAAGATGAACTCAGAGAGGTCATTAAAGACATTTATGGTGATGAGTATGACGCTGCCGTAACAAACACATGCGAAGCAGCATTGCGGGTCTGTTTTGAAACTCTATTTGCCCCACCAACCATGAGGAAAGGAGATGCTTATAGAGCGAGGTATATCGTACCTTATGAAGAAGATTTTGAATTTATGGCAGCATATGGAAGACCATTTCCCCCAAAGTATAAAAATCTTTTTATTGACAGAAGCTGTTCAGCCGGAGAGTTGGGTGTGGAGGGGAAGAGCCTGCTGAACCTGGATTCGATATTTGTCCGGCTTGTTGGAACCAAATATGAGGTTCACGGGATAAAATTCAATCCTGTCCCTTTGATGACAGGAACAGATGCTGAGAAATCTATAGAGAGGATTGCGGAGATTGCTGAACGGCATGCAGACACTCTGGCAGGCTTCGCAAGCATTGGCTATGATACTCCTGGATATGGGTATGGCGAGAAAGATGAGAGCGGTGTTCCAAAGCTTAAAAAACTTATTGGACAACTTGCTGACAAATATGATGTTCCGTATCTGGTAGACAGCGCCAGCTGCCTTCCTGTTATAGGGCTTTCCCCAAAAGATATTGGTGCGGATGTCATGGTTTGGAGCATGGATAAAGCGGCCCGTGCTCCTATATGCGGCCTTATTGTGGGAAAAGAGGAAATTATGGTCCCTGTTCGAAAGAGCTTAGGGTTGGGCGGTCAGAGACATGGTGAAGTTTCCTCCCATAGCAAGGCTCTTTTCTCTCTTTGCGATCCAGGCAGGGATTCTGTCGTCGGCTTGACTGCAGTCTTGAAGACATTACGTGACGATCCAGCTAAAATTAAGAGACCTATCGATAAATACCACGATATCATTACAGAAGAATTCAGTGCCCTCAAGCCGAGCAGGTTCAAGGACAAGCTCATCATCACAAAATCCTATACAATGGGTGGGACTGAACTCAATTATGAACGGACTTGGGAAGGCGGTGAATTCGGGATACCAATTTTTACAAATGAAGATTTATTCATCAAAGCCCATCCTATAGCATCCGCTCAGGAAGAGATGGGAATTTATCCGGCACTTATCTACAGCGGGAACATATTCCTGGGTCCGGGGTTGGGAACCCTGGATGAAAATGCAGAGCTAAACGAAGAATATGCAAGATTGGGCGTGAGATCCCTTGTCCGAGCTGTTGAAATCGTCTGCAAATATGCAGGTTTGGAAGATTAATATAAACGCAATATATGTTTTTCCAGGAAAATGAGATTAACAAAAAAACAAAAGCGGCATTTAAGAGAGAATTTTCGCCGTGAGTCTGATGAAAAAAATACTTTTTCTCCCTAAGCCTCTCTTTTTTATAGTGATAGCAGTTTTGGCTGCTGTTTTGATACTTTTTTTCACCTTGAACAGATTCCTTCCTACAAAAGAGGATAGATACATCTCTGAATTAGAAGAATTGATGAGACCTCTTGATGTCTCGGAGCTTAACATCCTCTTTTTTACCCTGGATACGACCAGAGCCGACCATCTGGGGTGTTACGGTTACGATAGAGCTGAAACTCCCAACATGGACAGGCTTGCAGAAACCGGTATATTGTTTAAAAATGCCACTTGTCAGGTACCACTCACTCTTCCTTCTCATTCTTCCATGTTCACCGGTACTTACCCCTTCTATCACGGCGTCAGGGATAACGGAGGCTTTTACCTTGAACCGGATAGGACTACCTTGGCAGAAGTACTCAAAGTGCACGGTATGGCTACCAGTGCCTTTGTTGGCGCCTTTGTCGTCGATTCCCGGTGGGGTTTGGACCAGGGAATCGACTATTATTACGATAACTTCGATTTTGCGAAATATAAAAGGATATCCCTCGATTCTGTTCAGCGAGAAGGAGGAGAAGTCATAGGAGCATTTTTTGAGTGGTTTGAAGAAAATTACCAGAAGAAATTTTTCAGCTGGGTTCATTTCTATGACCCCCATACTCCTTATGAACCGCCTGAACCATACAAAGCCAGATTTTCAAAATGGAAATGGGGGCTCTATGATGGCGAGATAGCCTATGTTGATGAGTTGATCGGAAAAGTGCTGGATAAACTCATCGAAAAAGACGTTTTAAAGAAAACCTTGATAGTGATAGTAGGTGATCATGGAGAAAGCCTTGGACAACATAAAGAAAACGCTCACGGCTTCTTTATTTATGACGCGGCCATCTCTGTTCCTTTAATCATTCACCTCCCTTCTCAAAATTTAAAGGCTAAGAAGGTCAATGCACGTGTGGAAACCATTGATATCATGCCCACTCTGCTGCAAATACTCGGCCTTCCTCTTCCCAGTGAAGTCCAGGGGAAGAGCCTCCTCCCTCTGATTTTGGATAAACACTCGAACCAAGAACGTTTTGCTTACAGTGAGACTTATTATCCACGATATCATTTTGGCTGGAGCGAGTTGAAAAGCCTCCAGAACACCCGGTACAAATATATTCAAGCGCCAAGGCCTGAGCTCTACGATATTGTTAACGATCCAAACGAGCTTACCAATATCTACAGACAAGAAATCAGAATAGGAAAGCAATTTGAAGAAAAGCTAAACAGTCTGCTGGAAAAGATGTCTGCAGAAGGGATAGAGGAGAAGGGGCCTCAAAAGCTGGATGAAGAGGCTATGGAAAAGCTTATGGCTTTGGGCTATGTTGGAGGCTTTACTTCTCAATCGGAACTAAGCAAGACAGGGGATCTACCAGACCCGAAAGATAAAATCCATCTCTTTAATAAATTAAAGATGGCTGAAGGAAACTTTGCCGAAGATAAACTGGATGGGGCATTAGAAAGAATAACAGAGGTTATAGAAGAAGACCCTCTGATTAAGGAAGCGCGTCGAGTCCGGGCTCGGATCTTTTTAAAAATGAACAGGATCGAAGAAGCAATCGAAGACTGTAAAGGAGCGTTGGAGATTGACCCGGAATACGAAGCTGCTATATTCAGCCTAGCCCACGCTTACAAGCGGCTAAAAAAATACGAGGAAGCCATCACTGGGTACGAAAGGTTAATGCAATTGGATCCTCGAGACCATAAACCTGCCTATAACCTTGGAGAAATATACATGAAAATGGATGATATAGATAAGGCCATATTTTATTTGCAAAAGGCAATCGATTTAGAGCCTGAACGGAGCTCTATGGCTCACAATCTGTTGGGGACAGCTTATTTAGAAAAAGACATGCTGGAACAGGCAGAGGCAGAATTCAAAAAAGCCCTGGAAATGAGACTCCATATTCCAGATGGCCATTTCAACCTGGCCTTGGTTTATGAAGAGAGGAATGAGCTGCGCCGAGCGGTAGAAGAGTATAAAAAGGAAATCGAATTGCATCCAGCAGCCTATCCTGCCCATTTCAATCTGGCAAAACTTTATGTGAAGACGGGTAATATGCATAAGGGGATCGAACACTACAAGGAAGCCATCAAATATAAAAAAGACTTTGCTAACGGATATCTTTTCCTGGCAAAAGCATACTTAGATTTGGGTGAAAACTTTGACGAGGTAGTACGGTTTGCCAAAAAAGGATTGGAGTTGGCCCCTGAATCAGAATATGCACCCTTAGCCCATTTTATATTGGCCGATATCTACAATCGCCTTGGTCAAACGGATAAGTATTATGAAGAGCTTCGAAAGGGCCAACAACTTCAGCAAAAATTAAAGAAGAATAATCGATAGAATAATAATTAAGGTAAATTCAAACTTTTTAATATCTCTTTTGCAATCGAAACATTCTGATTTTCTGGATCCAGGTCTATGAATTTTTGGAGAAATTCTTTTGCTTTTGCCGAGTCGCCTAAACCGATATAAATGATACCAAGCTGATAGTAGGCATCAGAGTAATTTTCATCAAGAGAAATTAATTTTTCTAAAACCTCTTTCGCTTGCTCGTTTTTTCCAAGATTCATTAGACATATTCCATAGTTGTAGTAATTAGTGGCATCTTGATCGCCTAATTCGGCTGCTTTTTTGTAGAATTCGATCGCCTTTTCATGCTCTCTCTTTTTTGCATAGATTTTTCCTATGTTTGCAGTGGGCAGGATGAAATCGGGCTTCAATTCGACAGATTTTTGATAATCTTCCATTGCTTTGTCCAAGTCATCAGTTTTTTCGAAGGCTACACCTCGGTAGTAATAGAAAATCGGATTGTCTGGATCTTCTGTAATTGCTTCCGTAAATTTTTCTATTGATTCTTCATATTTACCTTCATTCAACAAAGATACCGCCTTGTTCGAGATTTTTTTTGTTACAGGGGGCGGGCCTTTAAAGGGCTTAAGTTTTATTTCTATTTTGGCTGCATCTCCTAGAGAGACCCTGACTGTGCTTTGCGACGGCATATAGTTTTCCTTTTCCACTGTAATCTGATAAATACCAATTGTCAGCCCGCCTCTGTAGAAGTGTCCTTTTTTATCTGAATGGGATACGAGTTTTATACTGGCGGATTTGGCAGACACGAATGTAATTTTGGCTTTGAGAATCGGTTCTCCTGTTTGTTCATCTTTCACGAATCCTTCAACAACACCTGTAGTAGCCGCAAAAGCCGCCATATAGGAGATCAAGACAATAGATAAGCCGATAAAAATCAATTTATTGATGGTTCTCATCTTATTTCTCCTTATTACTGTTCAGGTTTTTCTTTTTAGATTTTTCTAATTTTTCTGCCCTTTCCCAGTAAACCTTTGCCTTTTCTCTTTCTCCTAATGAATGATATAAGGCCCCGAGGACGTTATTAAGCTCGGCCGTATCCCCATATTTACGCAGCATTTCAAAATACTCGGCTGCCTTCTGTTTTCTTTTTAGCTCCAGAGATGAATTGGCAAGAATTAATAGTACAGAATAATTTTTTGCAACATTCTCTTTTTCCAGGAGTTCGACAGCTTTTTCATAATCCTTGTTAGCGTAATAAGCCCGTGCTATGACTGGAAGCGTGGTTGAATTCCACAGGTTTTCAGGAAGTTTGTTAAAGTATTCTATCGCTGCATCGAATTCGCCCTTATTTAAATATTCCTGCCCCATCACAAATATGTAATTAAACTCTGATGAAGCAGCCTCAGATCTTTCATAGTCTAAAGGCTTTTCGACATGAAATGATATGACGGATATGATTTTTTTATAAATCTCCCCTTTTTCGTTTTTTATGCTTAAGAAATAATTGTCACTTTTAATATCCACCAATGGCAGTCTGAACACAAAAAGATTTCCCTGTTTCACAATATCCTTTATTTCATATGTGTTATTTGTGTCTACAATACTCCTGAGATGAATAGTAGGTTTTTGTTCTAAAAAGATTAGACCTTCAAGAGATTCGGCTTTATTGAAAATTAGCCGTGGATCCGCGAGCACTTTTTTGCCTTCGGTACTAAAAGGCATAAAATTATCAGATTCTAGCTCTTTTATTTTAAATCCCACCAGAACCGGCACGGTATCGTCGTTTATGCTTATCCTCTCTTGATGGACGAAATAGCCTTCCTTGGTCTTATTAGAAAAAGTTATGCTGACATTGTACTCTCCCTCAACGATAGGAGCGAAATCTTTGAACGCGAGCTTTCTTTCTTCAATCTCAGTTTTTTTCTTAATATCATCATATTCCAAATGTATATTTCTCTCCTGCTGATGTATTGTTCTTCCCTCCAAGTCCTCTATTCTTAGATTAATGGTTATATCTGATGTATGTATATTTTCGGCAGCTCTTCTAAGGTCAATATCATCGGGCATAATAGAATAATTAAGGAATGTAAATCCTTTATTCTCGCTTATAGAGATAAATCCTTTTCCTCCAATTTCTTTTGCCGAATATGTAACATCCACGATACCGGTGAAGGTCGCGAAATTTTTAAGATAATTTCTTTCAACTTCTCTTTCGGGTAAAGTATGTATCTGGGCAAATGCAGAACCCGAAGAAGTCAGGGATTGACCTGTTCGTGGATCGCCTTCTCCTGGAATAATTGAGACAGTGGCTTGAGCAAGTTGAGGTAAACTATTTTTTATGATTTGATATGCCTTGAGTTTTGAGGCTCTCCCCACTGAATAACCTGGAGAGATTATATCTAAAGCATTTTGAAGACCCGGGTGAAACTGTCTGTAATTCCCAAAATTTCTAGGCCTATAAAATAATAAATGCATAAAAGGTGGAAGTCCGGGCCTCCCGTCAGCACGATAAATCCATAACTCGGAGTCGACTACGTCTCCATAGCCAGAATAATTTTTTTTCTCAAAAGGTTCACCCAGAAGAATATAAATCCGTCCTCTGGCTGAGTTAGGACCTTCTAATTGAGTATCTGCATACTTTAGGCGTCTATAAAACTCAATCTTATATTCATTATAAGGAGTTTCAGGTTTAGGATCTCTAGCTTTCCAGAATTGTTCTTGAAATCTTTTCCTATCTTCCTCTGTTTTCAGACTATAGAAAACAGATTCTTCTGCTTTGGTAATGATGAGATGAACTTCATCCAGCCATTTTTTCCACGGATCTGATTTTTTTGTTGAAGCGTTTGAAAAACTCAAAAATGTAGCAATAAAAACAGATATTAATAATGCAAGCAGTAATTTTTGCTTATTTTTCACGTCTCCATTATATCATAAACAAAAGAAATAGAAATCTTGCCTGCTGAGATTCTGAAGAAATAGATATTACTACTAAATCTGTTTTATTTTTTAGAATCTTGTGTTAGGATTTTTATTCATAACTAATATTAACAACGAATGAATCAGGATACGGGATTTGCTACGAATATTCCGAAAATTTGAGTCTAATTAGGAGGAGAAAATGTATCTTGCAAATAAAATTAAATATCTATCGGCTATTTATTTAGTTCCATTAATTATAGTAATCTGGGGCACTATTTCTTCTCCACTGGTTGGACAGTCAAAGGCAAAATTAGAAGGCACAGTTCTAAACATTAATAAAGAAACAATTCCACAAGCAGAAGTTCAACTAAAACATGAAGACAGTGGTCAAATGTTTTATTTCAAGAGCAATAAAGAAGGGGAACTTTCATCTAGCTCCCTGCCTGCAGGAAACTACAATATGACGGTTGAAAAGGAAGGATATAAAAGCTACTCAGGCGAGTTGAAACTGCGCCCTAACATTGTTCAGAAAATTAAGATTACATTGGTCAAAGAAAGGGCAGAAGAACAAGAGAGGGAAGAAGAGGCTATCGCCTATTTTGAAAAAGGGACAAAATTATCCAAAGAGAACAAGCTTGAGGAAGCTATTCAAGCATTTCAGAAGGCGGTTGAATTAAAAGAAGATTTTTTTGAAGCCTATGTGAACTTGGGAACTTTCCTCTTCCAGCAACAAAAAGACGATGAGGCAGAGAAGGCACTCCTTAAAGCTCTTGAGCTAAGACCGGAGGAGTCAAAGCCCAAAGAAATTCTGGCTGCTATCAACTTTGAGAAAGCCAAGGTATTGATTCAAGAAAACAAGATGGACGAAGCGTTAGAAAGATTAAAGCAGTCATACAACTTTCGCGCAGAACATGCTTATGTCAATTTTCTTTTGGGCTACCTTTATCATGAAAAAGAAATGAAAGAAGAAGCTATTAAGCACTTCGAGGCTTTTCTCCAGCTTGCGCCGAATGCTACTCAAGTTAAAGACGTGAAGAAGCTTTTGAAAAGCCTAAAAAAAGATTAGTCCAAATCTATTTGTCGATGTACATTCTGGAATAAGATAATGATTAATATCTTGGTAAATGAGCACAGTCAGTCTGTTCCAGCTAATACGACCGTTCGTAAGGCAGGTATAAGATTCTTGGAGAACGGAGAGGAGAGAAGCATCAATGCGCCCTGTTTTCAGCAAGCTCTGCGGTTCAGTGACAGAGCGTAACCACCATTGCCAAATAACTATTTGAAAGGAGGCTGAATTGAATTTTAAAGGTCGAGATATCATTTCTGTTAGAGATTTCAGTAAATCTGATTTGCTTTATATTCTTAAGATCGCCAAAGAAATGGAGAAAGAAAAACCAAAACTGCTCGATGGTAAGATACTGGCCACGTTGTTTTTTGAGCCTTCGACGAGAACGAGGTTGAGCTTCGAGAGTGCGATGTTCAGGCTTGGCGGTAAAGTTTTGGGATTTTCAGATGAGAAAGTTACTTCTATAAAAAAAGGGGAGACAGTTTGGGATACGATAAAGATGGCTGAACGGTATAGTGATGTTATTGTTATCAGGAGTCCGGTTGAAGGATCAGCCAGATTGGCGGCTGAAGCTGCTTCCATCCCCGTTATTAATGGAGGCGATGGGGCAAACCAACATCCCACCCAAATGCTCCTCGATTTATACACAATTCAAAAGACAAAGAAAAAGATTGAGGGCTTAAAAATCGGGTTTTTAGGAGACTTGAAATATGGAAGGACGGTTCATAGCTTGGCGATAGCATTATGTTTTTGGAAGGTGGAGATGTATTTTATTGCGCCTGATGCGTTGCAGATGCCAGAACATTATATTAAAGAGCTTAGGGAAAAAGGAATTAAATGCCATAAAACCAGCGATGTATTTGAGGTCAGTCAAAAACTGGATATACTTTACGTCACGAGAATCCAGCAGGAAAGATTTCCCGATGCATTGGAATACGAAAAATACAAGAATGCCTACAGGTTGGATATAACTCTGTTGGATCATATAAAAAAGGACCTGAAGATTATGCATCCGTTACCCAGGGTGGGGGAGATAAATGCTGAATTGGATGATACCGAGCACGCCGTCTATTTTGAGCAGGCAGCCAACGGAGTGGCTCTGAGGAAAGCATTGTTGGCTTTAGTGCTGGGCAAGGAGAAGTAAAATGAAAGAGAGAAGGATTCCTGCTATAAAGGACGGCACAGTCATAGACCATATACCGAGCAGAGATACTTTCAGGATAATTAGGATATTAAACCCTCAAGAATTCAAGTATCCGATAAATTTGGCCTTAAATTTGGACAGCAAGAAAATAGGCAGTAAA
>Ga0209979_1002373_pt1 | contig 18163 bp, 11 predicted proteins | sample AnhtaG_FD_183114 | JGI IMG/M metagenome (GOLD analysis project Ga0209979, IMG submission 183114) | Deep subsurface microbial communities from Anholt, Denmark to uncover new lineages of life (NeLLi) - Anholt_01485 metaG (SPAdes) (version 2) | ecosystem: Environmental > Aquatic > Marine > Oceanic...
CTCTGGGATAAAACCACCTGAAAGATATCTCCCTCCCTGATATATACCTTGGCTTTTCTCACTATTTCTTCAAAAGAAGAGGAAGTTAGGTTAGATACAACTTTTGCTATCCCCCTGCCTTCCGGGCCTCCCTCTCCAAGATTTAGCACAGGAAGGGATTTCTTTAGCTTAACCATCACTTCATCTATCCTCTTGATAGCCTGCTTATAAATTTTCCCGGGCGCCTCTCTACCGTCCAAAAAAGCGTAGGAGACCACCTTTATTTTATGGTCACGATGATCAAAGATGAGCAAGATGTTAGCAAACATAAAGAGGGCGCCCGGCAGATTCAAGTCATCAGGGTTCTCTCGAGGAACATTTTCCCAAAATCTTATGACATCATACCCCACATATCCCACCGCTCCGCCAGAAAAACGGGGTAGACCCGGCAGGTTAACTACCTTGTATCTGGCCATAACTTTTTTTAGAACCTCCAGAGGTCCGCTCTTGGCCGAGAGAGTTTCATGGGTCCGAGTATCATGGAGGATAACCTTTGCATCCCTTAACTGGAAAAGAAGAAAGGGATCGATCCCTAAGAATGAATACCTTCCCAGCCCTTCCTCCTTCTCTACACTTTCCAGAAGATAAGAAAACTTTCCCTGGCCTAGCTTCATAAAGGCGGAAACCGGAGTTTCTAGATCAGCCAGACCCTCCTTATAAACAGGGATAAGATTACCCTTTCTGGCGAGCTCTCTGAACTTTGCCTCGTCGGGATAGTACATTACCACTCACCTCCTGAGAGAGGGGAGAGTAAATAACCACTAAAAAACCGTGCTCGAGATGAGCCCGGTAAATACAGGTACCCTCTCTCCTCATCTCGTCTCAGCCTATCTCCACTAGTCTAATCTCCATCATCTGGTTTAATTATAACTTATCGCTCCTTGACTGTCAAACCTCCATACTGATGCCTCTTTTGCATCAAATCATTTCCTCCTTAATACTGTCAGGAAAGTAGTGGGACCTACGAGATAATTCAAAGCGGATATACAGTGAAAGCAAGGCGTCTCGAGATATTTTTTGACCTCAGGGTGTTTTAGAATATAATACTTATATTAGCCTGATTGAATCAAATCTTATTATGGCTTATAGATCTTGAGCAGCTAGAGGTTGCCAGACCTTGAAAAGAGAGGGTCAAGATGTGTAAGTTCTGCGATATCATAGCCGGCAGGCGAAAGAAGGACATTCTATTCCAGGATTCGGGGGTAGTGGTTTTCTAGGAACTCCGAAAGGACCATAAAGTGCTTGGCTTTCGAGGGATCGAGCTTAGCACCAAGGATAGATCCGGCAAGCTGATTAGCCGGGAGGTTTACCTCCTCCGGATAGGATGGAAAGGGTAAGAGTAGTCACGGCAAAGATAATAACCAAAACCACAATGACTTTTCCCAGAAAAGTTGCTCTCCCGGTGGGACCAAAGAGAGTCCTGGTTCCCCCTCCAAATGAGGCTCCCGTGCTGGCTCCTTTTCCTACTTGAAGCAGGATCATTCCTACGAGCAGAATACACACCATTACATGGATAACCAATAGAAATCCCATCTTTACTCCCTATATTTTACTATTTTGGCAAAAGAGGAAGCATCTAAACTGGCTCCCCCTACCAGGGCTCCATCTATATCTGGCTCCCTCATCAATTCTTTTATGTTCTGCGGTTTTACACTTCCCCCATATTGAATACGCATAGAATCAGCGAGGTCTTCCCCAAACAGCTCTGCCAAGACTTTTCTCACAAAACTATGCATCTCCTCTGCCTGCTCCGGAGTTGCAGTTACCCCTGTTCCTATGGCCCAAACAGGCTCATAGGCAATAACCACACGCTCGGCCTCTTCAGGGCTCACTTCCTTCAGGCAAAGGTTAAGTTGAGTTTCAACAACTCTCTTGAAGCTACCTTCTTTTCTCTCCTTCAGTGTCTCACCCACACACACCACAGGAATAAGTTCAAAGGTGAGAGCAGATTTGATTTTTTTATTTATCCCCTCATCGCTCTCACCAAAGTACTGTCTTCTTTCAGAATGACCCAAAATGACGTATCTACACCCTAGATTAACAAGCATAGGGGCAGAGATCTCCCCCGTATAAGAACCCCCGGCTTCCCAGTGCATGTTCTGGGCTCCTAGACCAATACTACTGTCCCTGAGGCTTTTCTCTACAAGACCAAGAACGGTAAAGGGAGGAAAGACTACCACCTCTATCCCCTCAACTCCTTCCATTCTTTCCTTTAAATCCTGGAGCGTTTGAACAGCCTCTCTGGCGGTTTTGTTCATCTTCCAATTTCCACCCATGATGGGTTTGCGCAAGAGTCTCTCCTTTTCCTACTTCTTATCCATCAAGGCAGCTACTCCGGGAAGCTCCACCCCTTGCAAAAAGCTTAGAGAAGCTCCCCCTCCTGTAGAAACATGGGTCATCTTATCTTCTATTCCGAGTTTTTTCACCGCACTCACCGTTTCCCCTCCCCCTATAATAACAGTAGCCCCGGATTCTGCTAGAAGCTCCGCTATGGCCTGGGTACCTTTAGAGAAACTTGCCAGTTCAAACATTCCCAGAGGACCGTTCCAGAAGATGGTTTTTGCCTCCCGGATGATCCCTGAAAAAAGTTCAATGGTCCTCGGCCCAATATCCAAGCTGAGATAATCAGGAGGAATCTCTCCCCGATCTACAACCTTTACCCCCACCCCCTCCTTGGCCTCCCTGGCTATCAGGTGGTCCAGAGGAAGATGGATATGACACCCTTCCCCAGAAGCCTCTTTCAATATTTCTCGAGCTTCCTCTATCTTTTCTTCCTCCACTAAAGACCTGCCAACTTGAGCTCCCTCAGCCTTGAGGAAAGTGTAGGCCATTCCCCCTCCTACAAGAATATCCTGGCATTTCTTAAGGAAATTATGCAGTATACCTATCTTGTCCGAGATCTTAGCTCCCCCCAGGATAGCCACAAAGGGACTCCGGGGATTGGTAAGAAGCTCTCCTAACATCTCAAGTTCCCTTTGCATCAAAAGTCCGGCTGCCGCTGGCAGGAATCTAGTCACCCCTACCGTAGAGGCATGGGCTCTGTGGGCAGTTCCAAAGGCGTCGTTGACAAACAAATCAGCCAGATCCGCTAGCTTCCTGGCAAATTCAGGATTGTTCTGGGACTCCTCTTTATGGAAACGAGTGTTTTCTAAAAGGACAATGTCTCCCGGTTTGGTGCCTCGAGTGGTTTGCCTTACCCTGTTCCCTACACATTCATCCATTTTTAATACCGGCCGCCCTATTAGCTCCTCCAAGCGGCGAGCCACGGGATTGAGCCGAAGTTTTTCTACTACTTTGCCACCGGGCCTTCCTAGATGAGAGAGGAGAATGAGAGAAGCGCCCTTCTCAAGAATATACTTGATGGTAGGAAGAACCGCCCTTATCCTGGTATCATCTCTGATCTTTCCCTCCTCATCCAGAGAAACATTAAAGTCCACCCGCACCAGTACCCTTTTATCCTTAAGGTCCAGATCCTTAACGGATAACTTTCTTATCTGCATAGCTGCTAGTTTATCCCCTCCCCTATATATAAGGCTAAATCCACCACCCGGCAGGAATATCCCCACTCATTGTCATACCACCCCATCACTTTCACCATTCGCCCATGGATAACTTTGGTTGAGTCTGCGTCTACAATACAGGAAGAGGAGTCAGTAATAAAATCTGAGGAAACCAGGGGCTCTTCACAGTATCTCATTATGCCTTTGAGATTCCCTTCCGAGGCTCTCTTAAAGGCAGCATTAACATCCTCTGCTGTTGTCTCTTTCTCTACCTCAGCCACCAGATCCACCAGACTCACATCAGCGGTGGGAACTCGTATAGCCAGCCCATCGATCTTTCCTTCCAATTCTGGAATAACCCTGGCCACAGCCACGGCTGCTCCGGTGGTGGTAGGAATCATAGATAAGGCAGCGGCTCGGGCTCTTCTTAAATCCTTATGAGGAGCATCTAACAGAGCCTGATCACTGGTGTAGGAATGAATGGTAGTCATCGAGGCACGTTTGACCAGGAAACTATCCATAAGAACTTTGACCATGGGTACCAGACAGTTGGTAGTACAGGAGGCTCCGGAAACAATGTGGTGGACAGCAGGATTGTAGGTTCCTTCATTTACTCCCATGACCACCGTAAGTACTTCCTCATCCCCTCTGGCCGGAGCGGTAATAACAACTTTCTTTGCTCCTCCCTTCAAATGGGAGGCTGCCTCTTTCTTCTTTCGGAAAAATCCGGTTGATTCTATTACTACATCTACACCTAGCTCGGCCCAGGGAAGATTTGATGGATCCTTCTCGGAAAAAACCCTTATCTTTTTCCCATCAATAATTATTGAATCACCATCTGCTCCTACCTCTCCTGGATAGGATCGATGAATGGAGTCATATTTAAAAAGATGAGCCAGGGTCCTCGCATCTACCAGGTCATTTACGGCTACAAAATCAAGATCGGCTTTCTGCTCCAGGGCCGCTCTCAAGGTGAGCCTTCCTATCCTGCCAAATCCATTTATGGCTACTTTTCTCATTTCCAAATCCTCCCTAATTTTTCAGCTTTTTCCCTGTCCCCCCAAACTGGTGCTTAAAAGAAACCATCACTTCTCGCCTCTTTCCGGGGATGGAGCCAGGTGATTATATCCCTTCTCCTCTATTCTTACTAGCCTACCTTCTCCATCCTTAAGGGCCATCCCCTTTTCCCATTTCAGCACCTCTCCAATACAAGAGACAGGAAAGTCCGCCTGTTGTTCTAAGAGTTTTTTCTTATCCGGGGATGCGGTAAAGAGAAGCTCGTAATCTTCTCCCCCATAGAGAGCCCAATTCAGAGGAGGCCTCCCTATAGAGCGGGCGAGCTCTCTAGCAGGGAGGGCCATAGGAATCCTCTCCTCCCATAGAACTGCCCCCACCCTGCTTTCCTCTCTTATGCGGGAAAGATCAGAGATGAGCCCATCGCTGATGTCAATCATAGCCGTAGCTAATCGCCTGCCGGCTATCCACTGTCCTTCCTTTAGCCGGGGGGAAGGCCTAAGATGCTTTTGAACCAGGAATTCTTTTTTCCTGGAGGCAAGGTTTACATGGGCCGTATTAAGACAGATTAGTCCTGCGGCAGCCGCTCCCAGCTCCCCGGTAACAAAAATAAGATCCCCCACTTTCGCCCCTGAACGAGAGGAAATTCCCTCTTCAGCTACTTCTCCTAGGAGGCAGACGGTAATAAAAAACTCCAAGGATCTAACTACATCCCCTCCTACTACACCGATCCCGTAGCGGCCTGCTATTTCTTTTAAGCCTTTATATAAACCATCGACCAGGTCTATCTTAAGGGTGCCGGACAATCCCAATCCTACCAGGCAATAGGTAGGTATCCCACCCATGGCAGCAATGTCAGAGATATTAACTGCTAATGCCTTCCATCCTACATCCCCGGCTGAGGCATAATTCCATTTGAAGTGGGTATTCTCCACCAGGGTATCAAGAGTGAAGAGAGCTAGCTTTCCCGGAGCTATCTTGAGAGCAGCCCCATCATCTCCGATCCCCAGCACCGCTTTTCCCTGGGAATCCTTCAAACTGGATCTAATTCGTCTGATGAGACCAAATTCGCCAATTTCCTTAAGCTTCATACCCTCAAGTTATAAAAAAATGCTCTCGTTTCCCATTTTTTTCTGGCTGGGGCGGGAGGATTCGAACCCCCGAATGGCGGATCCAAAGTCCGCTGTGTTACCACTTCACCACGCCCCACCTTATTTTAGATATCTCATCCCATTACTCTAGAACCAGATCGGTGGTAGTGCCGGTGACCCCCTTAATGGTGCGGAGTCTATCTATGACCACCTGAAGGATATCATCGTAGCTATCAGCTTCGACAAGAGCTAAAACATCCTGGTCTCCTGTAGTAACCTCCGCTGCCTTTACCTCCTCGAAGGTGAGGAGAGCATCTCTTACCCCTCTTTCTCTTCCCATCTCGACTTTGATTTTTAAGTAAGCCTTAGCCATTTCTCTCACCTCTTTTGTTAATGGATAAGTTGTCGCTATGAAGAGTTTTCTCACCAGGAAAAACATAGTCAATAATCAAGATACCCATGAGATGGTCAATCTCATGCTGGAGTACTCGGGCTAAAAGGTCCTCCCCCTCTATCCTCACCCTTTCTTCATTCTCATTCCATCCTTCAACTATTACTCTACTGGCTCTTTTTACCTTGACCATAGTGTGAGGTAAAGATAGACAACCCTCTTCCATAATGCTCTCGCCGTCCTTGAGCAGAATGAGAGGATTGGCCAATTTTATCAAGTCCCCCACTCCATCTACCACAATTAACTGTTCATCCAATCCTATTTGAGGAGCAGCCAGTCCCACTCCTTGAGCTTTATACATTGCGGTAGCCATCTGGGAGAGAACTCTCTTTTCTCTCGAGCCTAAGCTCGCCACCCTCCTACACTTCTGTCTCAGAATAGGCTCTCCGTATTCCCTGATTCGATAAACCCCCATTGCTACGCCTTCACAAGTCTATTTTTTCATCCACTCATAATTTATCAGTAAAAAGCTAGAGCGTCAAACTGCCCTCGAGGCAAAAACTAATCTCATTCCATTGTTGGAACGCACTATAATGTAGGAGGAATGTGGCGAGAAAGGTGGAAATTCTAAAAGCTAGTTCCTACAGATATCCGATGAGTAATTCCCAGGTCACCATAGGGAACATAAGCATAGTCAAGTCCGAATCTACCCATCTTAAGACCCAGTCCTGCCGTCCAACCGGGACCAATATCCTGATTAGTTTTATAGCCAGCTCTTAAGGCTAGAACCTCTCCAATCCATCCCTCTACCCCGGCACAGTAGTACAAATCAGCGTCCTGAGGCTTTGCGATATCGGCAGCTAAGTTAAGAAAACCTAGTTTTAAGGCCAGGCCTGCCTTAAGGATGAGAGGAAGGGAATCTTCGCCCAATTTTGTTCCCAAATTCTGAGCGGCTACTCCCACGGAAAAATCCTCGCTAATCTCAACTAAACCACCTAGGGTGCCTAAGAAAGCACTCTGGGTATCATCGGCGATGCTGCTGCGGACCATACCTCCACTTAAGCCTAGCAAGAGTCTGCCAAGCCTGCCGGCAAATCCTGCACAGAGATGAAGATCAGAGGCCTGAAAAGGTTCCGTGGGATTGCCCGCCTCGTCTCTACCTTCCAGATCTCCCATGGTTACATAATTTGCCCCCATCCCCACAGTGCCCCCTAATAGAGGAAAACCCAGGCTCACATACCCCTGGCTTATTCCTTCAAACCACATATTGTACATAGCCGACAGCTCACCTTTTTCTAATCGGGCAAGTCCCGCCGGATTCCAGTATAAGGAGGTACTATCATCAGTCACAGCAGTAAAAGCTTCCCCCATGGCCGCTGCCCTCGCTCCCACTCCAATTTTCAGGAAATTAGCAGCGGTGGTCCCCGGACCACCTGCATAGATGGTGCCTACTAATGCTAGAACCAATATGCCTGCTCCCACACCTATTAATATCTTACGCATTATTCCCCTCCTTTCTAGGAAAAGGTGATAAGTACCACCTTAGCCTATTTGCTCTCTTTTTTCGCTGCCGGTTACTTAAGAATAACGATTTTAACCCTCTTAATTTCTCCGGCAGTATTGGTAACCAGGCACACGTAGCCTCCTCGTGCTACATCCTCTCCTTGCTCATTCTTAAGATTCCAACTCCAGCTATACTGGTAGGACAGCTCCACTCTCCTTACCAGTTCTCCAGAGAGGGTGAAGATGCGGATGGTTACCTCCTCAGTCAGTGCTTCGAATGTAACTTCAGTATGGCCTCTGGCAGGCTCAACCGGATTAGGATAGACAATCAGGCCTGTCAAGTCAGATGCTACTATCGCCGAAAGGACCGCTGCTGCATCTATTAAACCATAACCATATACCGTATCATAACCCGGGTCTCCCAAATCTTCAGCCGTGGAATGAAGAGTATCTCGAATATTCTCTACGCCACTTGTTCCACGTGAGAGCATCAGGGCTACAACACCTGTAACATGAGGAGTTGCCATGGAAGTTCCTTGCCAGAACCAATAGTCAAAATTGGTGGGGTCTCCTCCTGAAAAGGTCTGTTGTAATACCCCATCAGCATAGCCATCGCCATTTTGATCTAGAGAAGTGTCTCCACCCGGAGCCATCAATTCCATTCCAGTTCCGTAGTTGGAATAAGGAGCGCGAGCCTTGTCATATCTTACTGCACCCACAGCAATACACTCATCATAGCGAGCTGGGTAACCTATAATTGAATTATCATTTCCTGTAGCTGCTACAAAGACAACATCGTGATCATAGGCATATTGCACCGCATCATATAAAGTGCTGCTAGAAAATGAGCCACCTAAGCTACAATTTATGACTCCTGCTCCATTATCTACTGCGTAATAGACCCCGTCTGCAATCTGTTGATAAGTGCCGCTACCATCAGCACCTAATACCTTAACCGGCATTACGGAGCAGTCAAAGGCAATTCCAGCCACTCCCAAACTATTATTGGTAGTCTGGGCGATAGTTCCGGTGACATGTGTTCCATGCCCTTCATCATCGTTTGGATGAGAATCCATATTAACAAAATCATAGCCGGAAACAAAATTAGTTCCTGCTAAGTCAGGAGCTTTTACATAGGACCCATAGTTTTCATAGGCTACCCCGGTATCTACTACTGCCACTATGACACCTGGATCTCCTCCCTGTTCTATGTCCCAAGCCGAAGGCATATTTATTTGGGTAAAGTGCCATTGGTAAGAATAGTATGTATCATTGGGAGTCCAATAAGCGTAAACGATATGGTTTGGCTCAGCATATTCAACCAGGGGATTTTCTCTATAAAGCTCAAGCATTTCAGGCACTGTCTTATCAGGTGGAATCTTAATTCTTTTGAACCCCGCGTACGGGCTGGTATATAATACAGAAGTTTCGTACATCGAATTAATTGACTCAATCTGCTTTTTGGTAGCCACATCCTTAAATTTGACCAGTATCTCTCCCGTGACATATTCGGGTCTCTCCTTGCCAGTTGGAGCCGCAAAACCTCCTTCTCTCAAAGGAAAATCAGCAAGAACCTGGATCGACAATAAGCAAAACAAAAATGCCAGGACACATGGTAGGACAATTACCTTCGCCCACATCTTTCTATTTTCTCTGCTTTTCATTCTCTCTCCTCCTCAGTCTTTTTGAATTTAACGGGAAGATTACTTTTTTCAATTCTTATTATATGGTAAGGTTGGGTCAGGACTGCAGTAACCACAGCATCTGGAGGTGGTTCAACTTCAGAAAAGAATACGACCAGCCCATTTTCACATTTTTCAACTCTGGTTATTTCAACGGCAAAACTACCTGAAGGTTTCTGCCCCATAAAAACGGCCAGGATCATGTTTTCTGTAAAATCTATGGCTGGAGCCTCGGGAGGTGGTATTCGTATTGAAGTGTGCTTGTTCCATAGTTTTGCCCGTTGATCTTGTGTTCTAATAACCAAGTTCTTTTTTTCCGTAATACCGCTGAAGAATCCTTTTTCAATTGTATCGAACTCTAAACTAGTAATTGATTTCTCGATCATTTCGATGTTCGTTATCCAATATTTTCCGCCTTTTTCATCCCCTGAAAAGGAGACATTAGCTTCGATAATCTTACCGAATAGAACGGGTGAAAGCATCTCTTTTGAGTAAACCTTTATCACCTGATTAACCTTTAATTGGGTGAAATTCGCTTTCCCATTTACACTTTGGAAAGATATCACTAAGACCCTTAAAGAATAAAGAATCTGCTCCGGTTTGATTCCCTCCAAGGTAGAGTTAAGAATACTGTATTCTAAGACTCTTGCTGTAATTATACTATCATTAGGTGCTACTGGAGCATTTTGTATCTGAGTAGCACCTGGCACTTGCCAGAAAAGAAGGAACAGGATGTTTAAGAATACCCATACCTTCAACCGATTCAATCCCCCATTTATTAAAGAACTATCTCCTTCACCTATTATCCCCAGTCCGATACGAAGAAGACCTCGTGACAACAGTCACGCAAAGAGGTTAGTTTAATTCTATCGTCGTTAAGCAATCTGTCAAAATCTCGAATCTCAGCCTCACAACCCAGCTTGCAATTTTTCCACTTGGATTCCTTCCCTGTTTCTTTCCACTCTCCCCTGCTCTCTCTACCGCAAAACCCCCAGGAGCTTGGTTACATTCTCCCTTCTTCCCCCACCATCATCAGCACTTACCTTTAAGATGTAAACCCCGTTATTAACCACCTCGCCGTACATATTCTCCCCAGACCAGCTCCACTCGGGTTCTTCACCGGGACTCACCCACTCACTCCATTCTTTAACTATTTCCCCATGGAGATTATAAATGTGAATGGTTACCTGGGCCGGCTGGGTTACAGAGTAAATAATTTTGACAGGTATAGTAGCTGATCCTGACCTTACCACGTGGGAGGAGCGAATAACAAGGGAAAGAAGGCTCTGGGGATTGTACTTCAGGTGAAGAGATCCGGAAAGACTGCTCTTGTTGCCTGCTTTATCGCTTGACTGCACGGTGATGAAATTGTCTCCGCTAACCAGACTTATGTTGTCTTTGCTGAAATGGCCGGCCCCATCAGCGGTAACCGTTCCTTGAGATTCCCCATTAAGAAATATCTCCACCTCTTGAGGATCAGAAGCATCATCTCGGGTGGTACCGGATACGTTAATCCTTCCCGTGGATGAATTGAAAGAAGTTATCCCAAAATCAGGGAGTTCGGGAGAGATGGTGTCATAGATGAAATAAAAATTTAGCTCATCGCTAGCCCCTGTGGTACTCTCTAGAACAGCCTTCACCCGGTACTTGCCATCTTTACTGTGATTATCCCTGGCAGGATCGAACACTGGATCCAGATGAAACACCATTTCTACTCTTCCCGCTTCCTGATCAACCTCCGGGCTCCCTGACACTTCCTCCCAGGTTTCATCCACCATTTTAAATAAACTAATGCCAGAAGCACTCTCGTTGAGCTCGATTCCGCTGTAAAGATCCAAAACTAGATGAATCTCATCAATTTTGCTGTTGGCAAAAACAGTGGGATTATCATCATCGGTGGAAGATCTGAGATCGTAGAGAGTCTGTCCCCCATAAGCAATGTAGGCTTCGGAAACAGTGCCCAGAGTTAGATCGGTGGTGTTATCCAGAGTAAGAGTAATACTGCTAGAGGCAGAATTCTCCGCCCCATCAGTGGCGGTAACGGGAACAGAATACGAACCATCGCTTTTGCCGTTAACACCGCTAATAAGATAGCTGATTATGTAAACCCCCTGCTCAGCCGGCTCATCTATATGGCCATCACCGTTATTATCCACTCCATCGGTTCCCCAATTCTCCACAGTTTCCCCTCCCGTAACATACTGATCATCAATGTTGGAAAAATCTGCGGTAAGGGTGCAGCCGGTATTATGGTTGGCCAGGGTAACGGTGAGAGTAGTAGTATCCCCATCCTTGTAGGCGGATTTGTCGGCACTGATACTGCTAAAGGAAGGACCTGTAGCGGAGGCCGTGGCTGAAACCTCATTGGTGTTGGTCTCGATGTTACCAATACTATCCTGGGCCCTCACCACATAGTAGTAGGTCTGGCCATCGGTAGTAGAGGTATCGGTGTAGGTGGTGGTTCCCACAGACACAGTATAGGTAGGAGATGAATAGTCCTGACCCCCGGAGCTAGTAGCCCGGTAGATATTATACTGAGCTACATTGGTTTCAGGAGAAGAAGCGGTCCAGCTAAGCTGGATGCTGCCCCCGGCAATGGCAGTAGCGGTCAAATTAGTGGGAGGAGGAGGCCCGGTACCAGATGCGGTGGCTGATACCTCATTAGTATTGGTTTCTATGTTTCCGGCGGCATCCTGGGCTCTTACCACGTAGTAATAGGTCTGACCATCGGTAGTGGAGGTGTCAGTATAAGTAGTGGTTCCAGTAGAGACAGTGTAGGTAGGATTGCTGTAGTTCTGACCCCCGGAGCTGGTGGCCTTATAGATGTTATATTGAGCTACGTCACCGGAAGAGGAGGCGGTCCAGCTAAGCTTGATGCCTCCTTCGGTAAGAGCCACAGCTGAAAGATTTGTGGGAGCTGAAGGAGGGGTATTATCCAGGGTAAGAGAGGTGTTGCTATCCGTAGCTGAGTTTCCTGCCCCATCCACGGCAGTAACCGGAACAGAATACGAACCATCGCTTTTACCATTGACCGCACTGATAAGATAGATAATAACATAGACCCCCTGCTCAGCCGGCTCATCTACATGCCCATCATCGTTATTATCCACTTCATCGGTTCCCCAATTTACCACATCCTCTTCCCCCGTAACATACTGATCATCAATTTGGGAAAAATCTGCGGTAAGGTCGCATCCGGTATTATGGTTGTCCAGGGTAACTTCCAGGCTAATGGTATCCCCATCCTTATAAGCATCTTTGTCTGGAATAATGTCGATAAAAGAAGGAGGGGACCAAGATTTTAACTCAAGGCAAGCAATGGCCCAGTGGCTGGCGGAGTTGAGTTGAGTGTTGAAGGTGTATATTCCAGCATCGGAGGCGTCCTCCTTGCCACCCCATAGCCCATCGTCCTCTGAGCTGGCGCCGCCGGTGTTGTCGTCCCATAACGCCGTGACGGGGAGGTTAGTTGTGAAGGGGTTGGTGTTGCCGCCGCGGGCTGATACCGCACCAAAGATGAGGGAGTCGGCGTTCAGAGTGGTGATCTGGGTAGTGGCGTCCGTCCCGGAGGTGGCACTGGCGCCGGCGGTGGCCCCGATGGGACTCGCCTGATCCACTCCGGTAAAGTTCACCGCATAGACACCAGACGGGTTTACGTAAGAGGCGAAGTTGACCACCACATCCTCTGTTCCCACCGGTGGATTCACCAGATACCAGAGTTCAACCCTCTGGTCCTCTGAGTCCCCCCCGTCCTGGACTTTCGCCAGGGTGAGGGGATCCCCGCCGTAGGTGACGGAGCTGACCCACTCGTTAGCCCGAATCATCACCGCCACCTCCAGGAGGCGATTGTCATCCGCCGCAACCACGTGTGAGAAGGTTGCACTGATCCGGAGCTCAGAAGACTTGTTCGGGGTGACGGTGCCAGAGCTAGGCGGATTGGCCGCCTCAACCACCCGCAGCGGTGTCGGCGCTGCTGCCAGAGCGAGTGCTAAGATAGCGATAGCCGCAAAAATTTGAGATACTTTCTTCACAATTCTTCCCGCCTTATACATCCATATTCTTTCTTCCTTCGAATACATGTAATATTATATTGCAATCATGTACAGAGAATAGTTCTTCTTTTAAAATATGGAGTTTGGTGCACACTCTTCCATAACCATTTTAGTTTGCCCTAAAGATATTGTCAAACTGCCCATTTGGGAGGCTCATCACCCTAAAATCTTATCTCCACCTCACAGCTTCCTCCTAAGAAATAATGATCCTTTCCCACTCTTACTCTGTCCTGAAAATAGCCAGTTTCCAATCCCAGCTTTAGCTTCAGGGCCTGGCTCAGTTTATACTCCGCATCAGCATTGAGCTTCCACTTTGTATTGTTTTCACCCACCAGACCCGAGGTAAGATATCTCTTTTTCTCATCGAAGGTGAGAGAAGTTGAGACATGGGCTTTCTTTTCGGGATCTATCCATCTTCCCAGAAGGGGAATCCTCCGGACCCAGGGAAGAAGAGTATGGTAATCTAATTTCAGCTCATAATGGGAGCTGGAATCCCTTGTTTTTCCCCGCTGAATAAAATAGTGCTTCTCGTTCTCCCAAGATCTATAAGTCAAGGTTAAACCGAGATCCTGAGGCTTCTTCAAACGAGTCCTCCAGATGAGGGAGGGCTCCCGCCTCACCTCAGAGGATATATCTACCTTGGTGGTTACCTTCTCCGTGTAGCTGGCCAGAACAAGGGAGGAGGTAGATATTCTCTGAGTGAAACGAGCCAGGGGAAAGGAAGCTTTATTCAGGTCCAGAGTAAGGTTAAGATGAGGCCATCTTTTCACCTTGATGAAATAGGGCACAGCCTGATGTATCCTTTCTTCATCTGTATAACCATACTCACAGTCTAACTTAAGGAAAGACAAGGGACGCCATGATTCCTTAAGGCTGAAATGTTTTCTCTCTAGAGCCCTTTTTATGCTGCCATCCAAAATCTGGGGGCTCTTAAGACCGATCTGGGAGCAATAATCCAGAGAAGTAGCGGTATTCTCATACCAGACCTCCTTTTTTTGTTCATATCGAGAATAAAAATTTAAGGTTTCCAGAATCTTTAACCGGGGAAAAAATGAACTTATCTTAAGGGGTAGACTCAAGGAGATCTCTGAATAGGTGGAAACATCCCTTTTTTCCGGACTTATCCTGCTAAAGTTAGCCTCCTTATAGCCTCCACGAAAATTTATCCGGGGCGAAAGATGAAAAAAGGTGCTACTCGCGTCAAGGAGAAGTTCTTTGCTTTTAGACCTGGGGCTGGGTTCTTGACCCTCTCTTCTCTCCTCAACCCTACTTTCACTGTAGGTAGAGTTTAAATTGAAGTTTTTTAGAGGTTGAAAAGGAAGATTTATGCTCCACTTTTTTATATCCTCCTTAAGGGATTCCGGAGATGTTGTCTCGCGCTCCCCTACCTGATAGCTACCTCGAATAGAGGTAGGAAGAAGAGGATGGCGAAAGGGAAGATGGTAGCTGAGGGAGGCATCGTAGGTATCCTGGATTCTTTTTTTCTCTTGAGTTAGATAATCGGTCACCTCACTTTTCCGGGAAAGAGTTAGCTCAGGCCAGGATGGGAAAAGAAAGCGAAGCTGGTAATTTTCACTCTCCCGGATGATCCTCCCTTCTTCCGAGGTACCAAGATTAGTCTCCCGAATCGAGATACTCTCGCTTTCCTCTCGACTCCATCGGTAGCTTAAGGGTAGGAAATTGAAGAGAGTAACCGTAGCTCCCATTTCACCTTGTTTTAAAGACTTCTTAGGAAGAGCTATACCTAAGGGTTGAAAGGCAGCGTCCATTTCCTTATACTGTCCCTCCAGGGTTAAAGATTCTCCCAGATGCGCTGTTAATCCCACCCTCCTGGACAGACCCTGGCTTGTCCTGACTTCGGAGAGAAAGATATCGTTAAGATACACTCGACCCTGAATAGAATCCGGAGTGGGGTTCTGAAAACCAGCTCGCAGCTGTTCGATTTCCTCAAGAGAAGGAGTTCCCATCATAAAGAGATCCTCAAAGCTCACCTTTATGTGAAACCACTTTTTCTCTTGCCAATCAGCCAGACGGGAAATCTCATAGTAATTTCCTCCTTCTTCCACATCGGAGCCAAAGCGAAGATAAAAGATGGCCTCTGGATCCCCCTCCTCCCGGTACACCCAGAAATTCAGGCTTCCATAGGAGGAATAATCCTGGGATTGAATAAAGGTCTGTTGAACCCAGCCTTCTTCACCGGAAGTGAGGTCATACTCAAGGGAAAAAGCTCCTTCCTTTCTCCATTTTCCTTCGTAAGTCTCTGCCTCCCTGTACATCTCCTCATAATAGGCCAGAAAATCAGGATCGGAGAAGGGATTGTACTCGGGATCATCATGAGTATTGATAGGGGAAGCTAAAAGATTTTCTTTTTCCCAGCGATCTCCGAAAAAATCTAGACCCGCAAATCTTAGTGTTCCTTCCACTCCGGACCCCTCTACCCACAGACGCAGATGTTTCACCACTCTCTTAACAGTTTCCCAATTGGCTGAATTATTCAGGGATAGGGTAATCCTCCTCCAATCCGTCCAGTCAGCTTCTATGGAAAAAGTATAGGTAGATACCATTTCCTCCGTATCCAGGAAAGAATTGCGGTTAAGATCTTCTGTATCCAATCTTCCATTGTTCTCTCCCACCAGTTTTCCTCTGATCCAGATGCCTGTATCTTCACCAGGATTAAGCTTTCCATCTCCATTGACATCCTCTGTTTTCAGAGGAGGACCATCTCCATCCACATCCTCACTCACCATACCCACATCCAGATGCACAGTTTCGCCTTTTCCATCTCCTTTAATCCATACTTCCAGAAACTGCATCTGGGTGTAATCTTTGCCTTGAGAGGAAATGGAGTAAACTACACTATCCCAGGAGCCAGGTAGATCAAGGTCATAATCCAGAACCAGTACTTCTCTCTCATTCTTGCTCCAATTTGGATTAATTTCTTCTCCTGGAATATCCTCATCTGATATGATAATTTCTCCTCGAGGTCCGACAGCTTCAGGAGGACGGCTGCTGTACTGCCACATCTCCTCATTCCTGCCTAGCTCATCACTAATCCTGGTGAGCTCAAAATTCTCAACCATAGCCTTTCCGAAGGTATTGGGATCGAGGAGGCTCTCGGCTACTTCTCCAAAGAGAGAAACCTGGTAAGGATTAGGTGCAGTTGCCTCACCTGGCGACGAAGGAAAACTAAGGTGAAAATCAACACCCTTAGCCTGAAGGGAAGAGGGAGCGCTTCCCAGCTGAGGAATTTCCCTCACGCCAGGAGAGGAATGGGAAACAAAGGTGGAGCCCAAAGATACTCCCTCCCGGAAGAGGTACTCTCCCCGAACTCCTAAAATGGGAGCCGCTCTTCCCATAAAGGGCATATATTCATAATCTACTTTAATTACAGTATCAGGAGTGATTCTACCCGCATCAATAAAACTCAGAAATCCCGAAGAATAATCTAGAAGATAGTCAACATCTCTCCTCAAGAGCTGACCATTCATATAGACCTTCTCGCTGTCAGGAATTATATCGGGAGAGAGGAGGAAAGCGTCTATCCTGTGAATATACTCGGTGTAGATAGTGTAGCGGTGAAGAGAGGTGGGGGGATAGGCTTCGGGAAAAGGCTGGGTTGGATCAGGCGCCGAGGGTTTGAGAATTTCTAAAATACCTTCATAGTAATCCACTTCCACCTGGTATTCCGGGTAATCTTCAGCATGAGCGAAATCGAAGAGAACCTGGCCACTTAAATCGAGAATGCTTAAGGTAAACTCATCCTCTTCTACCCTCCGGGAACCAAGATAATAGCGATTCTTAAGGTAATATTTATCATAAAGGGAATCCTGTTTTTTCTTGATCATCCCATAACCTTCCCCAGGATGCCGAACTGAGGAGCCGTCCCGGTAAGATACGGCGATGACGAAATTATCCTGAATGGTCCGCTTAAAGTTTATCACCCCCCGGGCATAATCCAGAAAATAGTCCTCTCCAGGATATTGATAATCAAACCAGCCGTGGTAGGAGTTACCATTTTCTCCTGAAACAGTCATTTCTAGAGCCCTCTGGTTGTTGGTGCCGTCCTGATCGTCAATAAAAACCTCTGCGCTTGCTATCTCCAGGGGAAGGTGAGAAGAATCGAAATATATCCGGTAGTACTGCATTTTGAGGTAGGAGGTGTCATAGATATACCTCTTCTCAAAAGTCGATCGGCCGGTGAAGGTTCTGGTTTCGGAGACACCCTTGGTCAGGCTGCCAATCCCGGTGAGATGAAATTTTCCAAGTTTCGCCTTGACTTTAGCTCCAAAAAGACTCCTATCATAAGCAAAAATGGCTGTCTCTGGAAAACCCAGCCGAATGTCTCCCAGCTCAGCTTCCTGCAGCACCTCGTTTTCCTTTCCTTTGTAGGCCAAGAAGATACTCTGCTGTTCACTGCGAGGTCTAGTATCATCGTATGCCACCTCCACTAAGGATCTATCCCCTATAGTCCCTTCTACCTTAACCTGGAGTTTCTGATCGATATCGGTACTGGAGGTAGGCCTTTCCGGATGAGACTTTGCCCATTCTTCATCTAAATAATAAAATAGGGTGTGCTTTATCCCGATAACTTTCCTACCCGAGATTTTCAGAACTGCCTCCTCAGAAAGATCTCTCCCGGAAGCTTCTTCCTTCTCCGAAGACGACGAGGCAGGTAGAAAGGCAAGACGGATTTCCTTTTCCGGGGTAGGAGTCCTGGGGAAAGGATAGGCTACCTTTTCTTCGTAAGATGAGGGGATCTTCAGATGAGGGGCAGGAGGGTGAAGCTGGATCTTAACCAAACTCCAAAGACGGGTTTCCTCCCCATTCCCCAATGCCGGAGCAACCCCTATTCCTAGAAAAGATATAACAAAAAAAGTGGCTAGAAGTCTAGGTA
>Ga0209979_1002374_pt1 | contig 18161 bp, 13 predicted proteins | sample AnhtaG_FD_183114 | JGI IMG/M metagenome (GOLD analysis project Ga0209979, IMG submission 183114) | Deep subsurface microbial communities from Anholt, Denmark to uncover new lineages of life (NeLLi) - Anholt_01485 metaG (SPAdes) (version 2) | ecosystem: Environmental > Aquatic > Marine > Oceanic...
ACGTTTGAAACAAAAATATCGTCAGCACCGAGGTCTGGTTAAACAACACCATGATTCATATTTCACATGGTATTTACACCTCTGTCCTCGGTAAAAAAGCAATACCTTTTGAGCATTATGCCCAGGAACCCTTGCCCGACCACTCTCCTCTATTTTTTCAAAATATCCCTCCCAAATTAGAAAAGAATTTCCCATCAGATCAGAAGGCCTGGCGGACACAGAATCCTGATGATTGCCTTGGTGCCATCCTAAATCAAAAAGATCATACAAGGGTTATTTCAAAAAATATAGGGCTGAGTCTTTATTTCTAAGCACTTGACAAATTCACGAATGCAAGTATATTTGTAATAGTAGGAAATCGGAATGCAACTCAAAACTCTTGGGTTGCATTCTGGGGTCGACTTGAAGAGGTAATCTTTTTCTAATTTGCCGAATTGGCTTCGGCATCGAATATGGCTGTTAATAAACCAATAATAAACTAAGAAAGGAGAAAAGGATACAATGAAACAAAAGAAAGTTGTTGGAAGCTTTGTATTAATCATTTCATTTGCAGCCTTCATCTTTGCCACCGCCTTTGCCACCACACCCAGGATATCCCCTGTGGATCCACCCAGTTCTTTCGATTTACGAAATGTTGGGGGTAACAACTACGTGACCTCAGTCAAGAACCAGTCAGGAGGCACCTGCTGGACGCATGGAGCGATGGCTTCCATGGAGGGGAACCTTCTCATGACCGGTAACTGGGCGGCGGCTGGGGAGATCGGCGAGCCCAATTTAGCGGAATACCACCTGGACTGGTGGAACGGGTTCAACCAGCACAACAATGACGACGACCCCGGAGGCGGCGGGCTGATTGTGCACGAAGGCGGCGATTACCGGGTAGCTTCGGCCTATCTCAATAGAGGCGAGGGAGCGGTGCGGGATATCGACGGACAATCTTTCGGTACACCCCCGCCCAGATACGATACCAGCTATCACTACTATTACGCCCGGGACATCGAGTGGTTCGTTGCCGGGTCGGACTTAAGCAACATCAACACCATCAAAAACAAGATCATGACCGAGGGCGTCATGGGGACGTGTCTGTGCTCCAACAGCTCATTCATCACCCCCGACTACGTGCATTACCAGCCACCCAGCAGTGACCTTGACCCCAACCATGCAGTTTCCATCGTGGGTTGGAATGACTACAAGAGCACGCAGGCCCCGGGGGGGCCTGGGGCCTGGTTGTGCAAGAACAGTTGGGGAAGCTCCTGGGGCTACGACGGCTACTTCTGGATCTCCTACTACGATAAGCACTGCTGTAAGCACCCTGAGATGGGTGCTATTTCCCACCAGAACGTCGAACCCTTAACCTACGAGCACTTCTACTATCACGATTACCACGGCTGGCGCGACACCAAGGAGGATTGCAGCGAAGCATTCAATGCTTTCACCGCAGAAGGAGACGAACTGCTTCAGGCGGTGAGCTTCTTCACTGCCGTGGACAACGTAAGCTACACGGTTAAAATCTACGACCGCTTCGAAGGCGGTGAACTTTTGGACGAACTCTCCACCAAGTCCGGCACTATCGACTATACGGGATTCCACACTATCAACCTGGACGCACCCGTCACACTTAACCAGGGCGACGATTTCTACATTTACCTGGAACTCTCGGCGGGCGGGCATCCCTATGACCGAACCTCGGACGTCCCGGTCTTGCTGGGCGCGCAGTATCGGGTCATTGTGGAATCGGCGTCCAACCCGGGCCAGAGCTATTACCGTAGTGGCTCAACCTGGCTGGACCTCTATTACTCAGATGTTCCCTATAACACGACGGCCAACTTCTGCATCAAGGGAATGACCATCGACAAGGGTCTGCGAGTCAGCCCGGCGGATGATTTCCAATCCGAAGGGCCTGTGGGTGGTCCCTTCTCGCCCTCGAGCACGGTCTACCAGTTGGAAAACAGGAATACCCAGTCTATCAACTACGCGGTGACGCGCGACCCGATCGCGGGATGGGTAACCCTTTCCGGCGACGTATCCGGCGTCCTGCCGCCGTACGGAACCGCCGAGGTAACCGTCCAGATCAACAGCAACGCCGAGACGCTGGATGAGGGTGCGCATTTCGCCACGGCTTTCTTCACCAACATGACCGACCACGCCGGTGATACCACCCGCCAGGTGCTGTTGACCGTCGGAGAACCTACAGTTCAATACGAGTGGACGCTCGACAGTGATCCCGGCTGGACCGCTGAGTGGGAGTGGGCGTTCGGTCAGCCGACTGGCGGCGGCGGCGACGAGCACGGTGGACCTGATCCAACCAGCGGTTACACCGGCAGCAATGTCTATGGATACAACCTCAATGGGGACTATGAGAATAGGCTCCCGGAAAGGCATCTGACCAGTCCCGCCATCAATTGCTCGGGACTATTCAACGTGCATCTGAAGTTCTGGCGTTGGCTGGGGGTTGAGCAACCGAAGTACGACCACGCTTACGTGCGGATCAGCAAAGACGGAATCAACTGGACCACGGTTTGGGAGAACACCGACTCGGTCACCGATAGGTCCTGGATCGAGATGGACCTGGACATCTCAACCATAGCAGACAATCAGCCCACGGTGTATCTGCGCTGGACCATGGGAACGACCGATGGTGGATGGCAGTACTGTGGATGGAACATCGACGATATCCAGCTTACCGCCTATGAGGATGTTGTTGTTTGTGGTGATGCCGATCGCGACGGGGAGATAAATCTTGGGGACATTCTCTATCTCATCAGTTACTCGTATAAAGATGGTCCTCCGCCGGAATGCGTGCCCATCACTGCTTGCGGGGATGTTAATGTAGATGGTGTGGTGGATATAGGCGATGTTATCTATTTAATCACTTATCTGTATAAGAATGGCCCGCTACCTGGCAGCCCTTAAGCACAGAATAAATTGAACCGGAAGTAGAAAGATTTCTTCCTAGCAAAAAACTGCCCGCCAGGTTTCAGACCTGACGGGCAGTTACATTTGTTGGTTGATGCTTCGGGAATGGTCTCAAGATCCCCCGCCAAATACGGGGGGAATTCCCGAAGCTAATTGGCATCGGCATTTCCTAATGCCAATGCATCAAAGATAAAAGGTTTGTTGGAGTGCCCAGCCCCGCCGAGGCGGGATCCACGACCTTAGCTTAACCAGAAACTTCTCAAAAGAAAGCGAGTTTTAATTTGGTTCACCTAAAGGTGGACATCCAATTTGTTCTTTTTGAGTGGTACCAGAACCTAACTTAAGTTGGGTTCTGGTGCCTCTGTATTCTGTTCAAGCGTCGTAAATAATCGTCTTTGTCTATAATCATACACCCCGGAGAAAACCGTAGCCGCTGGGCCGGTCATATAAAGGTGACCGTCCTGCTTTTTCCATTCTATTTCAAGCGCACCTTTGTCAAATAGCGCCGTTACCTTACGATTAAGTTTTTTGGAAAGCACGCCGGCTACGGTTGCCGCTGAAGCTCCGGTTCCCGATGCTAAAGTCTCCCCTGCTCCTCGTTCCCATATCTTCAGCCGAATCTTTTTCGGGCTTAAAATCTTCACAAACTCCACGTTAGTCCTGCGAGGAAAGGTGGGATAATTCTCCACCATCTGTCCGATCTTCCTCCACGCTGAGCTGAACTCTTTCACAAATATCACCGTGTGAGGATTTCCTAAAGAGAGGCTGGTGATTTTCACCTTTCGCCCGCCTAGATTCAATGTTTCATTTATGCAAAATCTCCCTCTTCCTTTCACGGGAATCTTCTTCCTCTCTAGAATGGGCTTCCCAATATTCGCCCGAATCAGAAAATCATCGCCCGTGCTAATTATTTCAGTATGAATTGTCCCAGCCTTGGTTTCAACACTTTGAAATTTTCTTTTGGACAAACCATGCTCATAAAGAAAACGGGCAAAGCATCGAATTCCATTGCCACACATCTCCGCCTCTGTCCCATCCGGATTATAGAAGATCATTCTGAATTTATGTGCCCTGCCGGGTGCCACCAAAATCAAGCCGTCTGCACCAACTCCAAAATGCCTATCACTCATCTTTTTTGCCAGATCAGATAGATTAACTCCGGCTAATTTTTGTTTGAAGCAATCAATGTAGATGTAGTCATTGCCCAGAGCCTGCATTTTGGTAAATCTGATCTTCATGTTCTTTCTCAAATTTGAAAGTTTTTGGAGAGCAAACATTCAGGCTTGTTGAAAAAGCCATTCTGTGGAGAAGTTTTTGCGTAGGGACAGGGCTTGTCCTTCAGGATGAATCCCTGTCCTAACCCTAATGAGGACAGCCATCCCCCGCTAAAGGCGGGGCGGGATCCCTACGACAATTTCCTCTCACCGACTAAAGCAGTAAGCTAGTTTTTCAACAACCCCTTCAGGTTCGCCAAAAATCGAGTTGCCAAAACCTCCCCCTCTCCATTTCATGGAGAGAGGGACCAAGGGGGTAAGGTCAAAAAAACCACAGTTTTGCCTTCTGGTGGAAACATAAGTTTTTGAAAAAGAGAATACTTATTAGAGGTTGATACCAGTTAAAACCTTTTCTCCACCAATTCCACAGAATTCTGAAGCACCTCTTTTAATTCTTCCTCGGTCAGTCCCGCACCCAGACCAACTTTCCTCAACAGCTCTTCGGAGAAAAGCTCTTCAGGCTTATGTGCGTCCGTATTGATCATCAGGTTGGCTTGACATTTTCTTGCCAGCCCAACCAGGCGACCATTGGTCAAACAGTGTCCTTTGCGAGCGGATAGCTCCAGATAAATCCCCCTCTCTTTAGCCAGCCTCACCTCCTCATCTTTGATTATTCCCGGATGAGCCAATATAGCGATATCACTTTGCAAAGCGAAAAGATTTGTCCCTGAAGCTACCGGTTCAACTGGCGATTCGCCATGCACCACCACTATCTTCGCTCCCAGCTTTCTGGCCCCCTTTGCCATGTCTGGAATCAAAGAAGGTGGCATGTGAGTTATCTCAATTCCAGGCAAAACCTTAATCCTCCTCAGCCGGTTCAGATCCTCCGCCACCTTAGTCACCTGTTTTAGGATCGTCTCCATATTTCCGGAGTCAACATGATCAGTAAGGGCGATGGCTTCATATCCTGAAATCTCCGCGTGTCTTACCAACTCTGATGGAAGCACCGCTCCATCGCTTAAGACCGTATGGGTGTGTAAATCGATCAAAGGTCTCACCTTCAGTAAAACTTTAGTTCACGAAAAGTTAATTTAACTTTATTTTCTTATTATGCAAACAATTTCTGTTTCATCCTTAAGTGCCTTCACAAAAAGTGTTGGGGCGAATGCTCGTGTCCACACAGATCTTTTTTGCACAAGCAAGCAACTTTAGTGAAAAGCCAGGGGTGATGTTTAAGTTTGTGTGTAAATTAGACTCAGCGACTTTAGGTGTTCCTTCCGCATGAGTTCTAAGCTGCCTTTTCAAAGTGTTTAGCAATCGGCCGAATTCTTTCAGTTCTCCGTTTCCATCTGCTATTGAAGGGAAAACATAAACTGAAGATCATCCGGTTACAACCTAAGGTATCCTGAATATCCCAAGACCTTCAGACGTCTTCACAGCCCTCCAAAACTGTCGCTGGATCACGTTAGCAGTCCTGCTTAACTTTTAAACACAACTGATCCAGACTCTCTTCCATTTTACGTTTGGATACACCTCCAATATTTATATTACCAAATTATCTGAAAAAGCAAGAAAGTTATTGACAAAAGAGGATTTTGCGTTAAGTTATAAATAGGTTAAGCTCGCAACTACAAATGAGTTTGGCTTTTCGATCGGCTGTTTTGCTTATGTTATAAATAACTTCTAATCTTTCCAAGGAGGTTTTCCTTGAAACGTTTTGTATTTATTTCGGTTTCCGTGCTTTTTTTATTCTCTTCTGGATTTTGGGGTCACAATCCTTTTGCCCAGAAGTTAAATGATCAACCCCAAGAGGTGTTATTCACCGACCAGAACACCACCCCCAGTCAGTTCCACCAGATGCTGGCGGAGATGAAGCAGAAAAGGCTGAACCAACTGCGTGAGTTGGGAATAACCATTCCTATGAAGGAGACTTTGGCTCAGAGTCACTATGATGCCAAATATTACCGGTTGGATCTGAACTTGAATGACACCACTGAGATCATATCCGGTTCTGTTTACATGTATGCTCAAGCCTTGATTGATGGCTTCAACCTGGTGGAACTTAACTTTTTTGATAACTCGCAGATGTATGTGGATTCGATCAAAAGCAATGACGCTCTTCTCTCCTTCACCTGGAACAACGATATCATCAGCATTTCCCTGAACAACACCTATAACCAGGAGCCCTTTGATGTGACGGTTTACTATCATGGTCATCCTCTGGAGGGGGGCTTCAATCTTTTGATTGGAGGTACCACGGAAGTCCCTCAACGCCCATCATATCCACGCTGAGTGAGCCATATTTTGCCCAAGCCTGGTGGCCCTGCAAGGACCTTCCCCGGGACAAGGCGGATTCGGTGGACATCAACATAACCGTGCGCTCAGATCTGTATGTGGCGTCTAACGGACTCTTGAGAGAGATAGTGGATCATGGCTCCACCAAAACTTACAAGTGGCACGAGAAATACCCCATCACCACCTATCTGGTCTCCATTGCCGCCACCAACTATTCTATATTCTCCAACTGGTATCAGCCCTTAAGAGGAGACTCCATGGAGGTGATATACTATGTATATCCAGAGCGTCTTTCTGAAGCGCAAGCATTGTGGCCCATCACCCCGTCTATGATCGAGTACTTCGCCAACACCTTTGGCGAATACCCCTTTGTGGAAGAGAAATACGGTATGGCGCATTTCACCTGGGGTGGTGCCATGGAACACCAGACCTGCACCAGCTTTCTCTACTACTGGTACTCCGAGTGGGTGATAGCTCATGAGCTGGCGCACCAGTGGTGGGGAGACTATATCACCTGTCACAACTGGCACCATATCTGGTTGAATGAAGGGTTCGCTTCCTATTGTGAAGCTCTGTGGGTTGAGCACAATGGTGGAGCAAGCAGTTATCACTCCTATATGAATGGCATGCAATTCTGGAGCGGCGGAAGCATCTTCATCGAGGATACCACCGACGTCTGGGGCATCTTCGGAACCATCGTTTACGACAAAGGAGCCTGGGTATTGCATATGTTAAGACATGTAGTGGGAGATTCTTCCTTCTTTGATATCCTTAGGGCTTATTATTCTGATCCCCGTTTTGCACACGGGGCGGCAGAGACAGAGGGCTTTCAGGACGTATGTGAGACGGTCTCCGGCATGGATTTGGATTACTTCTTCCAGGAATGGATTTATGGAACCTACTATCCCAGGTATCGGTATTCTTACACCTATGAACCGGCGGGTGGAGGTTACTACGACGTATTCATTCACATAGATCAGACCCAGAGTACAAACCCTACCCATTTCACCATGCCCATTGATATAAATGTCAGCACTTACTCCATGGACACCACGGTGGTACTCTTTAACGATCCGAGACACAAAGATATTGTTGTGCGGGTACTCGGCACAGGTATTAATCTGACTCTTGATCCTGATAAGTGGATTTTAAGAACGGTCTCCTCCACTTCCTATGGAATGAACATAGTGACCACAGATTTACCCTCTGCCTCCCAGTTTACCGCTTACGCAGAGACCCTTTTAGCCAAAGGAGGAACGGCTCCATACAGATGGAAAGTGGAAGGAGGTAACCTGCCGGATGGGCTGGAACTGGACTCCTTAACCGGAGTCATCTCTGGCGCTCCCACGGTGGCAGACAGCTTCGACTTCACCATCAAGGTGACCGATTCAAGTGCACCCAACAAGACCGATACTCAAGAACTTTTCATCACAGTGACAGAGAGTTCATTTATACGCGGAGATGTTAATCACGACGGCTTGGTAGACTTGGGAGATGTGATGTATTTAATTAACTATCTCTACAAGTACGGTCCTGAACCGCTTCCCTGGGAAGCCGGGGATGTGACTTGTGATGGGATAATAGATCTGACAGACGTGCTCTATCTGATCAATTACCTCTACAAAGACGGTCCATCACCCTGTTAGGACAATCTTTTCATGAGGGTGTAGATGGGACTATGAACCATGAACCGAGAACCATAAACTACCCTAAGAGGAACTACCCTGCCCCGATCCCTCCAAAAAGGGATTGGGGCTGTTTTTTTAACCCATTTTCCCGTTGAGATCAAAACTCCTGTTCTTTTTTTACCTCACCCTCCATCTCCTTCAAGGTGAACCTCATGTCATTGCGAGTCCCGCCAAAGGCGGGACAAAGCAATCTCAGAGATTGCCCCCCAGCGATATAATTGAGATTGCTTTGCTTACGCTCGCGATGACGTGGTTGAGTGAATACATATTCGTATGAATGTGCGTATGCACTCATACGAGCATACGCATAGTTTCATCACACAACTTTGGGACAATCCCAACAATTGAAATCTTACCGGCATTATCATTGGGGTTTTGCAAAGAGGAGATTGGATTTATTTTTTGAGCCCGCCGGGATTTTATCCCAAACACCTCTGAAATTCTTCATTGGTAGGTGTGGGACCTTTTCTCCACCACAGAAAGAAGCATCCGACTTCTCAATGGGTGGGTGACCCATAATGGGATCTACAAAAAAAACAAAAAAAATAGTTGACAAGTCAATTGGTTTATCTTATACTTTTGCAAAATTTCAATGGAAAGGAAAAATATGTCAAAACGGACACCTGTATATGAAAAGTTTAACAAGATGAAGAAAGGGGGTGAGAAAGCATAAGTGCTTTTCGAAAAAGGTGGGGTGTACTTTTCTGCTTAACCTTTTAATCAAGTAAGAGGAGGGAGAACAGATGAAAAAGGTATTTGTTGTTCTGGTCGTCTCAATCTTTGCCGCAAGTGCCGCTTATGGGATGGATATGTCCAAGTACATTGGATTCAGTGGTTGGGCAGGTGGCATCATGTCCATGAACGGAAGCTTCAGCGCGGACGATAACCTATCGGATGTGGTGGGCTTCTACGGGTTCCCCGCAGTGGAGATAAAATACGTGATTATTGACAGAGTTGCCGTGGGAATCAACGGAGGCTATGGATACATGTCCATAAAGGATGAAAAAAAGCCGGAGGGTTACGAAGACATAACTCCAGCCTTGAACATGCCCTATGTGGCCTTGAACGGCACCTTCAACTTCGGACCCATGATGAAAGCTGAGGACAACAAGCTCAATCCCTTCGCCACCGCTGGAGTGGGAATGTATATGTGGTATTTCTCTAGAAACGAGAGAACGGATAAGCTTCCCGCTTATAAAGAGGGGGAGGAGTTTAACGCCTCAAGTCTCGGCATCAACATTGGTGGAGGAGTGGAGTATTTCGCCACCGAGAAGCTTGCCGTCTTCGGGAGGCTGAACTATCACTTTGTGATGATGAAGGACGAGGACAGGTTCGGTGCGGATTTTGACAATCAGGGATTCTTGACCTTCGGCGCTGGAGTCACCTACTACCTGTTCACCGGTAGCGAGTAGTCCAGAACTTCTGTGTGTCATCATCAACCCATCTGGGGGAGATACCGTCCCCCGGATGGGTTTAATTTATGAGAAGAAATGAGTCGGGCTCTCTATTGTTCAGGCGGGGGTTAACCCCCCGCCCGAGCCAGAGATCTCAATTGTGAACCTTAAGAAATGAGGGAACAAAAATGAAAAAATATCTCATATTTTTTTTGGTCGGTTTACTTTTAGCTTCATTCTCAACGGCTTCTGCGCTGGATCTGAAAGGCAAATTCGCCATCAGTGGAAACGGCGGTTTGATGGTTCCAGTAGGAGATCTCGCTGACAAGGAAAAAGGGGCTGCCAAGACCGGATTTGGGCTCTATGGGACAGCGGAGTACTTCGTCACCGACAATATAGCATTTGGTGGATTCCTTGGCTACTATTCCCTTGGAACGGATAATGAGGCCATGAAGGCCATCATGCTGAGGCAAAACGGCATACCAGCGGATGAACTCAACATAACCCAGAAGGGCATTGGCTTCGGGGCCTTCGGAAAATACCTGTTTGACGTGCACGAGAAGGCAGCTCCCTACGTCAAACTCGGAGCCGGCATGACCAAACCGAAATTCTCGGGAACGGCAACAGTCTCTGCCATGGGTCTGGAAGGAGACATCGAAGGCGATTATGACAGCAAATTCATGATTTTTGGGGGCGCCGGTGTCCTGTATCAGGTTTCACCAAACGTAGGCTTGAATTTCGAAGCTCTCTTCCTCCATGGTGCCACCAAGGATGGCGAGGGGGAGATATCAATGGTGGATACGACGCTAGACGACAAAATCACCTTTGACATGCAGGCCTTTCAGCTTGCCGCCGCGGTGTTCATTTTCTTCGGCCCTAAATAGTGGAGTTTAATTCAAGATTAGTTTCGAAAGGGGTTAAAAAAATGCTGATTCCTTCAAAGAATCAGCATTTTTGTTTTCGGGCTTCTCCCAAAACTTCGTTCGGATACGGGCTGCACCTCTGTCCGGCAAAGGGGCAGGTATTCAATAGATTGTTTAAAAGCCCTTTTGGCCCGCCAAAGACGGGGCCCTATGGATGATATGTAATTGTCTCCTCTAGGGCCAGGAATTTATCCCGCCCCACCAAGGATCTTAAACCGCCTACTATCCCTTTGCTTTTTCCCAAAACTGCCGACAATTTCTAAATAAGGGCAAACGCGAAAGAATTAACCACAATATAAACATAATTTGAGACGGCGCTTTTGTTTGTGTTCTCCCCTGGAGAGTGCGGTAAAAACTCTACCGCCCGGACTTTTTAAAAGCCTCCTCCGCCTTATCCCTTTTTCCCAATCTGGCATAAGCGATGGCAAGATAGCCCCAGGCTTCCCTGTCGGTGGGATCCGACTCCACCAACCTCTCCAGATTAAGACTTGCCTCCTCCCATTTTTTTTGACTTAAAAGTGAGAAGCCCAGATATTTCATGCTCTCCACATCCTGCGGATCAAGCTCCAAGCTTTTTTTGAAGAAACCTTCAGCCTGGTTGAAATCGTCATTCTGTTCCTGGCCAGGTTCAAGAATTTGGGCTCTGCTTAGATACAGAAGTCCCAGATGGAAGAATGCATCTTTATCGCCGGGGTCTATCTCCTTTGTCTTCTTAAAGTCGCCTTCGACTTTAGCGAAGATCCGATTATAGTCCTCCTGTACAGACTGATACCGGGATAGGAGCTTTTTGTCCTTTGAATTCTTTTCCAAAGAATCTTTGTAAGATTTGAGAACGGAGATTTTATCTTGAGCTTTGGCCAAAGACAAAAGTCCCCGATTGAAGTAGGCGTCCCTGTATTCTGGATCTATGGAGATGATCACAGAATAGGTAGAAAGCGCCTTTTCGGTCTCCCCTTTTCGAGCATAGATTAAAGCCACGTTTACCAAAGCGTTAACGTTTGTGGGATCCTTTTCCAAAATCCTCTCGTAAAGGCTTAAGGCTTTTTCGAATTTTTTGACACCCAACAACGTTGTGGCATAATCGTTCATCATGTTGGAATCTTCCGGCTTAAGTTGATAAGCCTTCTGGTAATATCCCAACGCCTGATCTAGTTCATCTTCGCGCACGTATTCTGCAGCAAGGTTAAGAAAGGGTTCGTACCGGGTGGAATCCATCTGGATGGCCAGTTGGTAACGCTGGACGGCTTCCCTCTCCAGCATCGCCTCCAGTTCCTCCAGAACCGGTTTTGCCTCGCTGAATTTCTGATAGCTATCCCAGGTAAATCTGCCACCATCCTCTAAATCAGCGGAAATGGCTTTGAGGCTGTCCTTATAGCCGGCGTAATTGGAAAAATCGGTGAGAAGTTCGAGTTTGTATTGATCAACCTGCTTTCGTCTTTTTCCCAAACGTATCCCTGAATTTAACACTTCGGTCCATTTCTGTTTTCTTATTTGTTGTAGCTCTTCTAATTGCTCTGGCTTTAGCTTGCCTGTTTCCGCTTTTTGGAACTCCTCCAACATCTCTTTATACATTTTCTTTTCAGCATAGAGCTTCCCCAAAAGAAAATGCGCCTCTGCATTTTCAGGCTCCTGCTGTAAGGCGATCTGAAGTTGTTGCATTGCTTTTTCGTAGTCCGGTGGAGTAAGCTTCAAATAGATTTTGGCTGAGGTCAGTCCCGGATTTTTGGTCCCACAGCTTAACAGAAAAACAAACATCGAGAAAAAGACGATGAGGAAGAGCCATCCACCAAAGCATTTTTTAGAGTTTAAGATTTTCATCTTGCCTCCGAAAGAGAGTAGAAATTATTTTTCCAAAGAGTGTTTTTTCATCATCCACGAGGAGTCACAACTTTGCGATTACATAGTATTTGGTAGCCGCCCAAATGGGCGGCTACCACTTGGATTTTCTGTTTGCTCTTATCTGTAATATCTTACCGTGTAGTTCAGCACCACCTCTTGGTCTTGATCTAAGTGAATCTTAAACTCGATAGTGTTGGCATCCTTCTTCTCATATGGATGAGTGGACTCTCTTATCTCCCACTCAGTGTAAGCATAAAGATGCTCCACCACCACCACTTCAACTGCCTCCTCCTTATGGTTTCGCAGTTTGATCTGATATGATTCCTCGGTGATGTCGTCTCTGATTTTTTTGAAATCGGTCTTCTGTCTTTCTCCAACTATATCGAAAGCATTCCCCAGGAAAACCCTCACCTTCTCGTTTTTAGGGGTATGATCGATCCGATCCTCTCCCACGAATTCTAAGGCTTTATCCACGTCCTCTTTATATACCCGGATTTTTCCCTTCGGCAGTGGCATTCCCAAACCCGCGCTTTCGGAATTCTTGAATTCCAACTCCACCCTGACCTTATCTCCGTATCTTGCTCCGTCATAGGTGAAAATCTTTTTGACTTTCACCTCAGTAGAAGGGAAAAGTGAGACCTGCTTTATCTCATTATCCTTGATGGTAGCAGGACGCAGAAGGGTGTAGAGATGATATTCGAAAAATGCCTTCTCCTCGAACTGGGGCGCAGCAGCAGCCTCTACCATGTACCCTTTTGCCAGTCGGGGCGGTATTCTCTCTTCTCTTACCCGATGTACCTCCCCGGCAATTAACTTCACCTTTGCATCCTGGTAGGTGGCGCCGGAACGATTATCAATGGATACCCAGCCAGCCAACTCCAGGTTTTCATCCCGCTGATCCACCACCGCCACGTATTCGGTGTGCCAGTTTATCCCGGAGGTGAGATAGCTCACCTCCGCCTTTCTTTTCCCGCTCACCTGGCTATCCAAAAGCCACACTAAAGTGGGCTTGGTGATCAAACCCTCCGGCAGGGTGGGAAAATAAAGATCCCTCACCTCATCCAGCCTTACTATCCGGATGGCTCCCTCCGGCTCCTGAAGGGTCACATTTTCATTGGAATAAGACAGAAGCCGACCCTTATATGATTTACCCTCTCCTTTGGGTCCCGCGGACTTGGTAAAAAGCTCAATCTCTTTGTCCACATATTTCTGCAATATCTTGGTGGAGCTGACCAGATCATACTGGTAGTTTTGCTCCAGGATGCTTACCCGATCAGAGGGATTCATCGGTTTGAAATGGACGGACGTCGGATCTATCCGTGCCGCCACATCAGTGAATTTAATGATACTTCTTCCCTTTTGGAATTCCAGTTCCCGCACATCTTTGATAAGCCCCAAATCCTGGTTGTAAATGGTAACCGCAACCTCCGCATAAGCTGGCGAAGGCTTTCCTGAAAACCAACTGCCAAGAACAAAAACAAAACTTAAAACCACCAATTTGAACATCACTGAGTTTTTCATTTCACTCACCACCTTAGAAAGTTAGATGTTTCTTTGCGCCTCTGAAATCTTATACAATCCAGATATGATTTTATTCCTATAATGTAGCTGCCCGAGTTCTCGGATATATTAGGGGTTCCGCTGTTAATTAGGTTTACCTTTTGAAAGATAATCTTTAAGCTTTCTCATTACAGCTTCCTTGACTCCTTGGGATTCCTTATATGCGTTTTCCGCCCTCCTATGATCAACAACAGGATATTCTCCGGGATAGCGAAACTCCACGCCATAAGGAGTCAGCCACACGCAAGAGCCAATTTCGTCACGAAGAGAGGAATCTATAGAATCAGTAAGGTTGAAAAGTTCATCCAAATCGTGGGTTTTCCGAAACTCAACCTGGTGGCGAACGAGATATGCCTTTAGAAACTTCTCTGCCGCCTGTTGACTGTGAAATGCACAGGGAAAATGGTCATCCACCTCCGCATCCAAAAGAATTTTTGAGGTTTTGAGGTCCGACTCGGCTTTTTTGAGCCATTGTTGCACAAAATCCCGGATCACCTGCTCACGACTTCTCATAAAGCATCTCTCCATATTTAGAGGCAGGATATGTTATGCCGCCGATTACGTCTTTGGTCTCTGCGAACTCCTCATCGCTCACGCAAATGAGTTGGACCGGGATAGAGAAATCTCTTAAGAATTTGCCTCGCATCTTATAGGTTTTCTCAGGGTTTAAGCGCCTGTCAGTCACAATTAGAATATCAAGATCGCTATCTTCCGTTGGCTCACCATAAGCATAAGAGCCAAAGAGGATAACCTTCTTAGGTTGATATTCCTTTATTATTTTCTCCACTATTTTAAGGATGATTCCTCTGATCTTCCTGTCATCCTTCACGTCTTCACCTCAAGGAGCTTGTTGGTATCATTCCCAAAAATATCCACCACCTTGACCAGCACCTGATACTTACCTGTTTTCTCATAGCTGTGAGTTGACATCTTCTTCTCCAGCCATTTGTTCATCATGTTCTTCTTGAACCCGAACCCTCCCCTTATCCTGGTAGCTGGGATACCTTTCTGTATTATTAACTTACAGATCGTCATAGTTGCTTTCGCTAAAGCGTCTTGTCGGCAGGATTTGTACTCAAAAAACAAAACCTTTGCTTTTACCTCTCCCCCTTTGTTCCCTTCAGGGTGAGCCCTTCAGGGTGAACCCTTCAGGGTGAACCCCCTCTCCATTTTATGGAGAGGGGGATAGGGGGTGAGGTTTTTAAACTATCAATTTACTGTATCCAAAGGAATCTTTCTATGGATCCTGGGGTTATCAAAAGTTTCTGCGGGATTCATCTTGGGGCCAGTCGCTCCCGCTTTTGGCGGGAGGGAAATGATCGGAATTCTCGGGAATGAAATGCAAAGCTGTTAGGTTGTTACCACCCCACGATTCCCTCTAAGTTTTTATTTAGCTTCTCCACCATCTTGCGATATTCTTCTCTTTTGGCCTTCTCCTTTTCAATTATATCCCCGGGCGCTCTTTTGAGGAAATCCTCATTGGAGAGCTTTTTGTTGGTTTTCTCCAAGAGCCGGGTGACCCTGGAAATTTCTTTCTCCAACCTCATCCGTTCCTGTTCCAAATCGATCAAACCTTCGAGGGGGACGAATATCTCGGCATCCTTTATAACTGCACTGGCGGCATGATCGGGCTTGGCGATCCTGATTCCGATCTTGAGATCTCCCACCTTGCCCAAATTTCTGATGTGATCCTGGTTATCCTCCAGCATCTTCTTTAAGTCTTTGTTGTCCACCTTGATCCTAACGTCCGCCCATCTAGCCGGAGGCACGTTCATCTCCGATCTGATATTCCTGATGGAGACAACCACATCCTGCACCCTCTTTTGTGTCTCCTCCAGACTCTCATCGATCAACTCCTTTCGGGGGACAGGCCACTGAGCCATCAAAAGCGAAGGATGATTCTCATCCATTCTCCCCTTATATAGATACTGCCAGATCTCCTCAGTTATGAATGGGGCAAAGGGATGAAGCAGTCGGAGTATATGATTAAGCAGCAGATGAGCCACCTTCAAAGCTGTCTGTTTGTCTTTTTCCCCCCCGCCTTCGGCGGGGCTGAGTCTTTGTTTTATCATCTCTACATACCAGTCACAGAAATCGTGCCAGATAAACTCATACAATGATTTCACTGCGCTGTTGAATCTGTACTTTTCCATGAAATCGGCAACTTCACTCACCGTGCGATTCAGCCGGCTTAGAATCCACCTGTCCTCCAGCTTGCCCTCACCTTGGCCCAGTTGAAATCCGGTTTCAGGGGTAAATTCATCTGATGGTTCGACATGCTCACCATCCCGCCCTGAGCTTGTCGAAGGGCGGGAAAGGTTCGCCATCACAAATTTGGACACGTTCCACAGCTTGTTGGCAAAATGCTGGCCCACCTGGAAAGTCCGCTTTGCTATCAGGGTGTCCTGTCCTTCCGGAGTTACCAGCATCATGGTGGTTCTTAAAGCATCCGCTCCATATTCATCAATTATCTCCAGAGGATCGATTCCATTGCCCAAAGATTTGCTCATCTTCACCCCGTGCTCATCCCGCACCGTCCCGTGAATATATACATCCGAGAAAGGCTCTTTTCCCATAAACTCATATCCGGCCATCACCATGCGCGCCACCCATAAGAAGATGATCTCCGAGGCGGTGAAAAGCGCTTTGGTGGGATAAAACCTTTCAAGCTCTTTAGTTTTCTTGGGCCAGCCAAAGGTGGAGAAGGGCCAGAGCCAGGAGGAAAACCAGGTATCCAATACATCCTCATCCTGCTTTAATTTTTTGCTTTTGCATTTGTTACACTCAGATGGAGTGGTTTTCGAAACCAAAACCTCATTACAATCCTGACAATACCACACCGGAATGCGATGTCCCCACCACAGTTGGCGGGAAATACACCAGTCTCTGATGTTCTCCATCCAGTGCATATAAGTTTTGGTCCAGTGTTCCGGATAGAATCTCACCTTGCCGGTCTTCACTGCCTCAATGGCTGGCTCCGCCAAGGGTTTCATCTTCACAAACCACTGCTCGGAAAGATATGGCTCGATCTCAGTCCGGCAACGGTAGCACAAAGCCACCGGCACCCGGTAAGGTTCAATCTTTTCCAAAAACTTTTTCTTCTTAAGCTCAGCTACTAAAGCCTCCCTGCAAGCGTATCTATCCATGCCGGCGAATTTTCCCGCATTTTCATTCATAGTCCCGTTGGGATTCATCACGTTGATCTGTTCTAAGTTATGCCTCTGTCCTATCTCGAAGTCATTAGGATCGTGAGCCGGGGTGACCTTCACCATACCGGTGCCAAATTCCGGATCCACAAAATCGTCTGCCACGATCTTAAGCTCCCTATCCAGGATGGGTAAGATGGCGGATTTGCCTAAAAGCTTTTTAAATCTTTTATCTTTGGGGTTGACCGCCACCGCGGTATCGCCCAGCATGGTCTCGGGGCGGGTGGTGGCTACAGTGATGTATTCATCCGAACCTTTGATCTTATATTTTATATACCACAGAGAGCCGTCCTTTTCCTCTCTCTCCGTTTCGTCATCCGAAATAGAGGTCTGGCAGCGAGGGCACCAGTTAATGATCCGCTTTCCCCGATAGATCAGCCCCTTGTTATAAAGATGAACAAACACCTCCAGCACCGCCTCGGAGAGCCCATCGTCTAAGGTAAATCTGGTTCTGTCCCAATCGCAGGAGCAACCAATTTTCTTGAGCTGATTAAGTATGGCATCTCCGTTTTTTCTCTTCCATTCCCAGGCAAGTTCAACGAACCTCTCTCTTCCCAACTTCTCTTTTGAGGTTCCCTCCAAAGCCAGCTTCTTTTCTAAGATCACCTGAGTGGCGATTCCAGCGTGATCCGTCCCGGGAAGCCACTCCGCCTCATACCCCTGCATCCTTTTCCATCTTATCAGAATATCCTGCAAGGTGTTGTTGAGCGCATGGCCTAGGTGAAGCACATCAGTAACGTTAGGCGGTGGGATCACCACGCTAAAAGTTTGTCTTGTGGTATTAGCATCTGCATGGAAAAATCCCTTCTTAAGCCAGAACTGATACCACTTATCCTCAGTTAGCTTGGGATTGTAATGCTTGGGCAAATCGTTCAAACGCATCAGCTTTTTCCTCCGGTATTAACCACGGGGTCATACCTGCATGTGCCTCAATTTACGATAATAATATAACCCCATTTGTATGTCAAGTCAAATGGGATGCAAAAACCAACCTGTGTGGGTAATGTTTGAATTTGTGTGTAAATTTATTTAAGTCACAAAAGATGTTCCTTCCCAATAGTTTTTAGGCTATTACTTGTTCCATAGTATGGTGAGCTTGTGGAATCATTTTCGATCCACAGCTGGA
>Ga0209979_1002376_pt1 | contig 18156 bp, 15 predicted proteins | sample AnhtaG_FD_183114 | JGI IMG/M metagenome (GOLD analysis project Ga0209979, IMG submission 183114) | Deep subsurface microbial communities from Anholt, Denmark to uncover new lineages of life (NeLLi) - Anholt_01485 metaG (SPAdes) (version 2) | ecosystem: Environmental > Aquatic > Marine > Oceanic...
TATGAATGAAATCTCGGCACTGTGTGAGAAACTCGGTGCTGATATCGAACGGGTGAGGTGGGGTCTGGGCAGTGATTCAAGAATTGGCTCGGCTTTTTTGTTTCCAGGTGTCGGCTTTGGCGGCAGCTGCTTCCCGAAAGATGTTCGTTCATTGATTCATACGGGCACTGTGAACGGGGTTGAAATGACGATAGCCAAGGCTGTCCAGCAGGTAAATTTAAATCAGCAGGAGCGATTTGCAAAACTCGTTATCGATTATTTCGCCGGCCGAGATGACCAGACCACATTGGCGGTCTGGGGACTGGCGTTTAAGGCAAAAACCGATGACGTAAGAGAATCCCCGGCAATATACTGTATAAAAAAGTTCCTCGATTTCGGAATGAAGATAAGGGCCTATGACCCTGAAGCGGCCCAAGCGGCGTTGACGGCCCTGGAAGGCAAAATCGAAACCTTCCAAAATGGATACGATGCACTTGAAAATGCCGATGCACTTGTTATCTTCACTGATTGGCAGGAATTCCGAAACCCCGACTTCGGGCTTATCACAGCAAAGCTAAAAAAACCTGTTATATTTGACGGCAGAAACCTCTATGAGCCCGACGTAGTTAAACAGGCTGGAATTGAATATTACAGTATCGGAAGGGCACCCGTTTGAAAATGTCTTTTGTCTAAACAGGACTTTTACAAAATTGAGGTTAGGCATGCTTTGAGAAAGAAAAAAATGTTTTTCTAAAATAAATAAAGGGTAAAGTTATGGACATTGTTATTAAAAGTTTAGGTATAGTTTTCTGTATTATCGGAATTGTGTATTTGCTAAGACCGGACATTATGAAATGGCTGTTTGAATTCTTCAAAAAGGGCAAACGCATATACTTTGCCGGAGTGATAAGATTTGCTCTGGCCATCGTTTTTTTCGCCGGTGCTCGTGAATGCAAATACCCCTGGCTCATATTTGCTTTTGGGCTCCTTTTCATAATAGGAGGCCTCTTGATATTTGTACTCGGGCCTGAAAAGATTAGACGGATGCTCGAGTGGTACCAAAAGCAGCCGATTCTAATTTTTCGAGTCATCGCTGTAATCGTCCTGGCCGTAGGAGCAATCATTATCTTTTCCGCGTAAGGCGAAATCGTCGCTTGTGACTCATCGCTCGTGCCTTGGGTCACGGAATACAAGACACGGGAGACGTAATATGAAGGTATTGATCACGGGAGCTGCTGGTTTTATTGGTTCACATCTGTGCGAACGTCTTCTTGCGGATGGCTGGACGGTCGTCGGCGTTGACAATTTCGATGATTTTTACGACCCACAAATCAAACGCCGAAATATCAGCAACTGTCTTAAAGACGAAAATTTCCAGCTCATCGAAGCCGACATCCGTGACGGTGCAGCTATGGACAAAACGGTCGGCGATGGCGTTGAAATAATTGTACATTTGGCCGCCCTGGCCGGCGTCCGCCCGTCGATTGCCCAGCCCTTGCTTTACGCTGACGTCAATGTCAACGGAACAACGGCCTTGCTCGAAGCAGCTAAAAAACATAAAGTCGGCAAATTTATTTTCGGCTCAAGCTCCAGCGTCTATGGCAACAACGAAAAAGTTCCGTTCTCCGAGGACGATAACGTAGATTTTCCCATTTCGCCATACGCCGCAACCAAAAAAGCCGGCGAACTTATCTGCCATACGTATCATCACCTTTGCGGGATTCATATAACTTGCCTGCGTTTTTTCACGGTGTATGGCCCGCGGCAAAGGCCGGATTTGGCCATTCACAAATTCGCAAAACTCATTGAGCAGGACAAACCTATACCCGTTTATGGCGACGGCACTATGATGCGCGACTTTACTTATATCGACGATATAATTGACGGCACAGTCGCGGCAATGGACAAATGCGAAGGTTTTAATATCTATAATCTCGGCGAGTCAAAACCGATAACGGTCAACGATTTAATCACTGAAATCGAAAAGGCGCTTGGCAAAAAAGCGGTCAAAGAATATCTTAGGCCTCAGCCTGGTGACGTCGAGCGTACTTACGCCGACATCACTAAGGCCGCCAGTGAGCTTGGTTATAAACCTTCAACAACCATCCAGCTCGGCTTGAAAAATTTCACTGCCTGGTTAAGAAGCAACACGTAATACCAACTATATTTAGGGTTTTCCAAAAAGGAGATACTTGCTGTCAGAAAAGAGTGTGGATTCCTGCTTTCGCAGGAATGACAAGGTGAGTTAATCGGAAATTTCAATCTGTAATTGGTATCATTCAATGTTGCTTTTACTAATTTTTAGAAATAGCCTTGAAAACTATCACCACCTTCACTATTATTTGCACGCCTAAGTGACGAAAAGCTACAGTTTTGGAAAATGCCTATACACAAATATTTAGGAGAAAAACACAATGACAGACAAAAAAGCGGACTTGGCCGGGCCGGGCATCGGCGACTATGCTGAATTAGAGAAAATCCTGCCACAGGATTACAGCTCTCTATTGAGCCCAAAAGAGACCCAGATTGCCACGTATGCCGCCAAAGACTACATTGAGGAGAACCTCTGCAAGGAACTGAATCTGATTCGCGTGACCGTTCCTCTTATCGTGGACGTTGAGAGTGGCGTCAACGATATGCTCGACCGCGACGGCTCACGGACCCCAATCGGGTTCCACATCTCAAATGACCGTGACAAAAATCCGATAGATGCCCAGGTCGTCCAGGCCGCCACTAAGTGGAAACGCATGGCCTTAAAGCAGTTCGGGATGGAGGTTGGCGAGGGGCTGCTTACCGATATGCGGGCCGTACGCAAAGACTACTTCCTCGACCACGACCACAGTGCCTATGTTGACCAGTGGGACTGGGAGCTGGCTATTGACGCCGAGCAGCGCAACCTGAAGCTGCTGCGCGAAGTAGTGAAGAAACTCTGGAAGGTCCTCAAAGGTGCCGAGGTCCACGTCCAGGAGCTTTTCCCTCAATTGAAAACCGATAAATACCCCAGCCTCCCCGATGAGCTGACCTTCATCCACGCCGAAGAGATACTCGACAGATACTCCAACCTGCCGCGTAAGCAGCGGGAGACAGCAATCGTGCAGGAATACCCCGCCATTTTCATCATCGGCATCGGCTCGGTCCTCGAGGACGGCTATCCGCACGAGATGCGGGCCGCCGACTACGATGATTGGGTAACAGAGACAACCTCCGAAGATGGAAAGCCAATGCATGGCATTAACGGTGACATTCTCGTCTGGAACCCAGTAACGAAACGCCGGCACGAGCTGACATCTATGGGCATCCGCGTCAACGCCGAAACGCTAAGAAAACAATTAGAGCTTTCAGGCCAGCTTGATATGCTGAAGTTCCCGTATCACCAGGCCATCATAAACAACGAGATTCCGCTGAGTATCGGCGGCGGCATAGGCCAGTCCCGTACGTTCATGATTCTCTTGAAAAAGGCCCACATCGGCGAAGTCAGTGCGACCGTCTGGCCAAAAATACTAAAGGACATGTGCAAAAAGAAAAACATCCACGTGATAGAATAAAAAAAGATGTTCTATTGCTTTAGCCTCGAAACTATATAATGCCGGCTATTGTAAACCAGTGCCGTTTTTACTAAATAAGTTTAACTTTTTGATTCACCTTCGGCGAAGCTATTGAAATAGATTCCTCCGCTTCGGCACGACAAAGCCGTGCCTTCGGTCGGAATGACAGTATGTATAGAATGTGATACTCACGTTTTAGAAAGGGCAATAGTTTCCTAAAAACGAAAAGAGTCTATGGAGGTTTAATCATGAGTAACGATAAACTTGGAGATGAGAGCAAGCCCCAAGTTGAGGAGCCAAAAACGACCGGAACGCAGAAATTCGCCGATAAGCTTTCTACAGTGGGATGGAGCCTATTCTTGATATGGGTCGGAATAGCCCTGCTGATGAAGCTTGATGCAAGCATCGGCCTGCTTGGCATCGGGGTCATTACACTGTTAGTGCAGGGTGCCCGGAAGTGTTTCAATCTAAAACTGGAGGGATTCTGGGTTGTTATCGGCTTGCTCTTCGTAGTAGGTAGCCTCTGGGAAATTTACAAACCGAACCTGCCCCTGGTACCCGTTTTACTTATCGTGGTGGGCTCCGCGCTTCTTGTTTCAGCCATCAGGCATCTTATGCAAAAATAATCACATTGCGAAAGTAACAGTTGGGATTCGATGTTCGATATTCTCTCCGTCATTGCGAGCGAAGCGAAGCAATCTCAACAAAAATATATCCCCCTAAATTCATTTGGGGGATTTCGTTCTAACAGGAAAAAATTATGCAAAACGAAGCTATTACCGAGAAGGACCGCAAATTGGCTAAGCAGTGCCTTGAATGTTTCCTCTGCAAACGGGCGCGCGGAAAGCAAAAAGGCCTTGCTTTTTGGTTCGTTAAAAAACTCGAATCGGGCATTTGCCCCGCCTGTAAAGCCTACGAGAAGGTCTATAACCGAAAAGCCCACGAGCCGATACCAGAGACCGACAACACATCATCCTCCAAATAATCAGCAATTTCAAAATGCTTAGTCCCGCAATTTACGCAGGATTTTCTTTCTTTGTTAAACCAGGTGATGAAATATCCATATAGAGTTAAACCAATAAATCGTCAATGAGCTTTTTGAGTTTTGGCAGGTCTTCTTTGCAGGTATCCCAAACGATCTTGGTATTAACGCCAAAATACTCGTGTATGAGGAAGTTTCTCATATTCTTCATTTTCCGCCAAAGTATCTCCGGATGTTTCTCGCGAAACTCATCACTGAGGTTGTTTGAGGCTTCACCTACTATCTCCAACTCCCTTACGACAGCATCTATAATCATTTTGCTGGACGTAAACTTGTGATAGGTTACGTTTTCGAGGTACTCTTCGATACTTTCGATGGCTTCTCGAATGTGGTTTAAATAGGCCCTGTTATTTCTCATAAACGTACTCAGCCTGAGCGAGAACTTCGTCTCTGAAATATTTGCTTATTGCCTCCGGGGTGAGCAGGTCAACCGTTTTTTTAAGGAAAGACTCAAAGTTATCCTTTATGTCGGAGAGTGCGAAAAAACCTATAACTGCGGTCGGGACAAAGTCTATCAATACATCTACATCACTGTCTTCGCCGGGGGTGCCGTTAACGTGGGAGCCGAAAATCGCTACAGATTTAATATCAGGCAGATGGGGGTCATTCTTGACTGCTTCTAATAATTTGTCTTTAATCTCCTGCTTTGTCATAATGAATAGTCTAATCCCCATAAAAACACCTGTCAAATCAAATTCTGTGCAAAGAAAAAGGCCAGTTCATTCTTAGAACCATCCTTTATAAATCCTGGTTCTTGATTATCTATCGCTCAAAAGCTTGTCCTGATAAAGTTAACCGCGCCGAAGGTTACGCAAAACCAGCAAAGACACGTCGGGTGTACTTGTTGCTTCGGCGAAAGGCCTCGATGGTGCTCATTGTTTTGGGTGAGCCGGACTCTACGGCCTGTTCGAGGACGATGTGCGGGCGGACGCCGATATTTAGTAGATATTTTGCCAAGGCCGGGTAGTCGATGTCGCCATCTGTGAAGGTCTCGGTCCAGATGTTGTCCTTGGACTGGCGAAGATGCAGCTCGGTAATCCTTAGGCTGTAAAGCTTCAGGACATCGAAGAGGGCTACGGATGAGTTGCCTGCACCGCGGTAAATCCAGTGGGCATCGAGGCACAGCGTTACATACGCGGGGTCGGTGCCGAGCATCATGTGATGAAACTCGCGGGCGGCGTTGCGCAATTCGATATCGTGGTTGTGATACGACAGGGTTAATCCCATTGCTTTTAACTGCCGTCCTAATTTCTCAAGGGCCGCGGCCTGTACTTTTAGCTGTGCATCATCTTTGTTCTGCGGGCCGCCCCAGCGGATTGGGCTTGGGTTGGTTACGATGATTTTTGTGCCGAGGCGTTTTGCCTTCTCGGCAATAGCTAACACAGCATCGATGCTCTCATCGGCCTTGTTCCGCTCGTGCAGGATGCTATTAACGTACAGGGAGCGCATTTGCAGGCCGTGTTTTTTCAATAGCGGCCCAAGGCGATCTATCTCCTGTGGATTGTTGGCGAGCGGCTCGTAGCCATCCATCCCGCTGGCTGCTACTTCTCCAAGTCCCTTATCCAGCTCGTTATTGAAATTGCGATTTTCCCGACGATAGAAGACGGTCCAGGGATACTGGTTACAGGCGAGGTGCAACTTACCGGCCTGCCTGCGTTGAGCTGTGCCGACTGCCCGGCCTCCTATTACAATCGACCCCCCTGCCACTGCCAAATCTTTGATGAATCTTCTGCGAGAAATTGTATCGTTCGACATAATTGAATCCTCCTTTATAAATATAGTCCTAAAAAAACCGGTGTTTTCTTACTTAGTATCTGTTGCGGAAGATAAAGACTAATGACGTCACCCTGCACCTGCTTTCGCAGGTGTAAACTCGTCCCCGCGAAAGCGGGGAGCAGGGATTCAAAGTAAAAAGCCTGGATTCCCGCTGGAGTTTATCCCGCACACGATGCGGGGCGGGAATGACAAACATTGTTTCCACAACAGGAACTACTTGCAATCTTTTCGCCTAAACAGTCGGCACTTATCGTCATAAGTATGGGCGAAACGGCCATTTTCTGCAAGAGTATTCTTTGGGGACACCATCCCCAAGCGCCGTAAGGTGTCCCTTAGGGACTGCGTTTGAGGCTGCCACCCTTCCAAGCTATAAAATCAAATTTGACAGACTACTCGTACTGCATTTCAGAAATAGTACGACTACGAGATTGCCACGCTCGGCTGCGGCCTCGCTCGCAATGACGACGAATACAGCCCTATGTCATTGCGAGGAGCCCTTCGGCTACCCCTTCGGCTGCGCTCAGGGCTACGGCTAATTCAGGGTAAACTCCGCGACGAAGCAATTTCGCTCTGGCATAGTAGCGAGATTTACGAAATGCTGTATTAGACCTGTTCCATCGTCATTGGAAATACGTGCTATGGGGAAACCGTTTTTTTCAATTGTCTCAACCGAACATATATAGTAGTCTATCGTATTCAAGAGATTTAGCGGTGTTGCTAAGTGCTGTATATGGGGATCTCAACTGGTAGAATTGTTCCTTGCAGTGAATATGAGCATGTTAGCTTACCACCGGCAACACATAACAGAAAGGTAAGACAATGAGCGAAGAGACAAGAAAGCGATTCAATTGGCGGGCGTTCTTTTCCGTCCTGACTGCGCTGTCCTTTATCGGAATGGCCTTTACCGGAGTCATACTTTTTGTAGTCCCGCCCGGCCGCATCGCAAACTGGACCGGATGGACCCTTCTTGGCCTTACAAAGCGCCAATGGATTGGCCTGCATGATTGGTTCAGTATCATCTTCGTGGTCGCATCGGTCTTCCATGTGTACCTCAACTGGAAGCTGTTTGTAAGCTATTTCAAGAGTAAGGTCAGCAAAGCTTTCGCTTTGCGCATTGAATGGGCACTGGCATTGGTCATTTGCGGCGTCGTTTTTCTTGGTACTCTTGGCGACATTGCGCCTTTCTCCTCGCTGCTGGTCTGGAACGAGAACATAAAACACAGTTGGGACAGCCCCCAGCAACGCGCCCCTATCCCCCATGCCGAATTGCTGACCCTCACTGAGCTGGCTGAGCAGGTACGCGACGTGGACCTCGAAACCATGCTCGCAAACCTCAAGGCCCGGGGGATTGCAGTTGAATCTCCGGATATTGTCCTCGGCCAACTGGCCGGGGCTTACAACATGACACCGGCCCGGCTTTATGACATCGCTTTAGGGCAGGTTGGCCGCGGTAGAGGGCACGGAGGGCCAGAGCGTGGAGAACGACATGGCCAGGGCGAACCCGGTCGCGGCATTGGCCAGATGACACTGAAGGAGTACTGCAACCAGATGGGCTTGGATGTGAACATGGCCGTCCAAAAACTCCAGGATGCCGGTTTCAAAACCAGCCCTGATATGACCATACGTGGCATCGCAGACACCGCTGGCGTCCATCCCTCCCAAATCCGTACTCTTCTCGAGCCCACAACCCAATAGCATGGTCCACATCTGTATTAGTACCGTGATTTATTCGAGGGTTTTTCATGGGAGGCTCCCCGGAAAAAGTGGTATAAAAAAACACCCACAAAACGCCAATTTTCTTTAAAATTTCTCCCCCAAATAATGCCAAAATGTGTTGATTAAATGGATTGATTTCTCTGCGATTCTAACCTGCTATGAAGCTGCCGAGCTGGTAAACGATAAGCGTTATCAAATAAGCTAAGGCGGTCAGGCCGAAGAATTGAAACAGCGCCCAGCCCCACGAATTTGTTTCCTGTTTTGTCATTACGATAGTTGCCACACACGGCGTTGAAATCAGGCAAAACAGCATAATGCAAAAACCTGTTAAAGGCGTATAATTCGCCTGTAATTTTTCCCGTAAACTCTGGGCTTTTTGCTCAGCGCTGCCAGAGTCCCCCGCTTGGCGCGAACCGACGGCATATACTATTGCTAATTGTGATACAAACACCTCTTTAGAAGCGGTTGCGCCGATAAGGGCCGTTCCGATTTTCCAGTCGAAGCCCAGCGGTTTTAACGCAGGCTCTATTGTTCGCCAATTCACTAAAAACGCATTTGGAGACGCAGGCCCAACACTACCGCATCACTTGTGCCCTTAGTGCCACCGGGATTAACGATATACTGAATGCTTGGACTTACATTGAGCCAGGGACTAATCTGAGCATTGTAGTAAAGTTCAAGAACATTTTCATAATCCTCGGGATATGTTGAGGACGCCATGTCACTGAATACGCCATGGGCGAAGCCTACGCCCAAAACATCATCATCCCGGCCCTCTAACAAACCCTGATATTGAAAGCCGGCACTCCAGAAATTGGTAATATCGTTTCTTTTGCTGTTTGCGTATCCATATCTGAAAAATGTGCCAAGACCCTGGCTATCTTCAGGCTCAGCATTTTCCTTTGCCAGCATCTGGTCGCAACTAAGATAGAATCCAACATCGTCACGATAGTTTTCAGTGGCATCTGAATGAGCTTTCGGCTGCGGGTCATTCCAGAGACCTGCGCGATATGCCCCTTGTAGAGGCCCATTGACGGATTCAAGCTGGGGTGTAACACCTGTCTCAAAAATGTATAAGAAATAGTCTTCGTTATAAAATGTCGTTCTAAAGCCGGTCTCTCTCACATCGGCCTGTGCATCAGCTACAGCCGCTGATACATACCAGAAGTCGGTAGGAGCGTAGTGAACGGCTGCGCCAAGGCCGTATTCCGGGAAGGGTATGGTGGGGTTGTTTATCAGGGCGTTGTTCAGGAACTGGATGGTTTCGTCATTGGCATACGTAACGCAATCAAATGATACGGGACACCCACGGTGCTCGAATCCGCCGGTCAAGTCCATCTTACCAATTCTCAGACGAATCGTTTCATCTGCGAAAACCTGTTCATACCACAGTTCTGTAATGTCCATCGAGCGGTCTCCACGGGCATCGCCATTAACGCCGAAAAAGCTGCCGACGGAGGGCCCATCAATACCGTCTGAGAAACTTCCCTCGGTTAACATATATAAGCTGCCACCTTCGATTCCCAGCAGTTTCTGAAGGTCCGCTGAGAGTTCCAGATCATAGCTACCGGTAATTCTCCCAGTCCGGCGATGCTTACTGATGCCGCCGCGAACATTCTGCTGATAAATACTTGTAACACCAAGGCCTATCTCTATGCCCTTATTCGTCAGTTCATCATTGAGAACCAAAAAGCCGTTTGTTAAAGTTTCTCTTTCCCAGATGTTGCTGAAAAGGTTTCCTTTATGGTCTTGTTCATTCCCAGCCTGACATATCCCTTTCGAACTCAGCAATGCCCCAATACTCAACAAAATATTTAAGCTCCTCATCTTAATCTTTCTCTTTTTAAGTCTCCTATGTGACTTATTTTTTTCACACCGCCAGCAAAACGGCAACGTCCTCATCTGTCTTAGTTAGGCGCGCCTAACTTTTATTGTAAAAAAAATTTATCTCTTATTTAGCCTTATTGGCGATTGGTCAGCGCTTTACATGAATTGCAATTGGCACTGCAACAATTAATTCTCTTTTTGCCAGTGATGGTTTTGCAAAAAGACCAGCCTGTGACTACTACCGCAACACTCAAAATCGCTAAAACTATTATAGTTTCCATAGTTACGTCTCCCATTTATGTCATTATTAGACTACCAACTTGATAGACGATAAGCGTTATCACATAAGCTAAGGCCGTCAGGCCGAAGAATTGGAACAGCGCCCAGCCCCAGGAGTTTGTTTCCTGTTTTGTCATTGCGACCGTTGCCACACACGGCGTGGTAATCAGGCAGAACAACATAATGCAAAAACCCGTTAAACGCGTATAGTTTGCCTGTAATTTTTCCCGTAAACTCTGCGTTTTTTGCTCAGCGCTGCCAACCCCCTCCGCTTGGCGCGAACCGACGGCATATACTATTGCTAATTGTGATACAAACACCTCTTTAGCAGCGGTTGCGCCGATAAGGGCTGTTCCGATTTTCCAGTCGAAGCCCAGCGGCTCAATGATCGGCGTTATTGCTTGCCCAATCCTTCCAATCACAGAATGTTTCAGCCTTTCTTGCTGAGCCTCCCCGGGGTCCAAACCTATTAGTGACTCCTGACTTGGTTTCGGGTAACTCATCGCCGCCCAGAGTATAATCGATATGGCAAGGATTATTGTGCCTGCTTTTCTCAGATACATCCAGCCTCTTTGCCACATATGAATACAAACCGATTTGAGGGTAGGCATACGATAAGGGGGCAGCTCCATAACGAACGGTGTGGTTTCGCCCTTGAAGACAGTCAATCGCAAAACCTTAATACAAACAATCGCCAATACAATTCCTATCAAATACATAAACCAGAGCATCGGTCCTCGCCATTTTTCCGGGAAGAAAGCTGGTATTATCAGCGCATAAATCGTCAATCTTGCACCGCAGCTCATCAATGGTATTACCATTATTGTCGTAAATCTGTTGCGTCTGTTTTCGAGTATTCGTGTGCCCATTATGGCCGGCAAAGAACATCCGAAACCAATGAGCATGGGTATAAAGCTTTTGCCGTGCAGGCCTATCTTGTGCATTATGCTGTCCATAATAAATGCGGCCCGGGCCATATAGCCTGAATCCTCAAGAAGTGCAATAGCCAAGAACAGCAACAAAATATTTGGCAGAAACACAAGCACCCCCCCTACTCCCCCTATAACGCCATCAACTAAAAGAGACATTAGCCAGCTCTCGGAGCCGGTGGGCCAAAAGCCGGCTATCGTTTTACCAGCCCAGCCGAAAAACTGCTCGAGCCAGCTCATCGGATATTCGCCTATCTTAAATGTCGAAAAAAAGACCAAATACATTAATATTAGAAAAATCGGCAGCCCCAGAATGCGATTTGTTACTACCGCATCTATCATATCGCTGGTGCTGTGACGCAATTCGACCGTGCTCTTGATAGTCTCCTGACAGGCACCCGATATGAAACCATACCGCCGGTCCGCCATTACGATTTCGGGCTCATCGGCGAAAATACCTCTGAGATGCTCGGTGCGGGCTGTAATTAGTTCGAGCACCTCTTTGCTGTGGACTTTTGCAGTCATATCAGAGTCCTGCTCCAGCAGTTTGACGGCCAACCATCGTGAGCCGTACTTTTCTGCCAACTGCTGCTCTTTATCGGCGATGAGTGTTTGGATTTCTGCCAGCTCCTGCTCAATTTCTTCGCCGAAACTAATCTTATGAGTGCGCTGCCGCTTATCCTGGCGGGATGTTTCGATAATAGCATCGAGCAGCTCTATTTTGCCTTTGCCCTTATTGCCGACGGTTGGGACTATCATCGCCTCCAAAAGCCTGGACAATTGTTCAGTGTCGAACTGCAAACCCTTTTGCTCGGCGATGTCGCTCATATTGAATGCCAGAACCAACGGCACGTTCATTTCAATAAGCTGGGTCGCTAAGTATAGGTTCCGCTCAATATTGGAGGCATCGACAATATCAACCACAACATCCGGATGCTCCTCGATTATGAAGTTACGGGCAACCAGCTCTTCTATCGAATAGGCAGTTAAGCTATACGTCCCCGGCAAATCCACGAGTGTTATTTCGAAACCGGCGTATTTACATACACCCTCCTTTTTTTCCACTGTTACTCCGGGGTAATTGCCTACGTGCTGGCGGGCACCGGTGAGCATGTTGAATATGGAGGTTTTTCCGCTGTTAGGGTTGCCGGCTAAGGCTACTTTGATTTTCTTGTCCATAATCTTGCGGTCTGTTTCACAGCTTTGTTTTTGTTGCGAAATTTAAGTTGAATGAATTTTCCCGTCTAAAAATATGGTTCGCTCAAAAGCTGCCGGTTTTCACAAAACCATAATCTTATGAGCCATCCCCCTGCCTAACATCATCTTGGAGTTCTTGACGCTTATCACAAAAGGTCCGGGACGGCTGTTGCTTACGACTGTTATTTTCACGTTTGGCACAAGCCCCATAGAGGCGAGCCGGCTGTTCAAACCCCGTCCGGCCTTTATGCCGGCTAACTTTACCGTTTCTCCCGCCTGAACCTTTGACAACGGCCTTGCTTTCTTTTGCTCCATTGCGGTTATCTCGCTTACTTAGACGTTCTGATTCTTGTTATTACAGAATTTCTGGAATTCGTCCGGCAAATCACAACCATTTTCACTGCTTTGGTTTACAAAGTCGATAAAACACAGAAGCTTTGTAATAATCCGGGGACCGAGTGAATGTTCAGCTTTGCAGGCTGCCTTCTGGGCAACATCCGTTTCGACACCTAAGACATTGACGAAAAAAGATTTCAGGATATTATGTTTATTGGCAATTTCGACTGCGGCCCCCCGGCCGGATTCGGTGAGTGTTACATAGTCATAAGGCTTATAGTTGGCCAGCCCCTTTTTCTTCAGGACCCGCAAGGCACCGGTAACTGAGGACCTGGACACACCGAGCAGTTTGGCTATGTCCTTGCTGCGGGCGACGTTGGACTCACTGGTAAGGTTGAGGATGGCCTCGAGATAATCTTCCAGAGAGGCACTTAGGTTGTCACTTTTTGCAGTGACCATATCTATTTTTCCTTATTTTGTGTGTTTTGCCTAATATAGTTAGTTTCGCCTAACTTTGTCAAGGTTTTTTTTCAAAATTTTTTTAGAAGGGGTAATTGTTTTGTCAGGCAGAGTGGTTTATAAAAAAGCCCCTGCTGTTCAGAAAAGCAAAATTTGAAGGAGGTAAAAGAAAGCAGGAGCTTTTAAAACCACTTGTATAAATGAGAACAAAAAACTAAAACTTTTGCTGGTTTATATTTTCTTTTATCCATTCGGAAGATATGCGGGGGTCGTTTGGTTCTATCTCAACGAGTATATACTCTTGTCTTGCTATGTCTTTCAAAAATTCCGGTGCGAACTTCGGCAAATATATAATTTCTTCTTTTTTCGTGGATTTAGCATCGTGAAAGCGGCAAAGCAAATAAACGGACACCGCAAAGCCAATAATAACAAACAAAGCAATAATATTTATAGTGGTTTTGAAGCGACTAGACATAATCAAAAAATACACCGACTTAACAGGTAAATCAAGAAAATAGTTTAAGGGGCCTGGTAAAAGCAAAGCCATGAAATGTAATTGATGGTGCTAATACCGATATACAATTCTCATCAGATTTTAAGCGCGAACTCTGAAAAACATGCCCTTTATGATACCCTTCAAGACGGTTTCATCCTTTAAATGGTCTCTGGGGCGCTTAAAAATTGGAAGCTGATGGGCCTTCTATGAGATTCTAAAAAATAGACTCAAGAGCTTTTTTTTGAACACGTCCGCCATAAGTTGAAGAAATTACACCAAGTGAGCGATGTGTCCCTGCCCTTTCTGCGTTTCTGCATAGTTTTATCAAAAAGGCGTGCCAATGCATAACTAAGAAATTGTACTTGACGTGAAGGTAGCTGATTTGGTATAAACGACAATAGTGAAGCTTGTGCCTGCTCTGTCGGGCATCTGAGGATTTTGGTCTTCCCGCCTGTCTCGGCTTGACTCGTCAAGGCCGAGCGAGTCGGAGCGGGGCCGAGCCAAGACGGGCTGGCGCAATAATTGTAATTTTCCAAATAGAGGAGGATGTGTATTATGCGAGGCACAGAGTTGGAATAGGAACTTTGTGCTCGCAGTGAAGATATTTTACATTCCAATTAACAACCTATATTTATTTTTTGAAGGAGGATTATTATGTCTAAGAAAGTGATTTGTTTAATTTCTTTTGTTTTAGCTTGTGTGCTGTCTGGTTCAATCTCCCTGGGTCAAGAAAATCAGATCATAAACGGCGAGTTTGACAATGGTCTCATTTCATGGGGCTCGTACGGGGGGGCAGGTTTTACTTTTGAAGTAGTACCCGGAGCCGGCCTATCAGGGAATAGCGCGGTATTGATAGATATTACCAATGCTTCTGCAGCAACTTCCATAGGTATTTCCCAGGGAGGATTTCAGCTTGTGCAGGACGAAACGTATCCTCTCGGCTTTATAGCTAAGTCTGATCAGGAAAGGGAAATGGTGGTCTTAATCCAACTCTACAAGCCGGAAGGTCCTTCGTGGACCGACATTTTATTGACGCGGGTAGCGCTAACCACCGATCCGCAGACGTTCGTTTTAGAATACACACATGGAGACGAATCGACCGAGGACCATCCAGATTGGTCTGTGAATATGTATTTGATGCTAAAGGGTGCCTGGTGGGGCATGGTCGGTGATGACCTGAACACAAAAGTATGGATTGATTGGGTGTACTTTGGTGCTGAGCCAGAAGTCCAGGAGCGCGGTCGTGCCGTGAATCCAAGTCCGGCTGATGGTGACATAGTTGAGGATACATGGGTCAATCTTACCTGGTTTCCGGGAGATTTTGCGGTCTCACATGATGTGTATTTGGGCGAAAATTTTGACGATGTGAACGATGGCCTCGGCGATACGTTCCGAGGCAACCAGCCCTCGACCTCTTTTATTGTCGGCTTTCCCGGGTATCCTTATCCGGACGGTCTTGTTCCAGGCACAACTTACTATTGGCGAATCGATGAGGTTAATGACGCAGACCCGAACAGTCCCTGGAAGGGTCCTGTCTGGAGCTTTACGGTTCCTTCCAGGATTGCGTACAACCCTAATCCACCTGATGGGGCCAAATTTGTGGACCCGAATGTAATCCTTAACTGGGCCCCGGGATTCGGTTCGAAACTGCACACTATATTTTTCGGTGAGAACTTTGATGATGTGAACAATGCTGTTGTAGGTGTGCCCCAGGCGGAAACAACCTATAGCCCCGGTACACTTGAATTAGAGAAGACTTATTATTGGCGGGTCGATGAGTTTAGCGGCGCCGCCACATATAAAGGCGACGTCTGGAGCTTCACGATTACCAAGGCCGGCGGCGGTCTCAAGGCAGAGTACTTCAACAACACGAGCCTCAGTGGTGAGCCGGTACTGACCCGCCTGGATCCCGAAATCAACTTTAACTGGGGCAATGCTGACGAGCCCGGAAGGAATTCTCCCGATGCGAGTATCAATGTTGACAACTTTTCGGCGCGCTGGAGCGGCGAGCTTGAGGTGGACCTGACAGACACTTATATTTTCCAAATTACCGCCGACAACGGTTTCAGGCTGTGGCTGGATGGAAAGCCCATCATCGATTTTTGGAACAATGGTGCGACAAACGATCGCCTGAGCGAACCGATCGAGCTGGTAGGTGGCGATACCCACTCAATTCGGATGGAGTATTTCGAAGGCGTGGGCACGGCGATTGCTCAGTTGTTCTGGGAGAGCAGCGCGCGGGAACAGCAGATAATTCCCAGTGGTGCGCTGCAGCCTCCGTTGAAGGCCGGGAGTCCGAGTCCGTCTAATAGTGCTGTGGATGTAAAGCAGATACAGATTCTTAGCTGGAGACCGGGAGACAATACCACTTCGCATCAGGTGTATTTCGGTACTGATGAAGAGGCTGTGAAAAATGCCAATACAGATTCGCCAGAATACAAAGGCACCAGAAACCTTGGTTCCGAGAGCTATGACGCCGGACAACTTGAGTGGGGTACTACTTACTACTGGCGTGTTGATGAAGTCAAGGCCGACAGTACGATACAGAAGGGTAATATCTGGAGCTTTACAACTGCCAACTTCCTTATAGTGGACGATTTTGAGGACTACGATGCCGGTGACAACCAGATATGGTTCACTTGGCATGACGGGCTTGGCTATGGCACTCCAGGTACTGCAGGTTACTTTGCCGGTAATGGGACCGGCTCGGCTGTGGGCGATGACACCACTGGTTCTTACACCGAGGAAACGATCGTTCACGGAGGCAACCAATCGATGCCTTTATTCTATGACAACAGCATCCTCAGGTATTCAGAGGCGGAGATGACGCTGACTTATCCGCGTGACTGGACCGAGAATGGTGTCAGCACTTTATCGATTTGGTTCAGGGGCAATTCGGATAATGCTGCTGAGACGTTGTATGTTGCTCTCAATGGCAGTGCAGTGGTCAATCACGATAATCCTAATGCAGCACAGGTAGATGAGTGGACACAATGGGATATTGACCTGCAGGCATTCGGCATAAACTTAACCAATGTAAATACGATTGCTCTTGGTCTTGGTAATAAGAACAATCCGCAGGCTGGTGGTTCAGGTACGATGTACTTCGATGATATTCGGCTGTATGCTCCACTGCCAGAGCCGGAACAAGAAGCACCATAAGCTGTGTGAGTGACAATTCTCATAGATGAGGTTTTTGATGCCTGTTGAAAAAAACGAATATTTTGGCGTGTGGCCAAAACAAAATTTATAATTGTTTTAATTTAACTTTTTGAAAGGAGGACCATTATGTGTAGAAAAATGATTTATCTGGTTTCTTTTATTCTTGTCCTGAGCTTGCCAGGCAGTGTGTGCGCTGATCTGGTGGGCCACTGGAAGCTCGACGACGGTTCCGGCACCACGGTTTCCGATTCGAGCGGCAATGGCAACGATGGGACCATCGTGAACAATCCCACATGGATTGCCGGCGTCGGTGGGACAGCCCTGGAGTTCCATGGCGACACCTCGGTCTATGGCGGCGGGGACTATATCGATTGCGGCAATGACGCCAGCCTGGACATCACCGGTCCGACCTCCATAGCCCTCTGGATAAGACCTGACGCCGATGATCCGGAGGGAAAGGGCAGCCCTGGCGGTGAGACAGCGCCGATGGCCAAGGCGATGGCTGGGATGAGTCCCAGTTGGAGCTATCAGGTTCGATACGGGTGGGGCGGTCCTCAGCCCTACATGGCGTTTACGTTCAATACGTCGCCCAGGGCCTGGGCCTTCGTCGGCAGAAACCTGGAGCGCTACGAGTGGTGCCATATCGCATGCTCGTATGACGGCACGACGCTGAAATGCTATCTCAACGGAGAGGAGACCGACTCGACCCCAATGGGCGCAATTACCAGCAGCAGTACCCCTGTCCTCATCGGCTCGGACGGGTGGGGCTGTGACTGGATTGGCGCAATCGACGATATCAGGATTTACGACCATGCCTTGTCGGTGCCCGAAATAATGGGCGCGATGGAAGGCGAGGTATGGCCTTACGCCTTGGCCCCCAAGCCGGAGGATGGTGCCCTCTATCCGAATACATGGGTGAACCTTAGCTGGTTACCGGGAGGTCTCGCGGTCTCCCACGATGTGTATATCGGCGATAATTTTGACGATGTCAACGCCGGCGCCGAAGGCACATTCGTCGGTAACCAGGCCGGAACGTTTATTGTTGTCGGCTTTCCCGGATTTCCTTATCCGGATGGTCTTGTTCCCGGCACAACTTACTACTGGCGAATCGACGAGGTCAATGACACTGAGCCGAATAGTCCATGGAAGGGTGACGTCTGGAGCTTTAGTATTCCTCCCAAGACAGCGTACAATCCCGACCCGGCTGATGATGCCGAGCAGGTGGCCCCGGATGTAATGCTTAGCTGGACAGGAGGTTTCGGTTCAAAATTGCACACCGTATATTTCGGCGACAATTTTGACGATGTGAACAACGCCGCCGGTGGACTCCCACAGGGAACTGCAACCTATACCCCCGGCACACTTAAAATGGCTAAGACTTACTACTGGCGGGTCGATGAGTTTGATGTTATC
>Ga0209979_1002377_pt1 | contig 18154 bp, 20 predicted proteins | sample AnhtaG_FD_183114 | JGI IMG/M metagenome (GOLD analysis project Ga0209979, IMG submission 183114) | Deep subsurface microbial communities from Anholt, Denmark to uncover new lineages of life (NeLLi) - Anholt_01485 metaG (SPAdes) (version 2) | ecosystem: Environmental > Aquatic > Marine > Oceanic...
TGTTGTTGTCAAGGGAAAATGTCAGGGTTTAATGTTCAGCGATTTTGTCAGTCCGACTCCTTTTCGGCGACTAAGACGGTTTGTCCATTGCCTCCGACAGGTGTTCGCCATGTGGCTGCCAGGTGGTCGTCCAGGAGACGCTTCAAAGTAGGGCCGGAGATGACTAACTCATCGGCAGCCTGCCGGCGAGTTATGGCCTTCTGTCCGAGCTGTACGAGAACCGGAGCAAATTGTTCAGCGAATCCCTCTCGCTCTTCCACAGCTAGTCCACCTATACGTTTGCCAGCCTGCCTCGCTCGTTCCATTCCAGCCCGCGTCAACTCCCTATGTTTGTTTTTCCTCACCGGGTCTTCGTACCAAATCGTATCACCTGCCAAGGGGCCAAGCCGCACGCGAGTCCGCGTGCGCCGTTCCCTAACCTTACGTGGCGGTGGCTCTTTCCACATAACGGGATAATCCGGAATGTCTTTTGCTTGAGCCCGGAGTGTAGCCGCCAGGGGCGGTGCATCCTGAGGAGTAAGAATTTTCCCTCGATAACAGGCCAGAATCTGCCCATCCAAGCGCTCTTGGATCTCGACATGGGCGCCCGCATAGCTGGGCCGATCCGCGTCGGGAAAGAGTTGCAGTGTCCGCTGGCGGTACTGCACAGTGTTGTCCCTGGCGACGCGCCGCCGCTCCTTGACGCAAAGGATGCCATCCGGGTCCAGCCCCAGGCTTATTGGACGATAGGCTTGCCCTAGTTGAGCTGCTGGCACACCGAAGCGCTCGTTAAAACGGGGCAGGAAATCCCACAGGATCAGGTTGGCTTCCATGACAGTGCTGGCCCCGGTGAGCCGTAACTCCGCCACAAGACGGTCCTGAAAAGTGCCATTGGCGCGTTCCACCCGACCTTTCGCCTCTGGGCTATGAGCTAACACATGAGTGACACCCAATTCCCGTAGTGCGCGTCCAAACTGGGTGAGAGGCCCAGTGCCATTACTCGGACCTCGCGCCACATGAAAGATAGAGTCCCGATCCGTGTACACACCGAGGGGTATCCCACACCGGTTAATGATTACCTTCAGGAGTTCAAAGTAGCCCAGCGTGTCCTCTTGCTCTCGAAAGAGAGCGTAGGGTACAGTCCCTGTGGCATCGTCTACTGCTAGGAGCAAGGTGAGCCACGGCCCTCGGGTCTCCAACCAACGGTGATGACTGCCATCCAATTGCAACAGCATCCCTTTCTGAGGCATTCGCTGGCGCCGATATCGGTGACGTGGGGACCGACCGCGCCGAGGACTGGACAGGCCGGCTCCTGTTAAAAACCGCCGTAAGGTGGAGCGGGAAAGCGTTATCCCCTCCCGCTCCGCCAGGAGTTCGGCTAGATGGGTATGATTAACCCCACTATAGCGCCCCTTGGCCATGGTAACTACCTGCTGGCGGATGGCTAAAGGCATGGCGTTGGCTGGCGTGCGGCTACGATTGCCATGGGACAGAGCAGCAGCGCCTTCCTTTCGATACGCTGCCAGAATTCGCCATCCATGGCGTTCGCTCACTCCCATTACTTTGGCTGCCTCTCGCATGGGCCAATGCCTTTCCAATACCCCATTCAGAGTTTGTAATCTGTTCTGCTCCCTTGTAGTCAATGTCAATCCTTTCATAGACTGACATTATCCCTGAACAGTTACCTACTGACCTAATCGTAGACCAACAACAGCCATTGACAAAAGGCTCATAGTATGTTGCGTGGCTCGTTTTGTTGGTCAAGCGTTCTATTAGGCTGTTACTGGCTGTTTAGCTCGGCTACGCCTTGCCTTTTTGGGCTTCTCGGCTTGCTCGGTAGGCTCGGCTTGCTCGGTAGGCTCGGCTTGCTCGGTTGCCTCTTGCTCGGTAGGCTCGGTAGGCTTCTCGGCTTTAGCCTTTGCCTCTCTATCGCCTTTGGCTTGCTTATCAGCTTCGCTGGTTAGCATTGGCATTACTACCAGTTGATAACCATTGGAGCTAAAAAGCATTGGCGAATAGGCATTGGCTAGCTTAAAATCTACCATACCACCACAAGCCCTAAGAGCTTGGGCGAGATACCCGCCGTCTATCCTAACCTTGACTTCACCATCAGTGTCGGCTACTAACTCGGCTTGACCTTTGTCGTCGGGATTAGCCATAACTATTTTACCACCACCTATGGTTACATCAAGAGGATAGTCTTTGGGCTTGTCGGATAGCGTTTTGAGTGAGTTGACCGCCTTGATAGCCTCTATCGTATCAAAAGAGGCAAAGCAATTAAAATCGGTAGGGATTAGCTTCTCATAGTCGGGATAATCACCATTGACGCTTACCCACTTATAGCGGATTAGCTCCGTGTCTATAATTAGACTCATACCGTCAAGGCTCTCTCCGCTAGGCTCAAAACTAATCCTTGCCCGCTTTGCCTTCCGCAAGGCGTTGGCTACGCCTATAAGGTCGGCACGGTTTATCAAGGCGTGTCCCTCTCCGTCATCATAGTCAAGGGTAACTATCGCTAGCCTAAAACCATCGGCACTAACCAGCGTCAATTTACCCTCTTTAACCACAAAGTTGACGCATTGGAGAACTGGTCTAGCGTCATCTGTAGTAGCAAAGGGTAATACCCTTGCTAGTGCTTCGGCTAGCTCATTAGCTCCGACATTGGGCTTGACGGAGTTGGAAGGACTTACCCTGACATCGCAAAGGGTAAGAGGCGTTTTCTCACCTATCCACTCACTATCGGCTAGGTAGCTGGTATTAGCTCCGCAGATTACCTTAAGCCTCTTACCGATAGCCTGCGACTCGCTAGCACTACCGTTGGAAGGTATAACCTTGACAATGTTACTACCCCCCAAAGCCTTAAGGTATCCGAGTAAGCCTTTACGCCCTAGAGTAATATCCATTAGCATTACTCTGTCGGCTAGTGCCCTTGACAGGGCACTTACCAGCATAGCCTTGTGAGCTACAAAGCCTTCGCCTGAACGCTTGCCCTCTATATTCAGTTGTTCCACTTGACCCCCTTTTGGCTATCTGGCTAGTGGGCAATTCTGCCAGCTTCACCTAGTAGTAAGCTACCGTCTAGCTGCTACCCGCTAGCCTAAACGGTGCTTCCACTATAGTAATGGCGATTTGGGGTCAAAAAGTGTCTAGTTTATAAGCCTTTTTTGCTCTCTTTTTCGCCACTTGCCAAGATAGAGTTTGTCAGCATTGTCTAGCGGTATGCCCTCTTGCCTCTTATATCCTATGGCTATCAACCGCTCAGGGCAACCGAGTAAAAAGGTCTTACGGTCTAGCCAAGCGTCTAGGTCAACCGCCTTATCATCGGCTATCAGCTCTCCAAGCTCGGTTAGATTGCCTTCACTATCGGTTATAGGCTTTGATAGGTATTCCAGCTTGATAGCCTTTGGACAGTCGGGATATAGCCAATCCTTTCGGCACTTGTGCCTTTGTGCCTTGCTACAGTTATGGCAGTCTAAACCGTTAGTGAGCTTGTATTGTGCTCTCCAGTAGTGGACTACGCTAACGCTGGCTATCCGATACATAGCTGGCTCGGTAAGTGGCTTATGTCCGTTATTCCTAGCCACATCGGCAAGGCTAATCATTATATCCTGTAGTAAGTCCTCTCTATCCTGTGCCTTTGCCTTGTGGCTAAACCGTGAGGCTACCTTATAATAGGTAAGCCATTCACCATCTAGCTGGCTATAGCTATTACCGCCGACCGGCATTTGCCTTTTTCTACCATTTGACCTAGACTTAAGGCTACGCAAGGCTTGTGTCCTTTGGTTCTGGCAGATTGCTGATTGCCCACACCAAGAGCACACGCCTTGCCTTGCTTCTAGTGTCCAGATTTTACCGCAATTGCTACAGTGTCCAGTCATCGCTTACCCCCTTTTTCAAACTAGGGCAAGCGTCCAGCTTTGGCTTTACTCTATTCAGTTGTTAAGGTGCTTTGTTTTCCAGTTTCATTATTGAACAAAAGGAACGAAAGTGCATTAACAGAATGAACCTATATTCTCATGATTTTCTGGCAGCAGCGTTTTCACGGGGATAAAACTTTTTACCAGTCGGGCGATGAATTTCGGGTAAGCCGGCGGAGATAGATTGATATTAAGCCTCTTTGCTAACCGCTGATTACGAAGGGAACATCGAGTATCAGGCCGTGACCGGCACCGGTGAGAGGTACTCAGTCAGGAAGTTTGCAGCCATACCGGCGAACTGGCTGGCAACCATGAGATTTGAGACGAAATTCATCTAGCGCAGGCACGTGGCTGGCGAGGCCGTGGGGAAGATTGAGGAGATTATTGTGGACATGAATGTCGACGTTATTTCCCTTACTCAGTTCCAGGATTTGATATGCTCGATAGCATAACCTGGGACAGTGTCTCCCTGGATATGGGCAAACGCAACCGCCCTTCTCGAACATCATCGACTAGCCTATCAATTAAAAGAGCGAATACCTTGTCATCGAAAAGAAGACAGCCACTTTCCTCTAGTTCGTTGATAACCTCGGACTCCGGTCGGTTTGATTCACGGGCTAACTTAGATATGGAGATAACTCGTACGCCATCAGGCAGACCCTTGAGGTCAATACAGACGAGAATCGTACCAAAAGGGGGCTCTTCGCTCGTGGGAATCTCAAACAGATAATCCGTAAAAGCTGATGGCCGTTTGTTATTTGACACCTGCTTGACGATGCCCCCGAGAGCTAATCCTCCCAGGGAAGATATCAGACCTGCCTTAATATGCCCATTGCTTGCTGCGTCCTCACTCTGCTTCGCCAGGTCCAGCTGCTGCCTGATAGAAGAGTATGATGTCATCAGGCGTGACGCTTCGTCCTCCCGATTAAGCCGATTTGCTTCTTGGGCAAACAGAGTAATCAAGGAGAGACAGGTCGAGGTCAGTCTCCTCGCTTGATGCTTTAAGTTCTTCAGATGGACGTGAAGAGAGTTCAGACTTTCCATTGCTCCAGCTCCCTGATCAACTCCTCAGTAGCAGACAACAGCGACGAGAATATTAGATTTTCTCCTGTATTGTGTTTTAACCAGACTGCTGTGCCACGTAGTATCCGTAAGACGATGACTCTGACCCGTTTACCTTCTAGGTTCTCTTCACCTTGTACCAGGGCCAGTAACTCCTTGAGCCATTCGTTAACTTGTAGAATTTCTTCGCATCGCCCGACCTCTTTACCTACCTCCATGGCTTCATCCTTTAACCGGCGACCGCCCGCCAGAGCTTCGTCGTACCCGCGCCGCAATTCTTCTCTAAACCGATTGATGGTATTCTGAGTTGCCGGTATGATTTTGGTAATTTCCCGGCTTACTTTCTCCATGGTTACTTTGATACTGGCCTCCAGGCTTGTTTTCTCTTGCTTGAGACTTCTAACAACCGCTTTAGCGGTCTCCAAGTCCTCTTTGGTCTTGGAAATAGCTTGCTCCTGCTTATCCAGTTCCTGCTGCCGGCTCTGGATTAGTGCTTCCAATCCGAGTCCTTTATCAAGGGTTTCTAACTCGTGTAAAAGTCGGTCCCTGAGCTCGGCTGGCTTGATAGCGTGACGCCGTGCAACCGCCTGTAATTTCTGACTGAATTCAGTCAGTTCTTCAAAGGGAAGACCAGTATCCTCGAGCCTTTGCGTCTCTTTATTCAGTGTGGTTAGGGTTGTCTCGGCTTTCTGTGCCCTCGGCTCTATTTCTACGATTCGACGTGACAAATCCTGTTCACGCTTTTCTAAGTCCTTAACGCGAGGGTTCAGCAGTTTATATTTCTCTTCAAGATTAGTGACCGCGCTGGCAAGCTTCTTTCGCTGCGTGGTTAGCGCGGCAATTTGCTTTCTGCATTCCTCTCGCCTTTTTACCATTGGCTCCAGGTCAGCGGCTTTTCTTTCAAGTTCGTGGGCTTTATTGTCGAGCTCCTCGAGGCTTAAGCCGGTCCTCTGCTGAACTTCCTGAATGTTGTAGACGAGCCTGATAAACTCCTGAGCCTGATCCTCATTTCCTATTGACTTGAGAATCATCGGCCAACGGTCGATGTCAGCCGGGTCAAGCCCGCACTCATTGATTCGGGTAAGCAGGATGAGTCCCGTAGCACACTGTCCGGGAGTCAGTTTTAACCGTCTGAGATCCTGGGACAGCTCTCGCAGTTGTTCGATGAGTTCGGTCACGTCGGCCGCCTCGGGGAATTTCCCGGCCTTCAGTTCGGCGACAACATTGGCGACTGTCCCTTTACTAATGCCGGTTTTAACTGTAATTTCATCATAGGATAGACCGGATAGATATTGCTTCACTAGCACAAGTCTTTTTGTGATTGTCACTTTCTCCATTGGCACCCTCCTTTACGCACGATTCTTGTGCTAACTTTGGCTGACAACTGAATGGCATGATGAACATTTGAACTGATATTTGAACAGGGATCTGAACATCTTTTGAACATAAAGTGAACAAGGATTCCCTCCGGTTTTAGTAAGTCACCAACTTAAAGCCCGCTTGAGCAGATTTCAGCCATAAAGAGTGAGATGAGGATTGGACCATGCCTTGTCGCTTGCCTGTTTTCCTGCTTCGGTTAGGCGAAAATACTTGCGGGGTGGTCCAGATGGATAGTGCCATTGAAATTCTGAGAACTCTTCTCTTCCCGTCGGCTCTACCCACCCCAGCCTCACGATGTTGGAGAAGTAGACCACAAAGCTGTGGTAACGACATCCCTGAGCTTTGTACGGCATCCTGGATAGATATCTATTGGCCAGTTGTGTTATGTTGTCCGGCTCTATATATCGCTTTTCTCGCTGCGCTATTCTTTCTTCCATCCTTATTGCCCTGTCCATGGCGGTTGCCCTGAACAGTGCCATCTTGTACTCACGGAAAATAAGGGCCTGCGGCGCTCCTCCGTCTGGGTCTATGCAGGGTGAGCCGCCGGGTCCATTCCCCAGGAGAAACTCCCGGATGAACCAGCCGCAACCAAAGGGGCGTAGAAATCCACCCCTTTTCGGTTTTAGTGGCTCAACGACCATCTTCCTCTTCCCATAGCTTCCCGTACCAAGTCTTCAGTTCTTCTCCAGCGACCTTGAGGTGTTCTTGCAACATCCTGAGTCCATCACCACTGTCATCCCTCTTCACAGGTGGATAGAAAAGGCATCTCTCAGTTTGTGAGGTCCAACATTGTGCACTCGTCCTGTTTCAGGATTAATCAGCTTCGGCAGTCCCGCTTTTTCGGCGCAGTCACGGACAATTTGCCAAGCGCGGTGGCGGTTTATGCCGAAGATCAGTTTCCTCCCACCTTTATCCACGGGGCCGCCACGCTCGATGTATTCTCTAAGCATGCCTAGAGTCTGGTTATCAATGGGTAGTACTCTCTGGCGTCGATGTTCCTGTTCTTTAAGTAACTTCATTCACTTTGACTCCGCACTTAGGGCAGAAACTATGGCTCATGCCCAATGTTGCATCACAATTAGCGCAGGATAACTTCAGTCGACGTTTAAGGTGCAAAATAGTAACGGTGCCCCGCGTAAAGTCTATATCCTCAACTTTGAGTGCTAAGGCTTCACTGATTCGGCAACCGAGATGGAATAGGAGGCGAATCAATATCTTATCTCGTAGATTGGACGCTGCCTTTTCTAACAACTTTATCTCGCCAAGTTCAAGGTAAGTCTTCACAGCTGCGAGCCATCCCTATTACAGATGTCATTGACAGGATTGCGCTGGCTATCGGATAGAGTGATTTCGATACCACTATTTTTATCAGCCGTAGTTTTTCGTAAATAGGCTTTGGCAATAACTCTCGCCAGAACTACTAATGCCGCGGTACGCAGTTCTGAGCGAGAGCCCCCCGTAAGGGAATCTTGTTTTCTTGTATTTGTAAAATCGTCCATTGTATAATGTTAAAGCAAATATTCTTTTCTTTTCAATTTAACAATAACACAAAAAGGACTATAAATCAACTGATATTGAAGCTCAATGAACACAAAAAGACACTTGACAGCGCTGAATAGATATGGTAATATATTGTTGTAGAACAAAAATGCATCGTCAGGGGAGGACATATGACTAAGCGGATTAAAAAACCACCGGTAAAGCCAGAGGTACGTCAGAGTTGGCTAAAGCGCCATGAACAGGGAGAATCACCACCCAAAATAGCCCAGAGCGACGGGTTCGACATGCGAACAGTTCGAAAACACATAGAGCTAGCTAAACAAGAGAGGGAAGTGAAAGAGGCCAGGTCTATAGTTTTGCGAAACGCTTTAGAGCGTCATTACAGCGATTTGTGTAACTACGCAGAAAGACTTGGCGGGTACGCATCTGGACAGGCAAGTGCCTTGGCTACACAGGATGAGCACATACGGATTGCCCTGCGCCAGCATTTACCACGCTCGCCGATATGGGGTTACCTGCACCAAAGGGACAGCCTGCAGCAAGGGATAACACAGCATTTACAGGAGGCCGGCATTAAAGTCTTAGAGGGGATTAAGTCTGATTCACGGTTAAGCTCTGAATTAGACGCCGACGAAGCAGGAGTAGTTCCTGGTATTATCGGCGCGCTGAAGTTTCAGATAGAACGTTGGACGCAGGGAATGAGTGGACTCAACCTGAAGAACGACCTGATTTCAGAACCAGCGGAGGAGGGCTTTGTCAATCTTCGCTACGGCTTTTCTCAAATGGGTAAAGTTAAGGAAGAGCATGTTAGGATCATACGTGACGTGCTGGAGGATTGGGAATTGCGTATTAAGCAGTGGGAAGAGTATCAAAAGTTGGAAAAGTCATTCACTGAACTAAGACGGGTTGAGAAGAATCTGAGAGACGAATTAGCCGTGATTACCTTAAGAAGAATAGTGCCGGGGCGCTGCAAGTATTGCCCCCTATAATGTAAAGAGCCAATTGGAGGTGAGCATGAAAGTAGCAATTTATGCCAGGGTATCATCGGAACGCCAGGATATTGACCTTTCTATCTCGGCACAACTTAAGGCGTTGCGCCAGTATGCCTCGCGCAATAGCCATACTGTGGTCAAGGAATACATCGATGAGGCGGAGAGTGGGCGGTCTATAGACAGGCCAGGCTTCAAGCAGATGATTGTCGCCGCCCGGCAAAAGCCCGCCCCTTTTGAGGCAATACTTGTCTGGAAACTCTCTAGATTCGCCCGCAACCGGGAGGACTCCATCATCTACAAGTCACTGCTTAGAAAGCAGGGCATCCAGGTAATCTCCATCAACGAGCCGGTGGAGGATACGCCCTCGGGCAGGCTGCTTGAAGGTATTATCGAGGTCATCGATGAATTTTATTCTGCCAGCCTTTCCCAGGATGTGCTGAGAGGGATGAGGGAGAACGCCGGCAGGGGCTTCTGCAACGGCGGCAGAGCCCCGTATGGTTATATCAGAGTGAAAGTCCAAGATGGGGCGACTTCCCGGACCAAGCTTGGGACTGATCCTAAAACAGCACCCATTGTGCAGCGCATCTTCCGGGAATGTCTGGCGGGAAAGGGGTTAAAGGCCATCGCTCGGGGACTTAATGCTGATGCCTTAGCGTCCAGCACAGGGAAAAAGTGGGGAACAACCTCAATTGAGAAAATGGTGCATAATGAAGCCTATACCGGGGCACTGGTGTGGGGCAAGCGGCCAAGAACGCAGGGCGCCAAGAATAGATTTGCTCCCTTGCGAACTGAGGGTGCTTGGGCTCCCCTGATTGACCAGACAGTCTTCGCACAGGTGCAGGCCAAGTTGGCAGCTCGGGCACCCCGGGCTATTCACCCCAGGGAGGTAGATAGTCCATACCTGTTAAGCGGTATTATGCGCTGTGGGAAGTGTGGAGCAGCTATGGTAGGTCACAGGGGTGGCTATCGCTACCACTACTATATGTGCGGTAACGCCCGTAGAAAGGGCAGGGAGGTGTGCCCGTCACCCATTCTACGCAAGGATAAGGTGGAGGGATTTGTGATCAACCGCATCAAAGACTGCATCCTAACCGAGGACAACCTGGAGGAGCTGGTGAGGCTGACCAATGAGGAACTGGTCCAGACTTGCGCTGAGGAAAGGGAGAAACTGGAGCTCCTTCAGCCTCAGATTGCCGAAGCGGACAGTCGGCTGGGCAAGCTCTACGATGCACTGGAGACAGGGGAGTTCAAGGGTGGGGAGCTTGCCTCAAGAATACAGGCTCTCTTCCAGAAGAAGGAAGAACTGCAGCAGGTCAAGGCTGATGCGGAGGAGGCACTGCGATACCAAGCTGTGGACATGGCCGATCCCCTGGTAGTGCGGGACTACGTGGATGACCTGAGAGGCTTGCTGGAGAGGTCTTCCATCATTGAGCAAAGAAGCTTCCTCAAGTCTTTCGTGGACAGGATTGAGGTGGGTGACTCAGAAGTCAATATGTATTATACTATCCCTATGCCCCCATCTAGCCTCCCGGGGGAGACGGTAGGAGTTATACCTTTCGTACACCACGGCTGAAGGAGAGGGGGACAAAAGGGGGTGAGGTTGAAAAACAATACTAGCTCACCAGTTTTATTAAATACGGATTTACCGCTGCCATTATTTTTTCGTGGTAAGGTGCGGGACACCTATGACCTAGGCAATCTACTGCTCATTGTTGCTACCGACCGAATCTCAGCCTTTGATGTTGTTCTACCCTGTGGTATCCCCAACAAGGGTTTAGTGCTTAATCAGCTCTCTACATTCTGGTTTAGACATACAGCGAGTCTGGTGCCCAATCACCTGGTAGAAGCCATCGACGATGTTCACTGTCTTAACACCTATCTGCCTGTCAAGAACCGTTTCTCTTACCCACCCTATCTGGTGGGTCGGTCTATGGTCGTCAAGAAGGTAAAGCGTCTCCCGGTTGAATGTGTGGTGCGTAGCTATCTTGCCGGGTCAGGCTGGGCAGAATATCAGCAATATGGCGCCGTCTCTGGAATAGCTTTACCTAAAAGCTTACAACAAAGCCAGGAATTACCCCAGCCATTATTCACCCCCACCACCAAGGCAGAAAGCGGACATGACCAACCGCTCACTATAGAAGAGGTAGGGAGGCTGGTTGGCGAAAATATAGCTGAAGAGATAAAACAGAAAAGCCTGGCCATCTATAGCTACGCCCGAGAGCATGCCCAAACCAGAGGCATTATCATTGCCGACACCAAGATGGAGTTCGGGCTGGATGGCGATAGGCTTATTCTTATTGATGAGCTACTGACCCCGGATTCATCTCGCTTCTGGGATGTCAACCTGTATAGAGTGGGGCAATCCCAGGACAGCTATGATAAGCAGCCGGTTCGCGACTGGCTGGTTCAGTCAGGGTGGAATAAGGAACCCCCCACCCCCATGCTATCGCCAGAAGTTATTGAGGCTACCACCAAAAGGTATGAGCAGGCTTATGAGAGGCTAACGGGGAGGAAACTGGGCTAAGATTCATGAAGCGCCAGTGATTGCGACTGTGCTATGTTGACAAAGGTAGCACCATGCTATTACAATCAGGTGAACGGAGAGGAAAAATGAGAAAGCCAAAGGGTACCACATCAGCGAAAGGTAGTCAAGGTGACTTAGAAGAATTGCTGGCTCATGCGGAAGAGCAACTACCTGGCATTTCAGAGCTGCTGCAAGTTTACGGTGGCTATGAAGAAATGCTGCTTGAATTACAACAATATTTAGAAGCAACTCAACCAAAGCCTTTCGTGACAACTTCAAATCAGGCATGTCCTGATGAAGTAGGGGTTTAATAATGCCAACCTGGGGTCAGTTACTAGCGAGATTACAGGAGTTACGGCAGGAAGGTCGAACTGATGCGTTCGATGTAATTCGGCGCGAAGCATTGTTAGAGTTGTACAACTACACAGGTCGCAATGTAGTGTTATATGCTAGCGGACACCTTCAAAAGCCAAGAGTGGCTCCCGAACTTCTGACAATCACAAATGAGGATATTGAAGGGTTTATGGAGGTTTTTTACGGTCTCTCTGGAACCAGCCTGGATTTAATATTGCATAGCCCAGGTGGTAGAGTGGAGGCAACTGAGGCAATTGTAAAATACCTTAGAAGTAAGTTTCGACATATCCGCGTCATTGTTCCACACGAAGGGATGTCAGCAGCAACAATGTTAGCTTGTGCAGCAAACGAAATTATCATGGGGCGGCAGTCATACTTGGGTCCTATTGATCCCCAGTTTCAGCTCCAAACTTCCTTAGGAGTCCAATCTGTTCCAGCACAAGCCATACTAAACCAGTTTGCTCGAGCCAAGAGAGAGTGCACTGAAGACAGAGCAAATTTGGCCGTATGGTTGCCCAGTTTGCAACAGTACGGCCCTGCCTTGCTAGAGCAGTGTGAACATGCGAAGGCTCTGTCTAAGGAACTGGTTACAACCTGGCTTGCTACTTGGATGTTTCGTAGGTCAAGGCAACGGAAGGAACGTGCAGAGGCGATTGCCAACGCTCTTGCCGCCCACGAAGTTTGGAGAACGCATGGACGACCGCTTGACTTAATCTATCTTAGGTCATTGAGAATGAAGGTCGTATCACTGGAGTCAGACCAGCAACTGCAAGATAAGGTGCTTACCCTCTACCATGCCACAATGCACACCTTTGGAGGCACAGCAGCCACAAAAATTATCGAAAATCAACTCGGACGGGCGTTCATCAAATTGTCACAAGAGGTTGTCGTTGGGATTCCCCGGCCTCCACAACCCCCACAGCCCCAGCAACCAGAAAGGTCTCCTTAATCCCCTAATAATTCCTAGTGCTGAGTAGTCCACTGCTAATCCGCTCACCCTGCTAGCGGTAATATGGAGCACCCCTGTCAAGACCAGACCCGATAAGCCTGTCCTCTGAGAGATAGAGTCTCCCATCTTCAGTTGTCTTTACAATCTCAGCCGTCAACAGAGAGCTCAAGGCGTGCGGCTTATAGTCACGTGTCCGTAACATCCCTTCCAGTCTACCTCGAGGCCTGAGCCCCAACTCATCGATCGTCTTGGCGTTCTTAACACTAGTAGCATTAAGCTCCATGAAAATCCGTATCACCTGGCGAGTAGCCCGCCTTAGACGCCACTGGGGGATTATAAACAGGGCTAGCAGTGCGAGAACCACAATCAGGACTATGATAATCACGTTTTCCATATCAGTCCTCCAATAAACCCTTAGTGCTGGGGAGTTCGCCACCAATTCGTTCATCAATTCTGGTAGCTATATCTAAGGCTCGGCCTAAGGCTTTAAACAGGGCCTCGGCTTTGTGGTGGTCATTGGTGCCATAAACAACCAGGGCATGTAGATTTAGTCTGGCTTCAGAAGCAAATGACTCAAGGAAGTGACGGATAAGGTCGGTAGGAAACCCAGCCATATCATTATCAGTAAAGGGTAGGTCTAAAACGGTATATCCTCTACCGCTAATGTCCACTATCACCGTGGCTAGAGCATCATCCATAGGCACGGTAGCATCAGCCATGCGGACAATGCCTCGCTTCTCCCCTAGGGCTTCACCAAAGGCTCTACCTAAACAAAGGGCAACATCTTCCACCAGGTGATGCTGGTCATCACCCGTTGCTGAAATCTTGATGTCAAATACCCCGTGCTGAGCTAACTGAGCCAGTAGGTGGTCAAACATCTCAATCCCGGTACTTATCTCCCATTTACCACTACCATCAATATTAAGCTCCAAGCTAATGTTTGTTTCCTTAGTCTCCCGTTTAACAATAGACAGTCGATTAGACATTTCTTTCCTCTCCTATTTCTTGCAGTGCTTTGATTAGGGCATCAGTGTGCTCTGGCTTACCCACACTAATACGGATGGCATCCTTGAGCAGCGGCTGGTCAAAGTAACGAACCAGTATTCCTTTATTCTGCAATTTTTGCTGGAGTTCGCTTGCCTTACCATTCAGGACTGAACAGAAAATAAAGTTAGTCCGTGACGGGAAAGGTTTTAACCATTGCAGCTTCTTTAACTCAGTAAATAGTCTTTCTCTCTCCGCCAGTATCGCCTTCACTCTGTCCATCAAATAATCAATATCCTTTAGTGATTCCCGAACCGCCACTAGAGCCGCCACATTTACATTATACGGAATCTTTATGGTCAGCAAGTAATCAGCAATTTTAGGTGGGAAAATACCATAGCCAATCCTCAGACCAGCCAGTCCGGCCCATTTACTGAAGGTTCGCAGCACCATCAAATTTTCATACTGGCTAACCAGCGGCACCACTGTTTCTCCACTAAATTCATAGTACGCCTCATCAACTAACACCGGCAGTCTGGTATCTAATATTTCTAATATATCCTTTTGGGGAGTTATATTTCCCGTAGGACTATTAGGGTTAGCCAGAAATATTATTTTGGTCTTTTTACTGATGGCTGCTTTTACTGCGTTTACATTGACGGCAAAATTTTTGTCCCTGAGCACCTCAATCAAGGTGCCGCCATGTATTTGTGTGCTAAAACGATATACATCAAAGGTGGGGACTAAGTTTATTACCTCGTCACCCGGCCCAACAAACAGGCGTATGAGGAGGTCTATTAGCTGGTTGCTGCCACCGCTTGCCACAATGCGCTCAGCGCCAACACCAGTATATCCCGCCAATAGGTTCCTGAGCTCGGTTTGCCCCGAATCAGGATAAATATTCAAAGAGGGATAGGTAGCCAGAGCCTGGTTTACTTTTGGTGAACAGCCATAGGGATTCTCATTGGCATCCAGCTTAATAATACCCTCTACTGGAACCTCAGTCTTCCCCTTTAATGTCTCCGGGGCCTTGCTAGCAGTATAACCAACGAAGTTAACTAGCTCCGACCGTATCAGTCTCTCTATCCCAGTAACAGAATCTGCAGAAGACACTTTTCTGCACCCCCAACATAAGCTCAAACGAATATTGGCACATTTTAGCACGAATTCGTAGCTTATTTCAAAGTGATTGCTGATGGGAGTTGTTTCTTAAGGAACATCGCTGGTAAGTATTACCTGCCGGCAGGGCAAATCCGCATGCACTCGGCACAGCCGCCAGAGGCATTCCGGAAAGAACTACAAGCAAACTTGTTTATGGCATATTGCTTACCAACTCGTGGCTTTGCTAAAGCACCAGCCGGACAATTACCAAGACAAATACGGCAACTATCGCAGTCAATGGTCTCGTTAACAGCGGTTGTTGGCTCAAGTTCTGCCTCAGTGAGGCAACAGGAGAGCCTGACCCTCGGCCCGAAACCAGAGGTAATCAGTAGGCTATGCCAGCCAATCTTGCCCAGTCCCGCAGCCTGAGCGGCATGCTTGTAGGAGAATACTGCCTCCAGAAACCTCGTATCCTGGGGGCAGCCGGCAGCCGGTAACGGCAATGCCTTCAGGCCAGTGCTACGGGAAGTCTTTGCTACGTCGTAAGCCGCCTTCGTCAATCGGCCAGAGAGATAATCCGCATCGCGGACTAGTAAATCGTTCAAGGAAGCGGCGCCTGTTATTCTCTCAGGTGAGGTGAGAGCAAGAATTTCTGAATAAACCTCCATAGCAAAAACGATGGCTGAACGTGCCTGAGGCAATAACCTTAAGGCAGTTTCTTCAAGCTTTGTTCCCTTCCATTCAGCCAAGCTAGCAATACCCACTGCATCCACATCCAGTCTGGATAGCAAATCCAGCAAGATAGCATTTTGTGTAACGGTCTTTTGTTTATCGCTCATTGGATTCTCCTAAACACGGATTAGGTCAATTAGGTAACGTTAACCTGTCTTAAGCCGCTCTTCTATTGCCCGGGCGTGAGCCTCAAACCCCTCAGCTCGGGCAATGACGGAAGCGGCTTGACCCAGCTTGCCCAAACTAGCCTCATCCATAGTAACCAGATTGATAAACTTAATAAAATCACTTACATTAAGCGGTGAGCTAAACCGTGCGGTGCCCCCGGTAGGCAAGACATGGCTTGGCCCAGCCACATAATCACCCAGCACTACTGTTGACTTTTCGCCGATGAATATACACCCGGCATTAGATACCTTATCAATGTAAGCCTTAGCCTTGTCCACCATTAGGGAAAGGTGCTCCGGGGCATAAATATTGGCTAATTCTATAGCCTCCTCTACACTAGAAACCACCGCTATCATCCCCCTATTTTCTAAGGACTCAGCAGCTATGGCTTGACGCTCTAAACTCTTTAATTGCTGCTCCACTTCTCGGTCAACCTCGTCTGCCAAGCGCCGCGAAGTAGTTATCAAAATAGCTGAGGCTAAGGGGTCATGTTCCGCTTGAGCTACCAGGTCTAAAGCGCAATATTTGGGGTTAGCCCTTTCATCAGCTACAATTAACACCTCGCTCGGCCCCTGAAGTCCGTCAATACCAACCACTCCATATACCAGCTTCTTAGCCAAAACGACAAAGACATTACCCGGGCCACAAATCTTGTCCGCTCTAGGGATAGATTCGGTGCCAAAGGCCAAGGCGGCAATTGCCTGAGCACCACCAACGCTAAAAATACGGTCAACCCCAGCTATATCAGCGGCTACTAGTGTCAGCGGCGAAACTGCTCCATCTAATTTTGGTGGTGTTACCAAAATAACCTCTTTAACCCCAGCCACCTTAGCCGGGATAGCCGTCATCAACACTGTTGAGGGATAAGAGGCAGTACCGCCGGGAACATAAACACCAACACGCTCTAGTGGGCGTATTAGTTGACCCAAACCTTGCCCGGTAAGCTCATGCCAGATATTGTCTTTCTGTGCACTGTGAAAGACACGTATTCGCTCCGCGGCCAGTTTGAGGGCTGACACCAGCTCTTCATTCACCTCACGATAAGCACTGGTTACCTGCTCTCTACCTACCTCCAGCGAGGTAAGCTTTACCCCGTCAATCTTAAATGTATAATCAAAAAGGGCGGTATCTCCCCTCTGGCACACCTCACCAATAATCTGCCTAACCGCTTGCTCCGGGTCTTCAGTTCCAAACATCTCCTTGAGCCTTCGTTTCACTGCCGGTGAAACGGAATAAAGCTCAGACAGGGGTTGTCTCGTCAACGCAGATTTTGCTGATTGAAAACCTTCAATGATTCTCAATTTAGATATCCTCCACAGCAACTCGCAAGGTTTCAATGATAGACTCTATCCTTCTACCCTTGACAGAGCTAGATACACCGTCAGCCCTACCGATAAGGCAGGCAGTTGATTCAAAAAGGGTGTCAATAATCTTCAGGTTATGTCGGGCTATGGTTCGCCCCGTCTGAGTATTCTCAATTAGTAAGTCAGCATCCTCAGGTACAAAGGCTTCACTGGCTCCCCAGGTAGGAATCACCCTATACTGTCCCAGATGATTATCCCGGGCATACTTATCAGCAATATTCACATATTCTGAGGCTACCCTAAATGGCACCAATCGCTCGGCGTTAAGTTGCCTCAAGCTATAGACATCATCCACCGATAAATTCTTACTCACTACGGCGACAAGCCTGACCTTGCCGAACTTGAGGTCTAGAAGCTCCCTCACCGGGCTTGGCGGAAACTGATAAAGGTGCTCTGTAAGCCAATCTCGGCCAGTAATCGCCAGGTCAAAGTTTCCATTAGCTACCTGTAAGGGCATATCCTGAGGTCTAATCACCTTAACCATAACCCCGGCTAAATTAATAGTCGGTCGGCGGCTTCCTGAGTTATCGCCAATCTGAATACCAGCCTTACTGAGCAGGCGAAGGGTAGGCAGTCGTTGATGTCCATCAGGTAAAGCTAGCCAGACTACGCCTTCGTCTGCCTCTATAGAGCGGTGAGTAACTATTTCCGGCATTCTCACTGCATCTGCCGAAGAGGTGGGCTTCTCCATAGTAAATAGCCCCTCCTCAATAGAAGTCACCACCTCACTCAGGTCTTTGGTTGCCCAACTGCTGGCATTAGCTATTAGGCAAGCGCTAGAATTAAGGACTTTGCTTACCGGCACCAGTCCATAACTCAAAAGCTCCCCCTCTGTTCCCACCGAGATTAACGCCAAATCAGCACTTTCCGGTGGATAGACCTCGGTGGCTCCCCACAGAGGAAAGACACTAAACCGCCTCAAGCGAAGGCTCACCGCAAAGGACTCAGCCAGGTTAGGATACTCACTAGCAATGCGCACAATACCTGGCTTCGTCAATAGTTCTTCCCTGGTAGATACCCCTGCTGACCGGCTAGCAGCCATATATAAGGCACTTTCCCCGTAACCCAGGTTTTTTACCTTAACTATGGCACTACTGGGGTATTTAACCAAAAGCTCCTCAACCCAATCCAACCCACAAATCCCTAAA
>Ga0209979_1002378_pt1 | contig 18145 bp, 9 predicted proteins | sample AnhtaG_FD_183114 | JGI IMG/M metagenome (GOLD analysis project Ga0209979, IMG submission 183114) | Deep subsurface microbial communities from Anholt, Denmark to uncover new lineages of life (NeLLi) - Anholt_01485 metaG (SPAdes) (version 2) | ecosystem: Environmental > Aquatic > Marine > Oceanic >...
GCCCGTATGCGAGTGAAACCCTCTGGTTGTCCCCATCATAAAGATATGGAAAATTATATCCCATGTCCTTTGCACGGATCTTCATATCCTCAAGCGAATCGCCCATATCCGAATAGCCTAATTCGTCCAGGCGCACCGCTCTTGGGTCGTTCGGCGAAATCGCTATCAGCGCAACACCTTTGTTCTTATAATCGGCTGCCAGCTTTTTAATCCGCTCTTCGTACGCCTGGGCGGTCGGGCAGTGGTTGCAGGTAAAAATAATCACGAGAATATCCGCCTCTGCAAAATCCGCCAGTCTATAACTTCGCCCGTCAACACCAGGCAGATTAAAGTCGGGCGCTTGTTGACCGATTCGTAGCGTCTCAACCTTCTCGGACGCCGACCAACCTAAGCCCGCCATAATAAGCACCGCTGCCCCAACTGCCAAAGTTTGTTTTCTGCATTTACTCATGTTACACCTCCTTCTTCGCTCTGCTGACATAGTCTCACTCCTTACTTGATTATAAAACTTTCATTTGACCGAACTAAATACTTTCCGCAAAACGTTTATCAGCGTCCTCGGCTCAAAATAGTTCGTCGATAAACGCAAATATACCGTCCTTAAGTCAGGGATTCTAACATTTCCGCTAATCTTTGAAAAGAAAGATTCGGTTGGTATCTTGGCATCTTTTGCAAATGAAAATATCAAATCTTCTCCCGAAACAACAATACTTTTTATATCGCACTTACTCGCCTTTATTCGCAGTTCAGCTAAATCCAGCAGCAGCTTGACCTCATCCGGCATCGGCCCATATACATCCGTTAATTCGCCCTTGATTTGTTCCAGGTCATCGTCGCCTCTTGCAACAGCAATTTTGCGATAGGCATCCATCCGGTGCCTGTTAATAGGGATATAGTTTTTCGGTATATACGTTGCAAAGCCCAAATCGACGACCGCCGTCGGTATCGGCTCGACCGGCTCATCTTTTAATTTTTTCACGGCCTCGGCCAACAGCTCGCAATACATCTGGTATCCAACTATTTGGATATGGCCGGATTGCTCAGCCCCTAAGATATTACCTGCCCCGCGAATCTCCAGGTCCCGCAAAGCAATTCTAAAGCCCGCCCCTAAATGCGAATATTCTTCGATAGCCTTTAATCGCCTGGCTGCCAACGGCGTAATCGGCCGTGACCTGGCTAACAGCATATAAGCATACGCCCGATGTTTATACCTGCCCACTCTGCCCCGGAGCTGATGCAGCTCCGCCAGGCCGAACCTGTCCGCATCGTTTATAAAAATCGTATTCGCATTCGGAATATCCAGACCCGACTCGATAATTGTCGTGCACACTAACACGTCCGTCTCGCCCATCACAAACTCTATCATTGCCGTCTCAAGCTCGCTCTTGGCCATCTGACCGTGTGCGATAGTAACCTTTGCGTCGCCAGCCAGTTTCTGAATTTCCCACGCCTTTTTCTCAATCGTTTTGACCCTGTTATGCAGGAAAAACACCTGTCCCTGACGATTCAATTCCCGGTAGATTGCTTTTCTGATAAGCTCTTTGTTATAGGCGGTAACTGTCGTAACTATGCTTCGCCTGTCCAATGGCGGCGTCGCTAATGAGCTTATATCGCGCAGCCCCAAAAGCGACATATGCAGTGTCCGCGGAATCGGCGTAGCCGTCATCGTAAGAACATCAACGTTGACGCGCAGCTTTTTGAGTCTTTCTTTGTGTTCGACTCCGAAACGCTGCTCCTCGTCGATTATCAAAAGCCCCAGGTCCTTGAACCCAACGTCACCGCTCAGGAGCCGATGTGTCCCTATCAGCACATCAACTCTGCCCGCCTTTGTCCGCGCGATTATGTCTTTTGCCTGCTTCGGCGTCTTAAATCGATTTAAAACCTCGATGCAAACCGGAAAATCTGCAAACCGCTCGGTAAAAGTTCTGCCGTGCTGCACACACAATACTGTTGTCGGCGTTAAGATAGCAACCTGCTTTCCGTTCTCGACCACCTTAAACGCCGCACGCATCGCAAGCTCTGTTTTGCCATAGCCCACGTCGCCGCACAGCAGTCTGTCCATCGCCACGTCCTGCTGCATGTCCGCTTTGATTTGCCCTACGGCTGTGGTTTGGTCCGGCGTCTCCTGGTAAGCAAACGACTCTTCAAATTCCACCTGCCAGCTCGAATCTTCCCCGAATGCAATCCCGCCTGTCGCCTGACGTTTCGCCTGAACATCGAGCAATTCGACGGCAAGGTCCCGGACCGAACGTGCAACTTTTTCTTTTTGCTTTTGCCATCTCTTTGAGCCGACCTTGCTCAGCTTCGGCCGTTTCGGACTTGTCCCTATATATTTCTGCACCAGCGCGATGTTACGGACCGAAACCTGGATTTTAACGCCGTCCGCATATTGAATTGTAAGGTACTCATTCGTGCCGTCTTTTTCCCGTATCGTTTTCACTCCTGAAAACTTGCCGATACCGTAGGAAGCATGAACGACATAGTCTCCTTCCTGCAGATCACTGAGCGTATCCACCGGCGACGTTGGCCGCGCGGGCCTGCGCCTTCTCCTGAGTGCGTACTGACCAAACAACTCGTGATGGCTTATCACTATTCGGTTTAGCGAATTTATGACAAAGCCCTGATGAATAAATCCTGACAGCAGCTTGAATCTTGGCGGAATTTCTTTGTTAATGTCTGTTACAATCTCGCCTACTCGCTTGAGCTCAGCCGAGCTCTCGCAGTAAAGCAGCACTTCTTTTCCCTGTTTTGCCTTCTGTACTAATTCCTCCAGCGCCGCCTTATGCCCGGCCCACACCGAGGTCGCTTTGTGCTGAAACTGCTGTACACTTTTAATATCCACTCTGAGGAAATCACCCGGCTGGCCCGTGGCAAACCGGCAGATTCTCAGTTGTGTATAATTAGATGCCGCTTTGTAAATATCCGACCAGTTGTAAAGCCGACTCGCATCTTCGAGCCGCTCTAAAAATACATTCGCAACCTCTTCGACCTCGCTCGGCTCTTCAAAAATTATTATCGTATTTTCGGGGAGGATATTTACAAAAAGCTCCCTCTGCTCTGCTTTCGTCCCGCACACCGCCGAAACTATCCTGATACTTTCTATCTGCTGGCTTGAACGCTGCGTATCCAGATTGATTTCGCGGATACTTTCGATAGTATCACCGAAGAACTCAATCCTGACTGCCTCTGCCTCCGGCGCCAGAGCCTGGTCTTGCGTCTTTGTTCTGGAGTCTTGGGTCTTTTGTTTGGAGTCTTGTGTCTTTTGTCCAGAGTCTTGGGTCTTTGGTCTTGAGTCTTGGGTCTTAAGTACCAGCGGAGCATAAATATCAACGATCCCACCGCGACGCGCAAACTGGCCCGGTAAATCAATCCTTTCCACCCGCTCGAATCCATTGTCAATCAACCATTCAACGACCACTTCCGGCGACTTTTCTCTGTCTGTTTCCAACCGAAGGCAGCTTGCTTCTATTGCTTCCGGCTTCGGTATCGGCTGACAAAGAGCCTGTATCGGCGCAGAGATAATAAAATTACCCCCATTTCTTCCTCTTAGGTTGTCCTTTTTTATGTCATTCCCGCGAAAGCGGGAATCCATTCTTTTCATCTCGAACGGAGTCGAGGTCGAAGATTCGCCAAGGCGGGAGTCTATCAAACAACTCACTTTCGACACAACACGAAGCCGTTCGGTTCTAATCTCATCGGTGGCGTCCGCCAGGTCTTCTTCGCCTTCCCAGGCTCCGAATGTATCGATTCTTTCTGCGTGGCACGGGCATCCTGCCCGTGATTTGCAAATAGAATCTTGGCCAAGATGGCCAAGCCACGTATGCAAATCATCAGCGGCCTTATCGGCATCGTCTATATGCGGACATATATACAGAATAGGCCGAGCGGTTTTTTCTGATATGTAAGCCGTCAAAAGGCGCGCAAAGGACCCCCACGTCCCCTCGACTTTAACCACCCCCTCACCCCCGCTCTTGCTTTCGCAAGAAAGCGCGGGGGCCGATTTCAGTCGGGAGATTATCTCTGCAACCGTTTTATCCCGCCCAAGTTCCATAGGCGTAGGAAATTAGAAAGTGCCTAAAGTGAACTAAAGTGAAAGCAAAGCTGTCATTCTGAGTCCTTCACTTTGTTCAAGGATAAACTCCGCGAAGAATCTCATCATTCTCAGGCCAGATCCTTCGGCTTCGCCTCAGGATGACACGTAAGTGTCACTTTAGGCACTTTATACTTTAGGCACTTTAGCTCACTTTTTCTCAATTGTTTTCTTCGCTGCTTCTATGACATTATCAACTGTAATGCCAAACTTCTCGAAGCAAATCTTAGCAGGCGCAGATGCGCCAAAGGACGACATCCCAATGAAAATACCACTATCACCCAGCCACTTACTCCATCCTAACTCAACTCCGGCTTCAATACCTACCCTTGCCTTAACATTGGGCGGAATAACAGAATCCTTATACTCTTGACTCTGCTTCTCGAACAGCTCCCAGCAAGGCATACTAACCACCTGTGCGGTAACTCCTTCAGCCGCTAATTTCTCTGCGGCATCCAGTACAATACCAATCTCCGAACCGCTTGCCAAAAGCAGCACATCCGGATTGTCCGCGCCGGCAAGAACATAGGCACCCTTACTTAGATTCGTTGCGGAATTATATTTGTCCTGGTCTAAAACGGTCAATCCCTGCCGCGTCAAAAGCAGAGCCACCGGTCCATCTCGATGCTCCAACGCGAACTTCCACGCCTGCGCCGTTTCGTTGGCATCAGCCGGCCTGAACACTAACAAATTCGGTATCGCCCGCAAAGCTGCCGTATGTTCGACCGGCTGGTGGGTCGGCCCATCCTCACCCACGCCGATACTATCGTGCGTGAAGACAAATATCGTTGGATATTTCGAAAGCGCTGCTACACGAATCGCACCACGCATATAATCGGAAAAAACCAGAAACGTCCCGCCGTACGCCCTGGCCAGCCCGCTTACGGAAATCCCGTTCATTATCGCACCCATCGCATGCTCTCTAATCCCGAAGCGTAAATACCTGCCGCCCCGCGCATCTTTCTGAAAATCTTTTCCGCCCGCAAATAGCGTAAGATTCGACGGCGTCAAATCCGCCGAGCCGCCAATAACCAACGGCAGCTTCGGCATCAACGCATCCAAAATTTTCCCAGAGGCCTTGCGTGTCGCAATCCGGCATTTTGCCGGACCCGCCTCGAATTTCGGCAGAATCTCATCAAGATTGGCACCCACCTTACCCGCTGCCGCATCACGAAACTGCTTTGCTAAATCCGGATATTTCTTACTATAATCCTCGAACATCTCGTCCCAGGCCTTCTGGGCCTCTGCTCCTTTCGCAGCAACCTCTCGCATATAAGCCGACACCTCTTCAGGGATATGGAAGCTCTTTTCAGGGTCCCAGCCGAAATTTTCCTTAATTAGCTTGATTTCATCATCGCCTAAAGGAGCACCGTGCGCCCCAGCCGTATCCTGCTTATTGGGACTGCCGTAAGCAATATGCGTCCGCAGTTTTATCAACGTCGGCCTTTGTTTTTCTCCCTCCGCATTTTTCAACGCCTTCTCGAAAGCAGCCATATCATTGCCGTCGCCCTTGACTGTTTGCACGTTCCACCCGTATGCTTCATAACGCTTGGCCCTGTCTTCGGTAAACGACAGGTCTGTATCGCCGTCGATACTGATATGATTGTCGTCATAAACAACAATCAGATTATCCAGACCCAAATGTCCCGCCAAGGAGCTGGCTTCTGATGCCACACCTTCCTGCAAATCACCATCGCTTGCGATTACATAAATTTTGTAATCGATAACAGGAAAGTCTTCCCGATTGAAATAATTAGCCAGATATTTCTGTGCTATTGCCATCCCAACTGCATTGGAAATCCCCTGCCCCAACGGCCCGGTCGTCACTTCAACTCCGAGCTCAGGGTCGTATTCCGGATGTCCCGGCGTTTTACTGCCCCACTGCCGGAAGTTCTTCAGCTCATCCAGGCTTAAACCATAACCGGCCAAATGCAGCAGCGAATACAGCAGCGCACTGCCGTGCCCGGCCGAAAGAACAAAACGGTCCCGATTGTGCCATTTCGGATTGGCCGGGTTATGCTTCATATATTTGGTCCACAGCACGTATGCCGCCGGCGCCATTCCCATCGGCATACCCGGATGCCCCGATTTTGCCTTCTGTACAGCTTCCACAGATAGAAAACGAATCGTTTGAATACAAAGCTCATCAAGTTCTGATAGCCCTGGGTTCTTTTTAGTTACACTCATCACGAATTTCCCGTAATCAAACCTTTACAATACACTTCTGCCGACAAAACGAACTGAATAAGATAACAATCACCATCTACTTTCGCAAGTTTTTTATCATATCCGGGAAACGCGGAAACGCGTGGGTTCGGGTTTTCCGGCAGTGCCCTGTTTAGCCGTCGCCGGTAAGCTTGCCCTGAGCGAAGCCGAAGGGGCGACGCCGTAGGCAATACAAGTTTGTCATTGCGAGTGAGGCGCAGCCGAGCGCGGCAATCTCCGAAATAATCAATTATCAATATTTTTTGTTGGAAACATGCAAAGGTTGTCATTCTGAACGAAACGAGTCTTTAGCCCTGAGCGCAGTCGAAGGGGAAGAATCTCTTTCTGTACAGGTCCCGATTTATCGGGATTATTCTCACTTGTAGGCCAGATGCTTCGCGGAGTTTACCCTTGAGCGAAGCGAAGGGCTCAGCATGACAGCAAAAATCGGTCAGTTTTAGTTATTACTTTAGTGTCCCAAATGCCTGCATTTAGCGGGCCATTTGTTCAGCCTCACTTTCGCCGCTCAAGAAATGGTATATTTCTTAAACAAAAACCAGGAAAATTGGTAAACTCGTGAACTTATCAACTTGCAGCGCATCTTTATACGTTGAGAGTAAGATATGAACTCAAGTGACAAGCTAATAGAACAAGTGCTGATACTCCGTTGTCAGATTGGTGACAAGGATGCTCTTGCCGGGCTTATCGAACGATACCAGGCGCCGCTGCGTTACTTTATAAGCCGTTTGTCGGCCAATCCCGAAACGGCCGAAGACATCTTTCAGGATACCTGGCTGACCGTTATCAGGCGCATACATACTCTCAAAAAAATCGATGCATTTTCAACCTGGCTCTACCGTATCGCACGTAACAAAGTGTATCAGCAGCTCAGAAGAAAAAGGAAATTGTCCGAGCTTAACGAAAACATAACCGTCCCGAATAATACCGAGAACGACGTTTTTTCCACCGAAGATGCGGCGAAAATCCACAGATGTCTGAAAGAGTTACTGCCCGAATATAAAGAGGTCCTGATGCTGCGCTTCCTTGAGCAAATGTCGTACGAACAAATCTCGCAGGTAATTAATTGCAGGTTAGGCACTGTTAAATCACGTATCCATTATGCAAAACTTGCACTTAAAAAAGAATTGGAGAAATAAAAATGGCTAAAGAAAATGAATTAAAAGAAGAGCTTCTCAAACAAATGGATAAGGATTTTGGCAAAATGCCCGGGGCTAATAAGAAGTCGCCCAAAGAAATCATTGCAAGAGATATGACCCGCGTTAAACGACTTAAATGGATTACTGTATTTAGCTGGCTGCTGGTATTTATAGGGTTGTGTATTACTGAAATTGTTGTGCCATATCTGCGGTTTCCAGACACAACGCGCAAAGCAGTCGGGGTAATAATTTTGCCGACGCTGGTGGTAGTCTTAAAAGCCCTAATATTAATTTCCGTTTTCTTCACGATCTCACTTTACGTACGGTCGAGAGCTTTAAGCATGAAACAGATCCACATCAGGTTGATCAACATCGAAGAACACCTAAAAAAAATGTCTCAGGATAAGTGAACTACTTCTAAAGCTTGACAGCCCAGAGGTTACTTATTAAACTCCCGAATGTCTTTTGCTGCAAAACTTTCGAATACAATAGCATCCGTGGGAAAAAGTAACTTCTAAAAAGCAAACAGCTAACAGGAGGCAGAACAAAATGAATCATATATCCGGCTTAATAAATCGCAGAGATTTTCTAAAACTGACCGCAGCAGGTGTGGCGACACTTACCCTGCCGCGTATTGCTTTTTCAGCTAAGGCAAAAAACAAACCCAATGTGCTGTTCATTGCTATTGACGACCTCAATGACTGGATTGGCTGCCTGGGCGGGCATCCCGACGTAAAAACCCCCAACCTTGACCGCCTCGCGCAAAGAGGCGTTCTTTTTACAAACGCCCACTGCTCAGCCCCGGCCTGCAATCCTTCACGGGCCAGTCTTATGACCGGTATCCTGCCGTCAACCTCCGGCGTCTATCGCAATCCGGACCCTTGGAGAAAATCGCCTGCCCTCAGTAACGCCGTCACCATCCCGCAGCACTTTATGGCTCACGGCTATACCGCGGTCGGCGGCGGCAAAATTTACCACGGACGTTTCCCGGACCCACCCTCGTGGCAGGACTATTTCCCGTCCCAGCAGAAGAACAAGCCCGACGACCCGATGCCTGCGAATCCACCGCTGAACGGCATCCCCAAAACCGCGCATTTCGACTGGGGTCCCGTTGATGTGCCCGATGAGCAAATGGGCGACTCGAAGGTCGCTGACTGGGCCATAGAGCAGTTACAAAAACGGCACGACAAACCGTTTTTCCTCGGCTGCGGTTTTTTCCGCCCCCATTTGCCCTGGTACGTACCGACCAAATATTTCGATATGTACCCGCTGGATAAGGTAACTTTGCCAAATGTCAATGAAAACGACCTTGATGACGTCCCCCCGCTCGGCAAAAAAATGGCCAGGCCCGACCGCGACCATAAAAAGGTCATCGAGCACAAACAGTGGCGCAAAGCTGTACAGGGCTACCTGGCATCTATCAGTTTTGTAGATACCTGCGTAGGTCGCCTAATCGATGCCTTCGATAAAAGTCCTTATGCCGACAACACTATGATTATACTTTGGAGCGACCACGGCTGGCACCTTGGCGAAAAGCTGCATTGGCGCAAATTCTCACTCTGGGAAGAAGCGACGCATAACGTCCTGATGGTCATCGCACCCGGCATCACTAAACCAGGCCGACGCTGCTCACGACCCGTAACTATGCTCGATATCTATCCGACGCTAATAGAGCTCTGCGGCCTGACTGCGAAGACCGAACTCGAAGGCCGAAGTCTTTTACCTCTATTGAAAAACCCGAAAGCGAAATGGGACCGCCCGGCCCTGACAACGCATGGCCGAAATAACCATTCGTTACGTTCCGAACGCTTCCGATACATCCGTTACAGTGACGGCACCGAAGAGCTCTACGACCACCGCAGGGACGAGCTGGAGTGGAACAATCTCGCTGATAATCCTAAGTACAATCGCATAAAAAAGCTGCTCGCAAAATGGCTCCCAAAAACAAACGTCCCCGATGTGCCAAGAACCAAGACCAAAAAGTAACGCCCACTAAAGAAGACCAAACGCAAAACATAAAACAAAAAAGCTATATCAATAACCACTTGCTTTCACAGTAAGCTATATTGCATACATTTATTGTCACTCAACCGAAATATTGCTTGGGCCGCAGTATTCTGTAACACGCCTGTTAGAAGCGTGCGTTTCCGCATCTAATTTGATGGGTGGCAGCCTCAAGCGAGTCCCGAAAAGCTTGTCCCCGAGAAAGCGGGGATCGGGATGAGCTTGGGGATGGCTCAGAGTTTCGTAGGGTGGGCTTTAGCCCACCGAACAAAACTACTCGCATCATCGGTGGGGCAAGCTTCACCCTACCAGTAACCACCATGCATTTATCATATTACAGACCAGTAGGTGGACCTTAGACGGACTCGCAATGAAGTTGACGATGCCGGTGTTTTCCCTTAAAGAAATACCGTTCATAACTGTATCTTTTTCCAATTGGCAAATCAGCGTAAGTATCCACAGTTCCTAACGTTGAGGCAAAAAACTACAAATATTTCCAAAAAAAATAGAAAAACTCTTGACTTGCTCAAAAATAACCTATATTTTATCGGACGGAGTAACACATACCGGAGGGTATGAAAAGGCGGGGAGCAGACCGTAATTCCTTTGAAGTCTTCCTACCCGCAATAAATACATTGAGTTGTTGCTCTGTGTGTACAAGAGGATATATATGTCCGTTTTTAAGGAGAAAAGCGGTGCGTGGGAATGGAGTCCCACTTTATTTATTGCCGAAGGTTTGCAGCTGCAGGCCGCAAGGCTTCCTTTCGGACGAGCCTCTCCCCGAATCTCCCACTTATCCGTGCTCCAGGGCACAAGTTCCCGGCCCAAAGAGGAGTAACCTGAAAATGAATGTAATTTGTCTTTAGCCATAACTGTATTTGATAATCTTATCCATAGAGGAGGTGATGCAGAAAAAGTGCGTAAATATTTTTAAAATGAAAGGAGAACAAAATGAAAAGGATTTCGCTGTTTGCCATAGTAATTTTAACGATTGCCCCTTGTGTAACTAAAGCATACATTTACGATTATGGTTCTTTCCGTTATCGTACTCGCTGGTCTCCTTATGCCTTTAGTCATAAACGTTCTGGTTTGGTTTCCGGCTATCTTCGCTACTCACCTTATGCTTTTAGCCATAAAAATCCTTCTGGTTTAGTCGATAGGGATTTCCGTTACTCTCCTTACGCTTTTAGCCATAAACATTCTGGTTTAATTCATGAGAACGCCGGTTACTCTCCTTATGCTTTTAGTTATAAACATCCTGGCTTGGTTGCTGACACCGGTTATCGGGCTTGTTACCGTACCTGCTGTGCTCCTGTTATGGTGGTTCATAGTGTTCATAACTGGCCTGGTACTGTTAGCCGTAAACACTCTGAGTCGTCTGATGAGACGAAGAATAGTTACGAAGAAAAGTTGATGGCCCGCAGAGAGAGAATCAAAAAGGCCAGAGATTCTCGAAAGCAAATAAATATGGCGAAGGAAAATGATGGAAAGGAGATAATTTACAGATACCTTAAAAGCAGAAATATTGATGATTTTGAAATGACCGGGATTTTGAGAGTAAATAACAAGACAGTAAACGTCAACTTTCTGCTTAGAGATAAGAATATAATAATAACATACTGGGACCTGGATGAAGTACAGTCTTTGCTGCAGCAGCCGGGATATAAAAGAAACTACTATGAAAGACATGAACAGCAATGGAAAAACCTTTGCACAAAATATATACAAACAGGCGGAAAAGTCTATCTAATAACATCTGCAGATGCGAAAGAAATATTAGCCAAACTAATGCTCTGCCCCGAACTAAATGACGGTTAATACAGTTCAGAAAAAATATATGTGATTCTCCAAAACAGAACTCCGACGGTAACAGCCGGTCAGGGGGGGCTTTTGTCCTTCGCAGTCCCGATTTTCTCGGGACGGAGAATGGATGCCCCACCATTTCTCTTCTATTGTCACCATCGCAATCAGGCGAAAAGGTTACGTAGATTAACATAGTTGAGAACCTATATTTTTTAAAATTCGGGGTAATTTCGGTTTTTACAGGTTTTTTTCTGATTTTGGGGGCAAAACCTTGTATTTGAGCTAAAAATGGGGGTAGGTGCGTCAATATACGAAAATTGGGTTTGATTGGGTTTGAATTGGGTTTGTTTTTTTGGGGCCTGAAGGTGGTTTCATTTTCATAATCCTTTTGTGAAAAAGCGTTTGCGTTCATTTTGGGCTTTTCGGAAATTGGGTTTGTTTTGGGTTTGTTTTTTCGGATTGCGAAATCATCGTATTTTATGTAATCCTTTGTTATAAGTGAGTTTATATTCATTTTGGCTTTTTGGAAATTGGGTTTGATTGGGTTTGAATTGGGTTTGTTTTGACCAAGTGTCCAATCGCTTATATTTTCATATATCTCTGTATAATAAATGTTTACGTTCATTTGGGCATCTTTAAAATTGGGTTTGTTTTGCATAAAAAGGAGCTGATTTGTAGAGGGTTCTCGACAGATGTAGTGCCTTATAGGCACGTAAATATCTGCTGCCTTATAGGCAGGTAAGTTAGTGAAGAGTGAGCTAAAGTGCCTAAAGTGAGCTAAAGTTGGATTCTCGATGCTTGTAAATGGTTCATAGTTCATGGTTCATAGTTCATTGGTTAATGGTAATTAGTTCATGGTTTATAGTTCATGGTTCATTGAATGGGCTGGCTGGCTCTAAGTCCTTGCCACTCAGTGACTTACGACATGCAAACTGAAATATCATCTTCGCCTACTGGTGGTTAATGTTAGTCTGTTGGCAAACATATAGGTATTTTAACATAGCTTCAAACATAGTCAACAAAAAAATGGCAAAAAAGCACATTTTTTTGGCTGCACTTTTTCATAGTGAAATCCGAACTTTAGCCCCTATAATATCCCTCAAGCGTGCGGAATTCCTTTCTTTGGCGGGAATTGAGGATTTGAATCGTATTGCGTATAGCGTTTAGCGCCGGAGGATGTCAAACTGGCAGAAAAAATATCAATATTTTTATAAAAAACAGCGAAAATATGTTGACAAGATAGCTTGGATAGTCGATAATAACAACAGATATGTTGGAAACAATATTGTTGGCAACAGTTATGTTGGTAATTGAAAATTGAAGGAATTGAAAGATGAAGAAAAAACTTAAAAAGAGTATAGGTAATATCGTCAGTAGAGATAGGTTTTGGGACAGAGAGAAAGACATCGAATTGATAACCCAAAAAATTGATGAAGGGGCCAACGTCCTTTTGGTTGCACAAAGACGTATTGGCAAGACAAGCATATTATTTGAACTACATTTTTTATTGCGTGAGCGTTATACGTGTGTATTTGTGGACCTTCAAAGGGCACGAAGCAGCCCCCAAGCTATCGCTGATTTAAGTATGGCAATTCATGATCACAAGCCGCTCTGGGAAAAAACAAAGGGAGTTTTCGCCAATATTTTAGGAAAGGTCGCTGACTCAATTGAAAAGGTTGAGGCAGGAGATTTAGGTGTGACTTTACGTGCCGGCCTGACAGTAGGTAACTGGATGGCAAAGGGTGATCAGATTTTTAATATATTAGCAAAGTCGGAAAAGCCTGTACTTCTTATGTTCGATGAGGTACCGATTATGGTGAACTACATGCTGAAAGGTGATGACTTTAGAATTACGCCAGAGCGAAGGCAGCAGGCGGATGAATTTTTGTCATGGCTGCGTAAAAATAATATTGAGCATCAAGGTAAAGTGAGGACAATAATCTCGGGTAGTATCGGGTTGGAGCCAATCCTTCGCCAAGCCCGGCTAAGCGCTACGATAAATCATTTTGTTCCTTTTGAGCTTAAGCCATGGGACGAGGATACAGCGGTCGCGTGTATAAACGCGTTGGCCAATGAATATGGGGTGCAATTGCAAGACGGTATCCCAAAAGAGATGGTTAAGAGACTTGGATGCTGTATACCCCATCACGTTCAGATGTTTTTCTCTCATATCTATGACCGTTGCATAAGAAGAGGGGCGATGCAATGTTCGGTTGTGGAGGTTGGTGAGGTTTATGAAAAAGAGATGCTTGGAGTTCGCGGGCATGCTGAATTGACGCACTACGAGGAACGCTTGGAGATGGTTTTAGGAAAGGAATTCTTTACATTGTGTCTTGATATGTTAACAGAGGCGGCTTTTGTTGGGTGTTTAACAAAAGAGGCAATCAGCGCTTTTCAAGAAGAATATGCTCTTGGGGAGATGGATGTTGTTGAAGCCCAAAAGGAAATAATATGGGTTTTGGAACATGATGGGTATTTGAAACAAAGCCAGGAAGGATACGTATTTGTTTCTGAACTCTTGCGTGACTGGTGGAAGAATCGACACGGAAACTTTTTTACTCCAGTTTTAGAGAGAGGAGAATGAAATATGGCTAATCGAATAAAGAAATACAATCCTGCGTTTCTTCCAGAGGAAGAATTAGTTGAGTCTTTTGTAGTTAGACACGCAGAACTTAATCTGATTGTACAAATTATCCGAGAGAACGTAACAGGATCAAATCAACATGTTCTGATAATAGGACCATGTGGTATTGGCAAGACGATGCTTGTACTACGGGCTGTTGAGGAGGTCCGAAGAGAGAAAGATTTGAATGAACGATGGTATCCGCTGGTTTTTGCAGAGGAGAGCTACGAGGTTAGCACTCCAGGTGAGTTCTGGCTGGAAGCATTGTTTCACTTGGGACAAAAAACTGGTGAGACCTGCTGGAAGCAGACATATAGAGAATTAAGCAGCGAGCAGAACGAGGAGCGATTAGAAGAACGGGCACTTGCGCAGCTTATGGACTTTGCCGATAATCAGGGCAAACGTATTTTGCTTGTCGTGGAGAACTTAAATATGTTAGTGGGCGAGCAAATAAGCGATAGTGACGCGTGGAAGCTTCGGCATACTCTTCTTCATGAGCCAAGGGTTATGTTACTTGCAACGGCCACGAGCAGATTTGAAGAGATAGACAACACGGACAAGGCAATGTTTGAGCTATTCAAATTATATAACCTTAAACCTCTTGAGGAGGATGAGTGTCGGATATTATGGACTTGGATTACTGGCAAAGAGCCAACTGATGAACGTGTTCGGCCACTTCAGATTCTGACCGGCGGCAGCCCACGGTTACTCGTTATTGTTTCGACGTTTGCAGCTCGGATGTCTTTGAAAGAGCTAATGGATGACCTTATGCAGCTTGTGGACGACCACACTGAATACTTCAGAAACAATCTGCGTAACCTGCCTCCAGTGGAGCGCAAAGTATATGTGGCCTTGGCGGAATTGTGGGATCCGGCGACAGCACGAGAAGTTGCCGATGTTGCTCGGCTCAATGTTAATAAAACAAGCTCATTGTTGCGTAGGTTGATGGAACGAGGAGCAGTAATTTTGGCAGATGGACGCAAACGAACAAAATTGTACCAGGTCGCCGAGCGTATGTATAACATTTATTATCTGATGCGTCGGCGTGGGGCACCATCAGGAAGGATTAAGGCGTTTGTGAACTTTATGGTGAGCTTCTACGGGCAAGAGGAATTGGTTAAGCTGACACAACGAATTGCGGAGGAGGCATGTAAGCTAAAACCCGAATTTCGTAAAGACCATTTCTGGGCTTACGAGGAGATGCTGAAGAGCACATCAACACAATCGATGCGCGAGAAGTTAATCAAAGCAGCTCCACAAGATTTCTTCAAAATGACGGATATTCCGGCATCAATAAAAAAGTTAGTTGAACCTGAGAAGCCAAAGGATTTAAGAGAAGCCGAGGCTGATGAGGACTTGCTGAAATTGCTTAAACAAACGGAAGATTTGAAAAAGGAGGGCAAACTAGAAGAAGCTGAACGAGTTTACCGAGAGGCTATTAAGATTGCTCCACAAAGCGCGAAAGCCTGGACAAAACTTGGTGACTTTCTTTGCGACAATCTTAAGAAGTACGAGGAGGCTGAGGAAGCGTTTCGCAAAGCAATTAAATTGGATGAAAAATACGCGATGGCATGGGCAAGTTTAGGTTTCCTTCTCCACGCGAATCTTGAACGATATGAGGAGGCCGAGCAGGCATGCCGAAAAGCAATAGAGCTGGATGAAAAATATGCTTTTGCATGGGCATCTCTTGGTGTATTGTTCCATGATAAGTTTGAACGCTACGACGAGGCTGAGCAGGCATATCGGAAGGCTATTGAGATAAAACCTGAAGTAGCTTTTTGGTATGCCAAACTTGGTCAGCTTCTGCACGAGAAACTTGAGCGATATGATGAGGCAGAAAAGGAATATCGAAAGGCCATAGAAAGAGATGAGAAAAATGCCTGGCCCTGGGCACAGCTTGGTAAGCTTTTGGAGGAAAATCTTGAGCGATATGATGAGGCTGAGAAAGCGTACCGCAAAGTAATTGGGATAAAACCTGAAGTAGCTTTTGGGTATGCTAAACTTGGCCAGCTTCTGCACGAGAAGATGGAGCACTATGACGAGGCTGAGAAGGCCTACAGAAAAGCAATTAAGATAAAACCTGAAGAAGCTTCAGGGCATGCTCAACTTGGACAGCTTCTGCACGAGAAACTTGAGAGATATGACGAGGCTGAGAAAGAGTACAGAAAGGCAATTGAATTGGAACCTGATAATCATTGGGTCTGGGAACAATTAGGCTTGCTTCTACATAAAAATCTTGGTCGCTTTGATGAAGCCGAGAAGGCATATCAAAAAGCAGTGGAATTGGAACCCCATTGTTGTACGGTTTGGGTGTACCTCGGTGAGCTTATGCATCAACATCTTGAACGCTACGCAGAAGCTGAAGAGGCTTATCGGAAGGCCATCGACTTGAGGCCAGACTATGCCATAGCTTGGGCGCGCCTTGGTCAGCTTCTACACAGAGAACTCGAGCGCTACGAGGAAGCCGAGGATGCATACACTAAGGCAATAGAGATCGAACCGGAAGTGGCTTGGAGGTATGCCAAGCTTGGTCAGCTTCTCCAAGAGAAACTTGACCGGTATGAGGAGGCTGAGAGGGCATACCGAAAGGCTATCGAACTCAAGCCCGACGATGCTTGGGCGTGGACACATCTGGCTATACTTCTACACACGGATCTTGGTCGGCCTGATGAGGCGGAGAAAGCATACCGGAAGGCCATCAAAATAGATGCGAAGTTCCCTTGCCCGTGGGTGTATCTTGGTGAACTTCTTCAAGAACGTAAATGCTATGAGGAATCTGAGAGAACATATAGGAAGGCAATTGAAAATGGTGCGGATTGTGTCTATTCTTGGGAGAAATATGGAAACCTTCTCCATAAAAAACTTAGACGATACGAGGAGGCCGAGATGGCCTACCGTAAAGCAATAGAACTTAAACCCAAGAATTTGCGATCTTTAAAAAATCTTATAGTTTTATTACAAAAGGAACTTAAGCGCCCAGATGAGGCGTTGGAACTTGTAGGAATGTATCTCGAAAAGACGGACTTAGTAGAAAAGGGTGTTAATGATGCGATCGACATGTTTGTTGGGCTTGCCGCAGGCGGCTATGGACACGAAACGCTTAAGATCTTGCGCGAATCTCCCAGTGCGAAGATATTAGAGCCGCTTGTTGTGGGGCTGCAACTATTTGTGAGCGAGGATGTGAAAGCGGCAGCCGAGATTATGGAAGTGGCCAGGGATGTGGTCAAACGAATTGAAGAAAGGCGGGATAAAATGCAACCAAAAGCACGCGTGAAACGCCGGGCTAAACATAAAAGAAAACCCGCCGAGTAAAAATATTACCCCGGCCAGAGGACCCATGCTTCGCCAAGGCTTCGCAGGGCAGGCGGGGCTAAATATTATTGCTTCTGCAGCTCGGAGGAGGTATAATCATATAGTTGCCTTGCCGATTATTTAGCAGGCAGAATGAGAGCATGAACGCCCAATGGCGAGTCGCCGTTAGATAAGGACTTGTAAATAAATTATCTTCCATTTTTGGCTGGCTGCGGCTTCGGCTGGCGGTGTCAGCAAAACTCGGACTACCAACCAGTAAGCCTGCATTTTGCTTCCTTGCCAGCCTTGTCCTCGCTCAGCCAAAAACGAAACCTAATTTCTTTACCAGTCCTAAGAAAGGTGTATTTTGCCATAGGTGAAGGAGGCGAGACATGGTCCATCGAAATGGTTTCACGCTCATTGAGCTGCTGGTCGTTATAGCAATTATTGCCATTCTCATGGCGATATTGATACCGGCCCTTCACCGGGCCAAAGAGCAGGGACAGCGTGCCACGTGCCTGAGCAATGTCAAGCAGCTTACCCTTGCGTGGTTATTGTACGCGTATGAGAACGAGGACAAGATCGTTAACGCGAGCACCTTCTTCTCACGACCGGGCGAGCCAGCCTGGATCGGTGCCCTTTGGCAGGTTACCGGGACCGCTGAAGAGCTGCGCGAACACCTAAAAGGCGGGATCCTCTACGAATACTGTAATGATGTCGATATTTTCAAATGTCCCACGGGGATTCGTGGAGAAGTGCTGACATACGCGATCGTTGATGCGATGAATGGCGCGACGAGCATACCGGGAACCAATGACTTGATGATCAAGCGGTTAGGTCAGATCCGCAGGCCGGGAGAGCGGTTCGTGTTTATTGACGAAGGCAAGATATCGCCCGATAGCTGGACCGTGTTCTACGACCAGGAAAGCTGGTGGGACCTGCCGACGGTCCGGCATGGTGACGGTACGAATT
>Ga0209979_1002379_pt1 | contig 18143 bp, 18 predicted proteins | sample AnhtaG_FD_183114 | JGI IMG/M metagenome (GOLD analysis project Ga0209979, IMG submission 183114) | Deep subsurface microbial communities from Anholt, Denmark to uncover new lineages of life (NeLLi) - Anholt_01485 metaG (SPAdes) (version 2) | ecosystem: Environmental > Aquatic > Marine > Oceanic...
AGCTTCTTAAAGAAGCTGATTTTATCACTCTTCACGTGCCGCTGACAGCAGCTACCAAGAAACTAATTGGAAGTAAGGCGTTGGCAAAATTAAAGCCCACGGCTCGGATTATCAATTGTGCCCGGGGTGGATTGATTGACGAGGCAGCATTAGTCAAAGCAATTAAGACTGGGAAAATAGCTGGCGCCGCCTTTGACGTCTTTACCAATGAGCCAGTAACAGATAGTCCTCTATTCAAGGAAGACAAGATAATCGTTACCCCTCATCTGGGCGCTTCTACAATTGAAGCGCAGACCAGCATCGCCAAAGACATCGCTGAAGAAGTCCTGGCTGTGCTTCAAGGACGATTTAGCAAATACGCCGTTAACGCTCCACACATAGCTCCCGAACTGGCACCATTTATGAGAGTAGCTGCAACTATCGGCAACCTCGCCAGTCAACTAATGGAGGGACAAATAAACTCAACACACATCAAGTATAGCGGCGGAGTAAGTAATTACGATTGCAATCCTATTAAGACGGCGCTCATCAGCGGGCTATTACAGCAAGCAAGCGAAGAAAGAATCAACCTGGTCAACGTCGGTCTTATCGCCGCTCAGCGTGGCTTGAAGATCAGCGAAGAAAAAGAGGCGACCTGCCAGAACTACTCCAACTTGCTCACCCTGGAGGTCAATACCAATGTAGGAACCACTGCAATATCGGGCACAGTTAGAGATAGCGAGATCCACATCGTCCAGGTTAATGGCTTCTGGATGGATATCGTGCCCGCTGGGGGATATTTCCTTTTCTGCGACCATCTTGACCAACCTGGGCTTGTTGGCACCATCGGTAATATAGCCGGTAAAGCCGATATTAATATCAGTTCCATGCACCTATCTAGACTCCAGCCCCGGGGAAAAGCCCTCATGATTTTAGCTCTCGATGAACCACTAGGTGAAGAGCATCTACAGGAGATACTTACCCTTCCTGGTATTTACAGTGCCAAAGCAGTAAAGCTATAAATCGCCTTTTCTGCAAACCCAGTCAGTCCAGAGGATTAATGATTAAACCAGCGGGGGGCTTGGGGTAAAAATAAGTCGATTTGCTTGGCATCCTGTCTTGAGCATCGGCAACAGCCTTGACCATCCCCGGCTGCGGAGGATTTAACAGGAAAGCTAATTGATATTTCCCTTCCTTTATTTGCTGATAGGCTTCTTTCAAATCTACAATATAAGCGACGTTTTCTTTTGAAGTGAGACCCAACATCTTATCCAAAATAATATGATTAAGAATGCTAACGTTAAACTGCCGATAAGCTTGGGACCTGTTACCGGGCATCATAGCCTCAAGGAAAATATCTTGACGCCGCTTCAATACGACCAACGAGCCGGGCTGTAAACCCAGGATTCCCAAACAGCTATCAACTGGCAGCTGACAGTCACCAGCTTTTAAGGGAACAGACTCAAGGACAAAAAAGCTCTTGAGTTGGTCTCCCAGCCCCTCTAAGATCGAAGGCGCTATACCACGCACTAGTCTGTGCAGCGGTAGAACAACCAGTCCAGGGTCAGAAAAGTCGACTAACTCCAGCATTACATAATTAAAGGCTCCTTTGCCAGTTAGAGATTGCTCCTGTGCTCTTTCTTGCTGGTAAGCCAATGCTGTTTCGTAGCGGTGATGACCATCAGCAATGTAAAGGGGCTGAGAGGATAGAAACTGACTTAGCTCCCGCTTGATTTCTGGTTCAGATATCGCCCATAGAGTATGAGCTTCTCCACCCTCATCCTGACCCCCTCCCGTCGAGGGAGAGAGAACTGATGTCTCAATCATGGGCTTAGCTCGGGATGTCTCAGATAAAATCGAGGCAATTTTTCGCTCAGAACCCTGGTAAAGAGAAAGCAATGGACTGAAGTTAGCCCGGCAAGCTCGCATTAAATGCAAACGGTCGCTTTTAGCTTTGGGAAATGTTTCTTCGTGAGGATATATACCGCTGCCCCAGGGTTCGAGCTTGACACGAGCTATTAGCCCACGCCTTACCTTCTTTTCGCCTGAATACTCAAAATGATGGTCATGTAAATAGAAGCTGGATACGCTATCAAGCTGAAGAACTCTGTGCTTCAACCATTGTTGAAAGGTAATAGCTGCTCTTTGATATCTATCACCTGCCGTCTCCGGACTTTCAGCGGGGAATTCCAGGCGAATAGCGTTGTAACTATTTTCTTCATAGTAGAGTTGTTGCTGTTCAGGAGTGATAACATCGTAGGGAGGACAAAGGACCCGAGCTAAATCTCCGACTATTCTCTGGTTATAGCATATACCTCGAAATGGAGAGACTTCCATCATTTTCACAAAGTTAAAAGCCACTGATAGCCGTCGGCTGCCGTTTTTCAGCTTTCAGCTTGGTTTTCTCATTTTCCTGATAACTGCTTAAGGCCATCCCGCCAAGCTTTTTCCACCTTTGCCAGCGGTAAATCAATATAGCCCTCCACCACTAAGCGCCTTCCGCCAACTCTCCCCAGCAAAGTCAACGGCACCTGCCATTTTCTAGCTAATTTAGTCAATTTAACTGTCGAATCGCCCGACATTGACACTACGACCCGTGACTGATGCTCTCCAAAGAAAGCAGAATCCAATCTCCCCGCCACTTTCCAGTTTTCGCCTTTAAAACCAATGTCGCCACAAATGCAACTTTCAGCGATGGCTACCAGTAAGCCACCTTCGGAACAATCGTGGGCTGACTTGATAAACCCTCGCTTTATAGCCTCCAGACAACAGCGCTGCACCCTTTTCTCCATATCCAGATCAATGCCGGGTTTCCCTCTCACCAAGCCATGTACCAACTCCAGGTATTCGCTAGCACCAAGGCCATTGGAGCCCCGATGAAATCGGGGTTGAGAGCTACTAGTTAAGGGAGAGGACTCGCCCAGCAGAAATACCAAGTCGCCTTCCTTTTTAAAAGACATAGTGCAATGTCTGCTTATGTCCTCCACAATCCCCAGCATGCCTACCACTGGAGTGGGATAGATAGCTTCGCCTTTGCTTTCATTGTAAAGGCTAACATTACCACTTATCACGGGAATCCTCAGCTCCCGACAAGCTCGTGCCATACCCTTTATGCATTCTTTCAACTGGTAATAACCATCAGCTTTTTCCGGATTACCAAAGTTAAGGCAATCGGTAATAGCTAAAGGTTCAGCCCCACTACAAACCAAATTACGAGCAGCTTCAGCCACAGCAATCACTCCACCGAGGAAAGGATCAGCATAGCAATACCGCCCATTGCCATCGACAGTTAAGGAAATACCTTTCTTGGTTCCCTTGATACGCAAAACAGCGGCATCGCCACCGGGAGGAACCACAGTATTACCCATCGCCTGATAGTCATACTGGCGATAGATACACTCCTTGCTGGCAATATTAGGGGAAGCCAATAAACGAAGTAAAACAGAATTGCATTGCCTGGGCTTAAGGTCAGGGACAGTGCTTACATCGAAGGATTGAAGCTCTTCAAGCCATGCTGGCTTCTTACTCCGCTGGCGATAGAGGGGTGGGGAGACCAACAAATTCACGGGAATCTCAGCGACAACTTTTTCCCCTTCTTTAACCACGGCTAAGCCAGTATTGGTAACCTGACCAATGATATCAGAGTGAATTTCCCAGCGATCAAGCAGGGCTTTCACCTCTTTCTCACAACCCCTCTTCACAATCACCAGCATTCTCTCCTGCGACTCCGAGAGCATTACTTCATAAGGGGTCATGTCCTCTTCACAACGAGATACTTTGCTTACATCTATTTCTACTCCTCCCCCACCTCTAGCCGCACACTCCACCGTAGCGCTTGTTAACCCAGCAGCCCCCAGGTCCTGCATGCCTACAATCCCATCAGTATGCGCTAATTCAAGGCACGCTTCAATGAGCAGTTTCTCCAGAGAAGGATTGCCTGCCGGAACCACTGATTTCGTCTCTGGTTCGCCCTCAAAACTACGCGATGCTAGACCAGAAGCGCCATGAATCCCGTCACGACCGGTGTCAGCTCCCACCACCATTAACAAGTTACCCTCACCACTGGCCCTGGCTTTGACCAGCTTACCTTTTTCACAAATGCCCAAACATAAGCCATTAACTAACGGATTACCAGTATACCTATCAGCAAAAAACACTTCGCCACCCACACCAGGTATTCCCAGGCAGTTTCCATAGTCAGCAAGGCCATTGACAACTCCATTGAACAAGTAGCGATTATTGGATTCAGTTAAGGGGCCAAAGCGAAGAGAGCTGAGCAAAGCTATAGGGCGAGCACCCATAGTAAAGATATCCCTTATAACGCCGCCTGCTGCTGTGGCTGCACCCTGATATGGGTCAATCGCTGAGGGGTGATTGTGGGACTCTATTTTCATTACCGCCGCTTGTCCATCGCCAATATCTACTACTCCGGCATTTTCTTCCCCTGGACTCACTAAGACATTTTTGCTTCGGGAGGGCAGAAGCTTGAGTAAGGGCTTAGAGTGCTTGTAGCCGCAATGCTCGCTCCATAACGAGCCGAACATTCCCAGCTCTACCTCATTAGGCTCCCGCCCCAGCTGCTGCACGATAAGCTTATATTCCTTTTCGCTTAAAGCAACTTCGTCCAGAATTTCCTTAGAGATATTCATTAACCGAGTCCGTTCACCAAGATGTCATTTCGAGGAGCGAAGCGTGAAGAGCGTAGTAACAATCTCGATCAGTCCAGATGCTGGGGAAAATAACGATTCCAGATTTCATACTGCAAAGAACAATGGCGGTGCCCTTTTACCGCCATCACGCCATAATTTAAAACCCTCGCTCGTCTTCTAAATCTAGCCAGCAGCAAGCAATTCTGAAACTATCTCACTGACTTCTTTGCCATCAGCTTTGCCTTTGAGTTGAGGCATAAGCTGAGACATGACCTTGCCTTTGTCGCTCGGCCCTTTAGCTTCAACTGCATCAACCACTTGCCGTGCCGCTGCCATGATCTCCGCCCGACTCATTTGCTCAGGAAGATAGCTCATAAGAACAGCCAGTTCTGCTTCTTCCTGCGCTACTAGATCGCTACGATTCCCCTTCTTAAAGGCTTCGATGCTCTCCCGACGACGTTTTACTTCCTTGGTAATAACATCAAGGACTTTGTTATCGTCAGCGGGCTTTTGCTGCGCAATTTCAGCATTCTTAATTTCAGATAATAATAATCTTAATGTAGCAAGCTCTACTCTCTGCTGCCGCTTAAGCGCTCCCCTGAGAGCTTCCTGAATACTATCCTTCAGCGCCATCTCTTGGCTACCTAGAGCTTTTCCGCCTTTTCGCTGCCGCTTTCTTTCTCCTCTCTTCACTAGGTTTTTCAAAGTGCCTGCGGCGGCGAACTTCAGCTAAAATGCGGTCCTGCTGTACCTGCCTATTAAATCTACGCAGCAGGGCCTCGAAACTCTCGCCTGAACCAATCTTTACATCAGCCATATCAAAACAATGTATTTTACCCCGGTCACTCAAGTGTGTCAATGACATTACTCAACGCCCTCAGGAGACTCTATTTTGATTCGCATGGAGAGGCAGGAAAAGTTATTGGAGAGGGAACGGAAATAGTGGTAGAGGCAAGTTATCGTGTTTGACAAATAGGAGTAAAATGTGATAATAATGTAGTATCTTGGTGAGAGAGGACATGACAGAGGACACGGCATTAACGGGGAAAAAGCCCAGGCTTGATTCGGTAATTAGGTCCCTTGCAAAGAGGGGGTTCTCCCTTTTTGTGAAAGCCGTAGATAAATATGCTCCAGATAGGCTGCTGCTCTTTGGCCTCAATTTTTTGGATAAACGTGTTCCAAATAGACTGATTTCCTTCGCAATTAAGTGGGTCGAGAGATTAGCTCCTCGTAAGCTGATTTCTAGCGTTATTGCTACCGCTGATGAGTATGTCCCTGACGAGGTAGCGAACTCGAGAAAGGTCTGCACTGTTCTTGCTGGAATAGGGAAGTACATTCCAGACGAGATAATTCCCCCGGAGTCCACAGGAAGGTGGGAAAATCTTAGAACAAAGTTCCATATTCCGAAATTAATATCGAACAGGCAAAAGTGAGCCTGTGGAGTTGATATAGCTACTTCCGTTGTAGCTCCTCACGATGCTGATGAGGGAAAAGTAGGATACTGAATGCAGTACAAAAAGGTCTGTGTTAAGTCTTTTGGTTATGAACTTCCTGGGAATATCGTTACATCTTTGAGCCTGGAAGAAAGACTAGCCCCGATATACGACAAATTCAATCTTTCCTACGGGCGTCTGGAAATGCTAACTGGAATTCGCGAACGACGATTCTGGGATGATGGCATAATGCCGAGTCAGGCCAGTATAAGAGCGGCAGAAAAAGCCATTAGCGAGTCTGGAGTCAACAAAGAGGATATCGGATGCCTGCTCCATACCTCGGTATCCCGTGATTTTCTGGAGCCAGCGACAGCTACCGTGGTCCATGACTCTTTAGGCCTTCCTCCCACAGCTACCATTTTCGACATCTCCAATGCCTGCCTGGGTTTCATCAACGGCATGGTAACCCTGGCAAATATGATTGAGTTGGGTCAAATAAAAGCAGGAATTGTGGTTGGCTGTGAGAGCAGCAAACGGCTTATTGACACAACAATCGATAAACTCCTGGAAGACCCGGACATCACCAGAGATAAGCTCAAACTCGCCTTTGCCACTCTAACTTTGGGGTCAGGAGCAGTGGCAGCGGTGTTAACCCACTCCTCCCTGTCGCAAGATGGTCATAAGCTTCTTGGCGGGGTAACGCGCGCTGCTTCACAGCATAATAGTCTTTGTCGTATAGAAGCCGATGCCTCTTTCCTTGACTTGGATGAGCTCCCAGATATGCACACAGACTATGAAGGGGTCCTGAAAAATGGACTGAAATTGGCGCCTGATACCTGGGAGAACACAAAACAAGAGCTTGGGTGGAAGAACTCCGACATAGATAGGTTTTTTACTCATCAGGTTAGCGCCGTGCATAGTAAACTATTGTTCAAGACCCTGGGACTAGATGAGGCAAAAGACTTTTCTACTGTGGAATACCTAGGAAACATTGGGTCGGTTTCCCTTCCCATTACCATGGCTATCGGAATTGACCAGGGTCATCTTAACCCTGGTGATAAAGTTGCCATGCTGGGGATTGGCAGCGGCATAGTCTGTCTTATGCTGGGTCTGGAATGGTAGAAAAAATGGCCCCAGCAAGATGAGTTCAGGGAAATACTCCTTCGGAGCGATGCACCTAGATTTCTTTAAGCCGCTCTAATATGTATATTTTTGATGGAAGTTTTATCCCATGGCGCCAAGGAAACCTAACGAAGCACGAATTGTAATAACCGGGGTTGGCCTGACGGCGCCAAATGGAAATAATCTGGCGGAATTTCGAAAAAATTTACTTGCTGGCAAATCCGGGATACAGAAATTCAACGTCCGCTACATGGGTGAAGTATTAGCTGGTATATGCCACTTCGACCCACTGAAGTATCAAAAAAAGAAGGAATTGCGTCGGGGAACAAGAGCAGGCTCTATTGCTATCTACTGCGCTCAAGAAGCAATCGCTGATGCCAAGTTAGACCTTGCTTGCCTTGATAAATCGAGGATTGGTGTTTACCTTGGGATTACCGAGCATGGCACCGTGGAAACCGAAAACGAAATCTATGAGATTAAGCAATTTGACTATGATGTAAAATATTGGTCGCACCATCACAATCCAAGAGTAGTGGCTAATAATCCCCCTGGCGAAGTCACCCTGAATATGGGAATTACCGGACCTCACTATACTTTGGGGGCCGCTTGTGCGGGCGGTAACATTGGACTTACACAGGGCTTACAAATGCTGCTGCTGAACGAAGTTGATTTAGCCTTGGGTGGTGGGGTTTCGGAGAGCACTGGTTCCTTTGGTATTTTTGCTGGCTTTAAAAGCGAAGGAGCTTTGGCTTCTCATCCAGACCCTGAGAAGGCATGCCGCCCCTTTGACAAAGATAGGAATGGTGTGGTTGTTTCCGAAGGCGGCTGCATTTTTGTTCTGGAAAGACTAAGCGACGCCCTTAAAAGGGGAGCTAAGATCTACGGTGAAATCGTAGGCTATGCTATCAACTCAGATGCCACTGACTTTATTTTCCCCGACAAAGAAAGACAAATTCAGTGCATTAAACTTGCTCTTAACAAAGCTGGTATATCTCCAGAAGATATCAATATTATCAATACCCACGGGACAGGCACCACCGAAGGAGACCCTGTGGAGTGCCAGGCAATTAGAGAAGTCTTTGGCGAACATCCCCATGCGTATATAAACAACACCAAGAGTTTTATTGGTCATACTATGGGAGCCGCTGGTGCCTTAGAATTAGCGGGTAATTTACCTTCTTTTGAAGACTATATTGTCCATCCTACGATCAATCTGGACCACTTAGACCCTGAGTGTCCTCTTAACAACCTGGTTATCAATGAACCAAAAAAAATTGACAAGGTCGACTATATATTGAATAATTCTTTCGGGATGCTAGGCATCAATTCGGTTGTTATCGTAAAAAGATTTGAGGAATAAAGCTGAAAGCATTCTTAGAATAAACAAACGGGGGGTATATGACCAAGGAGCAAATTAAAGACACGATACTGGAAATCATAGCCCAAATCATACCAGACGAAGATCTGAGTAATCTCAAGGGTGATATCCCGATACGAGAACAAGTGGAACTGGACTCAATGGATTTCTTAGACATCATTATGGAGCTACGAAAACGCTACGGTATCGAAGTTCCCGAGGATGACTATATGCAATTAGCCACGTTAGACGGCTCTGCAGCTTATCTAGAGCCACGGATGAGAGAACTTTAATCAATAGTGTTGGCAGACCGGGAACGTAGGTTTTTGTTTCATCTTGCCCAAGAGTTGAGGGTTTAGCTAGCCTTCGATTTTAAAAAGAGCCTTACCATGGATTACGATGTTCTAATTATCGGTGCAGGAATGTCTGGCCTTGCCGCCGGCATTAGATTAGCCTACTACGGTAAAAAAGTCTGCATCGTGGAAAAACATTATCGCGTTGGGGGGCTGAACTCTTTTTACAACCTTGGGGGACATAAATTCGATGTCGGTCTTCATGCCATGACCAATTATGTTCCCAAAGGTGTTAAATTAGCACCATTGCCGAAGCTGCTGCGACAACTTAAGCTAAAAGCTGAAGATTTCAGCCTCTGCCCGCAACGGATGTCAGTAATTAAATTTCCCGATAAAACCCTAAGGTTTAATAATGAATTCGACTTTTTTGTCCAAGAGGTCGTCGATAACTTTCCCAGGCAAGCCGACAATTTCCAAAAGCTGCTTAAGACTATTTTGGAATATGATGAACTGAACTTATATGCCAAAATGATTTCGGCTCGTGAAGTTGTGAGTTCTATTATATCCGACCCACTCCTCAGCAATATGATTTTTTGCCCGCTTATGTTTTATGGAAATGCTCAAGAGAATGACATGGAGTTCGGACAGTTTGCTATCATGTTCAAGAGTATCTTTTGCGAAGGCTTTGCCCGCCCCCAAGCCGGGGTACGCCAAATCCTTGATGTGCTGGTGAAGAAATACAAGGCTTGCGGCGGTGAATTAAAGATGAGGTGTGCGGTAACAAGTCTTAAATGTGCTAATGGCAAAATTGAATCAATCTTGCTCGAAAACGGTGAGGTCTTGACAGCCGATAGAATACTATCATCCGCCGGTTATGTTGAAACGATGAAACTGTTGAACGGCTATGACTCTTCAAAATTCAATTGCCACGTGGGTCAACTTTCATTTGTGGAGTTTATTCTGATTTTAAATAAAGAACCCGCCGAAATGGGCTACAACACAACAATTGCCTTTTACAATAATTCAGATAGATTTGATTATCGTAAACCTGACGAGCTAGTTGATGCTTCCAGTGGTGTCATTTGTTGCCCCAATAACTTTCAATTCGAAAATCCTTTACCAGAGGGCATGATCAGGATAACCAACCTGGCTAACTTCGATCTTTGGGACAGATTGGGTGAAGAGGAGTACAAGGCCCAGAAGGCTGTCTGTCTGGAAGCCACACTCAAAGAGGTGGTGAAATTCGCCCCCGATTTCCGTGATTCAATTATTTTTACCGATATTTTTACTCCGAAGACAATTCAAAGATTCACAGGCCGCATAAATGGCGCAGTCTATGGAACACCAAATAAAACCAAAACGGGGGGGACTCATTTGGACAATCTGTTTATTTGCGGCACAGACCAGGGATTTCTGGGAATTGTTGGAGCAATGCTTAGTGGTATCTCTATGGCCAATCTTCACGTTCTACAGAAGGTCTAATGTAAGGGACAGAATCAAAAGGGGAATTCATGAGTCAGGACTGGGCGAAAGATATAAAATCGGAATATGATGTCGTCGTCATTGGAAGTGGATTGGCGGGATTGACATGTGCCAATATGCTAGCCAGAGGAGGACACTCAGTTGTACTTCTTGAGCAGCACTACAACCTTGGTGGATTGGCTACCTGGTTCAAAAGAAAGGGACATATCTTTGATATCGCGCTACATGGATTTCCGGTTGGTATGATTAAAACCTGCCGTAAATACTGGACTCCTGAAATTGCTAATATGATTGTTCAGCTCAAGGGGATCAGATTTGACAACCCCCAGTTCTCGTTTACCACAACTTATGACAGGGAGGATTTTACACGCATCTTGGAGCAGCGATTCAAAATACCCCGGGAGAATATTGAGGGCTTTTTCGATACAGCGAGAAACATGAATTTTTACGATGACCAAAGCATTACCACGAGAGAATTTTTTGAAAAATTCTTTCCTGGCCGTGACGATGTTCACCGCATGTTAATGGAGTCAATCACTTATGCCAACGGGTCAACCCTGGATGACCCCGCGATAACTTATGGAATTGTGTTTTCCAACTTTATGAGCAAAGGTGTTTATACTGTTCGAGGAGGAACAGACCAGTTTATCGGAAAAATGAGGGAAGAACTTCTGAAAAACGGCGTCGATATTCGGACTAAGTGCCTGGTGGAAAAAATTGTGATCAAGGAAGGGAAGACAGAATCGAAAAAAATTGCCGGAGTAATGGCGAACGGAAAGAGGATCAAGAGTAAGGCTGTCGTCTCCAATGGTAATTTGTTATCAACCATCCACAGACTGGTCGGAGATGAGAATTTTTCTGAAAGGTTCGTTACAGAGGCCAAAAAAGTGCGCCTCAATAACAGTAGTTGCCAGGTCTATATAGGTATCAAAAAAGGCGAGAGGATTGACTATATAGGAGATCTGCTTTTCACCTCAGAGGCGGAGAAATTCGACCCTCAAAAACTTTGCAGCAAAAATACTAGCAGTCGGACATTTTCCATCTATTATCCACAAACCCGGCCAGGCTCTGATATGTACTCCATTGTTGCCTCCTCTAATGCCAATTACGACGACTGGGCAAACTTATCTGAAGAAGAATATCGCGCTTCCAAGGAAGAACTGATCCAACGAACGCTTGATGCTCTGGGGAAATATGTTCCTAAAATTCGAGATAAAATAGGCCACCTGGAAGCCGCTACCCCAAAGACATTTAAAAGGTATACGCTCCATTTAAGTGGTGCCTCTTTTGGCACCAAATTTGAAGGGTTGAAGGTCAGTATGGAGCTCCATAAAGAGATACCAGGACTTTTTCATACTGGCTCCGTAGGGATTATAATGTCAGGGTGGCTAGGCGCAGCTAATTACGGAGTAATTGTCGCTAATGATGTAGACAAATTTCTCTCAGCAGGTATAGCCAATGTATGATTTTAAAGGACAAACTGTTATCGTTACTGGTGGCACTAGAGGAATAGGCAAAGCCATTGCCGAGAGTTTTCTGAAGGCAGGTGCTAAAGTTATTGTCACTTATTCGACCAACGAAGCTGCGGCGGCACGATTTAAACAAGACAACAGCCAGTTTGCCAAAAACATCGATATCCAAAAGCTTGATGTGACCAAGTATGAAGAGGTGGAAAAGGTTTTCAGATACATAGAAACGAATTATGAGAGCTTTGAAGTCCTGGTGAACAATGCCGGTATCCGAAAGGATTCTGTCCTGGCGATGATGAAGGAATCGGACTGGCATGATGTGATGAATGTCAATCTTACTGGGACTTTCTTTATGTGCAAATTTGCTATTAAGATTCTGATGCGCAGACGGTATGGACGGATTATTAACATAAGCTCTGTGATGGAGAGATATGCTTTTGAAGGCCAGGCGAACTATGCAGCTTCAAAGGCAGGACTGATTGCATTGACTAAATCGCTGTCCAAGGAGGTCGCCACTCGGGGTATCACGGTTAATTGTGTCTCCCCGGGATTTATTGCCACTGAATTGATCCAAGACCTTCCGGACAAATTGCGTGAAGCTTACCTGGCCAGGATTCCCGTAAAGAGATTTGGAAGCCCTGAGGAGGTGGCCGCTTGCGTTCTTTTCCTGGCTTCCAAAGAAGCGTCCTATGTTACCGGTTCTACTCTTGAGGTGAGTGGAGGATTATGAGATGGAGGAGATTCTAAATGCCATACCCCATCGTCCACCGTTTCTGTTTGTCGATAGGATCGTAGAATTAAGCGGAACAAAAATCAAAACAACTAAAGAGATAAGGTCCGATGAGCCAGTCTTCGAAGGACATTACCCCGGACAACCGGTCATGCCCGGTGCGCTTATCTGTGAATCCATTTTTCAAACAGGTGCAATCCTGCTCTCCAAAATGATGGGCGGCATCAGTGGAGGCGTTCCTGTTTTGACTCGAATTAATAACGCCAAGTTCAAAAGCATCGTCAAGCCCGGCAACACCCTAGATATTGAAGCGGAACTGGTGGAAAAAGTCAGCAATGCCTATTTTATGAAGGGCAAGGCCTCGGTTGGCGGCAAGACCTCCGTCACAGTCGAGTTTACCGTCACCCTAGCTAAAGAGGCATCCTGAGGGGAGAGGATGATAACGGACAGGGGGTCTAAGAGGAAAGTACACGGAAGCTGGAGAGAGTTTTTCCCTGATTTGCTCTTCATGTTAAGAAACACGACACATCTCACAAGAGTATATAGGGGAGGGCTGCCACCCGCCCTCAGGGAAAGGCTGATGGTTGCGGCTGCCGCAGTATATGGTTGCCGCTTTTGTTCCTGGCTTCACGCCAGAGAAGCACTAAGAATCGGGGTTGACAAAGAAGAGTTAACGAGGCTCGTCGGGGGCGTCATGGAAGGCTGCCCCGAAGAGTACAGCATCGCAGTGCTTTACGCCCAGCACTGGGCCGAGTCCGATGCTCACCCTGACCCCGAAGCTGTTCGCAGGCTAGAAGAGACCTACGGCATAGAAGAGGCAAAGTTGGTCGATGTAGTGCTCCGCCCAATCCGGTTGGTCCTCCTCGTGGAAGACTTATGGGGTTCCTTTCTCTACCGGATCTCCTTCGGCAGATGGGAAAAACAGAGAAGATAAGGAGTAACATATGGATTTCTTAGACATTGCGGGTAAGACTTTTCTTGTCTTTGGGGTAGCTAATAAGAAAAGCGTCGCCTTCGCCGTCGGAGAGGTTCTTTCCGAGGCAAAAGCAAATGTAATCTATAGTGTTCGATCAGCAGAAAGAAAAGAGAGTGTTTCCAAAATCCTTCCTGGTGCTGATATCTTCGTGTGTGATGTCGAACGGGAACATGAAATTAAGAAACTTGCTGAAGACATTTCCAAAAGGTATCCTAAAATTCACGGTATCGTTCATTCCATAGCTTTTGCCAATTATGAAGAGGGACTCAGGCCATTTCACGAAACAAAAAAGAAAGACTTCCTGCAATCGATTGATATCTCCTGTTATTCCTTAATCGCCATTGCTAATGCGTTTAAAGACCTATTGGATGGAAAAGCATCTGTAGTTACCATATCCATCTCAACTACCAAAATGGCAGCCGAACCTTATGGTTTTATGGCCCCGGTAAAAGCTGCCCTGGACTCAACCCTGTGCTTCCTGGCTAAATCCTTCAGTTCTTTTTCCCAAATCCGCTTTAATTCCGTGAACGCCGGACTGTTAAAAACCTCGGCATCCGCAGGAATACCAGGATATTTGGATTATTATCTATTCGCAGAACAATTAACCTTGCGCAAAAAAGCTCTGACCACCAAGGAAGTAGCCAATACTGTAGCGTTTCTCTTGAGCGAGCGGTCCGGTGGCATTAATGCCCAGGGTATCGTTATAGATTGCGGAATGTCGGTCAACTACTTTGATAAAGATATTATTAAGAAGGCAACAAGGTTTCAGTAAGCCAATGACTTTATTTCCTGTAGTCATGCCAGTTACCGAAGTTGGACATAAACCATCAGGGGGAAAAAAAGTTGCTTATCTAAGCCGAATTGCCCGGCAGGCACTGGGACTGAGTGCCGAAAAAAGTGGAGTAAGGCTCGGAGAACTGCTCAAGGACGAAAAGGGTGCCCCGTGCCCCGTTGCTGGTAATTATTGGTCTCTTTCCCATAAACCCAAGTATGTGGTGGCAGTGGTAAGCAAAGATAAGGTCGGGATCGATATTGAAGAAATAAAGCCCCGGGCTGAATCACTCTTTGCTTATGTGGCAAGTGACGAAGAGTGGGAGCTGAAGGAAAAGTCTTGGGACGTTCTTTTTCGCTACTGGACAGCCAAAGAGGCAGCTCTGAAGGTTATCGGAATTGGCATAAGCGGATTAAAGACCTGTCGGATAATCTCAGTCCCCGATGAGAAGCATGTTACTTTGGACTATAAGGGGCAATTTTTTCTGGTAGAGCAATTAAGGTACAAGAACCACATTGTTTCCGTCCTCAAGGATGATAACCAGATCGAATGGGTAGTTCTGGACGAGTTTTCAGACAATATGGCTTAGGTTTTCAAAAGTGGGTCTTGTCAAACTCTTTTGAACGGTATCGCTCCCATCTGGGAAAAATTTCCTGGTAGATCCCGAGCCTTATTCCAATTAGCTTTATAGCTCGTAGAAGCAGCATTCTGAACATCCTGGGTTTATTAAGAAGAGTTTTCATCAAGGCAAGGAGAGTTTTAGTTAGTGTGGGCGGACATCCCTCTATTTTGATAGCGTTCTGTAAACCCTTATTGCTTCTGATGGCACAGTCTCCATAAAGGAAGACTTTTTGAGTATCTCTTTTTGGCTTTAATCCCAGCCCATAATATAACGCTGCACCGCCAAAATCCATTCCAGGGTTATCTTTGCCTAATATTGATAGCGTCAAGGCAAGCGTGGCACCGCAAGCGGAACAAAGAGTTTGTCCTGGATAGGGAGCAGAAAGTCCTGTTATTTTCGCCGGGGTCAGTAATTCTTTGTCTGGTTCAAATCGCCACTCAAGTTGCTCCTTTAGAGATTCTATATCCTCTCCTTTAATTTGAATTGCGCTGATATCAAAAGAGCGATCATGTCTCTGGGCAAATTCTCTCAGATAGTCAACTTGCGCAGGATCAATTCCCAGGATTGTTGCTCCGACAACATCGCACTCGAATATATCCGGGCTGGCTATAATCAAATCCTTGCGGTGGGCTACACCTGCAAGAGTTTCCGGTCCCTTTTCCAGCATATATATGCCATCAATTATGACCAAGTCGCTCTTGATAGCTTCGTTCAAAAGGCAAATTAAGGTGTCCAGCCGCTTACTAATATGAAACCGCCTTTTTGAGTCTTTGCTGAGACAACCCTTCAGATTCTTGAAACCCAGAGAGACCTTTGTCTGAAAATGAGTCTTGAGCACCGGGACATTGATGAGAAAGTCTGTGTCTAAGGCTGCTCTCGAGACCTGGACTTTTACCCCTCCTAAATCTAGCTCATTAAAAGCACCCGTATTGAAATCAACCAGTTTAATTCCGTATTTTTTCGCTATCTTGTCAATGCCCGTGCCCTTAAAACCCCGTTTCGTATACGGCTCAAGTTCATCGAATATACCAATGATAGCTCCTTCACCAATAGAAATATCTTTGCAACCATATTCGAGCAATAGTCGCACGACTCCGTCTATGACCTTTGAGGTGGTCACCATTCCATAGGGAGGCATTATTTTATGTCGGAAACAATTATTGGGTTTTATCAGGACTCTGTAATTCCTATCCAGTTTCTCGAATCCCTGACACAGTTCGATAGCCTTACGAAGCGAATCCAGGGAGCCGTCAAATTTTACCAGTGATACTGTCATGTACTCTGCGCACCTTGATACTGTTTAATTTCTTCAACATATAAGTCCAGGAACATCTTAGCTTTCTCTTCGGAGAACAGGGCAGGCCTATAAGTGAGAGAGAAATTTAGATTCTTATTGTAGGTGCCTGCGGCGATGCTCAGTCCCATCGGAGTTACCACAGGTGCCGAGCCAGTAACATTGAGTATTTTGGCGGTACCTATGTTCCGCACCGCCGGTTCTTCAGAGCCTAGTTTCGGCCAGATAAAGCCCACGTTAGTAATGAGAATAGTATCAACATATGTCCGGGTAATCATTAAGAACCGGCACATCCCTCGCATAATGAATAGAGGGAAGCGAGAGCAAAAGGAAAAGAAATAAACTAAGGAGAAGGCTATTCTATTCATAGTCGTATCTATGGTATTTGCTCTTACCTTTTTCAGTAGCTCTGCGGGATCAGCCCTATCTTCAGGCGTGATGGATAAGGAAAACCAGGATGCCTGATTAGAAACAATATAGCGAAAACCCTTTGGGCTTATGTTTACTGGAGCCATTACGCGTATTTTTTTACTGGTCTTTCCATGCATGCTATTCCACTTCTCCACCACTCGGTAACAAGCTGCCAGAAAAATATCGTTTAGCTCAACCCCGGCTGACCTTGCTTTAAACTGGATTTGCTTTAGTTCCCCGGGGCCTATAATTTTAAAGCAGTAACGGAGTTCCTTGGACTGTCCCGACTTGTCATGGAAAACCCTTGTTGGGGGAGGGAGAGCAGCTATAACAAAGCGATGGAAAAGGCTGGAAACCATTTTCCTATAGTAATGGTCTACCTTTGCTCTCTGGCTGTGGGCAAATTCCAGCAATTCATCTCCTTTACGATTTATGCGGATATCCCCAGACGATTTAGAATCCTGTGAAAGCTTGTTGTTATAACTCTCGATAACCTTCCTTACGAAAAGAAGAGCGCGGAGTCCATCTGCCGCCGAATGATGAAAGGTAAAGACCAGCGAAGATTCCCGCGCGTTTTTCCTTAAGAGAAGACCCCTTACCGGGAACTCCTTTTTAATGTTAAAGGGCTGGTTCATCCATAAAAAAAGATAGCTTGAATGGTTCGTATCCTGGAGTTGAGCCTGGTCTGCAATGCTCAGGACTCCCTTTCCAAGGTCTTCTTGTATTTCGCGAAAAGGTCCGAAATGTCTGCTTCGCAAAATCGTTCTCATAACGGGATAAGCCTGTTGCGCCGAGAAAATCGCTTGCTCCAATCTAACGTGCTCTATTTTCCCGTCGAGGTTTATAATTACGTGAATAAGCATAGGCTCATTTATGCTATCAAGGGCCAGCAGGCATTTATCAACGCAATTAAGTGGGATCGAACTAGGGGAATTCTCCGTCTTTCTTCGCATAGTAGTCTGAAGCTAGACCAAGCAAGGGGAGTTGCAAAGCCAAAAGGGTTATGGCAACACTATTACAGCTGTATTCGAACTGATGGAACTTATACCTACTCCCGTAAAGGTTTTCGGCTTGCTATTCCTGCCCCTCAACCTTCTTTTTTACTGCCTGGTTAATCTCGGCTGAGACTTTTTGACCACCACGACACGCCAGCCAGGCTAGAGCCCCTGAAACGTCTCCGCCAATGGTCACCTTCGTCTTGCCATTTACAGGTTCCAGATTATAGAAGCGTGTCAAACTGGTGCCCAGGGCTTTACCTCGCATGACCACAGTCCGCTCTGGGACAAATTCGGTAATCGTCATCAATAATTTAATCGTAAGCCTGCTTACTTTAGCTGTGACAGAAAGCTGTGAGCCTACTGTCAAAGGCTCCTTAGAGAGCCTCTCAATCTTCTTGATGGACGGCATCCATTGCGGCCACTCTTCAAGCTTGTCTATCATCGCCCAGACTTTCTCGACAGGGGCATTAATGTCGGTGCTGCTCTCAAATCTCAAGCCTGGCGGGCTCCTTTTTTATGTAGTATCATGCAATATATTATACAGCATTATACAATC